>SAMEA3387519__coassemble_732_pt1 | contig 315265 bp, 323 predicted proteins | sample SAMEA3387519__metabat2_low_PE_021 | metagenome-assembled genome bin SAMEA3387519 (sample SAMEA3387519) | Felis catus | biome: Faeces | place: United Kingdom | collected 2012
CAATAACTGATTACTGCAGGTTTTGGAGTCATACAAAACAACATAGCTCTAAAACAAGGTGAATTGCCCCCAGCTTTTGAAAAACGGTTTTGGAGTCATACAAAACAACATAGCTCTAAAACGTAATTTCTGACGATCCTAAGTCGCCTTCTGTTTTGGAGTCATACAAAACAACATAGCTCTAAAACATAAGATTGAAGATGCAAAACGTGCGATCGGTTTTGGAGTCATACAAAACAACATAGCTCTAAAACTCTGGCAGATGTGGAATCGAGATTGAGCTTGTTTTGGAGTCATACAAAACAACATAGCTCTAAAACTCAAGAGTTGTTTATGTGACTCTTTTTCGCGTTTTGGAGTCATACAAAACAACATAGCTCTAAAACTTGTATACTCCCTTAAAAATAAGATCAAGCGTTTTGGAGTCATACAAAACAACATAGCTCTAAAACTAATATGACGGCTGATAGTGCTGATGGCGCGTTTTGGAGTCATACAAAACAACATAGCTCTAAAACTATTCTTGTACTACATCATCAACAAATTTAGTTTTGGAGTCATACAAAACAACATAGCTCTAAAACCTCAAATGCAAAAAAATTATCATTTTGGTTTCGTAATCGCGCTACTCATCCTAGCAAGATTCCAGTTTTATATGCTCCCTAATGTACTATTATATTTCTGATAATTAGTTTAGAACTTTGATTGCTTTAATTATACAATATACTGGCAAAAAAACATGAAATTATTTTTATTGAGATGATTAATACATATCTATCTTCAGGTATTTATAGTAGACATCATCAAACTTTCAATCAATCAAATAATCCCAAGGGTATCTTTCATATACTTTTCAAATTCTCTATTTTTCCAAAAACCTACTCGAATACCATCGATTCCTCGGGTCAATAGTACATAATAAATATTCAAAACAAATAAAGTAAACTCTTTTCTATTTTGTGGATCTTTTAAATCCTCTTCAGAAAATTTACCATTAACATTAAAAAAGTTTTCTGGATCAGCATATAATTTTCCAGTATTATCTACCTTTAAATCATTTCCGATCAAGACACCAACTTTATTTAAATCGATACCTTGAACAGCAAATACTGAGCCAATTTGATCTTCTGAATCAGCATCTGTAGAATTGATCCAATTTTCCTGGGTAGAATTCCATCTTTTTTGCATCTCTCCTTCAAACCAATGCATTTTTTTAGGATCTTTACCATCTTTTTGTAACCAAGGCTCTACTAATCCTCCTAATACACGATTTATATGGTTAGGATTATAATTTCTATCTTCTTCTATCCAATTAAATAAATTGTGTAGTGGCTTATCACTAAAATACCCAAAATAAGCATCCTCACTTTTATCATTGAAAATGTCTCTATCAAATTGGGGATTAAAATTTGTCAATTCTAATAAGTCGGTATCCTTATATAATAACCACTTTATTCCATTGATATAGTCATCGGAAGTATATTTTTTCCCATCGGGTGTTTTTATTCTGAATTGGGTCGTTAGGTAGCGTTGTTCGAAATTGGCTGTCAATTCCCTAAATCTTTCCCTAGTTACGTTAGCTGGCCTAATCGCTTGAAGTACATCGTACATCAACACGACTTGTCTACCTAAAGTTTTTATAATTTCTAAGTGTGAATTATAATTGGAAAATTGTGACGCTTTGTATACCTCATTAAACGAAGGGTGTTGTTTGCCGTATCTTCTTGATAATTTATGAGCTTCGTCAACTATAATAACATCGTAACTCTCATTTTGTTTGATCAGTCTAGTAGAAGTAGTTATTGTAAGCCTTTTTTCATCCATACCATACAATTTGAAAATTTCTTCTGCTGTTTTTAGCCAATTTGGCTGAACAACGATCGCGATACTCCTATTAGTTTCATTCAAAAGTTCTGCGACAAGGTAAGTCAACAGAACTGTTTTACCAGTTCCCGCATCTCCATTGATCACATAAGATCTATCATGATTTTTTAACACGTCTTCTATTACTTCTTGTTGCTGCTCAGTTAGAGTTTTTATAGGGCTATATTTCACAAGCGCACTTGTTCGTAATTCATCTAATTTTTTCGTATGTACCCATTCAGGATATAGATAGTTTTCCCAAAATGGTAATACAACTTCTGAAGATACTCGGTCACGATCTCGATAGTCATTTACTGTGTTTCCAGCAGTTAAATTGATCACCTCAGTATCAAATGTAACATCTTGTTTTCTAGATCTAGGTTTAAATTTATCTGCAACAAAATAGGTGATCAATTGTCTTTCAACATCATCAAGAGCTGAACCATTGAAATATACAGAAAAGAGGATGACAACTTTATCAAAAGAAGCATTGTTAAACTTCTCTTCGTTTCCTGAAAAATGTTCCTGATGTCGCCTAATAAAATGTTTCGTTTGACCTATATAGACCTTACCACTCTTTCTTCCCCTATAAATATATATGGCATTATTATTTTCCAAAGCTGATTTCTTGTTATTATTCAGCTTATCTACCCCAGTTAGTTTGCCAGCTTTAATATCTAATTCAATATAACTATATTTTGCCATACCTGCTTAACATCCTTATTAGCTAATTTATTTTAATTATATCATGATGTTTAGCTAAATAAATATCTCTAATGTGTAGGGACAGTTGTTGGATACCATAGATTATTACGAGAGTGTTCTAATGTGTGATCGAGTGAAAAAATGAAATGGTTGATTCTTATACAAAAAACTGCAAAAGAAACGGAGAAAAAGTGTGGATACCTGATATACAAGATATGATTGAGAAATTGAAGAAGTAAGAAACTTTTTTAAGAGTGATAACTAGGATATAGGGTGTTCAGATGAGAGATTTCTTTTTCGAAAATTCGGAACGGTGTGTAGGGTGTGTGGTTTAGTAGCTACTTAAGCTAGTATTACAATAATCATTGTTGGAAATTTGAGACGTGATTCAGAACAATATAGCTCTAATTTCTTGTTAAAAATAGTATCTAACATTTTTGCTAGATACCACTTATAATTATCCTGTGTTATACAATACATCCTTTAGGGATCTTCACTACGTATGGTTCGTTTGACACTAGTGCCTCAATGACAATTTGCCTAAGCCGTTTATCGGATACATGTAATTGGGCCAATGGTAATCTTTCACCAAACTGCTCAATATAGATACCCAATAATTCCCATGTCGTCTTTCTTTCTAGTAAAATCTTTTTAAAAATTTTCATTTCAATACCTCTTTAATGATTATGGCTTTTGGAGTAATTATCTTTTGTAATTCATACGCTTCTGGATTGTTTGTTGCAGTTACCACTGTTTCAGCGAGAAACTCACTAGCAACCTTTTACTGATCATCATAATAAATTAGATTTTTTTCGAAAAAAATTTATTGTTAAGCAATATACTAAAGGCTATGCTTTCTTTTGGAAGTTATAGTGTTACAACAGATAATCCTCAATAACAGGTACAACTTCATTTTTAGGTTATACAAAACAACATAGCTCTAAAACTATTCTTTCTTCTCCTTGTATTTTATTTATGTTTTGGAGTCATACAAAACAACATAGCTCTAAAACAGTGTTCCATTTCATGAAGACCAAAAGATGGTTTTGGAGTCATACAAAACAACATAGCTCTAAAACGTAACAATCGTGTTTAATGAGATAGACATTGTTTTGGAGTCATACAAAACAACATAGCTCTAAAACTGACGTTGCTGGGGTCTTATACAATTAGAAGTTTTGGAGTCATACAAAACAACATAGCTCTAAAACTATTGAACTAAAACAGCTTGAGCCTGTTCCGTTTTGGAGTCATACAAAACAACATAGCTCTAAAACTGAATTAATGATATCACAGTTATCCAATACGTTTTGGAGTCATACAAAACAACATAGCTCTAAAACGTACTATCCTCTAGTTCAGTTAAAGTCACAGTTTTGGAGTCATACAAAACAACATAGCTCTAAAACCTCAAATGCAAAAAAATGTCGTTTTGGTTTCGTAATCGCGCTACTTATCCTAGCAAGATTTCAGTTTTGTATGATTCCATGTTTTTTCATTAACGTAATACACAATTCAATTATAATTATACACTACGTTAAGCAAAAATATAACTGTCTAAAATTTTCAGTACTAGATTAATATGAAGCATCTCAATTGTTAGAGTCACTACCTAACTATTGAGATGCTTTTTAAGAAATTAGAAAAATTTTCTAATGGAACTTTTTTGTCTAAATTTATATGCGTTTTAGGTGCATCGGCTACTAAGCTTATTGTATGCTATATAAAAACGATGGGGTGACAGGATGGTAAAAATCAATATAAAACACTTTTCGGATTGGTATTTTGAAAATAAATCAGCACTGTTAAAACGAGCAGAGGCGTGGAAGAAACAAAATATGCAGTTGGCAAAAGAATTTTTGAAAGAATGGCCACTTGACCGGATCAAAACAATGGAATTAGACGAATATGTTATCGGTAGAGGTCCAGCTAACAAGTCACTGTGCTATGAGATCGAAGCTGGAAAATATCGTGATCTACACTTAGGGATCAGGGGTGGCAGCGCAAATAAGTTCGGTATCTATTGGAATAAAGAGAAGCAAGTTTATTGTAATAAACGTAATCAACCGATTCCAGCTTCTGAACTTGAAGCAGAATTTACAAAGCTAAAAGCAGATTTAATTGCGATCCTTGAAGCAGGTATAAAAAAAGATTTTGATAGTGCAGAATTTAGTAGTAAAAATTCATTTTTTACACGGCCAGCTATCATTACTAAATTATTATGTGCCTATTCAGCTGAAAATACGTATGTAGGAATTAATATGAATTTAGATAATGATAAAATCTGGAAAAAATTATATACCCCCCAAAAGGAAGGTTGGGTCTATCACCAAAATCATGGATTGACGGTGATGATGATGGAGCGCTTTCCAGAATTGGATGGTTATCATCTAAGTGTTATTTTGTGGGATTATCATGAATATGTACTCAAGGAAAATAATAATAGAAAAATAAGTGGTTATTGTGAACAATTATTAGCAAGCAAAAATATTATTTTACATGGAGCTCCTGGAACAGGAAAAACGTATTTAGCTAAAAATATCGCAGCTGAACTGATTTCTAATGGAAAAGTGAATAATATAAATAATCTAACTGAAACACAGCGACGACAGCTAGGCTTCGTACAATTCCATCCGAGTTATGATTACACCGATTTTGTCGAAGGATTGCGTCCGGCGAGTACCATTGGGGGAGTTGTGAGCTTCGAATTAAAATCTGGAAGTTTTAAACGTTTTGTTGAACAAGCCTTAAATGACTTAGATAGCACTTATGTATTTATTATTGATGAGATCAATCGTAGTGAGATAGCTAGAGTTTTTGGTGAGTTATTTTTCTCTATCGATCCTGAGTATCGTGGTCATAAAGATGGAGTTTATACGCAATATGCTAATTTACATGCTGATCCGACAGAAAAGTTCTATGTACCAGAGAATGTATATATTATTGGAACAATGAACGATATTGACTGTTCAGTTGATACGTTTGATTTTGCGATGAGGCGTCGTTTTACTTTTTTAGAAATCACAGCGCAAACTTCAGCTGAAAATATGCTAGCAAATGATACTATCAAAGAAATACTTTCACACCTGAATACTGCGATCATTGCTCCAGAAGTTGGGCTCACCAAAGATTATCAGATCGGTGCTAGTTATTTTTTGAAACTTGATATTGGTGAAGAAACATTAGAACATTTATGGGAAACCAAATTATGTCCATTATTAAATGACTATTTTAGAGGGGATCATAAAGCAAGTGAAAAATTAGCTTTTCTAGGTAGAGCATATTTTGCTGGAGTAGATGAATGATAGTATTATATGATAATCGTGAATTTGATATTGATTTGTTAGGAAATGAGCTAGCTTCAAAATTAGTAGGACGTTCCTTGCGTGAATTGGAGAATGAAGATTTTCTAGTGTTTCCACCAAGTATAGCTAAAAGTGATACAACGATCTTTTCAGCGATCAATGGTAAAACGACAACAGGAAATCTAGTCGGTTTTTTGAGTGATGGGAAACAAAATGTTGTGATCAAATCTAGATTTAGTGAGTATGCTGATGATGATTATTTTTTGACCTACATGTTGGAAAAAGTCTTAAATTATAGTATCATCGATAGTTTTCAAGGAAGTTCCGAAAAAAATCCTTACTACAATTTACTATTACTACTATTTCCATATTATATGAATATTGCGATGCAAAAAGGACCATATAAAGAATACGTAAAGCGAAACTACAATAATGCTGATTTTCGAGGCCGGATCAACATTTCAAAACAGCTCAAAAGGAATATACCCTTTTCAGGCCAAATTGCGTATCAAGTAAGTGAACTCAGTTATGATAATGATTTAATGCAGTTGGTACGACATGCATTAGAAAAAGTTAGTGAACGCTTATCGAATTTGATAAATTCAAAAGTTGAAACACGTAAGAATGTTTCGCTGATAAGGCAGGCGACCCCAAGCTATTCTAAAGTGCAAATTATGTCTGTTTTACAAAAAAATATTAGAAATGAGATTCGACATGATTATTTTAGTGAATATATCTCACTACAGAAATTATGTATCCAGATCTTAAAGGAAAATGGAGTGGGAGATAGTAATAAAAAATTTTATGGGATCATTGTAGATATTGCTTGGCTATGGGAGGAATATATTGCAACGATAACAAAATGGAAACACTATGGTATGGAGAGGGAGCTAGAGACATTATACCTATTTAGAGACTCTAGAAATCATCATCGATATCCAGATTTTATCGTGGAAAATATTCCGATCGATACAAAATATAAGTTTGAGCTTGATACAGTGAATGATTATAATCAGCTCATCACTTATTTGCATATTATAAATAAAAGTCAAAGTTCTACGATGCAGGCGGGCTTTTTGCAACCGACAACAAGTTATGACCAAACGTGGCAACAACTAGGAACACTAGAAGGGCTAGGTGGGAATTTATTTACCTATAAATTTTATGTTCCACAACAGGTCGATAGCTACGAGAATTTTGTTAGGAATATAAGGAAAGTAGAAAAACAGTTGAAAGATTATTTTGCAGATTAAATGTCTTTATCTGCTTTATTTATTTTAGAGTTATGTTGTTTAGCGCCTCGATTCTACCAAAAGGATCAAGGTGTTTTTTGTGTGACCGTAAAAAGTACGGTGGGCTTAATAATTTTGGCTAGTAATACACTTATCAAGACTAAAAATATGTAAAATTGTTGAGATGATCAGCTTGATATTTAAGATAAAAAAGGTTGCTAAAAAAATCTATTTAAATGAAGTGATATTATTAGGTTTTATTTACTAAAAATAGTAAAATAAGGGAGAAGTAAATAAGAAGTTTTACAAAACAAAAAAAGCGCCGAAACGGCGCGCGCAAGATAAAACTTGTTGATTACGGATTAAACCTTATTTTAACTTCGCTAATGTTGTTTTGTATAACTCCACTAGTAATAATAGCATAAAAATGAAAGGATGGGAAGTAATATGCTGAAAAAAGATTATAGTATTGGGTTGGATATTGGGACAAACTCAGTGGGACATGCTGTAGTTACTGATGATTATAAAGTTCCTACCAAAAAGATGAAAGTTTTTGGGGATACATCTAAAAAAACGATCAAGAAAAACATGCTGGGAGTTTTACTGTTCAATGAAGGACAGACGGCAGCTGATACCCGTTTGAAGCGCGGGACTCGCCGGCGCTATACCCGGCGAAAAAATCGTTTGCGCTATTTACAAGAGATCTTTGCACCAGAATTGGCTAAGGTCGATCCTAATTTCTTATATCGACTAGAAGAAAGTTCACTGGTGGCTGAAGATAAGAAGTATGATGTGTATCCTATCTTTGGAAAGCGTGAAGAAGAATTACTGTATCATGATACATATAAGACGATCTATCACTTACGCAGTGCACTAACTAATAATGATCAACCAGCTGATCTAAGATTGGTTTATTTGGCTTTAGCACATATTATCAAGTATCGGGGGAATTTTTTACTGGAAGGTGAAATTGATCTAAGAACTACTGATATCAACAAAGTATTTGCGGAGTTCAGTGAAACTCTAAATGAGAATAGTGATGAAAATTTGGGTAAACTAGATGTTGCTGATATCTTCCAAAATAATACATTCTCAAAAACAAAAAAATCTGAAGAACTGCTGAAACTTAGTGGGGCTAAGAAAAATCAACTAGCTCATCAATTATTCAAGATGATGGTCGGCAATATGGGTAGCTTCAAGAAAGTGCTAGGGACCGATGAAGAACACAAATTATCCTTTGGAAAGGATACATACGAAGATGATTTGAATGACTTATTGGCTGAAGCTGGTGATCAATATTTAGATATCTTTGTTGCTGCTAAGAAAGTGTATGATGCAGCTATTTTGGCAAGTATTTTAGATGTAAAAGATACGCAAACAAAGACTGTTTTCTCACAAGCGATGATCGAACGCTATGAAGAACATCAAAAAGACCTAATTGAATTGAAACGAGTCTTTAAAAAATATCTTCCTGAGAAATGTCATGACTTTTTCAGTGAACCTAAGATCAGTGGTTATGCGGGATATATTGATGGCAAAGTAAGTGAAGAAGATTTCTATAAGTATACTAAGAAGACTTTGAAGGGGATCCCTGAGACAGAAGAGATCTTACAAAAGATCGATGCTAATAATTATTTGCGAAAACAAAGAACATTTGATAATGGTGCGATCCCGCATCAAGTCCATTTAAAAGAACTAGTGGCAATAGTTGAAAATCAAGGTAAATACTATCCTTTCTTACGTGAAAATAAAGATAAGTTTGAAAAGATCTTAAACTTCCGAATCCCGTATTATGTTGGGCCTTTAGCGCGCGGAAACAGTAAATTTGCATGGTTGACCCGAGCTGGTGAAGGAAAAATAACACCATATAACTTTGATGAAATGATCGACAAGGAGACTTCAGCTGAAGATTTCATTAAACGCATGACGATCAACGATCTATATCTACCGACTGAGCCAGTTTTGCCTAAGCATAGTTTATTATATGAGAGATACACTATCTTTAATGAGTTAGCTGGTGTCAGATATGTGACTGAAAATGGTGAGGCTAAGTATTTTGATGCCCAAACCAAGCGCTCGATCTTTGAACTTTTTAAATTAGACCGAAAAGTAAGTGAAAAAATGGTTATTAAGCATCTGAAAGTTGTTATGCCAGCCATCAGGATCCAAGCTTTGAAAGGGTTGGACAACGGAAAATTCAACGCTTCTTACGGAACCTATAAAGATTTAGTTGATATGGGTGTTGCGCCAGAACTTTTAAATGATGAAGTAAATAGTGAAAAGTGGGAAGATATCATCAAGACTCTAACTATCTTTGAAGGACGCAAATTGATCAAACGTCGCTTAGAAAACTATCGTGACTTTTTAGGCGAAGATATATTACGTAAATTGAGTCGGAAAAAATATACGGGGTGGGGGCGCCTTTCAGCTAAGCTGTTGGATGGTATCTATGACAAAAAGACACATAAGACGATCTTAGATTGTTTGATGACTGAAGATTACAGTCAAAATTTCATGCAATTGATCAATGATGATAACTATTCATTCAAGGAAACGATCAAAAATGCCCAAGTGATCGAAAAAGAGGAAACTTTGGCTAAAACTGTACAGGAATTACCTGGAAGTCCAGCTATTAAGAAGGGGATCTTACAGAGTTTAGAGATCGTTGATGAGATCATCAAAGTCATGGGATATAAGCCTAAAAGTATTGTAGTCGAAATGGCGCGTGAAACCCAGAAAACGCATGGGACACGGAAACGTGAAGATCGAGTGCAACAGATTGTGGAAAACTTAAAAGATGCTAATGAATTACCTGAAAAATTGCCAAGTAATGCTGAATTGAGTGATGAAAGAAAGTACTTGTATTGCTTACAAAATGGACGTGATATGTATACCGGGGCTCCTCTAGACTATGACCATTTGCAGTTTTATGATGTTGACCATATTATTCCGCAGAGCTTTTTGAAAGATGATTCGATCGAAAATAAGGTCTTAACGATCAAAAAAGAAAATGTCCGTAAGACTAATGGTCTGCCAAGTGAAGCCGTGATCCAAAAGATGGGAAGTTTCTGGAAAAAATTGTTAGATGCTGAAGCTATGACCAACAAAAAATATGACAATCTACGGCGTAATCTTCATGGCGGATTGAATGAAAAACTAAAAGAACGTTTTATCGAACGCCAATTGGTCGAAACACGGCAGATCACTAAATATGTGGCACAGCTCTTAGACCAACGACTAAATTATGATGGAAATGGTGTTGAACTTGATGAAAAAATTGCGATCGTTACTCTAAAAGCTCAGTTAGCTTCGCAATTTAGGAGCGAATTCAAACTGCGCAAAGTAAGAGCGCTCAATAATTTACATCATGCTCACGATGCTTATCTTAATGCTATTGTAGCCAATTTGATCATGGCAAAATATCCCGAATTGGAGCCAGAATTTGTCTATGGTAAGTACCGCAAAGCTAAGTTTAAAGGTTTAGGCAAAGCTACAGCTAAAAATACCTTATATGCTAACGTTTTATATTTCTTAAAAGAGAATGAAGTATATCCTTTCTGGGATAAAGCACGTGATCTCCCAACGATCAAGCGTTATTTATATCGGGCACAAGTTAATAAAGTTCGCAAAGCTGAACACCAAATCGGTGGCTTTTCTGATGAAATGTTGGTACCTAAGAGTGATTCAGGTAAGCTACTGCCACGAAAAGAAGGGCTCGATCCAGTTAAATATGGTGGCTATGCCAAAGCGGTAGAAAGTTATGCGGTTTTGATCACTGCAGATGAAGTCAAAAAAGGCAAAACAAAGAAAGTGAAAACTTTAGTAAATATTCCGATCATAGATAGTAAGAAATATGAGGCTGATCCAACTGCATATTTAGCTAGTCGTGGGTATACAAACGTCACAAATAGTTTTATTTTGCCTAAGTATAGTCTGCTTGAAGATCCAGAAGGTCGTCGTCGTTATCTAGCAAGTTTCAAGGAATTTCAAAAAGCAAATGAATTGATCTTGCCACAGCATCTAGTAGAGTTGCTCTATTGGGTCAATGCAAAAGATGGAGAGCAAAAATTAGAGGATCATAAAGCTGAATTTAAAGAATTATTTGATAAGATCATGGAGTTTGCGGATAAGTATGTTGTTGCACCTAAAAATTCAGAAAAGATCAGACGCTTATACGAAGAAAATCAAGATGCTACCCCAATGGAATTGGGTAAGAACTTTGTTGAGCTCTTGAGATATACAGCTGATGGTGCTGCGAGCGATTTCAAATTCTTTGGCGAAAATATTCCACGGAAACGATATAATTCGGCAGGAAGTTTGCTCAATGGAACATTGATCTATCAGTCAAAAACGGGGTTATATGAAACAAGGATCGATCTAGGTAAATTATAATGGGCTGGCGTACAGTTATTGTCAACAAGCACTCGAAGTTGTCGTATCAAAATAATCATCTCGTTTATCGTACCCCGTTTGAAACCGAGATGATCCATCTGTCAGAGATCGATATTTTGATCCTTGAAACAACGGATATTTTATTGAGTACAATGTTGACTAAGCGTTTGATCGATGAAAATGTTCTAGTGATCTTTTGTGATGATAAACGAATGCCCACGGCACAGTTATTACCATTTTATGGTAAGCATGATTCAAGTTTGCAGATCGACAAACAAATGATGTGGGATGCTGAAAATAAGAAAGTGTTGTGGACTGAGATAATTTCTCAGAAATTGATCAATCAAAGTGTATGTTTGCATAAACATGATTTTGAAAAAAATTCGCAAAAATTATTGGATTATTGTGCAGATCTGACTATTTTTGATAAAACAAATCGTGAAGGACATGCGGCTAAAGTTTACTTCAATACTTTATTTGGTACGGGCTTTACACGTGATATCAAAAATCCGATCAACGCCGGTTTAGATTATGGGTATACACTGCTCTTAAGTATGGTAGCACGTGAGATCGTTAAAAATGGATGTTTGACGCAGTTAGGTCTAAAGCACGTCAATCAGTTCAATCAATTCAACTTGGCGAGTGATATTATGGAGCCTTTTAGACCGATAATCGATGATATTGTTTTTCAAAATAAAGAGCTGGATTTCAAATCGATCAAATACTGCTTACTGCAAATTTTTTCAGAGACATATTATTTCAATGGTAAAGAAATGTTTTTGACCAATATTGTTGAAGAGTATACCCGTAAAGTGATCCAAGCTTTGAATAAAAAAAGCGAGGAGGTTCCTATATTTAAATATGGGTTATAGGTATATGCGTATGTTGTTGATGTTTGATCTACCGACTGAAACTGCAGAAGACCGGAAAAACTACCGGCGCTTTCGCAAATTTTTATTATCGGAAGGCTTTTTGATGCACCAATATTCTGTTTACAGTAAGTTGTTGCTTAATGGCTCCGCTAAGAGGTCGATACTGGATCGATTAACTAAAAATAAACCGCCATCGGGTAAGGTAACTGTTCTGACGGTCACAGAAAAGCAATTTTCAAGGATGATATATCTTAGTGGAACAAGTGACCCGTCAATTGCTAATACAGATAAAAGGGTAGTTTTTCTGGGGGAAGAGCTATGAAAATTAATTTTCCATTATTAGATGGCATGATCGAATTTGATAAAACTTTGATCTTAGCGATCGAAGATACAGAAACCTTCAGTGATCTTGCGAGGTTATTGTATAGCTATAATGAATCGAGCCCGTTGAAGTTAGCTTTGGATGATTTTTCACCACTTAAAGAGAGCCAATTAATGCTAGTTTCAGATATTCTAGGGTATAATGTCAATACTCCAGCTATTTTGAAATTAGTTTATGCGGATCTGGAAAGACAATTTGGTGAAAAAGAGGAAGTTAAAGACAGACTTGAGTCATTAGCAGTGGAGATAGCAAATATTATTTCGAGTGAATGTTTAGAAAATGAGTTAGATCTTGAGTATGATGAGATCACACTGCTAGAATTGATAAAGGCGATGGGTGTAAAAATCGAAACGACGATGTCATCGGTTTACGAAAAATGTTATGAGATAGTGCAAATTTTCAAATACTTAAGTAAGAAAAAATTATTAGTTTTCTTAAATGTTGGTGCTTATTTGACAGAAAAACAAATAAGAAGCTTACTTGAGTACATTGGACTGTGCAATTTGAATGTCATATTCCTTGAGCCAAGTAAGTTGTATGACTTACCGCAGTATATTTTAGATAGTGATTATTATTTAGAGTATTTGAATAGCTCTTCGGAGTCATAGAAAGCGAAAATTTTGCTAGAATTAGTAGCGCAATCACGAAACCACTGTGCCATTTTTTGCATTTGAGGTTTTAGAGCTATGTTGTTTTGTATGACTCCAAAACGGTCGATTGCTTGGAACGCAATATCTACAAGTTTTAGAGCTATGTTGTTTTGTATGACTCCAAAACCAGTCGACACCGTGATCGCCTTTAGCTGCTGTTTTAGAGCTATGTTGTTTTGTATGACTCCAAAACTAAAGCAGTGCAACCGGGGGCTGATCCCGAGTTTTAGAGCTATGTTGTTTTGTATGACTCCAAAACAAGTTGATCAATAACACCACTAAAACAAGTGTTTTAGAGCTATGTTGTTTTGTATGACTCCAAAACTCATGTTTGAGTGGCATGTACCTTTTGCCAAGTTTTAGAGCTATGTTGTTTTGTATGACTCCAAAACGCTAGAATGACTTTTAGGCTGGAATTTGGAGTTTTAGAGCTATGTTGTTTTGTATGACTCCAAAACGGTCTGATAGAAGCGTAGACGAAGTTACGAGTTTTAGAGCTATGTTGTTTTGTATGACTCCAAAACATGATTTTCTTGATAATCTTCTTGTGACATGTTTTAGAGCTATGTTGTTTTGTATGACTCCAAAACTCAGCTAACAACAATGAACCAGAAGTTGAAGTTTTAGAGCTATGTTGTTTTGTATGACTCCAAAACTTCACGTTCGTATTTTTGAAGAACCTTTGCGTTTTAGAGCTATGTTGTTTTGTATGACTCCAAAACCAAAAAAACATTTGCTATATACTTAAAATAGTTTTAGAGCTATGTTGTTTTGTATGACTCCAAAACAAGCAAATGCTACAGGTGATACAGAAAAATGTTTTAGAGCTATGTTGTTTTGTATGACTCCAAAACAGCAACGAACTCACTTAATACACATCGTTCGTTTTAGAGCTATGTTGTTTTGTATGACTCCAAAACCACTCACACGTAGCTCTATTGCTTTATTATGTTTTAGAGCTATGTTGTTTTGTATGACTCCAAAACAAATGAAGTTTTTCATTTATCGTGCTGAAGGTTTTAGAGCTATGTTGTTTTGTATGACTCCAAAACCACCGAAACTAAATATGATCCGATTAAAGAGTTTTAGAGCTATGTTGTTTTGTATGACTCCAAAACAATTTACTAGCGATGAAGCCTTAATGCGTAGTTTTAGAGCTATGTTGTTTTGTATGACTCCAAAACCAAAGGTATCAACGGTGTTGTCCATTTCTTGTTTTAGAGCTATGTTGTTTTGTAAAACTTTAGTATTTTCCGGTTGAGAATATGTGCAATTGAAAAATATTTTTACAGTATTTCTATTGACGGCAACTTTATAATTTGATATTATATTAGCGTTGTATTTGTGCATGCCACAACTGCAACCGCACGTTTTAAGTTCAAGTGCTCTCTGAGCCACTACATTACGGCGAGTCTAAGTAAAATACAAGGAGGTGCACATTAATGTACGCAATTATTGAAACAGGTGGTAAGCAACTTAAAGTAGAAGCTGGTCAAGCTATCTACGTTGAAAAGTTGGCTGCTGAAGCTGGTGAAAAAGTAACTTTTGATAAAGTTGTTTTAGTAGGCGGCGAAAACACAGTGATCGGTACACCTTTTGTTGAAGGTGCTACTGTTGAAGGTACTGTTGAAAAGCAAGGTCGTGCTAAGAAAGTTGTTACTTTCAAGTACAAGCCTAAGAAGCATCAACACACAAAGCAAGGTCATCGTCAACCATACACAAAGGTTGTTATCGACGCAATCAACGCATAATTTTTGCGAGGTGGACGTTAGATGATCCATGCAAATGTTATTAGAAATGGTAAAGTGATAGAAGGTTTCGACATTACTGGTCATGCAGGTTTTGCTGAAGCTGGTGAGGATATTGTTTGTGCAGCTGTTTCAGTGTTAGCAATCAATACGATCAATACGTTGGAAAAGTTGCTGAAACAAAAATTTAAACTAGTTGAAGATCAGAAAAATGGCGGTCTTTTACAAGTGGCTTTATCAGATGAGGGACAAAATGATCCCGCAGTTCAATTGATCTTATCGAGCCTTGAATTAGGTTTGAAAGATGTTGAACAGAGTTATCCAAAATATATAAAAACGAATATAAATTAAGCAATAAGGAGGTGCACGAACTATGTTAATGAACTTACAATACTTCGCTCATAAAAAGGGTGGTGGTTCCACTTCTAACGGTCGTGACTCACGTTCTAAGCGTTTAGGTGCTAAGAGTGCTGACGGTCAAACAGTTAACGGTGGTGCTATCTTATACCGTCAACGTGGTACACGTATTTACCCAGGTGTTAACGTTGGTATGGGTGGCGATAACACATTATTTGCTAAGGTTGCTGGTGTCGTTAAATTTGAACGTAAAGGCCGCGATAAGAAGCAAGTTAGTGTTTACCCAGTTGCTGAATAATCGGTAATGCAAAAAACGTCTTGATCCCTTGTATAGCAAGAATCAGGGCGTTTTTTATTTTGTGGAAAACTTAGGCTGATTTCTTTTTGCCTAAGTTTTGTTAGAAATTCCAATAATAAAATAGGTCTTCTAAAAACATAGCCAAATGCCATCTTTTTAGAAGACCTAACTTTATTTACTTGTATCTTTTTGAGCTGCGAAATATTTTTCTAAGCCTTGATAAACGTCATTTACGACGGTCGCACGGTAAGACTTAGAGCTTATCTGATCAAAGTCACGATCGGAGTTGATATATCCCACTTCTAATAGGATCGCCGGTTCTTTGATGTCACGAATGACCAAAAAGTCACCGATCTCGACCCCGCGATTTTCTAAGCCGATCGCACCAAACTCCTTATTTATCGTTTGTGCTAACTTGGCGGAGTTCTTATGATAATAATAAGTCGTAAATCCCGAAGCTGTGTTTTTGACTGGCGACGAGTCAAAGTGGAAACTGATAAAAGCATCTGCATGGACTTGATCTGCTAGTGCGGGACGTTTGCTTAGACTGACAAAAGTGTCATCGCTACGTGTAAGATAGACTTTTGTATTTTGTTTACGTAATTTTTCAGCCAAAAGTTTGGCATAAGCTAAAGTATATTGTTTTTCTTCTTTTTTCTCAGTGTTCGAGGTCGCCCCAGAATCATAACCACCGTGACCAGGATCGATCACGATCGTCGCATTTGAAAGATCGGTAATAGGTAATTTGTAGCTACTGTTGATCATCCAATCAGCGATCCAGCCTTTTTTTTCATCGTCAGTTTCAACATACATCCAATGATATTTGCTTTTCAAGACAGTTACACGTTGGTTTTGCTTGAGTTGACTGATTTGATCATATTCAACACCAGGGCCGTTTTTAAGGACAGCATAGTTAGTTTGGATCTCTAGTTGTCCGAAATATTTATAAGTGCGATAACCTAAAATACCAACTAGTACGAAAATGATCGCAAATAGGACCCGAATACGTTTGGGGAGGCCAGATCCATGAGAAGTTCTAGGCTTTTCCATGTGCATCACTCCAAATTTAACAACTATTCACATTATAGCAAAAATACTTTGTGTCCAACAAGTAAATGCTAACGGTTTCCTATCAAAGCTTGTTGAAATGTAAAAACAAATTAATAGTTGGCAAAACCCCCGATAGAATGATAAAATTTATTCAAATGGCTTTCGTTAAATCGTGAACGAATTTCAGCAAAATTGTTTTAGGAGGATCAACTAATGTCTGACATTAAATACAAACGAGTTGTGATGAAACTGAGCGGGGAAGCATTGGCCGGAGATGCTGGTCAAGGGATCAATCCGCCAGAGATCCGTAAAGTTGCCGAAGAGATCAAAGAAGTGCATGACTTGGGGGTTCAAATCGCGATCGTTGTCGGTGGTGGCAATATGTGGCGGGGAGAATCTGGTGCACAAATGGGAATGGAACGCGCTCAAGCAGATTATATCGGAATGCTTGGAACGGTGATGAATGCTTTGGCACTACAAGACAATTTAGAATCGATCGGAGTACCAACTAGAGTTCAAACTGCAATTGAAATGCGCCAAGTAGCTGAACCATATATTCGTCGTAAGGCTATGCGTCATTTGGAAAAGGGACGTATCGTGATCTTTGCAGCCGGCACAGGCTCGCCATATTTCTCCACTGATACGACTTCAGCCTTGCGGGCGTCAGAGATCAATGCTGATGTGATCTTGATGGCTAAAAATGGTGTTGACGGCGTTTATTCAGCAGATCCGCGCAAAGATGCAAATGCAGTTAAATACGATAAGCTAACACATATGGAGATCATCAATAAAGGGTTACAGGTTATGGATACAACGGCTTCATCACTATCCATGGATAATAATATCCCACTTGTAGTCTTTAACATGAATGAACGTGGCAATATCAAGAAAGTTGTTCAAGGTGAAACGATCGGAACAACAGTTGAAGGGAAGTAAATAAATTTATGAAAATTACAAATCCAACTATTTTACAATATCAAGAAAAAATGACTAAAGCCGAAGAAGCTTTACAACGTGAATTAGGTACGATCCGTGCGGGTGTAGCTAATGCTAGCTTGCTCAACCGGGTCAACGTTGAATATTACGGGGTGCCAACACCACTTAATCAAATGGCTCAGATCAGTGTTCCAGAAGCACGCGTGCTTCTCATCACACCATACGATAAGTCTTCTTTGAAAGACATCGAACATGCGCTTTTAGCATCTGATCTAGGCATCGCTCCTATGAATGACGGATCAGCTATTCGCTTAGTGATCCCACAATTGACGGAAGAACGTCGTAAGGAATTAGCTAAACAAGTTAAAGCAACTTCTGAAAAGGGCAAGGTTGCTGTTAGAAATGTTCGTCGTGAAATGATGGATGCTTTGAAGAAAGCTCAAAAGAATGGCGATTTGACCGAAGACGAATTGCGTGACTTGGAAGATGTTGCCCAAAAAGTAACGGATAGTTCGATCAAAAATATTGAAAATATTACAGCAGAAAAAGAAAAAGAAGTGCTTGCCGGTTAGGTGAAAGCTTTGTTTTGCTGATGATAACGGGGCAAGGGCTCGTCGAAACAGGCGCTTACTGGATCGACGAATTTGTCCCGTTATTCTTTTAACAGAGGTGAAGATATGTTTTCTAACTTATTTAAAAATAAGCAGGCAGCACAAAACGAGCTAGATCCAAAAAAAATACCGGCTCATATTGCGATCATTATGGATGGTAATGGTAGATGGGCAAAAAAGCGTGGGTTGCCCCGAGTTGCGGGCCACAAGCAGGGAATGGAGACTGTTAAAACGATCACTAAAGTTGCTAGTGATCTGGGCGTCAAGGTATTGACGTTATATGCTTTTTCAACGGAAAATTGGAAAAGACCACAAGATGAAGTGGGTTTTTTGATGGATCTTCCAGTAAAGTTTTTCAATACATTCGTTCCAGAATTGATCGCAAATAATGTCCGCGTCAATGTGATGGGATATACGGATAAATTACCTGATTCAACGCAAAAAGCAGTTTTTGATGCGATCGAGCAGACTAAAGATAATACTGGCATGGTCTTGAATTTTGCTTTGAATTACGGGAGTCGTGCTGAGATCACGTCTGCAGTTCAAGCTTTAGCAACGCAAGTCAAACAAGGTGAATTGGAACCATCCCAGATCGATGAAAAATTTTTTTCAGAGGCCTTGATGACGGCTGATCTCCCTTATGCTGATCCAGAATTACTGATCCGCACGAGTGGTGAAGAACGGATCTCTAACTTTTTATTGTGGCAGATCGCTTACAGTGAGTTAGTATTTACAGATGTTTTATGGCCGGACTTTTCGGCTGAAGATCTAGAATTATCGATTTATAAGTTTCAGCAACGCGATCGACGCTTTGGTGGGCTGAATAAGAAGGAGGATAATTGATTAATGAAACAGCGTGTTATAACAGCGGTGATCGCTTTGATCGTTTTCTTACCATTGCTTTATCTAGGGGGACTACCTTTTGATATCTTGGTAACGTTGATGGGGATCGTCGCAATGTCAGAATTTTTGATCATGAAAAAGAAATTACTCGTGTCATTTGAGGCGATCATTTCATTTCTTTTGATACTCTCAGTATTACTGCCGGTCTTTTGGGCTGGTTTTTGGACGCAAGATACTTTAGGCGGCAGCTTTTATTTGCTAGCCCTAGTTATGCTAGTCTACACTGTGATCTCTAAAAATCGTTTTTCATTTGATGATGCTGGGGTCCTGTTATTAGGTGGGCTTTATGCGGGGCTTGGATTTAGATTCATGATGCTAGCTCGCGCAGAGAGTCTGTGGATGATACTTTATGCCTTATTGATCGTTTGGATCACAGATAGTGGGGCTTATCTGATCGGACGCAAGATCGGTAAGAATAAATTAGCACCACATATCAGTCCCAACAAAACTTGGGAAGGTTCGATCGGTGGTTCACTCAGTGCGGTAGTTATTGTAGGCGCATATCTATACTTTGTGCAAGGTGCGTTTCCATATAGTTTCTCGACCATGCTTTTGTGGACTTTAGTCTTTTCAGTTGGAGGCCAACTTGGTGATCTGATCGAGTCAGCCTTCAAACGTCATTATGGAGTCAAGGATTCAGGCAAGATCTTACCTGGACACGGTGGGATCTTAGACCGCTTTGATTCATTACTATTTGTTTTACCATTGATGCATTTTGCTGGCTTGATCTAAGTGGATCGATTAGGATAAGGACGGTAGAGCAATATGATAACAACTATAATTACATTTATCATCGTCTTTGGGATCTTAGTATTTGTCCATGAATTTGGGCACTATTATTTTGCCAAGCGTGCTGGGATCTTGGTACGTGAATTTGCGATCGGAATGGGGCCAAAACTGTTTGCATATCGCAAGAATGGCACGACCTACACTTGGCGGATCTTGCCACTAGGTGGATATGTCAGCATGGCAGGTTTGGAAGACGATACTGAAGAGCTGAAAAAAGGGATGCCAGTCAGTCTGATCACAGATGAAAATAGTGTCGTTCAAAAGATAAATACTAGTAAAAAAATCACTTTAGTCGAAGGGATCCCACTCGAATTGACTGACTGGGATCTGACCGATGGACTTTGGATCGAAGGCTATGAAAACGGCACTGAAGACGAGATCAAACGCTTCAAAGTTGATCACGATGCATTGATCATCGGTAAAGATGGGATCGAACTTCAGATCGCACCACGTGATGTGCGTTTTCAGTCGGCTTCGTTAGTCGATCGGATGCTGACCAATTTTGCGGGGCCATTGAATAATTTCTTGTTAGCGATCGTAGCTTTTGGCTTAGTTGCCTTCTTACAAGGAGGAGTCCCTGTAACCACTAATACGATAGCTCAAGTTCAAACTGATTCAGTTGCTCAAAAAGCTGGTTTAAAAGCAAATGATACGATCATTGCGATCAATGGTGATAAAACACCGACTTGGGACGATGTAGCCCAACATATCAGAACAGCTGACGGTAAAGAGCTTGTTTTAACAGTCAAGCGAGCTGACAAAAAGCAAAACATCAAGGTCACACCAGTCCAAAAAAACGTAAATGGACAAAAGGTCGCCCAGATTGGTATAATTGCTAAGGGAAAAATGGATCGTTCTATCAAAGCCAAGCTGACTTATGGGTTTACCCAAACTTGGTATGTGATAAAACAACTAGGAAATGCCCTAGCGTCAATGTTACACGGCTTTAGTCTAAATGATCTAGGTGGTCCGGTAGCAATGTTTTCACTCACATCACAGGCTAAAGAAAACGGCCTGATCAGTGTTGTGACACTAACAGCACTGTTGTCAGTTAACTTAGGGATCATCAACTTGTTACCGATTCCTGCTTTGGATGGGGGCAAGTTGTTATTAAATATTATCGAAGCGATCAGAAGAAAACCACTTGATCCAGAAAAAGAGATCATTATCACAATGATCGGTTTTGGATTTTTGATGATCTTGATGCTTCTAGTTACGTGGAATGATATTCAACGCTATTTCTTCCGCTAATTAAATATAAAAGGGGTCTGAGCAAGAATGAAACAATCAAAAATGTTGATTCCAACATTAAAAGAAGTGCCAAGCGATGCTGAAGCACTCAGTCACCAGTTAATGTTACGGGCTGGTTATATCAAACAAGTGACAGCCGGGGTCTACGCCTATTTACCATTGGCTTATCAGGTCTTGAATAATATCGAAACGATCATCCGTGATGAGATGGATAAGATCGATGCCGTTGAAATGCTCGTGCCAGGAGTTTTACCAGCTGAACTTTGGGAAGAATCTGGCCGTTACAAGACATACGGAGCTAATTTATTTAAATTAAAGGATCGCCATGAACGTGATTTTATCTTAGGACCAACACACGAAGAGACATTTACTAAGATCATCAAAGATGCGATCAAGACATACAAAAAATTGCCGTTGACGTTGTATCAGATCCAAATGAAGTACCGGGATGAAAGTCGTCCGCGGTTTGGACTTTTGCGTGGACGTGAATTTTTGATGTTGGATGATTACTCATTCCACACAGATATGGAAAGTTTAGATCAAACTTACCGTGATATGGATAAAGCTTACCAACAGATCTTTGAACGTGTCGGCCTTGATTTTAGAGGGATCATTGCTGATGCTGGTGCAATGGGTGGTAAGGATTCCAAAGAATTTATGGCGATCGCACCGATCGGGGAAGATACAGTCGTTTATTCCGACTCAAGTGATTACGCTGCTAACCTTGAAATGGCAAAGAACTTGCGGATCAACAAGAAATCCCACGAAACGCCAAAGGAATTGACAAAAGTAGCCACACCAGATGCCAAGACGATCGACGAAGTTTCAGCTTTCTTAGAAGTTGAGCCTGAGAGCATGATCAAAACTTTAGTCTTTATGGCCGATGAAGAACCAGTCATCGTTTTGATGCGTGGTAATGACGAGCTCAATGAAGTCAAATTGAAAAATTATTTGGATTGTGACTTCTTAGACCCGGCTGAAGATGCCCAAGCGCGTGAGCTTTTAGGTGCAGATTTTGGCTCTTTAGGACCAGTTGGTGTCGCCAAAGACGTTAAGATCGTAGCTGACCTTGATGTTGAAGGTATGGTCAATGCTAATGTAGGGGCTAACGAAAATGGTTACCACTACATGAACGCTAATATCGAACGCGATTACCGTGTAGATGATTTTGTCGATCTTCGGACTGTCAAAGAAGGTGACCTTTCGCCAGATGGTGAGGGTGTCCTTAAGTTTACACGTGGGATCGAGATCGGTCACATTTTCAAATTAGGTACACGTTATTCTGAAAGCTTAGGTGCGACAGTTTTAGATGAAAATGGGCGTGAAGTACCGATCATCATGGGTAGCTATGGTATCGGGGTATCTCGTTTGCTATCTGCGATCGTAGAGCAAAATAGCGATGAAAATGGGATCATTTGGCCACGTTCGATCGCACCATTTGACATTCACGTGGTACCGGTCAATGTGAAGAAAGAAGAACAAGTTAAACTAGCAACTGAGATCACAACAATGCTAGAAGATGCTGGCTACAAAGTTTTAGTTGATGATCGTAAAGAACGTCCAGGGGTAAAATTTGCCGATGCTGATCTTATCGGTCTACCTGCGCGGATCACAGTTGGTAAAAAAGCCGATGAAGGAATCGTTGAGATCAAATTACGTCGTACAGGCGAAACACTTGAAGTTAAGACAGATGAATTGTTAAATTCGATCAAGATCTTACTCAAAGAAGATCAAGGCATTTTTGGCTAGATATAGATAATTGGACTGGCGAAAGTGACTTCACCAGTCCTTTTATTTCTGATAGAGAGGGGTCAGAATTTGGAACCAAATAAACAGGAATTGTTTTTGCGCTTACTTGAACAGATCAAGTGGCAACATTTACCAGAAGAACAAGAACTCTTTGCTGGAGCTGCGATCGATAAAGTTGAAGTCCATACAGCTTCAAAGCGCTGGGAATTTGTGATCAGTTTAAAGCAAGTGTTGCCCTTTACAACATTTTTGCGCTTCAACCACGCCCTTGCTAACGCTTTTGAACCGATCGCGAAAACGACTTTGAACTTGAAAGTCCAAGAGGCGACGTTAAATGAGCGTGATCTAGGTGATTATTGGGCCTATGTGGTGTCAACGTGTGGGGTCAATTCGCCTTTGATCCAAGAATTGTGTCAAGGTAAGGTACCGTATTTAGACGATAACCGGGTCATGTTGTTAGCTGAAAATGAGATCATCAAAAAATTTTTGACGACACAGGCTTTAGGACCGATCGAACGGACATATCAACAGTATGGGTTTCCTAAATTTACGATCAATACGCTGATCGATGAATCAAAATCGCAGGCTAAGATCGATGAATATAAAGAACAAAAAGCTAGATCTGATGCGCAATTAGCCCAACAAGCGGTCGAGGCGATCCAAAAGCAAAACGAAAAACGGCAACAAAAAGCTAAAGAAAAAGAAACGGTCACTGTCGACGGACCAGTCCAACTCGGCAAGAAGATTGCTGATGATGCTGAGATCAGACAGATGGCAACGATCACGGAAGAAGAACGTTCGGTGGTCGTTCAAGGTTATATTTTCGATAAAGAGGTCCGTACTCTACGTTCTGAGCGCAAATTGCTCATCATCAAGGTCACCGATTATTCTTCATCAATGGTGATCAAGAAGTTTTCGCGTAATGAAGAAGATGAAGCGATGTTTGATGCACTAGCTGTCGGTAAGTGGGTCAAAGTTCGCGGGAGCGTTCAAGAAGATACCTATATGCGTGATTTAGCGATGAATGCCTATGATATCGTTGAAGTAGCACATGAGGGACGCAAAGATACCGCACCCGAAGATCATAAGCGCGCTGAATTGCATGTTCATTCCAATATGAGTATGATGGATGCGACAAACAGCATCAGTGACTATGTCAAGCAAGCAGCTGCTTGGGGGCAAAAAGCGATCGCGATCACTGATCATAGTACGCTCCAAGCTTTCCCTGAGGCGCATAGTGCGGGCTTAAAGAATAATGTCAAGATCTTATACGGGGTCGAAGCTAATGTTGTTGATGATGGGCAACCGATCGCCTATAATGAACAACATGTGAAATTAAAAGATGCGACATATGTTGTTTTCGATACGGAAACGACCGGGTTATCGGCTCGTTATGATAAGGTCATCGAATTGGCAGCAGTCAAGATGAAAGATGGCGAAGTGATCGAGCGTTTTGAACAATTTATCGATCCAGGTCATCCCCTTTCACAAACGACGATCAAATTGACTTCGATCACCGATGATATGGTCCGGGGCTCAAAGTCTGAAAAAGAAGTTTTTGAGATGTTCCAAGAATTTTGTAAGGGCAGTATCATTGTCGGGCATAACGCGACCTTTGACGTTGACTTTATGAATACGGGTTATGCTCGGCATGGGTTACCTTTGATCAGTGAACCTTGGTTAGATACATTGCCAATGGCGCGCTTATTGTATCCAGAAATGAAAGGTTTTCGTTTGAATACCTTAGCTAAAAAATTGAATGTTAATTTGGAACACCATCACCGGGCGATCTATGATGCGGAAGCAACAGGCTACATCTATTATGCAATGCTAAAAGATGCTGAAGAGAAGTTGCAGATCGAATACCATGATCAATTTAATACGCAAAAAGATGATGATACTTATAAACATCAACATCCGTTCCATGCGGTGATCTTGGCTAAAACACAAGAAGGTCTTAAAAATCTCTTTAAAGTTGCTTCAGAGTCAATGGTCAAGTATTTCTACCGTGTTCCACGGGTACCGCGTTCAGTCTTAGATAAATATCGTGAAGGCTTGATCGTTGGTTCGGCTTGTGCTGATGGAGAAGTCTTTACTGCGATGATGCAAAAAGGTTACGAACAGGCTAAAGAAAAGGCAAAATATTATGATTATTTAGAAGTTCAACCTAAAGCATTATACGCACCTTTGATCGAACAAGAATTGGTCAAAAATAATAAAAATTTAGAAGAGATCATTGCTAATATGGTGCAACTAGCTGAAGAGCTCAAGATCCCGATCGCAGCTACGGGGGATGTGCATTTTATGAATAAAGAAGATGCGATCTACCGTAAGATCTTGATCCATTCACAAGGTGGGGCTAACCCCCTTAATAAGCTACGTGATCTACCAGATGCCCATTTCCGAACGACGGATGAAATGTTAGAAGATTTTGTCTTTTTAGGTGAAGAAAAGGCGGAAAAAGTCGTCGTGACTGATCCAAATAAGATCGTCGATATGTGTGATGAGATCACGCCGGTCAAGGATAAGTTGTATACGCCTAAAATGCCAGGGGCTGAAGATGATATCAAGAATTTGACATTGGACAAAGCCCATGAATGGTATGGCGATCCGTTACCAGAGATCGTGCAAAAACGCGTTGATAAAGAATTGAAATCCGTTATCGGAAATGGTTTCTCAGTTATCTATTTGATCTCACAAAAGCTGGTGGCTAAATCCAATAAAGATGGCTATTTAGTAGGGTCTCGTGGTTCGGTGGGCTCCAGTTTGGTCGCCACTCTGACAGGTATCACTGAGGTCAACCCCTTACCACCACATTATCGCTGTCCTAAGTGTAAGTGGTCGCATTTTTATGAAAAAGGTGAATATGGTTCTGGCTATGACTTACCGGATAAAGAATGTCCAGAATGCGGAACAGAATTGGTCAAAGATGGCCAAGAGATCCCATTTGAAACGTTCCTTGGTTTCAAGGGGAATAAAGTTCCCGATATCGATCTGAACTTCTCGGGTGACTATCAACCAGTAGCTCATAATTACACGAAAGTTTTGTTTGGTGAGAACAATGTGTTTCGGGCTGGCACGATCGGTACAGTGGCTGATAAAACGGCCTATGGCTATGTTAAAGCTTACGAACGTGATACTGAGCAGAATTTACGAGGTGCTGAAGTCGATCGATTGGCCAAGGGTGCCACAGGTGTTAAGCGAACGACTGGGCAACACCCGGCTGGGATCTTGGTCGTACCGGACTATCTTGACATCTATGATTTTACTCCGATCCAGTATCCGGCTGACGATCTGACTGCGGCTTGGAAAACAACTCACTTTGATTTCCACTCGATCCATGATAATATCTTAAAACTTGACTGTTTAGGGCATGATGATCCGACGATGATCAGAATGTTGCAAGATCTTTCAGGGATCGAACCAAAGACGATCCCGACCGACGATCCGGGTGTGATGAAGCTATTTTCAGGAACCGATATTTTAGGTGTTACTCCAGAGCAGATCCAGTCTAAGACCGGGACTTTAGGGATCCCAGAATTTGGGACGCGTTTTGTTCGCGGGATGTTAGAAGAAACGCACCCCAAAACGTTTGCCGAACTAGTCAAGATCTCTGGTCTTTCTCACGGGACTGATGTGTGGTTAGGTAACGCGGAAGAATTGATCCAAAACGGGACCGTTACGATGCCAGAAGTTATTGGATGTCGTGACGATATCATGATGGACTTGATCCATATGGGGGTTGAGTCTGACTTGGCCTTTAAGATCATGGAACACGTACGTAAGGGACGCGGGATCCCAGATGAGTGGCAGGCGGCGATGCGTGAATCTGAAGTGCCGGAATGGTATATCGGTGCATGCTTGAAGATCAAATACATGTTCCCGAAAGCCCACGCTGCTGCTTACGTGTTGATGGCTTTGCGGATCGCCTATTTCAAGGTGTATTATCCATTGGTATACTATGCTGCTTATTTCTCAGTCCGGGCTGATGACTTTGATCTAGTTTCGATGGCTCATGGTAAAGAATCCGTCAAAGCTGCGATGAAAGAGATCAATGACAAGGGCAATGATGCGACCGCTAAGGAGAAAAATCTTTTGACGGTGCTTGAATTAGCTAATGAAATGTTGGAACGTGGCTTTGAATTCAAAATGGTCGATCTCAATAAATCGGATGCCAGCGATTGGTTGATCGAAGATAATACGTTGATCGCACCATTTACGGCAGTACCAGGGTTAGGCCTGAACGTTGCTAAACAGATCGTGGCGGCACGTGAGGAACAAGATTTCTTATCCAAAGAAGATCTTGCTAAACGTGGTAAAGTTTCGGCGACGATCATCGATTTTTTGTCAGAAAACCACGTACTTGATACTTTGCCAGACGAAAATCAATTGAGTTTATTTGAAAATCTATTCTAAATAGATCTTTTTGTCATTGGTTTTAGCAAAGTAAATATGGAAAAATAATGTAACCTTGAAATTCCAAGGTTTAAATGTTATAATTACTTTTGTATTTTGATAACTCGTGAGAGTGAGCAGAGATGCTCACTCTTTTTATTGGAATAAAAAATGCGTTACAATAGAGTTGCAAGTTATTTTAGAGGGGGCTAATGCGTGAGTGTTGTAGAAACAGTAACGAAGCTAGTTACACCGATCTTGGATGATCATCACTTTGAATTAGTTGATATCGAATTTGTCAAAGAAGGAAAAAGTTGGTATTTGCGTGTCTTTATCGACAAAGAAGGGGGCATCAACATCGAAGAATGTGCCCTTGTTAGCGACCAACTTAGTGAAAAGTTGGATAATTGTGATCCAGATCCAATTCCACAAGCTTATTATTTGGAAGTTTCTTCGCCAGGGGCAGAACGACCATTGAAAAAAGAAAAAGATTATGAGCGTGCTTTGAACTCATATATCAATGTTTCACTTTACCAACAGCTCGATGGTAAGAAAGTATATGAAGGAACAATGACAGCATTGTCCAAAGATGAGTTGACACTTGAATATATGGATAAGACCCGTAAAAAAACAATCACGATCCCACGCAAGCAAATTGCTAAGGCGCGGCTCGCAATTAAATTTTAAAAGATTATTTTTACAAGGAGAATCAAACCATGAGTAAGGAATTACTTAACGCATTAGATGCGCTTGAAACAGAAAAAGGAATCAAAAAAGAAGTTGTGATCGATGCGTTGGAACAGGCTTTAGTTTCAGCTTACAAGCGAAATTACGATAAAGCCCAAAACGTAGAAGTTGAATTTGACAAGCGTAAAGGTGACATCAAAGTCTATTCCGTCAAAGAAGTTGTCAACAATGTCTTTGACTCACGCTTGGAAGTTAGCTTAGAAGATGCATTAGAGATCAACAAGGCTTATGAAGTTGGTGATACGATCCGCTTTGAAGTGACACCACGTGATTTTGGACGGATCGCAGCTCAAACAGCTAAGCAAGTGATCATGCAACGTGTGCGTGAAGAAGAGCGCCAAATGATCTATGATCAATACAGCAAGTATGAAAATGAGATCGTTTCTGGTGAAGTTGAACGCCATGATAGCCGTTATATCTATGTCAATTTAGGCAATGTTGAAGCTGTTTTATCTAAAAAAGATCAAGTGCCAGGTGAAGTTTACAAATCACATGATCGGATCAAAGTCTACATCTACAAAGTTGTGGATCCATCAGCTAACAACAATGAACCAGAAGTTGAAAATAAAGATGGTAAGAAGCGCCGCAAGAATCGTGGACCACAAGTTTACGTTAGTCGTTCTCACCCAGATCTATTGAAACGTCTATTTGAAAACGAAGTACCTGAAATTTTTGACGGTACAGTTGAGATCAAATCGATCGCACGTGAAGCTGGTGATCGTGCTAAAGTGGCTGTTTACTCAGCAGAAGAAGGCGTTGATCCGATCGGAACATGTGTCGGCCCACGCGGTGAACGTGTTCAAGCAATCGTCAATGAATTGAATGGTGAAAAGATGGATATCATTGAATGGAGTGAAGATCCAGCTAAGTATATCTCAAACGCTTTGAACCCAGCTAATATCGTTGAAGTTCGCTTTGATCCTGAAAATGAACGTGTCTGCACGGTGATCGTGCCAGATGATCAACTTTCACTTGCGATCGGTAAGCGGGGGCAAAATGCTCGTTTAGCAGCGCATTTGACTGGATACAAGATCGATATCAAATCCGAATCCGATATGGCTGCTTTAGAAGCAAATGCTGAGCTAGCTGATGAAGCAGAAGTTTCAGTTGAAACAACTGAAGAATAGGGGGCACAAACATGGCACAACGCAAGATCCCAATGCGCAAAGATATCGTTACTGGTGAAATGAAACCTAAAAAAGAACTTGTACGCGTCGTGAAAAACAAAGAAAATGAAGTAAGTCTCGATCCAACTGGTAAAAAAGCTGGCCGGGGTGCATATATTCATTTAGATGTAGCTACCGCAAAGAAAGCTCGGGAACAAAAGACTTTTGATAAAGTTTTTGGTGTTAAGATCGAACCTGCTTTTTATGATGAGCTAGTAGCATATGTCGATCACCAAGTTGCACGAGCAGAGTTATTTGGCAATGGAAAATAAGATACAACAACAAAAAGCTCTAAACTTATTGGGATTAGCCCGGAAAGCTGGCAAGTTGACTACAGGCCAAGACCTGGTCTTAGCAGCGATTCGTTCCGGAAAAGCTAAAGTCGTGCTGATGGCAAACAATTGCGGGCAAAGTACCCAAAAGAAATTCACTGATAAGTGCAAGAGCTATGATGTAGCATTAACAACAGAATTTACAAAACAGGAATTAAGTGCTGCGATCGGCGCCAAGCGTTCATTGATCGCAGTTACCGATCCTGGTTTTGGGAAGAAGATACGCCAGCTTCTTTTTTCTTGATCGAAGGGTACAAAGCTTATTCGGTCAGGGATCGAGTAGGTGTGTATTCTTGAAAATAAGGAGAGTGAAGTCATGAGTAAAAAAAGGATTTATGAACTGGCTAAGGAATTAAACGTTAGCAACAAAGAAGTAATTGAAGTTGCAAAGAAAAATGGTTTTAAAGTTGGTAACCACATGTCATCTTTAGACCAAGCTGCTGAAGCTAAAGTAAAAGCTTCATTTGTTAAACCAGTTAAATCTAGTTCACAACAGCAGGCGACTCCTAAAAAAGAAAACAGCGAGAAAAAACAAAATGTTGCTGTAAACAAAAACTCCCAAAATGCGCGGAATAATAACCATTCTAAGCATCAAAACCAAGCATCCGCACAAAGAAATAATGAAAGGCATTCAGGGAAGCGTATGGAAAAAAACAACAACAATAATAACAACGCGAATAATACAAAACATCGCGGTAATAATTCCCAAGGCAATAGCCAAAACAACAACAGTCAAAAGAAAAACAAGTTTTCAAACAATCGCTTTGGCGGGAATAATAACAATCATAAGTTCAATAAAAAGAACAAGAAAAACAAAAATAAGAAGTTCAATCAAAAGAACAATAAACCAGCAGTTCCTCCACGTAAAAACAAGCCATTACCAGAAGTTTTGGTCTATACGGTCGGCATGAACGTAGCAGATATTGCTAAAAAGATCCACCGTGAACCAGCTGAGATCATCAAGAAATTATTTATGATGGGTGTTATGGTCAACCAAAACCAATCCCTTGATAAAGATACGATCGAGATCTTAGCAGCTGATTACGGTATCAAGGCAGAAGAAAAAGTTGAAGTTGACGTAGCTGACATCGATAAATTCTTTGAAGAAGAACAAAATAATCAAGATAATTTAACTTCACGCCCACCAGTTGTAACGATCATGGGTCACGTTGACCACGGTAAGACAACGTTATTGGATAAATTACGGCATACCAATGTTACAGCAGGCGAAGCTGGTGGTATCACCCAACATATCGGTGCTTACCAAGTGCGTCACTCAGGCAAGACGATCACATTCTTGGATACCCCAGGACACGCGGCCTTTACCAACATGCGGGCTCGTGGGGCAGACATCACTGATATCACTGTCTTAGTTGTTGCAGCTGATGACGGTGTAATGCCACAAACGATCGAAGCTATCAACCACGCTAAGGCTGCTAATGTGCCGATCATCGTTGCGGTCAATAAGATCGATAAGCCAGGTGCTAATCCAAACCACGTCATGGAACAATTATCCGAGTATGAATTGATCCCTGAAAGTTGGGGTGGCGATACGATCTTCGTTGAGATCTCAGCTAAATTCAATAAGAACTTAGAAGAATTACTCGATATGATCTTACTTGAAGCTGAAATGCTCGAATTAAAAGCCAATGCTAAACAACACGGTGCAGGTTCTGTTATTGAAGCTCGTTTAGATAAAGGTAAGGGTTCTGTGGCCTCATTACTTGTACAACATGGTACCTTACATGTTGGTGACCCGATCGTTGTGGGTAATACCTTTGGTCGTGTGCGGACGATGACTGATGCTCGTGGTCGTTCGATCAAGAAAGCAACTCCAGCGACTCCAGTTGAGATCACTGGTTTAAACGATGTTCCTGATTCTGGTGATCGTTTCATCACATTTGATGATGAAAAAACAGCACGGGCAGCTGGTGAAGAACGTGCTAAACGTGCCTTGATCAAGGAACGTAACCAAACGACACATGTGACCTTAGATAACTTGTTTGATACCTTAAAAGAAGGCGATCTAAAGGAAGTTGATCTGATCATCAAAGCCGACGTGCAAGGTTCAGCTGAAGCTTTAGCACAAAGCTTTAAGAAGATCGATGTTGAAGGTGTTCGCGTAAACATCATCCACCAAGCAGTTGGTGCGATCAACGAATCTGACGTTACTTTGGCCGAAGCTTCAAATGCTATCATTATCGGTTTCAACGTACGTCCAACGCCACAAGCTAAGATCCAAGCTGAAAGTGATAAGGTCGATATTCGTTTACACAACGTTATCTATAAGGCGATCGATGAAGTTGAAACTGCGATGAAGGGTATGTTAGAACCAGTCTTTGAAGAAAAAGTCATCGGTGAAGTTGAAATTCGTGAAACTTATAAAGTATCTAAGTTAGGTACGATCGGTGGGGGCTATGTCACAGATGGCTATATCCAACGTGATAGTGGTGTCCGTGTTATCCGCGATGGTATCGTGATCTATGAAGGTCAACTTGCTTCACTTAAACGTTTCAAAGATGACGTTAAGCAAGTAAAACAAGGCTACGAATGTGGTCTGATGATCGAAAAATACAATGATATCAAAGTAGGCGATCGTATCGAAGCTTACGTGATGGAAGAAGTTCCACAAGACTAATATTTGATTTGAGGAGGAATTTGAATGGCACAACATTATCGTGTGGGTCGGTTATCACAAGAGATCCAAAGGGAAGTCAATGATATTTTGACTAAGCGTGTGCGTGATCCTCGAGTACAAGGCGTGACGATCACGGGCGTAGAAGTGACAGGTGACTTGCAACATGCAACGATCTACTACAGTACATTATCTAATTTGGCTTCTGACGCTGAAAAAACACAGATCGGTTTAGATAAAGCAACAGGTTTGATCAGACGTGAATTGGGTCAACGCTTGCGTATTTATGTAACGCCTGAAATTAAATTTGAACGGGATGAATCAGTGCGTTACGGTGATCATATCGATGAGCTTTTAAGTAAGCTACACCAGCAAGAAAGTAATCCTTATTGATCGATCATGATTTAAAAATTATGTGTAGATAAAAAGAAGCTGGAAAAATTTTTCTAGCTTCTTTTTTTAGAAAAGAGAGGTAAAAGATGGACGGGATCCTTCCTTTGAATAAAGATCGTGGTATGACGAGCCATGATGCAGTTTTTAAATGCCGGAAAATTTTTAAAACGCGTAAAGTTGGTCATAGTGGTACGCTTGATCCTAATGTCGATGGTGTCTTACCGATCTGTATCGGTAGAGCGACCAAGGCAGTTAATTACTTGATGGCGTCAGGAAAAGTTTATAAAGGTGAGATCATCTTAGGTTTTTCAACGGAAACTGAAGATCTTGATGGTGAAGTTGTTGCTAAAAAAGCTATCGAACGACCATTTAGTCAGGAGCAGATCGACCAAGCAATGGCACAGTTGACGGGGGAGATAGTTCAGATCCCACCGATGTATTCTGCAGTCAAGGTCAACGGTAAACGACTTTACGAATACGCACGTGCTGGGCAAAGTGTTGAACGCCCTAAAAGAAAGATCACAGTCGCTTATTTTAAGCAGACTAAGCCAAGCACCTATGATGCAACTAAACAACAACAAACGCTTTATTTTGAAGTTGGCTGCGGTAAAGGAACTTATGTAAGGACGCTAGCGTTAGATCTAGGTGAAATCTTAGGTGTGCCAGCTGTAATGTCAGATCTGACACGTTTGCAAAGTGGGGGCTTTGAGCTAGAGCAGAGTGTGACCCTCGAACAGCTGGCTAATGCCACGCCAGAAGAATTGGAAAACTACCTTTATCCACTTGAATATGCTTTTCGAAGCTATCCTAAGGTCATTTTGACTGAACAACAGTGGCAAAAGGTCCAAAATGGGGGCTTTTTACCAGCAAATATTTTTAAAGATAGGACAACGAAGATCTTGTTGATGTATGGCGATAAAGCACGGGCGCTTTATTATTATGATGATAAAAAAGGTGTTTTTCGTTCAGAACAAATGCTTGATCTAACTTAAAGAGGGTAACAGAGATGAAAGTTATTGAATTAGCTGAACCGTATGCTAAAAGTGAGATCTATCCGGGAAAGATCGTCTTAGCACTAGGCTTTTTTGATGGGGTCCATCGCGGACATCAAGCTGTGATCAAAGCAGCTAAACAGCAAGCTCAAAAAATGGGTGCTAAGCTAGCAGTGATGACTTTTGATCGGCATCCCAGCGCTATTTTCCAGCAACGTGATCCACAAACGATCCAATATTTGACGACTATCACCGAAAAATTATCGCTATTTGAAAAATTTGGCGCAGATATTGCTTATGTGGTCAAATTTGACGAAAAACTTGCTTATTTAAAACCTCAAGAATTTATCGATAAATATGTCGTGGGGTTAAATGCGGTAGGGATCACAGCCGGCAGTGATTACACTTATGGTCCCCATACGGTCGCTAATATGAAAAATCTACCTAAATATGCTAAAAATAGATTCGAGATCCAGACTGTCGAGTTACTAAAAGAAGATGAAAAAGTTGGTTCGACTGGGATCAGGGAAGCTTTGGCGAGTGGCAAAGTCGAACTTGCAGCCCACTATTTAGGCTATAATTACCAAACGACTGGGACGGTGGTGCATGGTTTTGAACGCGGGCGCCAGATAGGGTTTCCAACTTTGAACATCGAAACGAGTCTTGCTAAACAATTGCCAGCAGTGGGAGTCTATGCCGTTGAAGTAGAATTGGATGGCAAACGATATCAAGGGATGGCTTCGATCGGTCATAATGAAACTTTTGGTGCTGATCTAGCTAAGACATTAGAAGTAAATCTCTTTGATTTTTCAGCGATGGTCTATGGCAAAAAAGTAACGGTCTATTGGAAAAATTATCTACGTCCAATGGTGAAATTTAATAGTATCGCTGAATTAGTCGTACAATTAGAGGATGATAAACGGCATTCTGAAGCATTACTCAATGTTCAAAATGAAAATTAGCACTCTGCTTGACAGATTGCTAAGAGTTGTGTATATTAATAATTGACTTAGCACTCCATAGTGTTAAGTGCTAAAAGAGGTGATCGTAGTGTTGACTGAGCGACAGTTATTGATCCTTGAAGCCGTGATCCGCAACTATACAGAAGCAGGGCAGCCGATCGGATCGAAGACTTTACAACAACAATTACCGGTCCATGTGAGTTCAGCGACCATTCGCAATGAGATGGCGGTTCTCGAACAGCAAGGATATATTGCAAAGGAGCATTCAAGTTCGGGGCGGATCCCTTCACTTAAGGGGTATCGATATTATGTCGATAATTTGATGAAACCTAGCAAGCTTGATCGTAATGCTTTGCATGATATTCGCAACTCTTTTGGAAATGAATTTCAGAAGATCGATGAGATCCTAGCTACTTCAGCTAAGATCTTATCCGATTTGACAAGTTATACTGCTATTTCGCTCAAACCTGAAGCTAAAGATCTACGCTTAGAAGGTTTTAGACTTGTAGAGCTTGGCAATCAACAGGTAATGGTGATTTTGGTAACAAGTGACGGTACCGTTGAGAGTCAGACTTTTACGATGCCAAGTGGGATAAGTGGCAGTGAACTCGAAGCTGTTATCCGTCTGATCAATGATAAAGTTGTTGGTCTACCACTGAGACAGGTGATCGTCAGGCTTAATGAATGTTTGCCCTTTTTGAACCGTTACTTACATCAACCGGCTGGTTTCATTGATGTTTTTGGTAATATCTTGAACCGTGCAGTTAAGGAACAGGTTTATGTAGGGGGTAAGATGAATCTTTTGGATTTTTCCAAAGATGCCTCACTTGAACAGATAAAGTCGCTATATTCTCTAGTTGATCATGCTCAAGGAATCGGCAGTTTGGTGGACTCATCTAAAGATGGGATCTCCGTCAAGTTAGGTGATGAGTTACCAAGCATTTTGCTACAAAATTATAGCTTGATCTCTGCTACTTTTGATGACGGCAACCATGGACAGGGGACGATCGCGATCCTAGGTCCGACAAATATGCCATATTCAAAGATGATCGGTCTGATCACAGTTTTCCGTGATGAACTAACTAAGAGGATAAACGATTATTATCAAAAGTTTTAAATTAATTTTATAAGAAAAGGGGTGTTGATGTGGCAGAAGAAGAGATCAAAAATACTGCAGCAGAGCAAACAGCACCGGATGAAACTGAAGTAAAGAATGATTCAGTGGATGATCCAAAGAAAGAAGAAGCTGTCGATGAAGTCACAGCTTTGACTGATCAGTTAGCTGAACTGCAAAAAAAATATGATGAATTAGAAGATCGCTACTACCGTTCAGAAGCGGAAATGGCGAATATGACTAAGCGTTTCAAAAAAGAACAAGAACAACTTCTTCGTTATGAAGGGCAAGATCTAGCACGTGATATTTTACCAGTTGTCGATAATTTGACACGTGCCTTGCAAACAGAAGTTGAAGATGCTGGTTCTAAACAGCTCAAGCAAGGGATCGAGATCGTTGCAAGAGATCTCGATAAGGCCTTGCAAAGTAATGACGTGACAAAGATCGCTTCGTTAGGTGAAGAATTTGATCCGACGAAACATCAAGCGGTCAAGTCAGTACCGGTCGAAGAAGGGCAAACGCCTGAAACGATCGTCCAAGTCTTACAAGAGGGCTATATGTTAAAAGATCGCGTCTTACGTCCAGCAATGGTCGTTGTCGCACAATAATTTTGTAAAAGGGTGAATTTTTAATGTCAAAAATCATTGGTATTGACCTTGGGACAACTAACTCAGCAGTTGCTGTTCTTGAAGGTAAAGAAGCAAAAATTATTACAAATCCAGAAGGTAACCGGACAACTCCATCGGTTGTTTCATTTAAAAACGGTGAAACTCAAGTTGGTGAAGTGGCTAAACGTCAAGCGATCACTAACCCAAATACGATCAGCTCGATCAAACGTCACATGGGTGAAGCAGGTTATACAGCAGATATTGAAGGTAAAGAATACACACCACAAGAAATTTCAGCAATGATCTTGCAATACATCAAAGAATATGCTGAAAGCTACTTAGGTGAAGAAGTTACTCAAGCTGTTATCACAGTTCCAGCTTACTTCAATGACTCACAACGTCAAGCTACTAAAGATGCTGGTAAGATCGCTGGTTTGAAAGTTGAACGTATCGTCAACGAACCAACCGCAGCTGCTTTAGCTTACGGTTTGGACAAGCAAGACAAAGATGAAAAAGTTTTAGTCTTTGACCTTGGTGGTGGTACATTTGACGTTTCCATCCTTGAACTTGGTGACGGTGTCTTCCAAGTACTTTCCACAAACGGTGATACAAACCTTGGTGGGGATGACTTTGATAACAAGATCATCGATTGGTTAGTCGCAGAATTCAAGAAAGAACATGGTATCGATCTTTCAACTGATAAGATGGCAATGCAACGTCTCAAAGATGCTGCTGAAAAAGCTAAGAAAGACCTTTCTGGTGTAACTTCTGCACAGATCTCCTTGCCATTTATCACAGCAGGTGAAGCAGGTCCATTGCACTTAGAAACAACTTTAACACGTGCTAAGTTCAATGAATTGACACATGACTTGATCGAAAGAACTAAGATCCCTGTACGTAATGCTTTACAAGATGCTGGTTTAACAAATGCTGACATCGATGAAGTTATCTTAGTTGGTGGTTCAACACGTATCCCTGCAGTTAAAGAAGCTGTTAAAGCTGAAACTGGCCATACACCAAACGAATCTGTCAACCCTGATGAAGCTGTTGCTTTAGGGGCAGCTATCCAAGGTGGGGTCATCACAGGTGATGTTAAAGACGTTGTTTTACTTGATGTTACACCATTATCACTTGGTATCGAAACAATGGGTGGCGTCTTTACAAAATTGATCGATCGCAATACAACGATCCCAACATCTAAGTCACAAGTCTTCTCAACTGCCGCTGATAACCAACCAGCCGTTGATATTCACGTTTTACAAGGTGAACGTCCAATGGCAGCTGACAACAAGACTTTAGGTCGTTTCCAATTGACGGATATTCCAGCAGCTCCACGTGGTGTTCCTCAAATCCAAGTTACATTTGATATCGACAAGAACGGTATCGTAAATGTGTCTGCTAAGGATCTCGGCACTAACAAAGAACAAAAGATCACGATCAAGAGTTCATCTGGTCTATCCGATGAAGAGATCGATCGTATGGTCAAGGAAGCTAAGGAAAACGAAGAAGCTGACAAGAAGCGTAAAGAAGAAGTTGATCTACGTAACGAAGTAGATCAATTGCTCTTCCAAACAGATAAGACGTTAGAAGAGATCAAGGGCAAAGTGTCTGATGACGAAGTGAAGAAAGCTGAAGATGCACGTGATGCATTGAAGAAAGCTCAAGAAGAAAACAACGTTGAAGACATGAAAGCTAAGAAAGATGATTTGACAAAGATCATCCAAGACATGTCAGTCAAACTTTACCAACAAGCACAACAAGCTCAAGGCCAAGCTCAAGCTGATGGTGCATCTGCTAGCGACAACAACGCAGCTGATGATAACACAGTAGATGGCGACTTTAAAGAAGTCGATCCTGACGATAAATAATCGTTACAATGGCTAAATGAAAAGTCAAAGGCCCTTTGTGGACTTTGGCTTTTTATTTTTAAGCAGTTATGTTAATCTAAATTTAAGTGTAATTGCACGGCAAATAACCAATTATTTGGAGGAGAAACATGGAAAAGAATCCTTATGATGTCTTAGGTATTTCCAAAGATGCATCTGCTGATGAGATCAAGCGCGCTTATCGTAAACTATCGAAGAAGTATCACCCTGACTTGAACCATGAAGCTGGGGCAGAAGAAAAGTTCAAAGAGGTAAACGATGCTTATGAGATTTTAAGTGACCCACAGAAAAAGGCTCAATTTGATCAGTTTGGCTCGACTGGAGCTCAAGGCTTTGGCGGTGCTGGTCAAGGCTTTGGTGGCGGCTTTGAAGGTGGTTTCGGTGGATTTGACGATATTTTCAGTTCATTCTTTGGTGGTGGCGGTACTAGCCGTTCACGAACAGCACCACGTCAAGGCCGTGATCTGCAATATGAGATGAACTTGACCTTTGAAGAAGCAATTTTTGGCAAGACGACTGAAATTGAATATACTCGTGAAGAAGATTGTGACACATGTAACGGTACCGGTGCTAAACCAGGAACTTCACCTGTGACCTGTTCACACTGTGGTGGCCGTGGATTTGTCCAAGTTGAGCGCCAAACGCCACTTGGTCGTATCATGACTCAACAAGAATGTGATGTCTGTGGTGGTACCGGAAAAGAGATCAAAGAAAAGTGTACTACATGTCATGGTTCCGGCCATATCCGCAAGAAACATGCAGTTGAAGTCAAAGTACCAGCAGGGGTCGAAGATGGCAATCAAATGCGCTTACAAGGCCAAGGTGAAGCTGGGGTAAATGGTGGACCATACGGCGATCTATTTATCGTCTTTAATGTTGCGCCAAGTGATACTTTTAAGCGTGATGGCTCTGAGATCTATTTAGAGCAACCGATCACCTTTGTGCAAGCTACTTTAGGGGCTGAGATCCCAGTTAAGACTGTCCACGGGGATGTTAAGTTGAAGATTCCAGCTGGAACGCAAACGGGAACAACATTCCGTTTACGTGGTAAAGGTGCACCGAGATTGCATGGCACAGGCAATGGTGATGAGCGTGTCACAGTGAAAGTTCAAACACCAAAGAGCTTAAATAAACAACAAAAGATCGCTTTGAAGGCTTTTGCAGAAGCTTCTGGTGATGAAGTTGCTGATGAAGGAAACTTCTTAGATCGCTTAGTCAAGGCACTAAAAAATGAATAAGATCACAAGATAAAGATTTATAAATTTTATCTGAAAATGATTGACTTTAGTTATAAAAAAACGGTATAATTAATTTCGTTGCGATGGTCTGGTAGCTCAGTTGGATAGAGCAACGGTCTTCTAAACCGTAGGTCGTGAGTTCGAATCTCACCCGGATCATATCAAATGAAGTTAATTACCGTATAAAAAAGGCAAAACGTTGTTATATCAGCGTTTTGCCTTTTTTGTTATTTGGGAGAAATCGTTAAAAACAGTAAGTTGTAGTAAGAAAAGGGTAATGGGAGGGTGATGATCACCCCGCAAGATCATCCAATTTTGAGGTGATCGTTATATCATTTTTCTTCATATTCGTCGATCAGATATGCATAAACATCGACCGTAGTTGTAACTCTAAGCAGACATTATATCTTTTTAGTTCTGTTTGAACTAATTGTTTGGGTCACCAGTGTCATTAGGATCGGCATTAGCATTAGCTTCTGCATCTGCTTGTTTTCCTTTTTCAGTTGGCGTTCCATCCTGATTAAGATAGCCATTTTGCTTAGCCCATTCAATTTGATCTTGCACCCAAGGATCAGGATTTCCATATACATCAGTGCCAGGAGCATGGTCTTGACCGGGCATAACTTGGTTGCCTTGAGGATCGTACCCATTTTCTTGATTTAACTGGCTTTGTGATTTAGCTTGCTGAGGAGTACTATTGGAAGCTTGAGAATAGTTCTGTTGAGAACTAGAATATGTTGCTTGCTGCGAGGCAATTTGAGATTGTTGTGAAGCCCTTTTAGTTTCATTTTCGGCTTTAGACCTTGATTTGCTCTCGGCTTTCATCTTACTTTCGGAGGCTTTACGCTTACTTATAGCTTTCTCTTTAGAAGCCTCTTTTGCTAATCGTTCAGATTTAGATTTGTGACTACTTGCACTTGATTTGTTGTTAGAATTATTAGTGCATCCAGCAAGTAGTAGGAGAGATAAGCTTGAAACTCCTAGCTTAATATAAATTTTTTTCAATATACCATCCCTTACTATATGTAATCAGCTTTTAATGTCATCAGTTTTTGGACTATATTGAAAATATTAGCTTCTTAGCAGGACATTTTACATAAAAAAATTACCTTCTGACAAATAGGGCAGAAGGTAAAACTGGTTCGCAAGAAGCCATCTTGCAATGAGACAGTGAAGCTTCGTGATATCTACGCATAAAGAATAAACGAAAAAATAGTAATTGTCAATGTGACAGCGGTGAGATGTAGTGTTATCTGCATTTTTTAGCTTGATTTTGGCTATTCTAGTCAATCTAGTATCAAGCATTATCTATGACTGGTTAAAAGACCATCGATAGATAACAACGTCCTGATCTGTTGGTTGGTTTTTCCACTTTTTAGAGCGTTTGGTTGAAATGATGTTTGTCCTAGCGATCTTACTCATTGGTGGTTTTATCTCGTTAGTTAGTTCGTTTTTTTTAAAATAAAATATTCAGTAATTTTTCCTAAAAATTAAGCTGTTTATTTTACAAGGGTATTAGTTAAATGTTATATTGTAAGCGTATTCATAATATAAAATTTATATTTTTGGAGGAATTAGTTATGGATCTAGCAAAATATATCGATCACACGATCTTGGCACCAAATGCAACCGAAGAACAAGTAGAAAAGATAATTTCTGAAGCGTTAGAATATGGCTTTGCGTCAGTCTGTATCAATCCATATTGGGTCAAAAAAGTAGCTCAGGGTTTAGCTGATAGTGACGTTGAAGTCTGTACAGTGATCGGTTTTCCTTTGGGCGCTAATAAGACCAGTATCAAAGTCAGTGAAGCTAAAGAAGCGATCGCTGATGGAGCCGATGAGCTTGATATGGTGTTAAATATCGGCGAGCTAAAGGCTAAACATTACGATGCGGTCAAAGCAGACATCAAAGCAGTAGTTGATGCGTGTCATGCAGAAAATAAATTGGTCAAAGTGATCATTGAAGCTTGCTTATTGACCGATGAAGAAAAGATCAAAGCTTGTGAATTGTCAAAAGAAGCTGGAGCTGACTACGTTAAAACATCCACTGGTTTTTCGACCGGTGGCGCAACAGTAGCTGATATTGAATTGATGCGAAAGACTGTTGGACCAGACATCGGTGTTAAAGCTTCTGGCGGTATCCATTCCAAAGAAGAAGCTTTAGCCTTGATCGAGGCTGGAGCTTCACGTTTAGGTGCAAGTGCAGGGATCAAGATCGTTAATAGTTAGGGTGTGAATGGAATGCGATTTAAACGTGTATTTACATTAGTGATCGACTCAGTAGGGATCGGTGCTGCTAAAGATGCGGCTAAATTTGATGATGAAGGCTCTGATACTCTAGGCCACATCACTTCTTATTGGAATGGTGAATTAAAATTACCTAATTTAACGGCTTTAGGTTTGGGCAATATTCGGGCTGATTCGCCATTAACAGGTGTTTTACCAGTTGAAACCCCACTAGCTTACTATGGTAAGATGCAAGAGATCTCGGCTGGAAAAGATAGTATGGACGGTCACTGGGAAATGATGGGCTTGCCAGTTACTGAACCACTGGGCTTTTTCCCTAACGGATTCCCCGAACCCTTGATCAAGGCGATCGAAGGATTTAGTGGACGTAAAGTGATCGTCAATCGTCCGATCTCGGGGACTGAAGTGATCGCTAAATACGGTGAGGAACAGTTAGAAACTGGGGCCTTGATCGTGTATACCTCAGGTGATTCGGTCTTACAGATCGCAGCTAATACAGCGATCATCCCACTCGATGAGTTATATCGGATCTGTAAATATGTTAGAGAAATAACGATCGATGAATATCACATCGGGCGTATTATTGCGCGTCCTTATGTTGGCAAAGATAAAAATGAATTTAAACGAACGTCTGACCGCCATGACTTTACGTTAGTCCCTCCAAAAGATACAGTCCTGGATATGTTGGGTCAAGCTGGCTTTGAAGTTATCGGAGTTGGGAAAACGAACGACATTTTTTCAGGTAAAGGGATCGATACGGGGATCCACACTGAAAGTAATGATGACGGGATGACTAAGACGATCGAAGTTGCTAAAACAGATTTTACAGGTCTGTGTTTTACGAACTTGGTCGATTTTGATGCGATGTATGGTCATCGCCGTGATCGTGAAGGCTATGGTAAAGCGTTGGCAGCATTTGATGAACGTTTGGGTGAGCTACTGGAGAATTTACAAGCTGACGATCTATTGCTGATCACAGCTGATCATGGTAACGATCCTGGATTTAAAGGGACCGATCATACCCGTGAGTATGTGCCTTTATTAGCTTACTCACCAAGTTTTTCTAAGGGTAGTTCGTTAGGGATCCGCGATACTTATGCTGATCTAGGTGCAACGATCTTAGATAATTTTGCGCTACCAAATAAAACGGACGGTAAGAGTTTTTTAGCCGATTTACGGAGGAATTAAGATGAGTGAACATATTGAAGCCAAGAAAGGTGATATTGCTAAGATCGTTTTGCTACCAGGTGATCCTTTACGGGCCAAACATATTGCCGAAACGTTTTTAGAAGATCCGATCTGTTACAATACAGTTCGTAATGCATTGGGTTATACAGGAACTTATAAAGGCGTAAAGATCTCGGTCCAAGGAACAGGGATGGGGATCCCCTCAACTTTGATATATGCCGAAGAGTTGATCAATTACTACGAGTGTGAGATCTTGATCCGTGTCGGCACATGCGGTGGAATGGCACCCGAAATAAAAGTTAGAGATGTCGTCTTAGCGCAATCGGCAACGACTGATTCGGCCATCATTCAAAATACTTTTGGCAGTGGTCTTTATTATGCGCCTACAGCTGATTTTAGTTTGCTCAATCATGCATATGCTGCAGCTAAAAAAGAGCAGATCGCAGTTAAGGTCGGTAATATCATCTCAGAGGATCGTTTTTATAATGATGAGATCGATCGGGAAAAATTGATCCAATACAAGGTGCTAGGGGCTGAGATGGAAGCAGCAGGCCTATATCTGATCGCAGCAAAGTATAATGTAAGGGCTTTAGCTGTTTTGACGATCAGTAACCATATTATAAGTGGCGAGTCAACACCAGCGTCTGAGCGTGAACGATCATTCAACGATATGGTGAAAGTTGCGCTCGAAGCTGCAGTTTCACAAATTAAAGCGTAGAAAGGTGGGAGCTACAATGCGAATGGTAGATATTATCGAACGCAAACGTAATGGAGTAGAATTGACAAAAGAAGAGCTACACACTTTTATCGAGGGTTATACTAAAGGCGAGATCCCAGATTATCAAGCTAGTGCTTTTTTGATGGCAACATATTTCAATGGGATGACAGCTAAGGAACAAGCAACCTTTGCTTTAGAGATGTTGCATTCAGGTGATGAGGTCGACTTGTCGCTGATCCCAGGTATCAAGGTCGATAAACACTCAACTGGTGGTGTGGGGGACAAGACCAGTATCCCTTTAGCTCCGATGATCGCTGCGTTAGATATTCCGATCCCGATGATCTCGGGTCGTGGTCTGGGACATACTGGAGGAACATTGGATAAATTAGAAGCGATACCAGGATTTAAGGTCGAACTCAGTGAAGCTGAATTTATCCAGCAAGTTAAAGATATCAACTTGGCGATCATCAGTGCTACCGGCAATATCGCGCCCGCAGATAAGAAATTATATGCTTTACGTGACGTTACTGCAACGGTCGATTCGATCCCATTGATCGCTGGTTCCATTATGAGTAAGAAGATCGCTTCTGGCACTGATGCGTTGGTCTTAGATGTTAAGACGGGCTCAGGTGCATTCATGAAGACCCAAGAGAAAGCTAAGGCCTTAGCACAAGCGATGGTCGAGATCGGTAAAAACGTGGGAATGCGTTGTATGGCAGTTATCTCTGATATGAATCAACCATTAGGCAATACGATCGGAAATACGCTTGAGATCGAAGAGTCGATCGAGATCTTAAAGGGTAATGGACCTAAAGACATCACTGATCTTGTCTTAACATTAGGAAGTCAGATGGTAGTTTTAGCTGGAAAAGCAGAAACTTTAGAGCAAGCACGCGAAATGCTGATCGAAGTTTTAGTCAACGGTAAAGCTCTTGAAAAATTTGGCGATATGATCGAAGCGCAAGGTGGCGATCGCAATATCATCGATGATTATAGTTTGATGCCACAGGCAAAATATCAGATCACGATCAAAGCTCCTAAGGCAGGCTATATTTCTAAAATGACTGCTGATGAATTAGGGGTGGCAAGTATGCTACTTGGCGGTGGTCGTCAAAGTAAAGAAGATACGATCAATTATGCGGTCGGTCTACGCTTGCACAAAAAAGTCGGTGATCGGGTTGAAAAAGATGAGGAGCTAGTGACCGTCTATAGTGATCAAAAAGACATTGAGCAAGTTGAAAAATTGATCTTAGATAATATCGAGATCGGTGAGAAGACTAATGCTGTTCCGTTGATCCATGAAATAATCAAATAGCAGATAAGATAGTATTGTTAGGGATGTAAGGCTTAACAATGCTATTTTTTGATTTGCATAATTTAGTGATCCATATTAAGATAATTATCACATTGAAAAATGGGAGGAAACAGAGTTGAAACTATATGAGTTGACGTTGAATAACGTTTTTTATGTAGATCAACAACGAAAAGATATTTATTTAGTTCATGTTAGGTATCCACAATATTTTAAGTTGTGGCAACCAGCTTTACCGTGTGTGAAAGCTAAAATCGATATCAAAGATCGTGTCGAACGGCCAGAAGTGAGATTTCATGAGGGAAAATTTACGCGTTTTAATGTAACGTATCATTTTCCCAATACAGGTCTATCAAAACCTGATTATAAGGTCAATCTCTTATTTCACTCGGAATTTATCAAGATCACGCGCCATCATATCGAGCATGTACATAAAAATTTATTGGAGCAGTTGCCAGATGATTTCACTAAAAGTGAGATGGTCTCGTTGGATGAACTTGAAGAAAACTTCAATAATGATGGTTATGTGGGCCAATATTTACAGGCAACATTGCAAGCAGTAAGTTAAAATGATCATTTTAAAGCATCAGCAATGATGCTTTTTTTGTATTTAAAACTTATAGATAATAGTAGTTTGCTAAGAAATTGTCCAAAGCTCTTGTGTATCTTACTAAAAAGAAGGAAAATGGGGGCCATATCAATATAGTTTGGGGGAAAATAGTATGGTACCGGAGTATTTAGAGAAGTATATGGACAGATATATACGGATAATCTTAGCAGATGGGAAGTGGGTAAGTGGTCATGTTTTTGGGTTTGCGCTTCCAGAAGATACACCAGATGGTACTTGGGGAATCATCTTGACTAAAAAGCGCGAGCGGAGGTGTGTCGTTACTTTTCCGACCAAAACGATCACTGAGACCCAGGTCAAAGAGATCGATATCATCAAGGTCAATTTGGAACAAAGAGTGATCAACAGAATTGGGGATGGTTATTGGTGGCTAAAAAAAGGCTTCGAATATGTTTGGTGGAAGCTAAGGAATTTTATTTTTAGATACTGAGTTTAGAATTGAAAGAATAAAAATAGAATTTTAAGTATATATTTTTTTGAATATTGTTGCAATTTAAAAGTGAAGTTGCTATAATATTCTTTGTTATGGAGAGTTGGCAGAGTGGTAATGCACCGGACTCGAAATCCGGCGAACCGGCTAATACCGGCGCGCAGGTTCAAATCCTGTACTCTCCTTAAATATACCTGTTATGTCAAGGGGTTAGGGCTGTTATGCCCACCAAATGTCCCCCACAGAGGAAATATGAAAACCATCTGGTGATTATCAGATGGTTTTTTGTGTATATTTGTTCATAGGTTTTGTGGCTAGGGCTAAGATCATATCGCTACTAGTGAAGTGATGATTCGACTTGTGTTTTAGAGTCCATTTTAGTTTTAAAACCCGCCACAGAGGACGGGAACTATGTTTTATTTAAAATCGATAGTTAATGACTCAGGAGCGTCAGCAACTGTTTCAAAGGTGTCGGTGTTAGCAATGGAGTCTAGATTGAATGTAAGTTGATTTAGTTTAGAAACATCATCAGAATTAATAAGTGCTTGTGCATGCTCGTCTTTATGTGCATGTGCAGCAATTGCAGATCCTACACCTTCATCAATCAACCCACTACCCATACTTAACTGTTGACCATAATTCGGAACTAATGACTTTATACCGTTAAACTGGAGTTCAGAGTCAGATGAATTATCTAATGTATAAGTTACTTGAATAACGTATGATGGTGAGGTAACGTTGGCGGAATCAAAAGTGGTGGAAATAAGTTCTTTTTGCTGGTCTGTTTTAGGCTCGTATTTTAATAACTTAATATTTTTAATTTTAAAGTTCATGGGACCGTAGTTAATTTCAGCATTTGTTGGTGAAACGATTCGCTCTAAAGTTACTTTTCCACTAGTTGGATCATCATGCCATTGTCCCACTTTTAAAAGTTCTCCAGCAGTAACCTTTTTGTTATCTCGAGAAGAACTATTTTTCTTTACCTTAGCACTGGAAGACGAGGCTGATTTATTTGAATTATCAACTGTGTTACTGCAACCAGCCAATGTTAAGGCTGATAGAAGTAGCAGACTAATAGTTTTAATACTTTTATACATATTGTAAATCTCCTTTTTATTATTTCAGCTTTTTACGACATCAGTTCTTTGGTCAAATGTAACTCTATGATCTACTTAAAATATAAACTTCAAAAAATTACTTAACGAAAAATGATAGGGCTTACAAAAAATGGATGGATAAATAAAGTTGAACGAACTTAGACCAGCATTATTTTAATGTAATCCAGTCCATATAACGTTTAGCCTATTTTGGAATATTGTAATCACGTAATAATTGTTCTGGTTTTACATATTCAGCAGCTTTCAGGCTATAAGTTGAAAGCTCAACTGCAAAAATATTAATCTTATTTTTTAAATACCTTAATACATTTATTATATTATCATAATTAAACCAAGGAATACATTTTTAACAAGTATTCAGATGACATATATTATCATGAATGATACACATTACTAAAAGGGGCGGTATTTCAACTAATTACGAGATAAGTTTTAAAAGAAAATAAAAAACATCTGCAAATTGTAACTTGTCAATAAAAATTACCATGTCTACAGCAATAATAAATTTGCGCAGAATTACATAGATCAAGCAAAAAATTTGCTTTCTAGTACCAGTATGTTTAAATAGAAGTAATTTAAATGTTGGAGGTATTTTAAAATGGAAATTCTTTTTCATGGTGTTGCAACAAAAACAAATGGAACTCCCGTAAAAGTCGGTGAAAAATTGCCTGCGTTTACTGTAAAAGATGCAGCTGATACCGTTAAAACTGGAACGCAGCTTTTTACTAAGGTAAGTTTGATCAGTGTCGTACCTGATATCGACACCCGTGTTTGCAGCCTCTCGACAAAACGTTTCAATCAAGAAGTTGATAATTATAATAATATTAATTTTTATACGATCTCGACCAATACCTTAGAGCAACAAAAGAATTGGTGTGCCGCTGAAGGTGTGGCCAAACTTGAACTTTTATCCGATGCCACGGCTGAATTTGGTAAAGCTATGGGATTATATGTTGAAGAAAAAGGGATCGATGCACGCAGTATTTGGATCGTCGATACTGAAGGCAAAGTTCTCTATCAAGAATTATTGACAGAACAATCGGATGAACCAAATTATGCTAAAGCTTTAGAATTTTTGGATAGTTTGGATCAATGCTAAAATTTCTCGGATTATTACTTGTACTATGGTTACTTTTTAAAGTCACTGATGGTGCCCTTAGGGGATGTATAGCGATCTTTGCCTTTGTGATTTTAGGTGTGGTCTTATTAGCCTTCTTAGGCTTGTTACTAAAGCTTTGATGGCTTCTTTTGGTATTTTTCTTGTTAGGGGTCGTAGTGGCTAATAAAAACTAAAATAGGCTTGACTTTGAAGCTGGTTAATATTATGCTGAATAGTATAATATTAGACCGGTTTAAAGAGATGAGTAATTTGAGTTTGTCGTCCAGAGAGCGGAGGTTGCTGGAAATCCGTCGATCAGGCTCAAGTGAAAGACGACTCTTGAGGTGCATATGAGAGTATGCCGCAGATAGGTGCGTTATCCTAAAGTGATAAATTAAGGTGGTACCGTGCTGTTTGCGCCCTTGTTGAAACAATTCAACAAGGGCCTTTTTTGTTACCGGGACATTTTTAGGAGGAAATCCATGAAATACCAACGTCCGAAGGGCACAGCCGATATTTTGCCAGCTGAATCAGCAAAATGGCAATATGTTGAAGCTAAGGCTCGTGAACTATTTAAAAAATATCGTTACCATGAAATGCGGACTCCGATCTTTGAAAGTTTCGAAGTTTTTTCTCGCACATCGGGTGAAACCTCTGACATCGTAACTAAAGAAATGTATGACTTTTATGATAAAGGTGAACGGCATATCACTTTACGGCCAGAAGGAACTGCCGGAGTGGTACGTAGCTTTGTTGAAAATAAATTATACGGTCCTGAGTTGCAAAAACCCGTCAAAACTTACTATATGGGACCGATGTTTCGTTACGAACGGCCACAATCTGGACGTTTACGTGAATTTCATCAGATCGGGGTCGAAGCTTTTGGCGTTGACAGCCCAGCTTTAGATGTTGAAGTGATCGCAATGGCTATCGATCTTTTGGAAAGCTTTGGGTTAGATAGCTTGAAGTTAGCATTGAATACTTTAGGTGATAATGAATCACGTCAAGCTTACCGTCAAGCTTTGATCGACTATTTAGAACCATTTGCCGATCAACTTTCAGATGATTCCAAAGAACGTCTGCACAAAAATCCGTTGCGGGTCTTAGATAGTAAAGATAAAAAAGATCAAGAGATCGTAGCTGATGCACCATCGATCTTGGATTATCTAACACCTGCAGCAACAGAACATTTTGAAACACTAAAGAAACTCTTAGATGATCTAGGGATCAAGTATGAAGTCGATCCTAATATGGTGCGTGGTTTAGATTACTACAATCATACGATCTTTGAGATCATGAGCGATTCGAAAGCCTTTGGTGGCAAGTGGACGACCGTGTGTGCCGGTGGTCGTTACAATGGCTTAGTTGAACAACTCGGTGGCCCTGAAACACCGGGAATCGGTTTTGGTTTAGGGGTTGAACGCTTGTTATTAGTTTTAGATGCAACTGAAAATGGCTTACAACTTGAAGATCCCCTTGATGTTTATGTTGTTGGGATCGGTCAAAGTGTCAATGCTGAAACGTTAAAATTAGTCCAAAGCTTGCGCCACCAAGGTTTTAGCGCCGATCGTGATTACCTTGATCGTAAACCTAAGGGGCAATTTAAAACAGCTAGTCGCTTGAATGCAAAATATACTTTGACTTTAGGTGAAACTGAATTAGCTGAACAAAAAGCTAACTTAAAGAGTATGGAAACTGGCGAAGAGATCAGCGTTTCGTTAGCGGATATCTATGCTAACTTTGCTGGCCTATTAGCTTAAGAAAGAAGGATAGACATGGAACGTACAACATATGCAGGTTTAGTTGATGAAAAATATTTAGGACAAGAAGTAGTTTTAAAGGGTTGGGTCCAAAAGCGCCGCGACCTTGGGAACTTGATCTTCGTTGATCTTCGAGATCGTGAAGGGATCGTCCAACTTGTCTTTAGTCAAGAATTCGGAGCTGAAGCACTTGAGATCGCTGAAAATATCCGGAGTGAATATGTGATCGAAGTTGAAGGGAAGGTCGTTAAACGTGCTAACGCTAACCCTAACATGAAGACGGGTCAGATCGAAGTTGAAGTTTCTAAGATCACCGTTTTAAACGAAGCTAAGACAACACCATTTGATATTTCTGACGATATCAACGCTTCTGATGATCTGCGTTTACAATATCGTTATTTAGATCTTCGACGTCCAGAAATGTTGAAAGCTTTGAAGATCAGAAATCGGATCACACAAGCAGTTCACCGTTACTTGGATGAAAACAATTTCTTGGATATCGAAACACCATATCTAACACGTTCAACGCCAGAAGGAGCGCGTGACTATTTAGTTCCATCGCGTGTTTACCCAGGACACTTCTATGCTTTGCCACAATCACCACAATTGTTCAAGCAATTATTGATGGGCGCTGGCGTGGATCGTTACTATCAGATCGCACGTTGCTTCCGTGACGAAGATCTGCGGGGGGATCGACAACCAGAATTTACCCAGATCGATATGGAAATGTCATTTATGACAGCTGAAGAGATCCAAACGATGACAGAAGGCTTGTTGAAAGCCGTAATGAAAGATGCTTTAGGTGTAGAATTAGAAACACCGATCAAGCGGATCACATGGAATGAAGCAATGGATCGCTTTGGTTCTGATAAGCCAGATATGCGTTTTGGTATGGAATTGACGAACATGGCTGATGCAGTCGCCGGGGCTGGTTTTAAAGTTTTTGACAGCACATTAGAAAACGGTGGACAAGTCAAAGCGATCACTGTTCCTGGTGGAGCCGATAAGTATTCACGTAAGCATATCGATGAAAAACAAGAGTACATCAAGCGCTTTGGGGCTAAGGGATTAGCGTGGCTCAAAGTTACAGATGAAGGCCTAACTGGTCCGATCGCTAAGTTCTTTAAAGAACGCGAAGACAAGATCTTAGCAGCTAGTGGTGCTAAAGCAGGTGACATGATCTTATTTGTGGCTGATAAGCCAAAAGTCGTGGCTGATGCACTTGGATATCTTCGGGTAGCTATTGCTAAAGAATTAGACATGATCGATAAGTCACAATTTGCCTTTGTTTGGGTCGTTGATTGGCCACTATTTGAATACAGTGAAGAATTCGAACGCTATATTGCTGCTCACCATCCATTTACAATGCCAAATGAAGAAGATCTTGAGTTATTAGCGACTGACCCACATAAATGCCATGCACAAAGCTATGACATCGTGTTGAATGGTTATGAATTAGGTGGCGGTTCGATCCGTATCCACCAACGTAGTGTGCAAGAAGCGATGTTTAAGGCTTTAGGCTTTACAGAAGAAAGTGCCAAAGAACAATTTGGTTGGTTCATGGACGCCTTAGACTTTGGTTTCCCTCCACACGGTGGTTTAGCACTTGGGTTAGACCGTTTTGCAATGTTATTAGCTGGTAAAGATAATATTCGTGAAGTGATCGCCTTTCCTAAGAACTCCAAGGCTTCTGAACCGTTGACACATGCTCCAAGTCCAGTGGCAGATAAGCAATTGGATGAACTTTATCTAACGACTGAAGTCCCAGAAGATAAGGCTTAATTTATTATTTGATAGCTTGTTTAAGTATTTACTTAGGCAAGCTATTTTTTACATAAAGTGGTTTGTTCAGAAGCCAAAGTGCGGTATTATTATTTAGAGAATGGTTTACAAGCAAAAACAGCGGTGTATTATTTCAAGGTAAAGTTATTTAAAAATTTTAAGAAAAAATGCGGATCTGTTTCTTGTATAGCTGAGATAACTTTTGTGCTTGAAAGGATTTAATTACAATGGATGAACTACAAAAGATTTGGAAACGCCATGTTTATATCGCTAAGGCTTCGACAGCATTTATTTACGGTGTTTTAGTTTCGATCGCGATGAACTTTTTTTGGGAGCCGGGGCATATTTACTCTTCAGGGATCACGGGTCTAGCTCAGCTGATCGCTACTTTGACAGCTAACTTGCCAGTCCAGCTCTCGACAGCGTTACTGATCTTTATCTTAAATGTGCCACTCTTTATCTTGGCGTGGTTTCAGATCGGCCGCCGGTTTACCTTTTTCACGGTTTTAGCGGTCTTTTGCTCATCACTTATGATCAAGTCACTTCAACCGATAACGCTGACACACGATCCGATAATTTGTGCGCTTTTTGGCGCTGCGATCAATGGCTTTGGAACGGGCTTGGCTTTGAAAAATGGGATCTCTACTGGGGGCTTGGATATTTTAGGGTTGACGATCAGAAAACACACGGGTAAAAGTGTTGGCACGATCAACATCATCTTCAATGCTTTTATCGTTTTAGCTGCGGGGGCGGTCTATGGCTGGCCTTATGCCTTCTATTCTGCATTAGGTATCTTTGTCAATGCTCGGGTCATGGATATGGTCTATACGCGGCAACAAAAAATGCAAGTCATGATCGTGACCAATAAACCAAAGAGCGTGATCGATTGTATTCAAAATCACATGCGCCGTGGGATCACGATCGTTCATGGTGCCGAAGGGGCATATAAGCATGATAGAAAGACGATCTTGTTTACGGTGATCTCCCGATATGAACAACCCGAATTACGTCAGGCAATGACAGAATCGGATCCACATGCTTTTGTAAGTATTGCAGAAAATGTGCATATCATGGGGCATTTCTACGAACCAAAGCCATAGAAAGGAAACCGGTCAATGGAAAAATATGTAATCTCGATGTATGATAAGGGCCAAAATGAAGCTGGTCCCAAAGCTAAAGTTGATGCTGAAAATTTTTTAGCCACTGAGGGCTTTAAAAAGCTGAATTTTTATTTTTCAGGGGCTAGAAAAGCTAAACTTATGAGCTATAAGCAGAGTTTTTGGGATATTCCGCGTCAGATCAAAAAGTTAGAGCCCCAGACGGTGGTTTTTCAATATCCGTCTTTTGATCAGCGCACTGATCAGGCGATCGTGAAAAGTGTACGTCGCTTTACTCAAGCCAAGTTATTGTATCTGATCCATGATATCGAATCTTTGCGTGCTTATGCTGATGATGTGGCTTATCGCAAAAAAGAGATCGCATTTTTGAATCAAAGTGATGGTTTGATCGTGCATAATGAAAAAATGAAAGCTTGGCTCAAAGAAAATGGGGTCACTAAGCCAATGACTGTGTTAGAGATCTTTGATTATGCTAATCCAGTCAAACTAGCTACTGATCGCCCTTATGAAAAGAGTATTTGTTATGCGGGCAATTTACAAAAAGCCGATTTTTTACAAAAGTTGGATCTCAGTATCCCGCTAGCCTTATATGGTCCTAACAAGGCTGCTACTTATCCCAAGAATATCACTCACTATGGTTCATTTCCGCCAGATGAATTGCCAGCAAAATTAACGCAAAATTTTGGCTTGGTCTGGGACGGTACGAGTATCGAACGCTGTGACGGTAGCTTTGGAAATTACTTAAAATATAATGATCCTCATAAAACTTCACTTTATCTGAGTTCGGGGCTTCCAGTCATCATCTGGAAAGAAGCGGCCTTAGCTGATTTTATCGTAAAAAACCAAGTGGGACTGGCTGTCGATAACTTAGCACAACTAGATGAGATACTAAATGAATTGACACCAGAAGAGTATTACCAGATGTGTCAAAATGTAGCCAAAGTGGCTCATAAGATGCGTACGGGGGCGTATTTAAAGGAAGCTGTGACAAAATTAGAACATGAGGTGACAAAATGATCCCTAAGATAATCCATTACTGTTGGTTTGGCCAAAATGAAATGCCTAAACAGTATCGGCAATATATTGAAGGTTGGAAAAAAATTTGTCCCGACTATGAGATCATTGAGTGGAATGAAGAAAATTATGATGTCGAGCAAGTAGCCTATACTGCTCAAGCTGCCAAAGTCGGTAAGTGGAGTTTTGTCTCTGATTATTTAGGATTTGATGTCGTTTACCGCTATGGTGGGATCTATTTGGATACGGATGTTGAATTACTTCAAACGTTAGACCACATTTTAGAAAATGATGCTTTTTTTGCGATCGAAGAAAATGAGAGTGGGGCTGAAGTTGCACCAGGATTAGGTTTTGGAGCTAAAAAAAATCATCCACTATTAAAGCAGCTACGCGATATGTATAATGACTTGGAATTTATCAAAGCCGATGGTTCGTTAAATACAGTCGCGATCCCAGTTTATACCACGCAATTGTTGGAAAAGCTGGGCTTTAAACGTCAAGATAAATTACAAAAGTTGGGGGATGTGACGATCTATCCAACGACTTACTTTGCACCAATGGATTTTTTAACGGGGCAGATAACTCTCAGTCCCGAGACGATCAGCATCCATCACTACAGTGCGTTATGGCAAACACCGACCAATTTACGCCATATTGAGAAGATGCGCCGGATCAATCGCCGTTTTGGTAAAAAATGGGGGATGCGGATCAATTTTTTGTGGCGGGTTTGGTGGGCGCTCGAACGCCGGATCAAGAAGTTATGGGGGAAAGTAAATGACAAAGATCAGTGTGATCGTTCCAGTCTATAATGTTGAAGCTTATCTACCAAAATGTGTCTCAAGCTTAGTCAAACAAACTTTCACTGATTTTGAAGTTATTTTAGTAAATGACGGGAGTACTGATAGTTCGGCTAAGCTTTGTGAAAATTATGCTGACCAATATCCATCGCTCATCAAAAGTTATACCAAGCCAAATGGTGGGCTATCGGATGCGCGTAATTTTGGGATGCAGTATGCAACTGGACAATATATCATGTTTTTAGATTCAGATGACTATCTTGCGCCACATGCTTTGACGAATATGTACGCCTTAACTGAAAAAGGAAACAAGAAGATCGTTGAGTGTGATTTTTATTGGGAATATCCGAATAAAAAGATAAAAGATCAAGCGCCTAAATATGCTTCACTCAAAGATTATATGATTCGTGGACGTGTGGTCGCTTGGAATAAATTATATTTACGGACATGGCTGTTAGATACAAAAGTAAAATTTCCCAAGGGAAAACTCTATGAAGATCAAGATTTTTTCTTTAAATTAGTGACTTATTTAACTGATATCACAGACGTAGCCGTTGATAGCGAGTGTGAAGTTTATTACGTACAACGCCAAACTTCGATCTCATACAGTGAGACGACACGCATCGCTGAAATCTTGTGGATCTATCAAGATATCATTGATTTTTATCAAACTAAAGGGCTCTTTGAGACCTATTATCTTGAATTGGAGTATCGTTTTGTGCGAAACTTATTAGGAAATGTTTTATTGCGCAAGGTCGTTAAATTAAAAGATAAGCAACTAAAGCGTCAACTCTTAGATCAGATCTGGCAACAAAAAAAGATCTGGTTCCCAGATTTTGCTAAAAATCCATATTTGCGTCAAAAAAGTAAAGTTGATCTATATTTACGTTGTGTCAATCCACTAACTTATCGACTATTTTATCTTTAAAAATGAGGTGAAAAAATGCTAATAGGTTCACATGTCGGCATGAAGGGTAAGGAAATGTTGCTGGGGGCAGCAAAAGAGGCTGCTAGTTATGAGGCTTCGACCTTTATGATCTATACGGGGGCACCCCAAAATACGCGACGTAAACCGATCGCGGAGCTAAATATCGAAGCAGGCCAGGCGTATATGGCAGAACACGGCTTAAGTCAGATCGTTGTTCATGCTCCCTATATCGTTAATCTAGGTAATACTAAAAAACCGGAAAATTTTGGGTTTGCAGTCGAGTTTTTACGGGCTGAAGTTGAACGGGCTGAAGCTTTAGGAGCAACTCAGATGACGCTTCATCCCGGAGCCCATGTCGGTGCGGGAGCAAAGGCTGGGATCGAAAGTATTGCTAAGGGCTTAAATGAAGTCATCCGACCTGATCAAAAACTTCAGATCGCTTTGGAGACGATGGCGGGCAAAGGAACAGAGGTCGGACGGAGCTTTGAAGAATTAGCTCAGATCATCGATTTGGTAAAATATAATGACAAGCTATCCGTTACTTTGGATACTTGCCATACAAATGATGCAGGCTATGCGATCAAAGACGATTTTTCGGGCGTTTTAACGGAATTTGATAAGATCATTGGTTTAGATCGACTAAAAGTGATCCATTTAAATGATTCCTTGAATCCCCAAGGAAGCCATAAGGATCGGCATGCTAATCTAGGGTTTGGGACGATCGGTTTTGACAGTTTAGCAAAGATCGCTAAACTTGAAGAATTAGCTACACTACCGAAAATCTTGGAAACACCATATGTAGGTCCCGATAAAAATGATCGTTATGCGCCATATGGTTATGAGATCGCAATGTTACGCGCAGGTGAATTTGACCCTGAGTTACTCGATAAGATCTACCAAAATAAGGGTAAAAAATAGACATAAAAAAACTAAGATCTAAATTGAACACGTCAATTTACAGATCTTAGTTTTTTATTTATCTTTGTGCGTTGCTATCCAAACTTTCAGTAATTATCGTTGCAGTCTCTTCGATCGATTTGTGGGCCACGTTGATCACAGGACAACCAAGTTTTTTGTAAAGTTCGTTAGCAAAATTCAATTCGCTTTCGATGTTGTTGATGTTTGAGTAGTGTGTATCTGGATCAAGACCATAAGAGATCATCCGTTCACGTCGGATCCCATTTAAGATCTCAGGGTCGTTAGTCAAACCAAAGATCTTGTTCGGATCGACTTTATAGATCTCTTCTGGGATTTGCGCCTTAGGAACAAGGGGTAAGTTAGCCACTTTATAGCCACGATTAGCTAGGAAAAGTGACAACGGAGTCTTCGATGTCCGCGAGATCCCCAATAAGACCAGATCTGCCTTTAAAAAGCCAGCTGGGTCTTTACCATCGTCATAGGTAACAGCAAATTCAAGAGCTTCGATCCGATTGAAATATTCTTTATCGGTATTGTGATTGATCCCAGCTTTTTGTAATGGTTTTTCACCGGCTTTTTGTGAGAATTTTTGGATAACATCACTTAAAGCATCGATCACGGCTAAACCATTTTCTTGGCAGTAGTTATTTACAAAAGTCGATAGTTCTGGATCGACGAAAGTATGCACGATGATAGCAGATTCACGTTTGGCCTTGTTCATGATCCCTTGGACCAAAGAAACAGTCTTGATCAATGGGTAACGTTGGATCTTGAAATCTGCGTTAGGAAATTGGACACTAGCAGCTTCGGCGATCGCATAGGCGGTCTCCCCGAGTGAATCTGAGATCGCATAAACATGTAATTCATTTGACATAAAAATGCCTCCCTTAATTATGATAAAGTGTTAAAAAACGACTTATTCTATGAAAAATTATAGCCTATCTAACAAGTGATTCCAAGAAAAATGGCTAGGGTAAAAAAACTGTAAAACTTTAACTTTTCACCGGTCGGATCATAAATGAACACTAATTATGTAAAAGTTTATAAAGTTATGTTGACTCTAACTTTTAATTTAGTTTATAATGGAAAGGAACTGTTGAGGTTTGTACAATTAAGACGGTTACATTTAAGCTCGGAGGGAGGGAAACAACCATGTCAAAGACAGTCGTTCGTAAAAACGAATCTCTTGATGACGCTCTTCGTCGCTTCAAACGTTCCGTTTCAAAAACAGGTACTTTGCAAGAATATCGGAAACGTGAATTCTACGAGAAGCCAAGTGTAAAACGTAAGAAAAAATCCGAAGCAGCAAGAAAGCGCAAAAATAAGCGTCGTTTCTAGTTTCTAGAGGAGGCTAATGTGATGAGTTTATTAGATTCATTACAAAAAGATATGGTAGCTGCAATGAAAGCTAAGGATAAGGGCCGTTTGGCAACTGTTCGGATGCTCAAAGCTGCAGTTACAAATGAACAAATCAACGTTGGACACGACTTGACTCCTGATGAAGAAGTAAGCGTGTTATCTCGTGAGTTGAAGCAACGCAAGGATTCTTTAGAAGAATTCAAGGCTGCTGGGCGTGATGAAGCTGTCCAAAAACTCGAAGAAGAGATCAAAGTTGTTGAAGGTTACTTGCCAAAACAACTCAGTGCAGATGAAGTAAAGGCCGTTGTTGAAGAAACGATCAATCAGGTTGGAGCAACATCAAAAGCTGACTTCGGTAAAGTAATGGGGGCAGTGATGCCTAAGTTAAAGGGTAAAGCTGATGGTAAATTAGTCAACTCTACCGTAATGTCATTGCTTAATAAATAAGCAAAGAGTCGAGATGCTAGATCTCGGCTTTTTTCTTATTTGTTCAAGTTTACTTTGAATTTGATTATCGAATTGATAATCAGTATAATTGGGATTATAAAGTATGATAAGGGAGATGGGCGATTGAGCGCAGAACAATTAGTCGAAAAAAGTTTCGTTCTCAACGATTCTCAATTGCAAATTTCGCTGTCGGGCATCAATGACAGCCATTTTAAATTGATCGAAGAAGGCCAAGATGTGGTATTAAAGCCTTTCGGTGGTACGATAAAGATCACCGGTACTGAAGAAAACGTTGATCTAGTCTATCAGATATTGAGTGAGTTGACGGGACTTTTACGTAAAAAAATCACTATAAGTAGTGCAGATATTGTGTCAGCGATGAAGATGGCACAGCGCGGAACATTAGAGTATTTTAAAGATCTCTATACTGAAGAGTTATTAAAAGACCGTCGGGGACGTTCGATCCGGGTCAAAAATTATGGGCAACGCCAGTATGTGCAAGAGATCAAGCATAAAGATCTTGTGTTTGGGATCGGACCTGCCGGAACAGGTAAGACTTATTTAGCCGTTGTAATGGCTGTTGCTGCCCTAAAGCGTCATGAAGTTGAACGGTTGATCTTGACGCGTCCAGCAGTCGAAGCAGGCGAATCATTGGGCTTTTTACCGGGTGATCTTAAAGAAAAAGTTGATCCGTATTTACGTCCGATCTATGATGCGCTAAATTCGATCTTAGGGGCAGAACACACGGAACGCTTGATCGACCGCGGTGTGATCGAGATCGCGCCTTTAGCTTATATGCGGGGACGCACGTTAGACAATGCTTTTGTTATCTTGGATGAAGCTCAAAACACGACTAGAGCGCAAATGAAGATGTTTTTGACGCGCCTTGGCTTTGGTTCTAAAATGATCATCAATGGTGATAAATCACAGATCGATCTACCTAAGGGGCACAGTCAAAGTGGTTTGGTCGATGCGGAAAAGATCTTGCAGGGCTCCCCGTACATCGGCTTTGTAAAATTTGATTCTGCCGATGTTGTGCGCCATCCGGTCGTATCTGAGATCATTCGTGCATACGATAACTATAATTCAATGGAAAATGAGGAATAAAAATGGATCTGGAAGTTTATGATAATACTGAGCAAGTTTCAAGTGAGTGGAAGACGCTCATTTGCGAGATCTTGGACTTTGCGGGTGATTATCTCAAGTTACCCTCAAATACTGAAATGTCAGTCACTTTGATGGATAATGCTGAAATCCATCGGATCAACAAAGAATATCGTGGTGTTGATAAACCAACTGATGTGATCAGTTTTGCGATCGAAGAGGAAGATCCAAATGAGGTTCCAATCATTTTACCGGACGAAGCTGATTTCGAGATCCCTAAAAATATTGGGGATATCATGGTTTCGGTCGATAAAGTCAAAGAACAAGCTGAGTATTTAGGACATTCGCAGGAAAGAGAATTGGGCTTTTTAGTTGTTCATGGTTTTTTACATCTCAATGGCTACGACCACATGCAAGCTGAAGACGAAAAGGAAATGTTTGGCTTGCAAAGAGAAATTCTCGAGGCGTATGGACTTAAACGATAAAGAACAAAAACAGCCGGTCAACAGCTGGAAAAACCGCCATTTTTTCCAGTCCTTGCGTTATGCGCTCGTTGGCTTGAAAACGGCTTATAGAGAAGAGCGTAATCTGCGGTTTCATGTGAGTGCGATAACTTTGGTCGTGATTATGGGACTCATTTTTAATGTGACCATCAGTGAGTGGCTCTGGCTATTTTTGAGTATTTTTTTGGTGATCTCCAGTGAAGTCTGGAATTCTGCCATCGAAAATGTCGTTGATCTAGCTACAAACTATAAACGACATCCACTTGCCAAAAAAGCTAAAGATATGGCGGCTGCAGCGGTCTTACTGGCGGCGATCTTTTCTTTGATCACAGCAACATTGATCTTTGGTCCACATATTTGGCAATTATTTAACTGATATTAATTAGGGAAGTGTATGTTTTGGAAGAAAAATTTCATTCAGGTTTTATTGCGATCGTAGGGCGGCCTAACGTTGGCAAATCGACTTTTTTAAATAATGTGGTCGGACAAAAGATCGCGATCATGAGCGACAAAGCTCAAACAACACGCAATAAGATCCAAGGGGTATATACCACTGATAATGCACAGATCGTGTTCATTGATACTCCTGGGATCCATAAACCACATAGTCGTTTAGGCGATTTTATGGTCAAGTCGGCGCTTTCGACGCTTAATGAAGTTGATGCAGTGATCTTCATGGTCAATGCGGAACAAAAACGCGGTCGGGGCGATGATTTCATCATTGAACGACTAAAAAATGTTAAAAAGCCGATCTATTTAGTGATCAACAAGATCGATAAAATCCATCCCGATCATTTATTAGAAGTGATGGATGATTACCGGGATACTTTAGACTACAAAGACGTCTTCCCGATCTCGGCTTTGAATGGCAATAACTGTGCTGAATTAGTCCACGATCTAGTTGAAGATCTGCCGGAAGGTCCGCAATATTATCCTGAAGATCAAGTTACTGATCATCCCGAACGTTTTATTGTCAGCGAATTGATCCGCGAAAAAGTTCTGCAATTGACACGTGAAGAAGTGCCACATTCCGTTGCCGTTGTTGTCGATCGGATCAAGCGCGAAGATGATGAAAAAGTTTTGATCCAAGCAACTATTGTGGTCGAACGTTCCAGTCAAAAGGGAATTATCATCGGTAAAGGTGGTAAGATGCTAAAAGAGATCGGGACAAGAGCGCGTAAAGAGATCGAATTTATGTTAGGTGATAAAGTCTTTTTAGAGCTTTGGGTCAAAGTTCAACCTAATTGGAAAGACCGTCAAGTCGATCTAAAAGCGTTTGGTTACCGACAAGATGATTATTAATTAAGGAAAAGAGGGGATGATTCTCCTCTTTTTTGAGATTTTTGGGGGTAAAAAGATGGTGCTACAACAAGGCGTAGAGTTTTTAGGGATCGTGGTCTCACGTAAAGACTATAAGGAACGCGATATGTTGGTCAAAATTTTGACCGATAAATATGGCTTTAAAACTTTTTTTGTCCGTGGAGTGCGTAAGCGGGGCTTTAAATTAGGAGCAGCGATCCTGCCTTTTACCCATGGGACCTATCTTGGAAGTATCAGTGATGAGGGGTTGTCATTTATCACGACGACCCGTGACATCAGCCAATATCAACAAATCACCCAGGATATCGAGTTGAATGCCTATGCTTCGTATATCTTAAGTTTAGTAGAACGAGCTCTAACGACGGAAGATCTTGTGAATTTAAGTTGGTTTTTAAGAGTCAAAAAGGCACTTGAGTTGATCGATGAGGGCTTTGATCCTGCGATCATCACTAATATCATCGAGATCCAGTTACTTACCAGTTTTGGGGTCAGACCGCGACTTGAAAGCTGTGTTATTTGCCAAAATACGGAGCGTTTATTTGATTATTCAGAAAGTTATGGTGGTTTGTTGTGTCAGCAACATTGGCATTTAGATCCCCATCGGTTGCATTTGGATCAGCGGACAGTCTATTATTTACGCCTACTATCAGTTGTAGATCTGGAGCGGTTGAATTCGATCAAGGTCAAGGACCAGACTAAAGCTAATTTAAGAAAAACTTTGGATGAGATCTATGAACATCAAGTTGGAATTTACGTGCCAGCAAAAAAATTTCTTGATCAAATGTCGTCATGGGACCAATTTTTTAAGGATAATAAGTGATTTTACAACTAAATATGACTTGACAAAAAAACGCGGTTAAACTATCCTAAAAATATCAATAATGAGACGTTGATAGAAGAGGATCGGTCTAAGGATAGAGTTAGCGAGTCTGAGATGGTGAAAGCAGATATCTATTGAGACATGATTGGCACTTTTGGAGTCTTAACGAATTAAGCTGCTAGTTATACTAGAAGTAGGGTGGAACCGCGATTTTCGAAAATCGTCCCTATGTAGCCAAAGGCGCTACATAGGGACTTTTTTGTGCGTTATTTGGCTGATTCGAAAATAAATCTTTGGAGGCAAAAAGATGGCAGATAAATTGTCAATGCAAGATATTATTTTGACATTACAACAGTTTTGGGCAAAGCAAGGCTGTATGTTAATGCAATCCTATGATACAGAAAAAGGGGCTGGTACGATGAGTCCCTATACTTTCTTACGTGCGATCGGACCAGAACCTTGGAACGTTGCCTATGTTGAACCTTCACGTCGCCCAGCTGACGGTCGTTATGGTGAAAACCCTAATCGTTTATACCAACATCATCAATTCCAAGTGATCATGAAACCTTCGCCAGACAACATCCAAGAACTTTATTTGGATAGTTTACGTGCCTTAGGGATCGATCCTTTAGAACATGATATTCGGTTTGTTGAAGATAACTGGGAAAACCCATCAATGGGTTGTGCCGGTGTTGGTTGGGAAGTTTGGCTCGACGGGATGGAGATCACCCAATTTACTTATTTCCAACAAGTCGGGGGCTTAGAAGTTCGTCCAGTTGCCGTTGAAGTAACTTATGGGCTCGAACGTTTATCCTCTTACATTCAAGACGTTAATTCAGTATTTGAGCTTGAATGGGCCGATGGAGTCAAATACGGTGATATCTTCAAAGAACCTGAATTTGAACATTCCAAGTATTCATTTGAAGAAAGCAACCAAGAGATGTTGTTTGAATTATTTGACACTTATGAAAAAGAAGCTAAAAAGCAGATCGAAAATGGTCTAGTTCACCCAGCTTATGACTATATCCTAAAATGTAGCCATACCTTTAACTTATTAGATGCTCGTGGTGCAGTTTCTGTAACTGAACGTGCTGGTTATTTATCACGGATCAGAAATATGGCTCGAATGGTCGCTCGGGCTTTTGTGGCTGAACGTAAGAAATTGGGTTATCCATTGATCAAAGATGAAGCTTTACGCGCTAAATTGTTAGAGGAGGACAAATAATGGCACATACATTTTTGTTAGAGATCGGATTAGAAGAGATCCCAGCTCATGTCGTTACACCAAGTAGCCAACAATTGGTCAAAAAGATGATGGCATTTTTAGAAGAAAATCGCTTAGACTTTGATGAGATCAAAGCTTACTCAACTCCAAGGCGTTTAGCACTCAAGGTCTTAGGCTTAGCTGATAAGCAAGCTGACATTGAAGAAGAAGCTAAAGGTCCAGCTAAAAAGATCGCTTTGGATGCCGAAGGAAACTGGTCTAAAGCTGCTCAAGGCTTTTCTCGGGGGCAAGGTTGCACGCCAGATGATATCTTTTTTAAGGAATTAAAAGGGGTCGAATATGCTTACGTTAAGAAATTCATTCCTGGTAAGAGCGCTAAAGAAGTTTTAAGTGATGTCAAAGACGTCGTGATGGATCTTAAGTTCCCAACGATGATGCGCTGGAGCACTAATGATTTTGAATACGTGCGTCCGATCAAGTGGCTAGTATCCTTGTTGGATAAAGAAGTCGTAGATTTTGAGATCTTAAACGTTAAGGCTGGACGCCAAACGTTGGGTCATCGTTTCTTGGGTAAGGCGATCGAGCTTACTGATGCTAATGACTATCCAGCTGCTTTAGAACCACAAATGGTGATCGCTGATGCCAAGAAACGTAAAGAAATGATCGTTTCGCAGATCAATGAGCTTGCACAACAAAATAATTGGCAAGTAGTGATCGATCCAGAGTTGTTAGAAGAAGTTAATAATTTGGTCGAATATCCAACTGTCTTTGCTGGAAACTTTGATCAAAAATACCTAACGATCCCAGATGCTGTTTTGATCACCTCCATGAAAGATCATCAACGTTTCTTCTACGTAACCGATGAAGCTGGTAACTTGTTACCAAACTTTATCTCGGTGCGTAACGGGAACCAAGCTCATTTGGAAAATGTGATCGCCGGTAACGAAAAAGTGTTGACGGCACGCTTAGAAGACGCTGCTTTCTTCTATGAAGAAGATCAAAAACAAACGATCGCAGATTATGTTGAACGTTTGAAAAAGGTAATGTTTCACGATAAGATCGGCACGATCTACGAAAAGATGGAACGTGTTCACTTGATCGCACATTACTTAGGTGAAAAATTAGGCTTAAGTGACCAAGAATTAGCCGATCTTGATCGTGCAAGTCAGATCTATAAATTTGACTTAGTAACTGGGATGGTCGGTGAATTTTCTGAATTGCAAGGTGTCATGGGTGAGATCTATGCTAGATTGCAAGGTGAAAATGAAGCAGTCTGTGTTGCAATGCGTGAAGAGTATCTTCCAACTAGTGCTGAAGGTGAATTACCACAGACAAATGTTGGGGCAGTCTTATCGATCGCTGATAAAATCGATAGCATCCAAGCCTTCTTTAGTGCAGGGATGTTGCCAAGTGGTTCTAATGATCCTTATGCTTTGCGTCGTCAAGCTTTAGGTATCGTTCGGATCGCTTTAGCTAAAGGTTGGGCCCTTTCAACCCCATTGTTACAAGCAGCAGTTGAAGCCGCTTATGCTAAACGCCCAGATCTATACGAAAAGATCGCTCCTGCTGAAAATAAAGCTATGATCCAAGATTTCATCGCAGATCGCTTGCAACAGATCTTGAATGGACCAAACTTACGGCATGATGTGCTTGAAGCAGTAATGGCTAATAAAGCTAATGCATTTACATTGGCTCAAAAAGCCGCTGATCTTTTGGCGCAACATTTAACAGATGAAGACTTCAAAGAAAATATCGAAGCTTTGACTAGAGCAAGTCGCTTAGCTAAGAAATTAGATGATCAAAGTGATCTTACTGTTGATACAGCATTATTTGAAAACGAAGCTGAACAAGGTCTTTATGAAGCTGTTGAAGCAGTTAGAAAAGACTTCAAAGCAGCTGATCTTGAAACTAAATTTATTGCTTTGAAGAACTTACGTGAACCGATCAATGCTTATTTTGAAAAGACGATGGTCATGGCCGATGATGAAAAGGTCAAGTTGAATCGTTTGCGTCAATTAGTACAGATCGCACGTTTGACAGCTGTCTTTGGTGCTTTAGATGCCTTGAATACTAAATAATTTTTCTAAGAGTGAGTCTAGTTTTTAGACTTGCTCTTTTTTTCGAGCAATTATGTTGTCTAAGAGCAATGGTACAGCGTATTATTTAGATGTAAAAAAGTTGAAGGATAATTATTTTGTAATAATGCTTGTCAAAGACATGTCAATTTGATATAGTAATTGTTTACGTTTACTCTTGCAATAAAGATATATCTATTATAAAATTAGTATCGGTATAATTTTTATTATGAAAGGTCGTGCTTTGGTGTGCGACCTTTCGTAACTATATTTAAAAATGGGGTGAGGCCGTGGTAAGTCAACGTAGGATACCGACTGATGTGATCGATCAGATCAGATCGGATGTCAATATTTTGGATATCATAGGCCAATATGTCCAGTTACACCGCTCAGGGAGCAATTGGTTCGGATTGTGTCCCTTCCATACAGAAAAAACGGGCTCATTTTCTGTGAATGAACCCAAGCAGTTCTTCCACTGTTTTTCATGTGGTCGCGGGGGAAATGTTTTCAAATTCTTGATGGAGATCGAGGATCTGACATTTCCGGAAGCCGTTTATCGCACAGCTGAGTTAGCCGGGATCGAGCTTGATGCTAAGTATTTACCGCAAAATATTGCTGGTGCAGAAGATACTCAGTCTGAGACCGGTAGATTAAAGCAGCTTTATGCGCAAGCAGGGCAGTTATATCATCACATCTTAGTAAATACTAAGTTAGGACAGCCAGCTTTGTATTATCTGCATGAACGTGGTCTAAGTGATGAGCTGATTGCAGAGTTTCAGTTGGGGTATGCACCTCAAGCTGAGATCTTACAAGCCTTTTTTCATGAAAAAAAGCTTGATGATTATCAAACTTTGCGAAAATCGGGTCTGTTTAGCGAACGTGAAGGTGAAAATCTAGCTGAACGTTTCAATGATCGGATCATGTTTCCGATCAGAAATCAAACTGGACAGATCATTGCTTTTTCAGGTCGACTTTTGACACCTGATAAGAAATTGCCTAAATATCTCAACTCACCCGAGGGGATCTTATTTAATAAGCGTAAAGTTCTCTTTAACTTTGATAAGGCTAAAAAGACGATCAGACATGAAAGTAAAGTCTATCTATTTGAGGGCTTTATGGATGTTTTAGCAGCATGGCGGGCTGGGATCAAAAATGGTGTAGCCTCGATGGGGACGAGTTTAACGAGTGAGCAGATCTATCTTTTAGAGCAAACGGCAAGTAAGCTCTATATCTGTTATGATGGTGATCTTCCAGGGCGTAAGGCTACCAAGCGGGCCTTGGAGTTGATCGCACCATTGAGCAAGTTTGAGCTTGGAACGATCTTATTACCTGAAAAGCTTGATCCAGATGAGTATGTTCGCAAATACGGTCCAGAAAATTTTAAAGATTTTGTGACGTCACATGAACGCACTGAATTAGAATTTTATTTGGAGTATTTTCGGGCAGGGCGTAATCTTGAGACTGAAAGTGATCAATTAGCGTATATCACAGATGTATTAGAGAGAGTTGCGCAGGTCAAAGATCCACTGGCGCGCGATCTGACCATCAATCGTTTAGCCAAAGAGTTTGAGCTAGATAAGAACAATTTAACTAGTCAACTTCAGGCTTTGATGCAACAGGTCCAATCAGAACAACTCAAACAAGATCAAGCAAATTCACTCAAGCGCTCGGATAAGGTCGTCTATAGTACCCAACAGCGTCAAGAAAAAAAACGCTATACCCCGGCTGAACAAGCCGAAAGATTATTATTGTATCGTTTGTTACATGAACATGATGTCTTTTTACGCATCAAGGGTCTAGCTGATTTTTCGTTTATCCATGAAGATTATGAAACGATCTTTTTATTAGCTGATGGATACTTTGACCGTTATTCTGAGTATGAAAGTGCAAGCTTTTTAGACTTTTTAAAAGATGAACATTTAAGGCAGATCATCATCTCACTTGAATTAGGTGATTATGGTGAATCAAACGAACAAGAGATCAGTGATTGTCTAGCATTTATCATGCAGCATTCCCCGTTAGAAGAGCAGATCAAGGCGGTCGAAGCCCAATTAGAGCAAGCCAAACGTTTGGGAGATGCCAAAGCGATCATGGAACAGACGACAAAACTGATCGAATTATTGAAAAAAAAGCAGACAGAGAAGTCAATCATTTAAGGGAGGCCTCTATTTTGGCAGAAGAGAAAAAAAATACGAATTTCGATGCGGTGGCATATAAGAAAGCATTGCGTGAGTTATTACGTGAGTATAAACCAAAAAAAGAAATCAGATATGATGAATTGACTGATAAAATGGTAACGCCATTTCACTTAGATGCCGAACAAATGGACAGTTTGATCGTGCGGGTCGAAGATGCTGGGATCTCAGTTGTGGATGAAAATGGTGATCCAAGTGAACTCAGCTTGAAGAAAGCCAGTCATGAAGAAAAAGAATTAGCAAAAAGTGACTTATCAGCTCCATCTGGCGTTAAGATCAATGATCCAGTTCGGATGTACCTTAAAGAAATTGGCCGTGTCAATCTCTTGACTGCTGACGAAGAAGTGGCTTTAGCTTTACGGATCGAAGAAGGCGACGAAGAAGCTAAGCAACGTTTGGCGGAAGCAAACTTGCGCTTGGTCGTTTCGATCGCTAAGCGCTATGTGGGGCGTGGAATGTCATTTCTTGACTTGATCCAAGAAGGTAACATGGGCTTGATGAAAGCCGTTGAAAAATTTGACTATCGTAAGGGATTCAAATTCTCAACTTATGCAACTTGGTGGATCAGACAAGCGATCACACGTGCGATCGCTGATCAAGCTCGGACGATCCGGATCCCTGTGCACATGGTAGAAACGATCAATAAATTGATCCGTATCCAACGCCAAATGCTCCAAGATCTCGGACGTGAACCGATCCCTGAAGAAATCGGGGCTGAAATGAACATGCCGACCGAAAAAGTACGTGAGATCTTAAAGATCGCGCAAGAACCTGTTTCTTTAGAAACGCCGATCGGTGAAGAAGATGATTCGCATTTAGGTGATTTTATCGAAGATCAAGATGCGACAAGTCCAGCTGAACATGCAGCTTATGAATTATTAAAAGAACAGATCGAAAGTGTCTTAGATACTTTGACTGATCGTGAAGAAAATGTTTTACGTCTACGCTTTGGTCTAGATGATGGCCGGACACGAACTTTAGAAGAAGTTGGTAAAGTCTTTGGGGTCACGCGGGAACGTATCCGTCAGATCGAAGCCAAGGCTTTACGCAAATTGCGTCATCCTTCACGGTCTAAACAATTAAAAGACTTCTTAGAATAGGCTTTGTCAAAGGTCCGCCGATTTTGGGTGGACCTTTTTTTGTCGAGTCTAAAGATAAATGGTAAAATAATCCTTAAGAAACAACGTCAGCGGAAATAAAATGTGGCGCTGAGTCCAAAAAGTAGTAAATGAAAGGAATAGCTATATTTTCGGACCACATTTGGTATAGCTAATAGTAACATGGATGCACATCATCTTTCACAACGCCTCTTATGTGTGGCTGATCTGATCGAAAAAGGAGCACGCTTAGCGGATATCGGTTCGGATCATGCTTATTTACCAGCATATTTGGCTTTAAAGGGTCAAATTGAGTTTGGGATCGCTGGTGAAGTGGTCAAGGGTCCTTATGAAAATGCAAAGCAAGAGATCAAAAAAGAGGGGCTAGAAGATAAAGTCCAAGCTCGGTTGGCGGATGGCTTGAATGCGATCGAGTTAGCCGACCAGATCAATGTGATCACGATCTGCGGGATGGGTGGTACGTTGATCTGTGATATCTTGGAAGCTGGGAAGGACAAGTTAGTCGATCATCCACAGTTGATCTTGCAGCCTAATGTCGGTGAAGAAAACGTCAGACGTTGGCTGTTAGCTAATAATTATCAGATCACAGCTGAATATATCATGGAAGAAGATGGCCACATCTATGAAGTGATCGCAGCAAGCTATACTGATGAAAAACAAACTTTGACACCTGAAGAGTTACAGTTTGGACCTTATCTACTCCAAAAGAAAAATGCTGCTTTTCAAGCTAAATGGCAAAAAGAGATCGCTAAGTTAGAAACGATCTTAAAAGAATTGAATAAAGCAAATCAAGTTCCAGTCGCTAAAAAACAAGCGCTTGAAGCAAAAATAGCACAGATCGGAAGTGTTTTAAATGGTTAAAGTCAAAGATATCGTGGCTCGTTTTGAGGAATTTGCCCCCCAGCGGATCGCCGAAAAAAACGACCCGATCGGATTACAATTAGGCAGTCTCGAGCATGAAGTCAAAAAAATGATGGTCACCTTGGATGTCAGACCAGAAGTTGTGGAAGAGGCGATCGCAGCGGGGGTAGATTTTATTTTTGCCCATCATCCAGCGATGTTTGTTCCAGTAAAACATTTTGATCTAACCGATCCACAAAATCAAATGTATGCCAAACTCATCAAGCACGATATCACGGTCTATGCCGCCCACACCAATTTGGACAATGCTAACGGAGGTATGAATGATTGGTTAGCAGAAGCGTTGCATATTGAAGAAACAAAACCATTACTACCACCTAAAGCTGAAGTTTGGTATAAATTAGCGGTATTTGTTCCTGAAGAACATGCTACCGTTTTACGTCAAGCCTTAGCTAAGGCTGGTGCGGGACATTTGGGCGATTATACGGCATGCTCATATTCTGTAAGTGGGACAGGTCGTTTTAGACCAGAAGCTGGTGCTGCCCCACATTTAGGAGAAGTCGGTCAAGTAAGCGAAGTAGCTGAAGAAAAAGTCGAAGTGGTTTTCCCAGCCAAAATAAAAGCCAAAGTTTTGCAGGCAATGCAAGCTGCGCATCCTTATGAAGAGATCGCTTTTGATCTATATCAAGTCGAAGGCCTTGGCCAAAGTACGGGGATGGGCCGCGTCGGTAAGTTGAGCACGCCGATGACAGTAAGCGAATATGCGGCGTTTTGTAAACAAGTTTTAGGCCTTCAGGGGTTGCGTTTAGTAGCTAAAGATCCTACAAGGGTAGTGGGACGCGTCGCCGTCTTAGGTGGTTCCGGCGCTAAATTTTATCCATTTGCTTTAAAAGCACAAGCTGATGTCTATGTTACAGGCGATGTCTCTTACCATACAGCTCATGATATGTATGAAAGTGGACTGGCAGTGATCGATCCTGGACATCATTTTGAAGCGATCTGTAAGCCTCACCTAAAACGACTCTTTACCCGTTGGAATGAGCAAAATACTTGGCAGATCGAGGTCGTTTCTTCTAAATTAAATACAGATCCATTCACATTCATCTAGCAGAAAAGAGGAATTTTAATGACAAAATATGATAAATTAGTACCGCGCTTTTTGGATTATGTTAAAGTCGAAACACGTTCCGATGAAAATTCGACGACGATCCCATCCACGCAGTCACAAGTTGAGTTCGCTAAAAAATTAGCGGCGGAATTGACGACGATCGGCTTAGAAAATGTCCGTATTTCAGATAAAAGTGGCTATGTTTTTGCTGAATTAAAGAGTAATTTAGCCGATGATACAGGTGTAAAAAAGGTCGGCTTTTTAGCTCATATGGATACGGCTGATTTTAATGCGACTGATGTAAAACCACAGATCGTTGAAAATTATGACGGACAAAGTGATATCAAGTTGGATCCAGCTGGCAACTATGTTTTATCACCAGCCGAATTTCCAAGTTTAAAAAAATATCAAGGGCATACCTTGATCACCACAGATGGGTCAACTTTACTTGGGGCTGACGATAAAGCTGGGGTAGCTGAGATCATTACAGTCATGGAATATTTAGTGGCTCATCCCGAGATCAAACACGGCGATATTAAGATCGGGATCGGACCAGATGAAGAGATCGGTACTGGCTCACGGCAATTTGATGTGGCTGATTTTGGGGCTGATATTGCTTATACAGTCGATGGTGGTCCTTTAGGGGAATTGGAATATGAGACCTTTAATGGAGCTCAAGCCAAGGTCAAATTTATCGGTAAAGATGTTCATCCGGCGACCGCAAAGGGGATCATGGTCAATGCGATCCAGCTAGCAATGGATTTCCATGCTTTATTGCCTAAAGATGAAGTCCCTGAAAAAACAGAAGGACGCCAAGGATTTTTCCATGTACTTGATATGCAAGGCACAGTCGATCAAGCTAGTTTGACTTATATCATTCGTGATCACGATCATCAAAAATTTGAACAACGCAAACAATTGATGAAAGATATCGCAGCTAAATTAAATGAGAAATTGGGTCAAGAGCGCGTTGTACTTGAACTAAAGGATCAATACTACAACATGCGTGAAGTTATCGAAAAAGATATGACAGTCGTTGAACTTGCTGAACAGGCGATGAAAAATCTCGATATCACACCAGAGATCTATCCCGTCCGTGGAGGCACAGATGGCTCAACGATCTCATTTATGGGATTACCGACACCTAATATTTTTGCGGGGGGCGAAAACATGCATGCCCGCTATGAATATGTGTCTAAGCAAGTCATGGAACAAGCAGCTGACGTGATCTTAGAGATCATCAAGTTGGCAGCAACTAAATAGTTTTAAAGCGTGGCAAGTAAGTCGCGCTTATTTGTGAAATGGGGTAGTTAAGATGAATAATGAAGATAATTTGACTTCAGCAGTGCAAGCTGCATTGGGTGAAGCCCAACAGATCGCGATCACGCGTAAACAACAAGAGATCGATGTTGCTCACCTCTTTAAATTCTTAGTACAACCAGGTGAACTTGTCGGTGAGATCTATAAAAAAGCCGGGGTCGACCTTAAAGCCCTTGAACAAGAGATCGACCGTGTCTTAGATCAGTTACCAGTTATTTCAGGTAGCGTCCAATACGGTCAAGCCTTTAGCACGAAGTTATTACAACTCTTGCGTGATGCCGATGAGATCAAGCAAGAATTTAGTGATGAATATATTTCTTTGGATACTTTAGTCTTGGCTTTGATGAAACAGACTTATGATCCACTAGCACGTTGGTTGACCGAGCATGGTGCTACCGCTACTAAACTCCAACAGACTATCACTGAGATGCGAGCTGGCGAACTAGTAACTTCTAAGAATCAAGAAGAACAATACCAAGCTTTGGAAAAATATGGGGTCGATCTGGTCAAACAGGTACGGCAAGGTAAACAAGATCCGATCATCGGTCGCGACGAAGAGATCCGTGATGTGATCAGGATCTTGTCGCGGAAGACAAAAAACAATCCCGTCTTGATCGGGGAACCTGGGGTCGGTAAAACAGCGATCATCGAAGGTTTGGCTCAACGGATCGTTAGAAAAGATGTTCCCGATAATCTAAAAGACAAGATGATCTTTTCTTTAGATATGGGCTCTTTGATCGCGGGAGCTAAATACCGTGGCGAATTTGAAGAACGCTTGAAAGCTGTTTTAAAGGCTGTTACCAAGAGTCAAGGCCAGATCATCTTATTTATCGATGAGATCCATAATATTGTTGGGGCTGGTAAGACAGAAGGCAGTATGGATGCCGGTAATCTGTTGAAACCAATGCTTGCCCGTGGTGAACTGCATTTAATCGGGGCAACGACTTTAGACGAATATCGTGAGTATTTGGAAAAGGACAAAGCTTTAGAGCGCCGTTTCCAAAAAGTTTTGGTCAAAGAACCGACTGTTGAAGATACGATCTCGATCTTGCGGGGGTTAAAAGAACGCTATGAGATCCATCACGGTGTTTCGATCCATGATAGTGCCTTAGTGGCGGCAGCGACCTTATCTGATCGCTATATCACCGATCGTTTCTTGCCCGATAAAGCGATCGATCTAGTCGATGAAGCTTGTGCTGAGATCAGAGTAGAAATGAATTCGATGCCGACCGAACTCGATCAGATCACGCGCCAATTGATGCGCCAAGAGGTCGAAGAAGCAGCTTTGAAAAAAGAATCTGACCCCGCTTCCAAGAAACGCTTAGCCGAAATGCAAAGTGAATTAGCTGAGTCGCGTGAGAAAGCTAATCAGTTGAAGATGCGCTGGGAAAGTGAAAAAGAAGATGTCCAAAAGATAAGTGATAAAAAATCTGAACTTGATCGGGCTAAGCATGAACTAGAAGAAGCGGAAAATAACTATGACCTTGAAAAAGCCGCTAAATTGCAACATGCTGTGATCCCAGAATTGGAAAAACAATTAGCCAAACTAGAGCAAGTAGAGCGTCCCGATAATTGGTTGGTCGAAGAATCCGTGACCGAAGAAGAGATCGCTTCAGTCGTTAGTCGGTTAACGGGTGTGCCTGTAGCCAAATTAGTTCAAGGTGAACGGCAAAAGCTCTTACATTTAGCCGAGAACCTGCATAAGCGCGTGATCGGTCAAGATGAAGCCGTTGACGCGGTCTCAAATGCAGTCCTACGTTCTCGTGCTGGGTTACAGGACCCATCTAAACCATTGGGCTCATTTATGTTTTTAGGGCCAACTGGGGTCGGTAAAACCGAATTAGCTAAAGCCTTAGCTGAAGATCTCTTTGATTCTGATAAGCATATGGTTCGGATCGATATGTCGGAATACATGGAAAAAGCCAATGTATCACGTTTGGTCGGAGCTGCTCCAGGGTATATCGGCTATGAAGAAGGCGGACAATTGACCGAAGCTGTTCGGCGTAATCCATACACGATCGTATTATTCGACGAGATCGAAAAAGCTCATCCTGATGTCTTTAACATCTTGTTGCAAGTTTTAGATGATGGACGTTTGACTGATGGTCAAGGGCGAACGGTCGATTTTAGAAATACGATTTTGATCTTAACGTCTAACTTAGGTTCAGAGATCTTATTGAATAATTTAGAAGCTGACGATAAGATCTCACCTGAGGCTAAAAAGCAAGTGTTAGATATTGCTAAGGCTCACTTTAAGCCGGAATTTCTCAATCGGATCGATGATATCATCATGTTTTCGCCATTGTCGCTCAAGGCTATTGGAAAGATCGTGGATAAGTTCGTTGCGCAACTATCAAAACGACTTGAAGAACAAGAGATCAGCCTGACGATCAGTGATAGTGCTCGGCAATGGTTGGCTCAAAAAGGCTATGATCCTGCTTACGGAGCTCGTCCATTGCAACGCTTCATCACAAACCAAGTCGAAACACCACTGGCACGTGAGATCATTTCAGGTGAGATCTTACCACACAGTAAAGTTGAGATCGATCTAAAGGATGGAAATTTAGTCTTTAATAAGACGGTTATTGAATAACAAAAAAACCGAGGCTACAAATAGTCTCGGTTTTTATTACTTATCAGTTTTCGTTGCCTTTTTTGGGCTTTTAACAAAAGCGAGTAGGCAATTTACGGCGATAAAGCCACCGACCATTGCGATCAGACCGCTTTGGAGTGGTTCAAAGGGACTACCGGAAAGTGCAGAGAGCACATAGCCGATAACTTCACCATAGATAAAGCCCCAAAAAAGAATTGTAAGTTGTTTTGCCATTTGACAACACCTCGCATTCTCACTAAGTAGTTTAGCACAAAGAATTTTAATTTACAACGGACGGCTAGGAGCAATTTTGGGAGACTGTCGCAGTTATCTGTACGGCATATCCCACTTTTCTGCACACTGTGTAGTCGTGCTCCAGAATGCAACTCCTGGAAAATAACAACGATCAAACTCCGAGGCAAAAAGCGCCTCATAGTTTGCTTGCCGTTATTTTTACGGAGCTAAACGCATTCTTGCGCACTGTGATAAAAGGCGAACGTATTTTTGAAAAGACACGGACAAATTTGTATAATTAAAACAAAGACTTTTATTAGAAAGGTGGCGGTCGTTTTGTTTGCTCCATTACAAGTTATCAGTGCTAACAGTTTGTTAAAGAGCACTTTACGTATCGAAGATTATGTCAAACGTGCTGCCAATTTAGGCTACCAGAGCCTCGTTTTAAGCGATATCGATGTGATGTATGGTGTCCTTGATTTTTATCATGCCTGTCAGAAATACCAGATCAAGCCGATCTTTGGGCTGACCTTAGAATTTGAAAATGACGCGAAACTGTTATTGATCGCCAAAAATAATACGGGCTACCACAATTTGCTCAAATTGTCTTCGCTAAAAATGACCACGTTCAAGCAAGAACTTCCAGAGCTAGAAGAATTTTTAAAAGCGGTCATGACATATAGCCAAGATCTCTTTATCATCTCACCAGCTAAGGAAAGCCTATTATTAAAATACTACGAACAAGCTGGTGAGATCTTGGAGCGCTTGAAACAGACACCGGTAGCTGGGGTCTATTTAGGGATCGATCCGCTCTTGTCTAAACAAGAATTATTAGCGATCAAATTATTAGCACAGCAAACGCAGACTGCGTTGATCGCTGCCAGTGCAGTTCATTATTTAGAACCAGCTGACTATTTTGAAGTCAAAGTTTTGCGGGCGATCGGTGAAGCAGAGAAGTTGAGCGGCGTCTGGAACAAGAAGAACACTTTAGGCAAAAACTATCTTAAAGATATCAGTCAATATCATGAAGAATATCGGGCTTTAGGACTGACAAAAGCCTTAGAGGCAAATGCTAGGCTGTGTGATCTAGCCCAAGTGATACTGGATTTCCCTAAGACTAAATTGCCTCATTTTAAGACACCTAATGGGATGAGTGCTAAAGCTTATTTACAAAAACTTTGTCAAGAAGGGTTGCGACAACGGTTAGTAGCTGATCAGATAACCGAGACCAAGCCGTATTTTGACCGCTTGAAACAAGAATTAGCCGTGATCGATGCGATGGGCTTTGATGATTATTTTTTGATCGTTTGGGATGTCACTAATTATGCGCATAACAACCAGACCCGGATCGGACCAGGGCGAGGCTCGGCGGCTGGGTCGTTAGTTTCATATGTTTTAAAGATCACTGATGTCGACCCTTTGCGGTATGGTTTGTTATTTGAACGTTTCTTGAATCCCGAGCGCGCCCAAATGCCAGATATCGATCTGGATATCCCAGATACTAAACGTGATCAGATCATCAAATACGTACACCAAAAATATGGCCATGAACATATGGCTCAGATCATAACCTTTGGAACTTTGGGGGCACGGCAAGCGATCCGTGACGTTGCTCGAGTCATGGGGTTGACGAGTTTTGAGATCGATGAGTGGTCAAAAGCATTGCCGCATAAGTTTAAACTGACCTTAAAAGAGGCATATCAAGAATCACAAAAGGTCAAAAATTTGATCGCTGATAGTCAAAGAAATGAATTGTTGTTCAAAACAGCCCTTAAATTAGAGGGGCTACCGCGTCATTATTCAACGCATGCTGCAGGGGTGATCTTGAGTGATGAAGTCTTGAGCGACTTGATCCCTGTTCAATTAGGGACCGATCAGATCTTGTTATCTCAGTTTGCTAAGGGCCAAGTCGAAGAAGCTGGCTTATTGAAGATCGACTTTTTAGGCCTACGGAATTTGACGATCTTAGATAATGCACTCAAATTTGTCCGCAAGGGTTATCAAGAAAAATTAGATCTAAAACAGATCTCTTTAGATGATCCTTTGACTTTACGGCTCTTTCAAGCAGGACAGACAAATGGCGTCTTTCAATTTGAATCGACGGGGATCAAGAATGTTTTACGGCGTCTACATCCAACTTCATTTGAAGATGTTGCTGCGGTCAATGCCTTATATCGTCCGGGGCCGATCGGAAATATCGATGAATTTATTGCGCGTAAACATGGGCAACATCCTGTTAGCTATCCAGAAAAAAGTTTACAGCCGATCCTAGCTAAAACTTATGGGATCATGGTCTATCAAGAACAAGTCATGCAAGTTGCGTCAGCGATGGGGGGCTTTAGCTTAGGTGAAGCCGACCTCTTGCGCCGGGCGATCAGTAAAAAAGATCAACTAAAGATCGATAAATTGCAAGAGCGCTTTGTCATGGGTGCTAAAGCTAAAGGGTACACAGTCGCTAGTGCGCTAGAGGTCTATGAGTACATGAAACGCTTTGGTAATTACGGTTTTAACCGGTCCCACGCGGTCGCATATTCTAAAATGGCGTTTGAGTTAGCCTATCTTAAGAGCCATTATCCGGCTGCTTTTTTTGCGGCTCTATTGAATTCAGTGATCGGAAATGATAATAAGTTAAAAGAATATCTAGGTGAGATGCGCCAATTCAAGTTGCAAGTTGCTGGCCCAGATATCAACACCAGTCAGCTCTATTTTTCACTCAAAGACAAAAAAGTCGTCTTCGGCCTAGGCTCGATCAAAACTTTACGCGGTGATCTGGTCAAAGCGATCTTACAAGAACGGCGACAAAACGGTAATTTCAAGAGTTTAGCCGATCTTATCCGACGTTTGGATAAAAAACTCTTAAAAGAAGAACAACTTAAAGCCTTGATCTATGCGGGCGCCTTTGATCAAATAGAATCAGATCGAAGCAAACTATTATCACAATTACCGATGGTGTTGAGCAATATCGCTTTGAGCGGTGAAAATCAGACTTTGTTTGAGATGTTAGCACCTAAAGAAGAAAAGACGGCTGAAACGCTCTCGACGGCTGAGCTTTTAGAAAAGGAATTTTATTACTTAGGGACGTATTTGTCGGGGCATCCAGTCGAAAAGTATGCTTGGCTACGTCAAAGGCAACACGCAAAATTATTGGCGGAGCTTATTCCGAATGAAACGGTCAAGACAGTCGTTTATGTTAAAAATAAGCGGGTGATCCGAACTAAAAAAGGTGAGCAGATGGCCTTTTTGCAGGTTGCTGATGAGAGTGGTGAAACTGAATTGGTGATCTTTCCGCGGGAATACCGCCGCTTTGCGACATTATGTGAACCCCAAAGCATCTTGCTAGTAAGTGGAAAAGTTGAGTTGCGCAATGAAAGAAAGAGTATCTTAGTTTCAGAGCTGGCTGCTGCAGCTGATATCAAAGAGCAATATTACTATTTACGTTTAGAACGATCACTAGCCAAGGGGACACGCCAGCAACTCTGGCGGATCTTGCGGGCTCACCATGGGGATGTTCCTGTAATCATAATCGAAGAAAATGAGAATAGGAAAATAATTTTGCAAGAAAATTTATGGTTGCGCCCAGATGAAAGCACGAAAGAAGCGCTAACAACCTTGTTAGGTAGCAAAAATGTCGTTTTGAAGTAATGAAAATTCATGAAAACTGCTTTTAAATTATTGGTGAAAATGCAATTTTTTACAAGACAACGGCGCTCAAAAGTGATAAGATTACATTTGGAGAATGTAGTACTACAATTATTACTTGAGGTGAAGAAATGAAACGCATTGGTATTTTAACAAGCGGTGGCGATGCCTCCGGGATGAACGCTGCTGTACGTGCGATTGCTCGTTCCGCTATGAATGCGGGTCTTGAAGCTTATGGTGTCAACTATGGCTACAAGGGTCTTGTTGAAGGTAACATCTTCAAGATGGAATCTTCCCAATTGGACGGTATCATCAATCGTGGTGGCACCATTCTTTACTCTGCACGTTTCCCAGAATTTGCAGAAGAAGAAGTACAATTAAAAGCGATCGAACAACTTAAAAAGTTTGGGATCGATGCTTTAGTTGTTATTGGTGGCGACGGTTCTTACCACGGTGCTTTGAAACTTACAAAGCATGGCTTTAACTCGATCGGTGTTCCAGGAACGATCGATAACGATATTCCAGGAACTGATTTCACGATCGGTTTTGATACAGCTGTCAACGTGGCAACAGATGCTTTAGATCGCATCAATGATACAGCAACATCACACCAACGTGTCTTTGTTGTTGAAGTTATGGGTCGTGGCGCTGGGGATATTGCATTATGGTCTGGGATCGCAGCCGGAGCAGATGCAATCGTTATTCCAGAACGCGATTATGACGTCAAAGCAATTGCTGACAAGTTGACTAAGAACCGTGAACAAGGTAAAGATCATGGCTTGATCGTCTTGGCTGAAGGCGTAATGTCTGCTAAAGACTTCAAGGAAGAACTTGATAAGCACGGTGACTTCGATAGTCGTGCAATTACTTTGGGCCACATTCAACGTGGTGGCGTACCAACTGCTAAAGACCGCGTATTAGCTAGTCGCTTCGGTGATTATGCTGTCCGTTTATTGCTTGAAGGCAAGGGTGGTTTAGCTATCGGTATTCGCGACAACCAACTTGTTGCAACTGATATCATCGATACTTTAGAAAACCACAAGCATGTGACAGACGTGTCATTGCTTGACTTGAACGAACGTTTGAGCTTCTAAAGTAGCAACTTATAGGTAGAGTTGAAACTACCTTAACGGGTAACTGTTTAGACTTTTGATATTTCAACGTAAAATGCAGAGCATTTAAGATTTTCAAAGGAGAGAATTAACTCATGAAAAAGACCAAGATCGTAAGTACACTTGGACCAGCTAGTTCAGATTTAGATACAATTTGCAAATTGATCGAAGCAGGCGCTAACGTCTTCCGCTTCAACTTCTCTCATGGTGACCATGAAGAACATTTAGGCCGTATGAACCTTGTGCGTGAAGCTGAAAAGGTTACTGGTAAGATGGTTGGTATCATGCTTGATACAAAGGGTGCTGAAATCCGTACAACTGTTCAACAAGGTGGCAAGCTTCACTTCAACATCGGCGACGAAGTTCGTATCTCTATGGATGCTTCTATCGAAGGTACAAAAGAAAAGATCGCTGTTACTTATGCTGACTTATACGATGACGTTCATGAAGGTGGCCACGTATTATTTGATGATGGTTTGATCGACATGAAGATCGAAAAGAAAGACGAAGCAAACCGCGAATTAGTATGTACAGTTCTTAACGAAGGTACACTTGGTTCACGTAAAGGTGTTAACGCTCCTGGCGTTTCCATCAACTTACCTGGTATCACAGAAAAAGATGCTGACGATATCCGCTTTGGTTTGGATAACGAAATCAACTTTATCGCTGCTTCCTTCGTACGTAAGCCTCAAGACGTTTTAGATATTCGTGAATTATTAGAAGAAAAGAACATGGAACATGTTCAAATCTTCCCTAAGATCGAATCTCAAGAAGGTATCGATAACTTTGATGAAATCTTGAAAGTTTCTGATGGTTTGATGATCGCTCGTGGTGACATGGGTGTTGAAATCCCAGCAGAAAACGTTCCTTTGGTACAAAAAGCATTGATCAAGAAGTGTAACGCTGCTGGTAAAGCTGTTATCACAGCTACACAAATGCTTGATTCTATGCAAGAAAACCCACGTCCTACACGTGCTGAAGCTTCTGACGTTGCTAACGCTGTGTTTGACGGTACAGATGCAACAATGCTTTCTGGTGAATCTGCAAACGGTGACTACCCAGTTGAAGCTGTTGCAACAATGGCTCGTATCGACGTTAAAGCTGAAAATGCATTACGTCAACACAAGTCATTCTCATTGAACGAATTTGACAAGACAGACGTTACAGAAGCAATCGGCCGTGCCGTTGCTGAAGCAGCTGACAACTTGAACATCAAGACGATCGTTGCTGCTACAAAATCTGGTCACACAGCTCGTATGATCTCCAAGTACCGTCCAGATGCTGACATCTTGGCAGTTACATTTGACGAACGTACACGCCGTGGTTTGTCTGTAAACTGGGGTGTATTCCCTGTTGTTGCTGAAACACCAGGTTCAACAGACGAAATGTTCAACTTGGCAACAGAAAAAGCTAAAGAAGCTGGCTTTGCTAAGGAAGGCGATTTGATCTTGATCACAGCTGGTGTTCCAGTTGGTGAAAAGGGTACAACTAATGTTATGAAGATCCAATTGATCGGTTCTAAATTAGTTGAAGGCCAAGGTGTTGGTGACGAAACTGTTATCGGCAAGGCTGTTGTAGCTACATCTGCTGCTGAAGCTAACGAAAAAGCTGTTGAAGGTGCAGTTCTTGTAACAAAGACAACTGACAAAGACTACTTACCAGCTATCGAAAAAGCATCTGCTTTGATCGTTGAAAACGGTGGTTTAACATCACATGCTGCTGTTGTAGGTATCTCAATGGGTATTCCTGTTGTTGTTGGTGCTGCAAACGCAACTGAATTGATTGCTGACGGTGAAGTTGTAACAGTTGATTCTCGTCGTGGTATTGTTTACCATGGTGCATCAAACGCACTTTAAGCCGAACGCTTAACAAATTTAAAATAAATAACTAGTTATCGGACCCGCTTCATTTGAGGCGGGTCTTTTTGTATGACTTTATCCAGCTAGCTTTTTGTGCTATGCTAAAATTATTTGTGGTAGATATATAAATGCTAGGGGTTGGAAAGATGAGTAAGGAGATCGTTTTTGGTCCAAAAAAAGATTTTATTTGGATCGATATCAAAAAAGATGATGAAAATGTGGTCCAGGAGCTAAAAAGCCAAGCCAAGCTCGATAAAGAACTGTTGGGTTATGCTTTGGACGAACACGAAAATGCTCACGTGGAATATGACGCTGAAGAAGAGCTCTTGTTGATCGTTTTTAATGTGATCAAAAAACACAGTGAACGATATGAAACGACACCGGTGGCTTTTATCATCAAGCAAAATGAGCTGTATAGTTTTACGACCGCTAAAACAGCTTATGTGACTGAGTTCATTGAAGGGTTGATCACGCGCCAGCCCAATCTCAGTCGTTTGAGTTTGATCTTTAAGACGCTTTATCAGATCGTGGGAGCATTTTTCCCAGTGATCAAAGAGATCGATAAAAAACGTTTGGCTTTGACAGAAAAGCTAAAAACTAAGACGACTAACCGTAATTTGTTGGAGCTCTCGGATCTAGGGATGGGCTTAGTTTATTTAGTCAATGCAACACAACAAAATTCATTATTATTGGCACAATTAAAAAAGATCTCACTTTATCGCTATCTGACAGAAAATGAACAAGAAGAGCTAGAAGATGTCGAGATCGAAGCTTATCAGTTGGTGGCGATGGCTAATTTATCCGATCAGATCTTAGGTCAGATCTCGGAGACCTATAATAACTTATTGAATAACAACTTGAACGACACGATGCGTTTATTGACGATCTGGTCGTTATTGTTGACGGTCCCGACTATTGTGACGGGCTTTTTTGGGATGAATGTTTTATTACCGTTTAAAGATAGTCCATTTGGCTGGCTCATTATTATTTTTATCAGTATGTTTTTATCGATCGGACTGTTAGAGACGATCCTAAAACGCATAAAATGAGGTGAAAGATATGGGTAAGCAGACTATTTTTATGGTAGAAGACGATGCAACGATCATTCAAGTTGTCAGTGAAAAATTGAACTCTTGGGGGTATGCTTGCAAGGGTGTGACCGATTTTCAAAATGTGCTAAGTGAGTGTTTAGAACTCGATCCTCAATTGGTCTTGTTGGATATTTCATTGCCTTACTTTAATGGCTTTCATTGGTGCCAAGAGATCAGAAAACATTCGCAGGTGCCGATCATTTTTATCTCATCAGCTGCTGATCAAATGAATCAGATCATGGCGATCAATTTAGGTGCCGATGATTTTATCGTCAAACCGTTTGATCTCAATTTATTAGTGGCTAAGATCCAAGCCTTATTGCGGCGTAGTTACCAGTATAATCAGGTACAGACCGTTGATACCTATCGTTTACAAGGATTTACTTTTACGCCTGAGGAAAATATGATCGCAAATGCTGAGAGTAAGTTGAATCTATCGCCCAATGAGACTAAGATCTTGGTTATTTTATTACGTGAACGCGGTCAGATCGTTTCGAAGACACAGATGGTCGAAGCGTTATGGCAAGCCGATGACTTTATCGATAGTAATACATTAGCGGTCAATATCACCCGGATCCGTAAGAAATTAGCCTCAGTCGGGATCAAGGATCTGATACAAACGGTCAAAGGAAAGGGGTATTTGATCGAGGATGAAACAAGTATTTAAATTGATCAAAGCTTTTATCTGGGAACATAAAGCGACCTATCTAGTATGGTTATTATTACTGGGAACCCAAGGCTTGACGTTGTATCTATATGATCAGACCCAGGCGATCTTAGGTGATACGCTATTGTTTAGCTGTTTGATCATTTTTAGCTATACGTTAGTTGCCTTTAGTCGGTGGCAAAGAAAGCTCAAGCAGTTACAGCTCTTACAGGCCAATTTTTCACATGAGCTTTTACCCTTAAGCACTAGTCAAGCAGAAATGCTTTATCAGCAGATCGCTGAAGAATTAGAACAAAAATTAGTAGCCGAATTAGAACATAGTCGTTTGAAAAAACAGGAGATGTTAGAAGACTTTGGCATTTGGCTACATCAAGTCAAGACACCAGTATCTGCTTTAGACCTTTTGATCCAAGCGCAAGGCAACGATCCTAAGATGCGAGCTGAGTTGTTCAAAGTCAATGAGTATCTCCAGCTGATGTTAAATTATTTGCGTCAACAATTGGATAATTCTGACCTTGTTTTTGAACAAGTCGCCTTAGATCAGGTGATCAAGGAAGTCTTGAAAAAATATGCCCTCTTTTTTGCTCAAAAAGGGCTACGGGTGGAGTTTGTCGACCTTGATGCCAAAGTCACGACCGATAAGAAGTGGTTGATCTTTATTTTAGAGCAATTGATCTTCAATGCGATCAAATATACTAACACCGGAACGATAACGTTTATCTTTAATGGCGATCATTTGGCGATCAAAGATACCGGGATCGGGATCAAAGCACAAGATATTCCCCGTGTCTTTGACAAAGGTTTTACCGGTTATAATGGCCGGCAAGATCAACGCGCAAGTGGTCTGGGCTTGTATTTGAGTCAAAAAGTTGCGACCAAATTAGGATGTAAACTCGAATTGACTTCTAAAGTTGGTCAAGGGACAACGGTCAAAGTTTATTTTCCAAAATATGATAAATAAATTGTTACTTTAACTTTAGTGTTATTTCAAAATGGCAACCTTACAACTTTGTAAGGTTGCCATTTATTTTGTAAGTAGGCATGAGTCGCTAGGCTTGTTATGATTAAGATATCAATTAGGACAACGGAGGAAATAATCATGAAAGAATTACTAAAGATCGAACATGCACGTAAAGTTTATCAGAGTCGTTTTAATGGTGTTCAAGTTGAAGCTTTAAAGGATATCCAACTTGAAGTCAATGAGGGCGAATATACAGCGATCATGGGCGAATCCGGTTCTGGTAAGAGTACCTTGTTGAATATGATCGCCACTTTGGATAAACCAACATCAGGTAAATTGTATTTGAATGGTGATGATCTGACTCAGATCAAGGAAAAAGCCGCTGCAGCATTTAGACGTGAACATTTGGGCTTTGTCTTCCAAGATTTTAACTTGTTAGACACGATCTCTGTCAAAGATAACATCTTATTACCTTTAGTTTTATCACGTAAAAGTATCAAAGCGGCTAAGCCTAAATTGCAAGAATTAGCAGAGAAATTAGAGATCACCGCCTTATTAAAAAAATATCCATACGAATTATCTGGCGGACAAAAGCAACGGGTAGCGGTCGCGCGGGCGATCATTACCGATCCAGCACTACTTTTAGCCGATGAACCGACTGGGGCGTTAGATTCAAAGACCTCAGATCAATTATTGGATATCTTTGAACAGTTGAATCAAAATGGGCAAACGATCTTGATGGTCACCCACAGTTCATTAGCTGCTAGTCGAGCTAAGCGGGTCTTGTTTATCAAAGACGGGATCGTTTATCATCAACTTTATCGGGGGGAACTTGACTCCAAGGATTTCTTAGAAAAGATCAATATGACGATGGCGTCATTATTGCCACGTTAGTCAGGAGGGATCTGTATGTTTTATGCTAAATTAGCTTTCCAAAATATTCGTAAAAATAAACAGGCCTTTGTACCATTTTTACTGTCGATGATCTTTTTGACGGCCTTAAATACTTTGATGTTGATGGTCGCTAATGACTCAGGGTTGGCTAAGCTGCAAGGAGCTGGAGCGATCACCCAACTTTTTGGTTTTGGTTCTGTGATCGTATTGATCTTTTCGGTAGTATTTGCTACTTATACGGAAACGATCCTAAACAAGCAGCGTAAAAACGAACTAGGCTTGTACAATGTTTTAGGTATGGGCAAACGTGAATTATATAAGTTGACCTTCTTTGAAAAAGTGATCAATTTAGTTACAACAGTTGTTTTAGGTATCACAAGTGGTGTGATCTTTTCGCGGCTAGCGTATTTGATCATCAAGAAATTGATGGGAGTTGGTGGTGAATTCAAATTTACTTTGAACCCTTCGATCTTGATGATCACGATCTTATTTATCGCTGGTGTTTACGCTTGGCTATATTTGATCAACGCTTTTAATATCTTTAAAAGTGATCCGATCGAGTTGTTACATGCTGATCAAAAAGGTGAAAAAGAGCCTAAAGCTAAATGGTTCTTGGCTTTAGTTGGTTTAGTCTCTTTAGTTTGGGGTTACTGGATCGCGCTTACGATCAAATCGCCAGTTTCAGCGATCACTAATTTCTTTATCGCAGTACTATTAGTGATCATCGGTACCTATCTGATCTTTACAGCCGGGAGCATCGTTGTTTTAAAATTATTGCGTAAAAATGAAAACTACTACTATAATGTTAAACATTTCATTCCTGTATCAGGGATGATCTATCGAATGAAACAAAATGCGGTCGGTTTGGCTAGCATCTGTATCTTGTCAACGATGGTCTTAGTCACAGTTTCAACGACAGCTGGATTGTTCTTTGGCTTAAATGATCAAGTTCAACAGATGTTTCCACGCGATGTTATGGTCACTTCAGCAGAGCCACTGACGAAACTCAAACAAGTAGCTAAGACCTATGCTGCTGAGGAGGATGTTAAATTAAGTGATATGCAATATAGCCGGGCCAGTCAACCTTTATTGGTTACCAAAGATGCTAACAATTTTAAGGTTTCTGATCGGATGTATTATTCTGTTTCAGATGTTGATAAATCGGCTAACGTGGTTTTGATCAGTTTGAGTGAATATAATACTTTGACAAAAGATAATTTATCTTTAAATAAAACTGATGACATCTTTATGTATACTACCGCACGGAGTTATCCTGAAAAGACAATGGTATTGAATGGACATAAGTATCAGATCAAGCAACAGGTCAACAAATTAAAAGATACTGGATTGCTTAATGTGTCACCGGTCGATTCCTACATTGTCGTTATGAAAGATCAACAGCAGATCGATTCGCTTTTGAAAGAGTGGTTTGATACTAAGAAAGGTGAAGCGTATTTAGCACCAGCTTATGCACTTAACTTCAATGTTGACCTCAAAGATCAAGCTAAACGTAAAGCATTCATCCGTGGACTAAGCAAAGAGTTTGCTAAAACTTCGGATAAACAATGGTATTCCTTTCAAGATAAGGATAGCTATCGCGAAAGTGTCAAACGCTTTGATGGTGGGTTCTTCTTCTTAGGGATCATTTTAGGGACAGCTTTCTTACTAGCTACGACATTGATCATCTATTACAAGCAAGTTTCTGAAGGGATGGACGACCGCGAGCGCTTTGTGATCTTACAAAAAGTTGGGATGGATGAAGCTGAAGTTAAACGTGTGATCCACAGTCAGATCATGATGGTCTTCATCTTCCCATTAGCCTTTGCGATGTTACACGTTGCATTTGCTTTCCCACTGATCAAAAAGATGTTGGTCTTATTTGGGATCACTAACTGGCAGCTATTCTTAGTAGTTACACTCGCGGTTGCGCTGATTTTTAGCATTCTGTATTATATTGTGTATCAACTAACTGCACGGGTCTATTACCGTCTAGTTGAACGTTAAGTAGTAAAAATTTAGGAGAGAAAGAAGATGAGTCTTCTTAAAAAAGGTTTAACTGGTTATCAGTTAAAAGTTTTAGCAATGATCTTTATGTTGGTGGATCATTTAAATATGTATTTAGGGCCAGAGTTACATTGGCCGTTATGGATCAATTTTTTAGGTCGTTTTGTGGCGCCAACATTTTCATTTCTATTAGTTGAAGGATATTTTCATACCCGTAATAAACGGCGGTATTTGAAGCGCTTATTGCTCGGAGCATTAGTCGTAGGGATCGGTAATATTATCTACAATCTCTTGACTAAGGCATATATCAATCCGTTCGATCATCAACCCAATTACTTACTGTTTCTCGGGCCACATAATATCTTTTTGACGTTAGCTTTACAGCTGATCATGATGTGGTCATTGGATAATATTTTAAATAAGCATAGACGTAAGGTATCATGGCCGGCATTTATCGTAAGTGCTTTGCTGATGTTTGCTTTTGCAGAAGGTGGGGTCTATCTCTTGCCGTTAGCTTTGATCTTCTTCTTAGGTCGTAAGTATCACAAGCAAGCGCCAATGCTTTGGACAACGTTTTTCTGGTGTGCTCTGTTATTTGCTAAAGCTTATTACAGTTACAGTAGCGGGGCGATAGCTTCAGTTTCACTCTATGATCATTTGACATTTGCCAGTGAATTTATGATGGTAGCCGTCATTCCATTGATCTGGCTATATAATGGCAAACGTGGTGGCAGTGGTAGTCAAGCTGAAAAGTCGTTCTTCTATATCTTTTATCCAGTTCACCTTTGGATCATTTACTTGATCAAAGCCTTTGTCTAAACAAATATGAATAAAAATAGGCTCCCTATGAGGTAAGATCTTACCTCATAGGGAGCCTTTTTATTAGATTTAGTTATTTTTGCGGAGATCGATAACATTTAAGACTGGGGTCAATTCACCCGAACTGTTACCTACAAGTCGCAAAGTCATATTTTGCGGATTTAATTTGAGTTGCATGACTTGATCTAAATACATGTCAGAGTAGCCCTTGTAATACACATCTCCAAGCTCAGTTACGATCTTTTCATTATAATCATGGATATCTTCATCTTTATCAACGATCACTAATTGAAAGGCTTGATTTAAAGAGCACACACCGACTTTGGAAAAAGGACCGACGCCATCATCAAAATCGAGTAGAACGATGGCATTTGGATCTTCAAAAAATGGACGTAATTTGGTAGCTGCTTCATCTGTAATGGTTAATTTCATTTTAAAATACCTCCCTTAACTGATATGTATATTATCTATCACTTGTTAACTGATTACAACATATATGCTTACAAAAAGTTAGCTGTATGAAGATAGAATTATTTACATGCTTCGCTTATAATTGAATTAGTTAGAAAATTTAAGAAAGGCCAGGTGATAATATGTCCTTGATCATCAAAAATGAAGGTAATATCTGCCTTGAGTCTAAGCAAACTATCAGGCTCGATCCTAAAGAAAACGTAGCTTCTACGGCAGAAGATATTTATCTATTTACGCATTTATCGACGGATCTTTTGCAGATCTTAGCTGATAAGCGACGCAAAAATCTTGTTTATTTACCACAGATGTTACTCAAACAGCTTCAAAAATTAGTTCAAGCAGGTTTCATCAGACCTTTGAATTTTAGAAAGATAAAGTGCTATCCCTATAATTATCCTGTTCAGATAGCAGATCTCTGGGTCACTGCGTTTCCAAGTGATGATGGTTTGAATGGAGCAGTCAGTTTGTTGCTCGAACATGAAGGTAAAGCGTTTGGCTATACAGGTCGTTTTATCACGCGCGGAGCACATAAAAAGCGGATCAAGAAATGGAAAAAAGCTTTTCAGACGGCTAAGTTAGATCTGTTGTTATTAGATAGTGCGGCGTTACAGACCAGCGAAGTTTTTGTATCAAACACTAAAAAATTCAAAAGTTTCTTAGCAAATCTATCTACGACGGACTTACCAGCTTTAAAATTATCGGAATTAGCCCCAGAAGAGATCCTGGAATATCAAGAAATTGCTAAACAAGCTGGCAGAACTTTACTGCTGGCACCAGATCTTGCTATTTTAGCTAAATTACTATTCCCATTTGATGATTTTACAGCTGCGACGCCAACTAACTTAAAATTAGCCACGGAAAAACCAGAAAAATTCATAATTCAAGCAGGAATTGCTAAGCAAGATACCATCATTTATAATAAAGATAGTATAAAAGATATTGATGTGATCGCAGCTGATCAAAGCGAGAGCGAATTAAAAGAAGTCGTGCATGTGATCGCCCCAACGCAGTGTTTGAGCTATGGCGAAAAGACCTTAGAGGCGATCGAACCTTTGACTAAGACAGTTAGTTTTTCAGAAGAAAGGGTGTAGCAAATGTTAGTTGTAACAACAGAAAATATTCCAGGCAAAAAATACGAAGTGATCGGTACTGCTTTTGGCGTGACGACGCAATCGCGCAATATTGCCAGTGACTTTGGGGCAGGTCTAAAGAGCATCGTTGGTGGTGAGATCAAGGGCTATACCAATGATGTTAAATAATTCGCGTCACGAAGCCGTTGATCGCTTAAAACAAGAAGCTAAGGCTATGGGGGCTGATGCTGTTGTCATGGTGCGCTTTGATTCGGGTTCGATCAGTGCAGATATGCAATCAGTTGCTGCCTATGGGACTGCCGTAAAATTTATTGACTAACTACGATAGACGATATCGTTAAGGGCATTTAAGTGTATAAAGAGATCCCCGATGGAAGTTATATCCCAACTTCCATCGGGGATCTTATTTGATTTAAAAAGCTATATTTTACAAATTAGCGTCAGTCTTGAAGTTCAGTGGTGAAAGATCTGTTGCTTCAGTGATCAATTCAGCGGTCAGTTTTTGCGTTTCACTTAAGCCTAATGCCTGCATCTCAAGGGATGCCTTAGTCAATAATTCACTTAAAGCAAGCGGATCATCTATAGTCAACGCTTTTGCATCTGTTTGTTTGATGATCTGGGTGAATTTGACGGCTAGTTCTTTCTTTAGATCCAAAACTTTTGGTCCAAATTGTGCATAGTGAGGATCGACTAAGACGCCGAGTAATTTGTAGACCCAGTAAGCCGAGTCGCTAGAATACGTCTTTTGGCCGGCTTTGTAAGCGGGATGGACATCGGTACTACCGGCATAGACCGGGACAAAAACACTTTGCGCAGTAACGCCCATTGCGACCCAGTGAAGACCAGCGATCTCGACCGGTAAGTTTGGGCGAAGTTGAAGCAAGTGAGATTCTTGCGTTTTAGCTAAGCTGATCGGTCTAAACTTATTTTTTTCCGGTGCCTTACCTAGTGGATCGTAAGGTGTATTTTGGAAATGCGAGCCCAAGACGTATTTGAGATCATCTAAATACAATAAACGGTCAGCTTTTTGGATAAATGGTAATTCTTCGCTCATTGGGTCTTGTTTGACGCTAGGTGTCAAATAGCGTTGACCGTCCCAGACCCGTGGAGTACTGTAGATCTCGTCGGACAATTCGTGTGTTCCAAAGATATTGCGGAAGTTAAAGCATGTCGGATCAGGATTTAAATGGTTAGTAGCGACAAATTCTTGGATCCCAGTTGAAAAGATAAAGTTAGCAGGATCGTTGAAGTCGATCTCTTGGATCGCTAGTTGGTTAGCCACTACCGCATAGCAATCATCGGGGATCCTTTGTGCAACAAAGTGGTGCCCAGAACCGGTTTCTAAATACCAAACTTCTTCTTGATCGGCAAATAAGATCCCGTTAGATTCGCAAGTACCGTATTTTTCAACGATCTGGCCTAGGCGTTCTACACCTTCGCGAGCTGTCTTAACATAGGGCAAAACTACGGTGACCATGGCTTCTTCGCCGATCCCATCTTTGACAAGGGGATCGCAGCCTAAAACACGTTCGTTGGCATAGGCACTTTCGGTGGCACTCATGGCTACCCCATATTCATTGATCCCATCTTCTTCAAATAAGCCAAATTCAGTGGTCCATTCTGGTGTGGCACTGTATTTGAAACGAACTTGTGGTAGTGGCATTTTAAAGCCGTTGTCTTTTGAGATAAATTCTTGTGGGGTATCAAATTCTTGATGGGGATGGATGACCATGTGTTTAGGCCAAGCACTTTTGGCATCTTCGTTGCGCCCAATCACAGTCGAACCATCAGCCATCGCTTTTTTTCCGACTAGGATGCTAGTGCAAGCGGAAAATTCGAAACTTTTATAAAGTGTCATACAGAGACGTCCTTTCATCAGGTGATTAGTTTTATTTTAGCAGACTGACAGAACTAAAAACAATTGCACTTGTCCTAAAACTTTGTCATAATTAACAATATCAACAAAGAGGGAGATGACAATAATGCCATTAGTTCATATCGAACTTATCGAAGGTCGTAGCCAAGAACAACTCAAGAACTTAGTTAAAGACGTAACTAAAGCAGTGGTTGAAAACACTGGTGCTCCAGCTGAACACGTTCACGTTGTATTGAATGAAATGCAAAAAGATCGTTACGCTGTTGGCGGTGTGTTAAAGAGCGACGAAAATTAAAATAAAAAATTCGAGATCTAAGTTGCACTAGGTCTCGAATTTTTTATTTACTCTAAGCTAATTTTAAATATTCTTCTAAGTAATGGGCTAAGCCATCTTCTTTATTGGTCAAAGGCGTAATATCGTTGGCTAAAGCTTTGAGTTGCTCAGTCCCGTTTTGCATGACTACGCCCCAGCCAGCATAATCGATCATTTCGGCATCATTATGTTCATCGCCAAAGGCCAAAATATTTTTACGGTCGATCTTAAAGGTATCAGCTAAGAATTTGACCCCATGCGCTTTATCAACGCCTTTAGGTGACAGTTCTAAGATCGGATTAGGACCACCCCAAACACCAACATTGATCTTGTCACCGAAATTTTCTTCTAGAGCCGAGACTGTTTTAGGCAATTGAAGTTTGTCGACTAACATCGTCATGGCTGATGGGTTTTCCTGTAAGTTTATCCTATTTAAGACTTCATTAGCTTTCAATGTTACTGGAAAGAAATCATCGATCACGGTATTAGGGACATCAGCCAAGGCCATATTCTTACCTTCAGCTGCAACGACTTTGATCCCAAGTTGTTCTTTAGCAGCTAAGATTTCAAAAGCAATATCACGATTAAAGGTCAAAGCGTATTCTTTATCCCAAGTTTGATGGGGAATATGTCCCACGGCCCCATTAAAATTGATCATGGGTGATTTAAGACCTAGAAAATCATAATAGTTTTCTGAGATCCGGTTAGGGCGGCCGGTTACGATCGAAACGATATGCCCCGCTGCGGTAGCTTTGGTTAAAACTTCTTTAGTTTTAGGCGTTATTTGACTATTTTCATTTAATGTCGTGCCATCAAGATCGATCGCGATCAGTTTTTGTTCCATAGAATCAATCCTTAAAAATTTGTAGTATATCTGCTTAAACTTATCACAAACTTAAATAAAAAACAACGGATAAGGAACTAATTTTGCGATCATTTTGAAGATAATAGTGTATAATTTTAAGTGAAAGATCAAGAAGGGGGTAGTTATGATGATCGAGATCATCGCAAAACAGATCGAAGGCTTACCAGTTTTAGAAGTCGTGGCTAGAAAATATCGCACCCAAAGTTTACCGTTGATCGTTTTTTATCACGGGTGGACTGGTTGTAAAGAACGAGTTTTAACAGAAGGTTATGAATTAGCCAAGCGGGGCTTTAGAGTGGTCTTACCAGATGCTAAATTTCATGGTCAAAGGCAAAGCGGACCTGTCACGGGGCACCGCCAAGAATTTTGGCAGATCGTAGATAGTTCAGTCAAAGAGCTACCACTTTTGGTAGATCATTATCGCCAAACGAGCGGGATAAAAGATGACCTAGTTGGTGTCAGTGGACTTTCGATGGGAGCGATCACGACCTGCGCTTTGTTGACTGTGTATGATTGGATCAAAGCAGGTGTGAGTTTGATGGGTTCTCCTTGCCCGACCGCATTTGCCCGCCAATTACTGGAAGAGTTGCCCGGTCTAGCAGATATTCCAGCTAGTTTTGTCGAGCAGCAATTAGCCCAACTCGAGCTGATCGATCTATCAAAGCACCCTGAACGGATCGCTGGACGACCAGTCCATTTTTGGCATGATACTGCTGACCAAATGGTGCCATATGCGCCGGATAAGGCATTCTTTGACAGTATCCAAGGGAAAGATTATGCTAGAAATACATCATTTACAACGACTACAGGGCAGGGACATAAGGTGAATTATGCAACTGCGGTCGAGATGGCAGAAAAATTTGAAGAGTATTTTGGAGGAATCGATGATGGAACCACGAAATAGTGAATTGATCAAAAAAGATATTTTAGATGCCCTTGAAACGGTGATCGATCCAGAATTAGGGGTGGATATCGTTAATTTAGGTTTGATCTATTCAGTTGATCTAAAAGAAGATGGTCTATGTATCGTTCAGATGACCTTGACGACGATGGGCTGCCCTTTGACGAACTTATTGGCTGATATGGTCGAACGTTCGATGGATGGGATCGCTGAAGTCAAAAAGGTCGAAGTTGAATTTGTTTGGGAACCGGCCTGGACAATGGACCGCATGACTAGCTATGCCAAGATGGCGCTAGGGATCCACTAACGGAGGCGTTTTTGTGTTAAAAAGAAAAATCTCTGTTGTGTTATATATTGCTTTGATCTCATTTTTTTGTGTCTATCTATTTTTTAAGATCCAAGAACGTGACCTGATCATTCAATTGAATAACAACAACCTTTCTCTAGATGCGTATAAGATCACGCTCAAACAAGATATCTCACTAGCAGAACTCGATCAGAAGGTAAAGGACAATGATAAATTGACCGATGTCCAGCTTCATTACCAAGCTAAAGATCAGCGTAATGTGACATATTTTTACGGTAAGGGCAATTATACGCAACCACCATTGCTTTCAGGACATTTCTTTTCAAGTGCTGACTTTGAATCCGATGTTCCGTTAGCGGTCGTGGGAAAAAATTATGAAAAAAAATTATATGAGCCTAAAGATCAGGCATATTTGAAACTAGATGGTAATTATTTACCTGTGATCGGTGTGATGGGCGACAACTATCACTCAGATCTAGATGATCAGATATTTATTGCGGCTTCGACTCAAAAACTGGCAACAGCTCACACTAATGATTATCGGATCATTTTGGATAGTTTGACCCCGATCGATGCTAAAACCTTAAAAAAAGAGCTAGGCTTACTGTCAGCTACCAGATTAGTCAAAAAGAATTTCATCATTTCTGATGAATCATGGTTAGCCTCACATTGGGCGCAAGTCCTAGGCTTATTTGCGGCAGCGGTCGGTTTCTTAGCGCAAATGGCTGTTTGGTTGATCTCATCACGGCGACGCTATAACGAAGCCGTATTTTTGCAAGCTAATCCCGCTAAATTTGCCTTTGAAGAATGGCGCACATATTCGATCTGGGTCGGTCTAGGTACGATCATTGGCGGAATGGCAGGGATGTTTATTTTCCAAATGACGACGTATACTTATCTATTGCTGACGATGGGTTCGATCTATCTAGGAAGCAGTCTGCTATTTTACCTGTTGATCAATTCAAGGTTGAAAAAGAGTGAATAGTTAAGGATAAAGAGAATTAGGAAAGAAAAGCTATGTTATATAGCAGGAGAGGTTTTTTAAGAAGTGAAGTTACCAGAAGATTTTAAGAAAAAATATCAAGCTCTATTGGGTGACCAAGCCACAGCATTCTTTGAAAGTTTATCTGGCGAAGTACAAAAGGGATTTCGACTTAATCCGTTAAAAGATAACTATAAAAAAGTTGCTAATTCACTGGATGAACCGGTCGAATATGTTGCGACCGGTTATGTAGGCGAAGTTAGTGGAAAGACGTTGGAGCATCAAGCAGGGTATGTCTACAGTCAAGATCTAAGTGCAATGTATGTCGGTGAAGTGGTCGAAGCTGAGCCGGGCGAAAAGATCTTAGACCTTTGTGCTGCACCGGGGGGGAAGTCGACGCAGATCATTGAAAAGATGGCAAATCAGGGGCTATTGGTCTCAAATGAGATCAATAAAAAACGGGCTTTGATCTTAGCTGAGAATATGGAACGAACTGGGGCCCGAAATTCGATCGTCTTAAACGAGGATCCAGCGACATTAGCTCAAAACTTTGAGGCTTGTTTTGATAAGATCGTAGTTGACGCGCCCTGCTCAGGTGAAGGGATGTTTCGAAAAGATCCACATGCGATCACATATTGGCATGCCGATTATCCAGCGCAATGTGCTAAGCGTCAACGTGAGATCTTAGCTGAAGCGGTTAAAATGTTAGCTGTTGGTGGCGAATTGGTCTACTCGACTTGTACATTTGCTCCTGAAGAAGACGAACAGATCATCAGCTGGTTATTACAAGAATATCCTTACTTTGAGATCGTACCTTTACAAAAGTATAATGGCATGGACAGTGGAGTCCCAGCTTGGGGCAATGATGAGCCCGCGCTAACGGGGACAGTTCGCTTGATGCCACACCACTTTAAAGGTGAAGGCCATTTTATCGCTAAATTACGTGATACACGCCCAGCACAAGTTGTAAAAACTAAGAAGAATAAGCGTAAAAAGCAAAATAAAGCAGGTTTGACCCAAGAACAGGTCGCTTTATGGAAAGAATTTTCCGCTAACTTCTTAAAGCAAGACCTCTTCAAAGTAAATGAATTGCAATGCTATGGCGACCATCTTTATTATTACAATAAAAATTGGCCTGATATTTCACGCTTAAAGTTTATGCGTCCGGGTCTATTGCTTGGTGTCTTTAAGAAAAAGCGCTTTGAGCCTAGCTATACACTAGCTTTAGCTTTAAGTGCAACTGAGACAGAGCAAAAGCTAGCGTTGACCCATGAACAATGGCAACAGTATGTGGCTGGCAATACAGTGACGGTGGCCACATCGCATAAGAATGGGTGGTATTTATTGGTCTGTGATGATAAACCCTTTGCATTTGGTAAGGTCGTCAACGGTACGGTCAAAAATTTCTTCCCTAAGGGCTTACGTTTTAGTTTTGAATAAGACAGTTGTTATAAATAATGAGGGATCTATTATGATGTTTTTGCATCGTGATAGGTCCCTTTTTTGCTAGTTTAGATATTTTTCTTTAAGACGTTTTACGACTTCAGCGGTAAATTCAGCATCGAATTTTTGGCTGATAAAATAACCTACGAAATAAGGTGAGACGATAAAACGCGGAACTACTTTACAGTAAAGTTTATCGGCTAATTTATAGAAGAAGAGGTTGTAGGCTTCACAGCGTCCATCATTAAATTCAGCGAGTAAATATGAAACGACTTCTTTGATATAATCAGCTGCAGGTGCGATACTTTGTTCATCAAAGCTGATGTTAAATTCCAAAAAGCCCATGATAGGGTGATCGGAGATGTTGAGGGTTGCTCCGGCTTTAGTTGCGACCGTTTCGCCACTAAAGTAAGCTGGGGCGATCTCGCGGTAACCATCAGCCTCTAAAAGCCCGACGATCTGCATGTGCGGGTGTGAAAGGGAACCGCCGGAAAGTTTACCGTAGTTTTTATACAGCAAAACACTTTTATATTTAGGGTCATTATAAAATACTTTCCACTGTTTGATCGCATAAGCTAGAATATTTTGCCATTCTTTAGGCTCATAGTTGGAGATGTTACCGTCGTGTTTAGTAGATTCGATCAAAACGAATTGATCGGTCTTTTCGAGCGTCGAATATTTATTTTTTAAAAAGATCATCTCGCCTTGTTGATCGTAAATATCAGTTAAATGTTCAACGTCACAAAAAGGACAACTGGGCTCAGCTGCGCCGGAGATCCGCTTTTGTTTACCGATACTACGATTGAATGTCAAAAGACTATTTGTTTCCATAAAATATTCACCTGATCCTTACTTGTCATAGGCTAAATTATAACATAACTTAAAAAAGTTTAAATACGTAGGCAAGTGCTAAAAAATAATTTGGTTGTGTAAAACTTAAAAAATAATTGTATTTTTTTGTAAAATGTTGTAACATAATCGTAACAATTCAATTAGAGGTGCGACATGAAATATAAAACCAAAGTTATACTCTGTGTTGGAATTGCAATGTTAGCTCTTATTGGTGGTAGCTATTTCATCTACCAACAGCAGACCCATTTCAATAAAAATATTACGATCAATGGGATCAACGTTGGTGGCTTGAACGCTAAGGAAGCGCAAGAAAAACTAACTGCAGCTAAAGTTGAAAAGAAGGTCTATCTCAACAAGCAATTGCTCTATACAGCAGAGCCGACGGAATCAGAATTTAGCTCAAAAGATCTAGCAAAATTCGAAGCTACCTTGAAAAAACAAGCCACGACTTTACCAAATGACAAAAAGGTCAATTACACTTTGACACCAGCTAAAGTTGATGGTAAAAAGGTGGCTTCGTTAAGATCAAACGTAGAAACCAAACTAAATGAGACAAATCAGTCACGCAAAGCACCAGTTGATGCTTATGCGATCTTAGAAGGCGATAAAGTTAAGATCGTCCAAGAACAAGCGGGAAACAAATACGATGTTTCAGCGATCTTAAAAGAGTTCAGCCAAAAAGAGGGTAATAAAGACATCTATTTAACGGCTAAATACTTAAAACCAGTCAAAGCAGATAGTGCTACTGTTAAACAAGAGGAAAAGAAACTCAAAGAATTGACCGGTAAAAAGATCACCTACACTGTACAAAAAACGGATTATGAATTAACGACTGCAGATATTCTAACTTCGGCCCGCTATCAAGCTGGAAAATATCAGTTCGATACGCAAGCGCTAAAGAATAAGGTGGTCGAGATCAATCAAAAACAGGCGACCTTAAATAAGAGCTTGGCCTTTAAGACAAGTGAAGGAAATGAGATAAGTGTTCCAGCTGGTACTTATGGCTGGGCGATCAGCGCTAATAAAGCGGAAAAGACTTTGACGAAAGCTTTGGAAAATGGTGAAACAAAAGTCGATGCTAAGGGTGATATCTACGGTGAAGGCTATGATACACGCGGAACAGGCTACGATACGACGACTAATGGTGGGATCGGGAACACCTATGTTGAAGTTTCGATCGAAAAACAGCATTTGTGGGCTTATCGTGATGGCCAACAAGTTGCCTCCATCGATGTTGTGACAGGGACTCAAAGTACGCATAATGATACACCTAAGGGAGTTTTTTATGTTATGTATAAACAAACAAAGACGACCTTACGAGGATCAAGAGCTGATGGGTCAGCTTATGCTAGTCCGGTAGAATATTGGGTGCCATTTACTTTAGATGGTTGTGGCTTCCATGATGCCGATTGGCGGAAAAATTGGTCCAACACGGCTTATCTTAAAGAAGGTTCTTTGGGATGTGTCAATATGAAACCAAGTGAAGCAGCTAATGTTTTCAACAATTTAAGTCAAAGTGAACCAGTTGTTATCTATTAAAAAATAAGGCTCTCCATGATGGATCTGCATCGTGGAGAGCCTTATTTATAGTTTATTTATGCTCGTTCTTGATACCAAGCTAATGAGCTGAGGGCTTGCGTCACATTTGCCTGTTGCATTTTAAGTAAGTTTACCCGGGCAAAGATCGCATGTTTAGCTAGCTTGATCTCGCGGGCTAGGCCAGGATCGGCTAATTTAGGTTCAAAGAAAGTGTTGAAATCAGCATAGAGTTCAGGAGAACTGAGGGTTTTGCCGATCACGGTGATATAGGTAGTAAATTCCATATCGCCCCCGACAGTTTCTTCTAACCAAGTCCAATTTTGTTTGAGCCAAGCCCAAGCTAGTTTTTGTCCAACTGGATTAGCTAAGATCTCCCCAAACCAAGCTCTGAGATCTTGGGGCTTGATGACGGCTGGATCCTTGAAATTGGCTAATAATTCGGTCAATTGCGCTACCTTAGGCGAACTAGTCAAAGCTTGTCTGAGATCTACTTTATAGCTGGGATCGACACTTTGCTGGTATTCCTTGAAAAATTCAGTGAAACAAGCATCTGAATTGTGATTTACCAGCATATTTTTAAGTGCGACTCCTCGGATCTTAGCCGGTAGTTTAGCCCAAGCAGTCTTAGTTGGGGGAAAATATAATTGCTCATCTACAACGTGTTTGACTTTAGCGTAAAGTTCAGTCTTTAAAAGAAGTGGTTGCAACAGCTCGTAGTCTAGCTGAGAAAAACTATTCGGCTCTTGGCTAAGACTGGTCTTTAAAATACTTGTAAAGCTGACTACTAAAGTGCACAGATCATCATGCGCAGTAGTGTCAGAGGCAACAAAGAGCTTTAAGAGATCTAATAATTGCAGTAAAGCTCGTGTGACCAACTGGCTATGATCATTTTTGAAGTTAGTCGTTAATTCAAGGACTTGGGGCAATGAGATCATTTGAGCTTGAGCTAATAAGACTAGATCTTGCAGTAAACTAAAGCGAGTGAGTGTATCCGTTTGGGGTGATCTTTTTAAGAGATCGAGTAATAGCTCAGGACTGTAGTCAACGATAAAATGAGCGTTGTTGTTCACATTCAATTGCAAAGCAACTCCATGTTTTTGTCTAAGACTAGTATAGTCTTTGAGGATCAAACGTTTTTTCGTCATTAAAGCCGGCAATTCAGGATAATTACTCATTAAGGGGATCGGCCATAGTTGGTCGGAGGCTACACTCGGATCAGTAAAGAATTGTCGCTGTTCGAGCAAAAGATCATTGCCGATTTTTTTGACACTGACCATGGGATAACCAGGGCAGTTGAGCCAAATAGGCATTATTTTTGGCAGATCGAGCTCTGTTTTTTGTGTTAAAGCTTGCCAAAGCTCGGCTCCAGTGGCGTTACCATAGGCATGGCTGGCAAAATAGTGTTTTAAGCCTAGGCGTAAGGCAGTATCACCGATCAAGGCGCGGACCATGACGAGCATGCGCGCTCCCTTAGCATAAACGATCGCACTATCAAAGAGGGCATCGATCTCGGCTGGGTCTTCGACTGGGGTATAGATGGATTGAACGCCAGCTAAAGCGTCGCGGTTCAAAGCTAGCGGGACTTCAGTACTTTGGAAAGTTTGCCAGATCTGCCAGTTTGGTTCAAGCGCATCGATACAAACATATTCCATCATGTTGGCAAAACTTTCATTTAACCACAGATCATCCCACCATTTCATCGTCACTAGATCACCAAACCATTGATGTGCTAACTCATGTGCGATCACAGTTGCGATCCTTTGTTTGGTCTCTAGAGTCGTATTGTCGGGATCTAGTAAGAGGTAAGCTTCTCGATAAGTAATGATCCCCCAATTTTCCATCGCTCCGGCTGAAAAGTCCGGTAAAGCCACTTGCCAGGCATGTGGGAGCGGATAGGGCGTTTGGTAATAGTCTTCAAAGAAATCAAGGGCACGTTTGGCGATATCTAAAGCAAAATCCAATTCTTTCAACTGGTGCGCTTTAGTTGAAAACACACCTACTTTGATCCCAGAAGCAGTCAGGGCGGTTTTACTTTGGAGTTCGCCTAAAACAAAACAGACAAGATAAGTTGACATTTTAGGGGTCGTTTCAAAATAATGGACGCCAGCAATAACACTTTTTTCCGGCATATTGCTTAAGACTTGTTCGCCTGGCTGTTCATCGAATTTTAAAGCAAGGGCAAAAGTCGCTTTGGCATCAGGTTCATCGACACAGACAAAGGCTTCGCGGGCCGCATCAGTTTCAAATTGGGTCCCGATCAACTGCTTCTTTTGCCCTTCCAGATCGTAGTAAGAAGGGTAGATTCCCATCATTGTATCAGTCAAATTTGCGGTATATGTAATTTCTAAAGTAACTTCTCCAGTAAAACCAAGTTCTAAGTAAAGAGCATCTTTTGTTTCATCAAGTTTAAAGGCCTGTGGCTGTCCATTGACCAAGACTTCGCTGATCTGGAGCTTTTTTTGGTGAAGCCAAATAGTCTCAGTTAAGGCACGGCCGGTGATGGTCGTTTTGCCCAAGAAATGTTTTTGTTGGCGGTCCAAGTCAAAATAAAGGTCGTAGTGTTGTGGTTTGAATGTTGTTGCAAAATGCATAAGGTCACCTTCTAAATATAAGTTAGTGCAATTATATTCTTTTTTAGCTAAAAATAAAAGTAACTCTCTGAAAATGTAAAAAAACCGCTCCAATTAAGGGAACGGTTTTTTTAAAGTTGTGATCTGAAAGCTAGTAATTCAGCTGATAAAACGTAAGGTGCTTGTTGTAATTCAGTAATGTTTTTACATCCGACTAATAGCATGATCTGCGCCAATTGCTGTTTGAGGTCTTCGATCAATGCGATCAACCCTGAGGTGCCTTCTTTTAAGAGAGTGTGTAAGAATAAGCCTGAGATCCCCACATTATCCGCTCCCAGTGCGATACATTTGGCGATATCTAATGCATTTCTGATCCCACCCGAAGCTGTAAAAGAAAAATCGGCTTTATAAGGTTGAGCTGCTAGTAAGACCTCGGCTGTCGTCAAACCAAGATCGGTCAAAAAGTGATATTCTTTTTGTTTACGGCGCTCATTTTCGATCGCAATAAAATTAGTCCCACCTTTTCCTGAAAGGTCGACATACTTGACGTGACATTGCTTTAGCTTGGCCAAAGCTAGGGGCGAGATCCCACCGCCCACTTCCTTAACGATCACAGGGACGTCCAAATTTTTGGTGACATGTTTTAAGTTTTCTAACCAGTAGAATTGACGGTCACCTTCAGGCATAACTAATTCTTGAGCAGCATTTAAATGCAATTCCAAGGCATCAGCGGAAAGCATGGCGACCGCTTTTTGACAATTTTCTAAGGGATGGTCGGCCCCAAGATTACCGATCACCATGTTTTCTGGGAGTCGAGTCCGTAAAGTTGTAAAACCTTGGGCATATTTAGGTGATTTTAGTCCGACACTTTGTGAACCTGTTGCTATAGCCAGACCGGTCTTATTGGCAACATAAGCTAATTTTTCATTTATTTTATCAGTTTGTGGACTCCCACCAGTCATTGCATTGATAAAGAAAGGGTAAGCCACTTGTTTTCCAGCCAATGTGGTCGTAAGTGTGATCTCATCTAGTCCAAGCTCAGGTAAGGTCGCAGGCAAGAGCCTGATCTGATCTAAACCATTATCAGCCGTGGGGCGGTATTGTTTTTCAGCGATAAATACGTGTTCATCTTTACGGTGTGCGTGAATATCCATTAGCTCAACTCCTTTCTAAAGTAGTGTGGTAAATACTGAAGGGAAGTGGGGTGATCCCAGCTTGTTTCCAAGCATTTAAGAGTTCATTTAGCGGTTGCTCTTTGGCTAAAATAGCGATCCCACAATCACCCCCACCAGCACCTGAAGTTTTAGCTTGGCCCCCAAATTTTTGGGCTAAGGTGATCAGCTGGTGTAATTTAGGGGTCTCGATCGTCACTTGGGAAAAGGTTTCAAGTGAGCGCAATAATTCACGATCCCGCGCAAGTTGGCACATGATCACTTCCAGATCTTGTTGCTTGAAAGCTGCGATCATTTTAGAAACACAGAGTGCACTTTGCTCTAGAAAATGGTCATATTTACGTTGGCGTTCTTCTTTTGAGAGTGCAACTTCATTGATCAGATTTGAAGTTGAAGCAGGTGAACCGGTCCAACCGATCAAAAGCTGCAAGCGTGGTGGTGCCTCGAGGGATTCGATCTGCAATTTAGGCCAAGTAAGCTTTAATAATTCGGTCATAGAGTGGTCTTGCAAACCTTGGAGCAACCATGAGCGATCAAAGGAATGATAGGCGATCCAGCCCCCAAAGCTGCTAGCCGCAATATCACCTAGTGAACCATTTTTTTGAACGAGATAATGAGCACTGGCTGCCAGCTTGAAGATCTCAAGGGGAGTCAGCGCTAAATTATAGTAGGCAGCTACTGCTTTGACCGTAGCAACGGTGACTGCTGCCGAAGAACCGAGGCCATATTTTTTACCATCGGGGCTATCTAGATCACTATCAAGTTGTAAATTGAAGGTCGATAGCTGGCAGTTTTGTTCCTTAGCGTAGCGTTCAGTCAGTTCGATTGCTTTGAGGACATAGGCAAATTTCGCGGTCGCTTGGGTCGTTTGCAGTTGATCATTTTCACGTGTCCAATAGATATCTTGACCTAGCAATTGTTTTGAGGACACTAAACCTTGCTTGGCTTGGCTGATCGTGGCATAGACGAATTGATCGACTGCAATCAAAATAGCCGGTTGTCCAGGTTCAACAACGGCATATTCACCAGCAATATAGAGTTTTCCTGGAGCTTTTACAGTAGGCAAAAAATCAATTCCTTTCCGCATTTTCAATTTCTAAGATCCGTGCACCTGGGCCAGCTGAGGCGACTAAAAGCTGTTCCGCTGAGAACTCTTGACTTAATAGATCCATGATAGCTTCAAGATCTTTTCCTTGGCAGATGACCTTGACGTTAGGGCCAGCATCCATTGTGTAGTAACACTCTAGTCCTTGACCACGCAATCGTTCGACAAGTTGCATTGCTTTTAGACTCTCAGCTTCAAAATAGTTGAAATGTGGTGTTGCACTGAGATTTAAAGCATGCATGCACATGGCATTACCCTCTGCGATCTTACCTAATTGCGTAAAATCTTTTTCCTTGATCGCTTCTTTGAGCGCTGATAGATCTTCTTTTGAACGTTTTACCCAAGCCGAATAGTAAGGCGAAGTATGGACAACAGTCTGCATGCCAGCCCGTGAAGCGATCTTTTTTTGTTTATCATTGACAACGATCGCGATCATCTTTAGATCCCAATCTAAATTTTCCACCAAAGGAACTGCATATGAGGTCTGATCAGAATCGCCTTTTTGCCATTCTACAAAGCCACCATAGATCGAACGACAAGCAGAACCAGAGCCACGGCGGGCCAAACGTGATAAGGCTTTAGAACTAAGATCTAGTCCCAAAGCCTTACTACCAGCTAAAGCTAGGGCCGCATAAGCACTTGCAGAAGAGGCTAGCCCAGCCATAGTAGGGACGTGATTAGTCGATTCGACCCGTGCAAAAAGTTGGCTACTAGCCATTTGCCGAATGATATCCAAAAATTTAGTGATCTTAGTCGTTTCTTGGGCTTGACCGTTGAGTGTGAACTGGTCAGCTGTCAAATCAGGATCGAATTGGACGGTCGTATCGGTGTAAAAATGGTCCAATGTCAAAGAAAGGGAGTTGTTTTGTGGGATGATGAGTTCTTCATCTTCTTTGCCCCAATATTTAACAAGTGCGATATTCGTATGTGCACGAGCAGTTACTTTAGGTGTTTTCATCTGATATTACCTATATAAATGTGTTGGTCTAGTGACCAGAAAGCGATATAGTTTTCCTTTCATAGTGCTACATTGATAACTATATTATGATCAGTCACACATTTTTAACTTTCTAACTGATGATATCATTTTTTGAGTGGTTCGATCCAAGCAGCGATCGCGCCATTAGCGAGCAAAAGATCAGAGAGCTGCTTGGCTGAGCGCTGATCTTTGACTAGGCAGATAAAGCAACCACCACGGCCACCACCAGTCAATTTAGCGCCCAAGGCTCCATTTTGCAAAGCTAAGTCGATCAATTTATCCAGCTTTGGCTCACTGACCTCTAATTGCCTTAAATATTCTTGAGCTGCATTGAGCGTTTGTCCCAGACCTAAAACGTCATTTTGGGCTAATTGCTTGCGTGCTTGCCAGCTTAAATCTCCGATCGCTTCGATCTTTTTTTTAGTCGCAGTAGGTGTGGCTTGAAGTTTAGCTTTGACAGTCGCGATCGCTTGCGAAGTCTGACCTTTGATACCACTATCACAGATCACCAAATAAGCATCGAGATCAAGTGGGATCGGGTCGATCGTTTGGTCACGGATCATCCAGATCGGTGTAGCTGAAGAGGTCGTCGCTGCATCTAAGCCGCTTGGATTTTTATGTGTATCTTTTTCAGCCACATCAGCGAGTTTTAAGAGCGTTTGATGATCAAGTTCTAGAGAAAATAGATCATACATAGCGCGAATGATCGCGACTGCAACAGAGGCCGATGAGCCCATTCCGCGTTCAATCGGCAATTGGCTAGTTACCTGAAGCGTAAAGCTGATATCTTTATTTTGTTGAGTCAAGATATACATGACTAAGTGCTTGATCCCCCGCATAAATTCGGGAACATCAGCGATCGGACCCGTATAGTAACTACTTTCTAGTATTTGTTGGTCATCTTGGCGCAAGGTCATCTTAGCATGAGTCTTGAGCGTTTTTAGTGGTAGAGCGATCGCTGGTTGCCCGTATACGACCGCATGCTCACCGATCAAAATGATCTTAGCATGACTCGAACCCTGACCGATCTTTTTTTGTGTGCTAAGCAAAAAGAGCACCCTTTCTATCGTATCTATTCTAAATATTTACAATGAAAAACATTGTAATTTCAAACTAAATTATACCATACCGCTAAATAAGGATGGATAAGTCTCAAACTAGATTATACCTGTTTAGTGTTTGAGCGACAAGTTTAGACCGGTAATTAAGGATAGATCGGTCAAGCTGAGTCGATCACTGGTTATTTATTTTTGAGTAGAGTGTGATAGAATTATTGTCAGAAAGATTATTTAAAGTCGGTGATGATGAATGACTAAATCAAAAACCTATGCAGTAGTCGATCTTGAGATGACGACTCCTGCATTGGATGGAACTGGAAGAATTATCCAATTTAGTTGTACTTTTATTGAAAATGGAAAAATCTCAGATACTTTTAGCACGTTGATCGATCCCCAATGTCCGATCCCACCGGAAGTGCAAAAGCTGACCGGGATCAAGAACAGTGATGTTCGCAAAGCACCATTATTTAGTGATGTAGCGGATACGATCTATGCGTTGCTACAGGACACAGTCTTTGTAGCGCATAATATTATGCAAGATTACCGCTTTTTAAATGCAGAGTTTGAGCGTGCGGGCTATCCTGAACTTGAATTAAAGGGGATCGATACGGTGCAGTTGGCCCAGATCTTATTGCCGACACAGCCTTCATATCGGTTAGTCGATCTCGGTAACTATCTTGGGATCAAGCACGAGCGCCCACACCAAGCGGATAGTGATACTTATGTTACCGCAGAGTTGTTTTTACTCTTGCAGAAACGTTTAGAATTATTACCACCTAGTGTTTTACAAACTTTATGTAACTTGAGTGGTGCGTTGCTTTATGATACAGCAGAGTGTTTTAAAGAAGCATATGCGGAGCAAAGTAAAAAAGCGCAGCTACTAGCTAAAAAGTGGATGCAGATCGAAGACTTAGTTATTCTGAGGCCAAATTTTAAGACCAAGGATAATATAGCTTTGACATTTCCTAAGACTAAAGAAGAACAAAAACAACTCTTTTCAGGAAGTATCGAGTGGCGAGATGAACAAGTCAAAATGATGTCTACGATCGCTGATTTCTTTGATGATCCAGACGAACGGCGCTTGTTACTTGAAGCCCCAACTGGGATGGGAAAGACTTTAGGATATTTAGTCCCGGCTGCGTACACTTCGACCCAAGATAAACGGATCGTGATCAGTACGGCAACGACGGCACTTCAGGCTCAATTGGCAGAAGAGATCGACTTGACCTTGAAAAATCTCTTTCCATTTGATCTTGATGTCGTTGTTTTAAAGGGTAATCGTCATTATATCGATCTAGATAAGTTTTGGCGTTCATTAAAACAACCATATAATAAAAATTCGCGTTTGTTACAGATGCGTTTGATCGTTTGGCTATTACAGACTAAGACCGGGGACCTAGATGAGCTTAGATTGACGACACGCCAAGATCCTTTATTTGCTAATATCGAGCATACTGGTTTGGATAGTTTAGAGCCCACAAGTCCCTTTTATCGAGTCGACTATCTGCGTCTAAACGAGATCGCAAAAGAAAACGCCTCGTTTATCATTACCAATCATGCCTATCTGTTGACTCATGCCGCTGATTTTAAGGGCAATGACTTGGAATTGATCGTCGATGAAGCGCAAAATCTTCCGACTGCAGTGGCCAAAAGTGTGCAGCAAGTTTTGGATTTTGATGAGGTCAAGATCCTCTGTGATAGCATGTTGGTCAAAATGGAGTCGCAGATCTCATTTTCCTTTGAACAATTGATCGAACAAAGTCTATTGACTAAAAAACAATATCGCGCTCTTTTAAAAGATCTCCAAGTATTGGATCACGATATGTGGGATCTGCGGGCGGCCTTTATTCGTAGATTCTTAAGATTCCGACAAAATGGGATCACCGAGCAGCCATTAAGTGAAAAGAAGTTCTTGGGATTTTTAAAGGAACATTATGGTGTGATCAATAAGATAACTCGCGCCTATGACGGATTTTTACAGCAATTTGCCTGGCTCCAAAAAGTATTTTTCAAAGCAAGTCGTTTAGAGCAGATCGATCAAACAGCAACGCTATACTTGTTGGATTTCTTTAGATTAGCTTCGCAATTGGTGACTGCTTTTGAGCCTTGGCAAAAATTAGCCTTTACCGATCTTGAAGCTAATCAGACTAAACAATTGATCTGGTTGAGTTTAGCTGAACAAGAGACTGCACATTTACGCTTGCACTTCAGCTACTTAGATGGAGCTGATTTCTTACAAAGTAAAGTGTATCCGAAGTTTGAACACGTATTGTTTTTAGGTGCAGGCTTATTTACCAAACAAACCCACGCCTATACGTTAAAACAGTTAGACCTGCCTAAAGATACGCGTTTGTTGAGCTATCAAGGTAATTTTGACTATCAAAAGCAAACTTTAGCCCTGATCGCAAAGGATGCGCCGACTGTTGGTGCGACGGACAACGAGGAATATGCGAAGTATCTAGCCAAGACACTTTATGATCTGACTGCTAAAAATCACTGTCAGACGATGATCTTGTTCAATTCATTAGATGAACTCGAACGAACTTATGAATATCTAGCCGTCTTAGGTCTTACCAAGGAAAGAGAAGTTTTGGCTCAAGGAGTCAATGGCAGTCCTGAAAAGTTGAAGAAGCGTTTTATCTTGAATCAAAATCAGACGGCGATCTTACTTGCAACGGGGACATTCTTCGAAGGGATCGATCTCCCCGAAAAATTATTAGAGCTCTTGGTGATCGTACGTTTACCATTTCAAGCACCAAATACCTTATTTAACCAAGTTCGGTATGAGCGTGCTCGACAAGTAGGCGAAGATCCGTTTACGACCTTAGCGTTGCCTGAAGCTGTTTTACGGCTAAAACAGGGCTTTGGCCGCTTGATCCGGACTCCAAATGATCGTGGAGCATTTGTCTTATTAGACCCACGGATCTTGACCAAGCACTATGGTCAGGAATTTAAGCAGGTCTTTCCGGCTAAATTAGAATTACATCCAGTTTTGACAGCTGAGATCCCGAAATTAGTTACTGATTTTTTACATGACAAACAGCGCTAACTTGGTATAATTGAGATAAACAGTTTTTTGACTAGAGGAAGGAATTTATGAAGCGGACAACGAGGATCAAAAAGAAAACAAAGTATCGTTTGTGGTATCTCGGAGTTTTGGCTGTCTTAGTATTAGTGCTAGTTATTTTCAATTTGGCACTTTCGCCTATGAGAAATGCCAGAAAGCAGGCAACGCAATTAGCACAACAATACGCTGGCTTAAAAGAAGAGACGGCCTTTTATCACTACAATCGGAACCATACTTATTACACGGTCGCAGGAACTAATGACAAAAAACAAAAAATTTATGCCATCGTTGCACAAAATGGTAAGAAGATCAATGTTTACCAGCAAAATGAAGGGATCTCTGAAGCAAATGCTAAAAAGATCACGCAGCAAACTGGAAACGTGAAAAAGATCACCCATACTGCTTTAGGGATGCATAAAAACAAACCGGTCTGGGAAGTAAGTTATCTTAATTCTTACGGTAATCTTTGTTATGATCTACTTGATTTTAAAACAGGAAAAGTTGTTAAAACGATCCAAAATATTTAATAAAGGGGCCAATCAAGATGGAATTATCAAAAAGAGTACAAAATGTTTCACCCTCAGCAACTTTAGCCTTGTCAGCTAAGGCAAAGCAATTAAAGGCAGACGGCTATGATGTCAAAAATTTGACTGCTGGCGAGCCTAACTTCAATACGCCAGAGCATATTAAAGAAGCAGCGATCCAAGCGATCAGAGCAGGAAAATCAGATTTTTATACTGCTGCTTTGGGTATCGTGGAATTGCGCAAGGCGATCGCTAAGGCAACTAATGCTGAATATCACACTGATTATACATTTGAAAATGTTGCTGTTACAGTAGGGGGGAAATTCTCTTTATATGCAGTTGCCCAAACGATCCTTGATCCGGGCGATGAAGTCTTGATCCCTTTGCCATATTGGGTCAGCTATAGCGAACAAGTCAAATTGGCTGAAGGAAAACCAGTCTTTGTATTGCCTGAGACTGGAAAATTAAAGGTAACGGTAGCCGATCTTGAAGCTAAACGAACAGAAAAGACGCGGGCCGTGATCATCAACTCGCCGCAAAACCCTTCTGGTGTCATTTACACTAGAGCTGAGCTAGAAGCGATCGGAAATTGGGCCGTAAAAAATAATATCTGGCTAATTGCTGATGACATGTATAATAAGTTAGTTTATAATGGAAACAGCTTTGTTTCTTTAGTTGAACTTTCAGAAGCAATCAAGCAGCAAACGATATTGATCAACGGTTTTTCTAAGACATACTCGATGACCGGATGGCGTGTTGGTTATACCTTGGCGAATAAAGAATTGATCGCTAAATTAGGGACTGTAGTCGGACATGCGACTGGCAATCTTTCGGCAGTCAGCCAATATGCAGCTTTAGCAGCTTTACAACAAGACCAATCTTGCGTTGAGAAGATGCGTCAAGAGTATGAAACGCGGTTAAATGAGATCTATCCTTTAGTGGAGAAGATCCCCGGTTTTGAGTTGACAGCTAAGCCAGAAGGGGCCTTTTATCTATTCCCTAACATTCAAAAGGCTTTAAAAGCAACTGGTTTTAGTGACGCGCCAAGTTTTGCCGATGCTTTATTGAGCGAGACCTTTGTTGCGGTAGTTCCAGGGGAAGCCTTTGGCATGCCGGGCCATATTCGCCTGAGTTATGCAACTTCACTGGAAGATCTGCGTGAGGCGATCGTGCGGATAGAGAAATTTGTTGAAAAATATAGTAAATAAAATAGGAGGAAAAATTTAGTGGAAACTATCAGTATTATTAACGCTAAAGACTATGTCGACCAAAAAGTAAGAATCGGAGTTTGGTTGACTAATAAGCGCTCCAGCGGTAAAATCGCCTTTTTACAGCTGCGCGACGGAACAGCTTATTTTCAAGGAGTCGTAGTTAAGAATAATGTTTCTGAAGATGTATTCAAGCTTGCCAAAGAAGTAAGACAAGAAGCAAGTATGTACGTCACAGGTACGATCCATGAAGATACACGCTCACACTTTGGCTATGAGATCGAAATTGAAGATATTGAACTGGTAGGTCAAAGTGAAGACTATCCGATCACTCCTAAAGAACATGGGACAGATTTCTTGATGGATCATCGTCATCTTTGGTTGCGCTCGAAGCGTCAATTTGCGATCATGAAGATCAGAAACGAAATGATCCGTGCAACTTATGAATTCTTCAACAAGGAAGGTTTCATCAAGTTAGATTCACCGATCTTGACCGGTAGTGCTCCTGAAGGCACAACAGAATTGTTCCATACTGAATATTTTGAAAAAGATGCTTATCTTTCACAATCAGGTCAGCTTTATGCTGAAGCTGGAGCAATGGCTTATGGTAAAGTCTTTACTTTCGGGCCAACATTTAGAGCGGAAAAATCCAAGACACGTCGTCATTTGATCGAATTTTGGATGATCGAACCAGAAATGGCATTTATGCATCAAGAAGAGAGCTTAGAGATCCAAGAACGCTATATTGCTTACTTGGTTGAAAAAGTACTTGAAAATTGTGACTACGAACTTGATATTTTGGGTCGAGATAAGGAAGTCCTCAAGCGCTATACGCAATTACCTTACCCACGCATTTCCTATGATGATGCGATCAAATTATTGCAAGAATCAGGTAAATTCCCAGATGTAAAATGGGGCGAAGATTTCGGTTCGCCAGAAGAAACTTATTTGGCAGAACACTTCAACAAGCCTGTGTTTGTGTTGAACTACCCTAAAGCGATCAAACCATTCTACATGAAGCCACATCCAACTAGAGAAGATCTCGTTGTGTGTGCTGACTTATTAGCGCCAGAAGGTTATGGTGAGATCATCGGCGGTTCTGAACGTGCAACAGATACTGAATATCTAGCAAAACAAATTGAAGATGCAGGTTTAAATAAAGCTGATTATGAATGGTACTTAGATCTACGTCGCTACGGTAGTGTACCACACTCTGGCTTTGGACTTGGTTTGGAACGTGCGGTAACTTGGATCACAGGTGAAGACCATATCCGGGAAGCTATTCCATTCCCACGTTTATTAAACCGGATCTACCCATAATAGTTGGTGAGCTGCGGGACATGACAGAGCGTTGTGTCCTGTTTTTTTACTTAAAAAGGAAGATCGAGATGGATAAAATACTACAAAAATATTTAGCTGCTGGGCAAATGACAGTATCCAATCTATTGTTAAATAATTATCGTCAGTTAGGACTAGATGAAGCTGAGTTTATCTTGATGTTGCAGATCATGAGTCGAACGCAGCAGGGAAAAGCGATCGATCTAACTGAACTTTCACAAAGCATGCAGCTTGATACGAGTAAGCTGGGAAATTTATTGCGTAATTTGATCGAAAAAAAATTTCTTAGATTAACAACAGCCACAGATGCGGCGGGACGTAAGTATGACAAATATGATTTTACGCTGCTTTACGAGAAATTATTTGCTTTAGAACAAAATGAAGTAACGGCTGAACTGACACAAACTGAAACGACCAGTAAGCAAGAAGTTTATAAAAATATCGAGGTCGAATTTGGGCGTCTCTTGACTCCGATGGAACTGCAAACGATCGATAGTTGGCTCAATACAGAGAATTATGCACCTGAATTGATCGTTTTGGCTTTACGTGAGGCCGTTTTAAATCAGGTCTACAGCTTGAAGTATATTGATAAGATCTTATTGAGCTGGGAAAAGCAAAATATCAAAACTAGTGCTGATGTGCAACGGTTACGCCAAAAGCGGCGGCAAGAATTGGCGCAAAAAGAACGTCCTACAGTGCCTAAGCAAAATAAAGCTAAGCCAAGTATTCCAATGTATGATTGGTCAGGAGGGATCGATGATGCTCAATAGTGAAGAAACGACACGTGCGATCGAAGTTATGGGGGAAATGTTTCCCAATGCCACAACATCGTTGACTAAGACAGATCCGTATCACTTTATGCTTTCGGTGATATTGAGTGCCCAAACTACTGACAAAGCAGTTAATTTAGTTACACCGGCTTTATTTGAACGTTATAAAACTCCGGTGGACTTAGCTAATGCGAGTCAAACAGAAGTTGAGAGTTATATCAAAACGATCGGTCTATATCGCAACAAGGCGCGCTTTTTGATCAAATGCTCACAGGAACTAGTTGAACGCTTTAATGGGGTCGTCCCTAAGACTAGAAAAGAACTGATGAGCTTAAGTGGGGTCGGCCGCAAAACAGCAGATGTAGTTTTAGCCGAATGTTTTGGGATCCCAGCATTTGCGGTCGATACGCATGTCAGCCGCGTTGCTAAACGGTTAGGGATGGTCCCAGCTGATAGTGATGTTTTAACGATCGAAAAGATCCTAATGCAAAAAGTCCCACAAGATCTATGGATCAAAGGGCATCATCGGATGATATTTTGGGGTCGCTACCAATGTATGGCCCGAAATCCGAAGTGTAGTTCTTGTCCCCTATTAGATATTTGTCCAGAAGGCCGCTCAAGAGTGTAAAAACCGAACATAATTAGTGATAAAGATATGGTTTTAATAAAAAAACAAACAACATAATGAATTTTTATAAAAAATATGGTAAATTATTAACTGGCATAAAAATTCTATGGAGATGGTGAATTTGAAAAAGTTAAAAGTATATCGTTTGTCACTTGGGTGGCAGATCATCTTAGGCCTTTTGATCGGGATCGGTTTAGGAGTCATATTTACAGATGATAAAGGATTTATCAAATTTGCAAATGGACTCGGATCGACTTTTATCAATATGATCTCGATGATCGTTTTACCGATCGTCTTTTCGAGTTTAGTTGTTGGGATCGCTAATATGGGCGATATCAAAAAGTTAGGGCGGATCGGACTAAAAACTTTGATCTATTTTGAAGTATTATCAACGATCGCCTTTATCGTTGGGATGTTAGTTTCTAATCTTTCAAAGATCGGCTATATGCTCGATCTAAGTAAATTATCGCAAGTTGATATCTCGACATATGTGAAGACCGCTAAACAAGCTTCACATAGTGGATTAGGGTCGATCTTGATGTCGATCGTACCATCTAATTTCTTTGATGCCTTAGCGACGGGGCAAATGTTACCTGTGATCTTCTTTTCCTGTTTATTTGGCTTAGGGATCGCAGCAATTGGTGAAAAAGGCAAGATCTTATTACAATTTTTCCAAGCTGTAGCAGAAGTGATGTTTAAGATCACTGGTTGGATCATGCATTTTGCTCCATTTGGGGTCGCTGGTCTGATCGGGGCTACCGTAGCTCAATTGGGTCTTGAATCCTTGAAACCATTGGGATTATTTATCGTAATGTCCTATGTAACGATGATCTTCTTTATTTTAGTAGTTTTAGGGATCACTTCACGGATCTTTGGTTTTAGGATCATGGACCAATTGCGAGTTGTCAAAGATGAGCTGGTCTTAGCATTTACAACGGCTAGTTCAGAAGTAACATTACCGCGCTTGATGGAAAAAACGCAAAAATTGGGTGTTGACCAAGCGATCAGTTCGTTTGTTATTCCGACCGGTTATACCTTTAACTTGGACGGATCGGCGATCTATCAATCATTAGCAGCTATCTTTTTAGCCCAAGCTTATCACATTGATCTTTCATTGAGTCAACAATTGACGTTATTATTAGTTTTAATGATCACTTCTAAAGGGATGGCAGGCGTTCCTGGGGCATCATTTGTTGTCTTACTAGCAACAGTCTCAACGATCGGGGTTCCAGTTTCTGGGTTGGCTTTGATCGCCGGGATCGACCGTTTAGTTGATATGGGTCGGACAGTTGTCAATGTTGCGGGGAATGTTACTGCAACATTGATCATTGGTAAATCCGAAAATGAATTTGATCAAGCAAAACATGATGAATATGTAGCATCTTTTAAACAAAAATAAGCCTAAAAAATCGGTATCTGCGAAATAGATACCGATTTTTTAGTGTGCATTTTTGTGTAAAAAAACACTTCCCACATTTCTGTAGGAAGTGTTGTACGGATCATTTCTTAAGTTGACGACCCGCTTTTTATTGTGGTGGATTCCCACCGTCTGTTGTTCGAGGCTCAGTAGATGAGCTAGGTTCAGCGGGTGGGGTAGAATTTGCTGAACTTGAATTATCGTCGGCCGGTTGAGAAGATTGACTTGACGATTGACTCTCAGAGCTACTTGAGCTTGAAGAAGATTCTGATGAACTTTCTGAGCTAGATGAACTTTCTGAGCTAGATGAACTTTCCGAACTGGAAGAAGATTCAGACGATGAACTCGAAGTTTCTGAAGAACTTGAGCGACTGGAACTTGAACTGTCAGAAAGTTCTGAGCTTGGAGCAGCAGAACCAGCTAAATAAAGTTCACGAACACCATTGATATAGCGAACATAGACGTTGCTTGGTTTGCGCCAATCGGTGTTAGTCTTACCTTGTGACATGTAGGTCATGATGCTCTTATAGAAAAGCGATGCTAAAGCAACTGAATTGTTATCCAAGTAATTACCGGCTTCGTATTGGTGGTCATAGCCGACCCAAACGGAGACAGAGTAGTGTTTAGTATAACCGTTGAACCAAGAATCCATTACAGCATTATCAGGGAATTTAGCCGAGATATCAGATGGATAGGCGTTGGTCCCAGTCTTACCGGCTTGATATAGACCGCTGATATTAGCTCGTGTACCCGTTCCTTCAGGTGAAGTAATAACGCCCTTGAGCATATCAGTGATCATATAAGCAGTTGATGACTGCATGACTTGTTTACCAGAGCTTGAAAATTCTTTACGTTCGCCATCACCAGTCACGATCTCTTTGATATATTGTGGTTGGTAATACGTCCCACCATTAGCAAAGGCTGCATAGGCAGCAGCATTTTGTAAGGTCGAAGAAGGTAACCCGATACCGTTTTGATATTCTAAGGTCTTATCGTAATCAAAGCCCATTTGTGAAATAAAGTTTTGAGCTTTCGTGATCCCCACTGCGGCTAAAGCCCGGATCGCAGGGACGTTACGTGATTCGATCAAAGCTTGGCGCATCGTCATCAAACCTTTATATTGGTGGTCAAAATCGTATAGCTGGATATTTGTTCCAGGATAAACATAACGGTTATCTTTGATCGGATGATACGTAGCCCAATCGAGATATTCGATCGCAGGTGCGTAATCCATCAAAGGTTTAGCCGTAGAACCATTCGTCCGATCAGTTTGAACTGCCCGGTTGAGTCCAAAGGTGACATCGCCAGTCTTACGTCCCCCGAGCATTGCGACCACGTTACCATTATCAGGGTCGATCACGGTCGAAGCGACTTGGATATTGTCATCTGGGAAGTTCAAATATTCATCGCTATTTGCGATCTCATAGAGACGCTTTTGGATCGTCATGTCTAAATTAGTATAGATCTGTAAGCTGTCTTTATAAGGATCGTAGCCTTTTTTCTTAGCTTCTTCGATAACTTGTTTGACATATGGATCAGCGATCTTTTCAGTTGAGGTCACAGTCTTTGAAGTGCTTTTCTCTACTAGACCAGTGGTGATACTTTCTTGTTTAGCTTCGTTAGCTTGAGCTTGGGTGATCTTTTTGTTAGCGACCATCGCATTTAAAACATCATCCCGCCGCTTTTTAGCAAATTCTGGATTGGTATAAGGATTATAAGAGGATGGGGCATTGGGGATCCCGGCGATCAAAGCTGTTTGAGCTAAGTCTAATTTATCCAATGTTTTACCAAAATAGTATTTAGCCGCGGTCTGCATCCCGTAACAGCCATCACCCATGAAGACCTTATTGACATAGAAAGTCAAGATCTGATCTTTGCTGTATTGGCGGTCCATATTGATCGCTAGCCAAGCTTCTTGGGCTTTACGCTTGATCGTTTGGTCGGAGCGTTTAGTTGAGAAGTAGGAGAGCTTGATCAATTGTTGATCTAATGTACTCCCACCTTGTAGACCAGCTGACCCCGATGCGTTAGACATTGCAGCTGAGACGATCCGCCATGGGTCGACCCCATGATGTTTATAGAAACGACGGTCTTCGATCGAGATGACCGCATCTTTTAATTGTTGTGGGATGTCTTTTTCTGCAACATAAGTCCGATTTTCAGTCCCTAAAGACATGATCTTTTTGCCATTTGAATCATAAATGACCGTTGAACCAGCACTTTCTAGCTGTTGCTCGCTTAATTTAGGAGCACTGCTTGCGTAGACAAAAAAGATGGTGACCCCGACCACTAGAGCAGCTACTAAAGCGGCTGCTAGGGATAATAAGATCTTGAGCCACATTGGTTTTTTGCCAGCGCGTGAAGCTTTTTTCTTACCGCTACGCTTTAAACGGCCATTTTTTTTCGGACCATTTGTGCGCGAGTATTTAGGATTTTTATCCATAACGATACTGCTACTATACAAATGTGGAATCATAAAATATATGATCAGAAAGAATATAGCGTTCCTTTCTTAATTTTAGGTACTACAATTATAGTGATAAAGTGTAGTTTAGGCAAATTGCCTGACTGGATTATTGTAAGTATCAGTCACACATTTTTAACTTTCTAACTGATATAGTTAACCGTATTTATCCACTAGGGAAACATTGAACTACTTTTCAAGTAGTAGGTCAACGTATTTTAGATATGGGATGCGTGGTTGGAGTGCATAATCGATCTCAAAGCCATCGCGTTCGATCACTGCTTTAGGGATCGATTTGCGCCCAGTCGCTTGGGCATCCCAATAATCAAATAAAATATCGGCTGGCATTAAAAACACCTGGTCAGTTGTGACGAATTTAACGATCGTAAAGCAGATACCAGCCTGATCTTGACAAGCTTTCATGTGTTTTATCTGGTGAGCATGAAAGTTACTGAGCGGAAAAGAGGTCTTATTTTTAGTCTCTTTTGCTTCAAAATCAAGATAATGGCCACGATAGACACCGTTGTAATCAGTAGTAGAAGCCTGTTTGAAATAAGCTTTTTTGATCACTGCGGCACTACGTTTGGGATAATAAACATCAACGATCTGGATCGGTGTCGGCTTTTTGTGAATGACCGCGATCCCAGCTGAAAGATAGTATTTATTGCTTTCGTTTATTTCATCTTCTAACGACATTCCGCGCTTTCCATAAATAGTATTGTTGGCGCGGCTTTTTTTACTCGCACTATTTTTAGTAGTGAACAAGCCGCCGTTTGGATAGTGGATTACCATAGATAAATATCACGCTCCTATCCGGTTAATTATAACAAATTTAAACAGTTATTGGCAAAAAGTTGGGTAAAATTTAAAGCAAATAATTTGTGGTATTATAAGATAAAGAAAATATTTTGGCGAGGTGAAACACGTGCGTTTATGGGTAAGTGGCTATCGAAGTTATGAATTGGGGGTCTTTAAACTAGATGACCCTAAGATCGAAGTATTAAAGTATTGTTTACGTAAAATTTTTATGCAAAATGCTGATCTAGGGCTTGAATGGATCATTTCTGGGGGACAGTTGGGGATCGAACAGTGGGCATTAGAAGAAGCAGTTTCTTTTACACAAGAATATGTCGGGATCAAGACAGCACTGATGTATCCTTATACAGAATTTTCCAAAAATTGGCAGGAAGATAAACAGATACATCTAGCACAGTTAGAACAACAAGTTGATTTTTGTGCAAGTGTCAGTAAACGGCCATATAGTTCGCCAGTGCAGTTGAAAAATTATCAGCAATTTATGTTAGAACATACGGATAAAGCAGTCTTGATCTATGACCAAGAGCTTCCCGGGAAGCCAAAATTTGACTACGAAGCGATCAAACGTTATCAGCAAGCACATGCTTATGAGCTTGAAGTGATCGATATGTATCAGCTTCAAGATGAGGCAGAACAGTATTTGGAACAAAAGAATGACCGTTAAAAAATATACAAAAATTTATATTTACAAGTACCAAACGATTATGCTATAATAAGGAACGTTATGAGTTAAGTTCCTAATATGTAAATGAGGTGCAGTTTCGATGGAAAATGTAAATCTTACGCCTAAGGACATCGTAAATAAGAATTTTTCACGCGGTCTACGCGGTTATGACTCAAATGAAGTCGATGAATTTTTGGATCAAGTTATCCAAGATTATGAAGCATACGCTAAAGAAAATCAACGTCTTCAAATGGAAAATGATCGTTTAGTAAGCAAAGTCGATGAATTGACGAAGCAAGTTGCGGTCGGTTCTTCGGGTCAAACAGCTCGTCCAACGACGAATATGACTAATATGGATGTTTTAAAGCGGTTGTCTAACTTAGAGCGACATGTTTTTGGTGCTCAACTTAATGATGATGACGATCGTAGTAATCGTTTTTAAATAAGTAAATAATGTGTAGTCTTCTGGTAATCGCGGTCTATTTTATATAGGCTGAGGAAAGTCCAAGCTTGCACAGGCTGCGATGCCTGTAGTGATCGTGCTTGCTGAAAAAATAAGGCAAGGTACCATTTTGATGGTAACGGCAGATAAAAGGGCTAAAGTCATTTGACCATGTCCGAGTAGTCTTGAAAAGTGCCACAGTGACGAAGCAATAGTGGAAACATTATTGGTGGAACGCGGTAAACCCCACGAGCAGGTAACCCAAACTTTGGTAGGGGCGCTTCATGACGGAAATGAACTAATCATGGGGGCGAGTTATCTAACTCGGAGATAGATGATTACCACCGATTTTAGCTCCTGGGCTAAATGACGTACAGAACGTGGCTTATAGAGGACTACATATTCAGGAAATGACTAGGGCGGAAGGAAACTTTTGTCCTAGTTTTTTTAATGTAAAAATCAATTTATTAAATCTATGCTCAGACAGAAAGGAAGCATTATGAAGAAATACAACTTACTAGCAACTTGTGCTGCTGGGATCGAAGCGATCACAGGAAACGAATTAAAGCACCTCGGCTATCAAGTGGCCGTTGAAAACGGGCGCGTTCGCTATCAAGGAACGGTAGAAGATATCATCAATACCAATCTCTGGTTACGTACAGCTGACCGGGTCAAGATCATCATTGGTGAATTCAAAGCCACGACTTTTGATGAACTTTTTGAAAAGACAAAGGCATTGCCTTGGGATGAATATTTACCATTAGATGCGAATTTCCCAGTTGCTGGAAAATCACAAAAATCTAAATTGCACAACGTTCCCAGTGTACAAGCGATCGTAAAAAAAGCGATCGTTGAAAAACTTTCATCGGTATATCATCGCCGGTCATTTTTACCGGAAACAGGGGCTAAATATCCTTTAGAAGTTGCATTGAATAAAGATAAGGTCTTATTGACGTTAGATACGACTGGAAGCAGTTTGTTCAAACGGGGTTATCGTGTTGGTAAAGGGGGCGCTCCTTTGAAAGAAAATATGGCAGCAGCGCTCGTTTTATTAGCGCATTGGTATCCAGAAAAGCCTTTTGTCGATCCGGTATGTGGTTCAGGGACTTTACCGATCGAAGCGGCCATGATCGGGCACAATATCGCACCAGGCTTCAATCGTGATTTTGTTTGTGAAACATGGGATTGGATGCCGGCTGGCTTGAGCGAAGAATTACGGGCTAAAGCCGAACAAGAAGCTAATTATGATATCGAACTTGATATCTGTGGCTACGATATTGATGGTAAGATGATCGAGATCGCTAAGCAAAATGCGATGGAAGCTGGATTATCCCATAGTATCAAGTTCAAACAATTGGCTGTCAAAGATTTTAAGACTGATAAAGAATACGGTGTGATCGTGGCTAATCCGCCCTACGGTGAACGTTTGAGCGATGAGGCTGGCGTGCATAAGCTCTATCAAGAAATGGGGGATCTTTACCGTCCATTAACGACTTGGAGCAAATATATCTTGACTAGTGACTTAGCTTTTGAACAATATTATGGGCAAAAAGCGACTAAGCGACGCAAGCTTTATAATGGTACTTTAAGAACTGATCTATTCCAATACTGGGGCCAAAAAAAGCCTCGCAATTAGGCTTTTAAAGCTTGTAAAGCGAGGTTATGCGCGCCGGTGTTTTGCTTGTCAGGGATCCACTGAGCGATAACAAGCGGGAATTTTTCTTGGAGTGCGAGTAGCTTTGTCAACTCAGGGGCAAATGACTTACTATAGCGTTTGTCTAAGCTATCGATCACGATCTTACTATCGGAGTAAAAGAAGACATTTTGCGCATTCGGAAAGTGTCGAAGCAAATATTCAAAACCTAAGATAGCAGCTTCAAATTCAGCTTGATGATTATTTGAGGCTGTTGTCTTTTGTTTGATTTGGTGTTGTTTTTGCTCAGCGATAACTAAGATCCCAGCCGCACTATGTGTTTTGTTTGTTGCGGCATCGGTGTATAATTTTACCATGGACTGTGCTCTTTTCTTAATTAATTGTTAAATTACCACTTCAATAAACAAGTGGTCCTCTTCAAATTGTAAAATTAAAAGAAACTTAGTGCAACGGAAAGGTGTTTTTTCTGTGGAACAAAAATTTTATTGTCAACCTGATATTCCTAGTTCGATCACATGTTGGTCCTATACTTTTATGATCTTTTTATTGAGTTTGTTCTTATGGTTAGAGATCACAGTTTTTCAGATCTGGACCGCAATTGCTTTTGTGATCTTTGTGCTAGTCACTGCGATCCAATTGTGGCGACGCCAATTAGTTATTACAGACCGCGAAGTGAGATTCAAGTGCGTTTTATCTTTAAATGATAAGATCATTGCTCGTAACGATATCAAAGCAGTCGTGGCTACGAAATGCCAATTGAAGATCACTGATCAATATCGGACTTATTCAGTTTTGATGTTACCTAAAAGCAAAGAAAAGTGTCTAGAATTGTTAAAATAGTTCGCTTTTAGTTTGTTTAAATTATGTTTATTAGCTTTTTTATAAAAACTAATGACAAAACACGAAATATGTTTTATACTGGTCTTAAATTCATCAGGAATTAGCTATAAGATACAGGTAAAAAAGAAAGGAAAAGCTATATTTATCATTTTGATGATATAGTCGTAAGCGTAAACGTGAAAGATATTGAAATTGCACAACAAAGTGAGATGTTACCGATCGTTGAGGTCGCTAAAAAAGCGGGTCTAAGTGAACAAGAGATCGAACAATATGGTCAATATAAAGCAAAGATCAAATTACCATTAGCTGACCGTCCAAAGACTAAAGAAAAGTTGATCTTAGTGACGGCTGTCAATCCAACGCCGGCTGGTGAAGGAAAATCGACGGTGACTGTTGGTTTAGGCGATGCCTTGAGTTTAGCAGGCAAGAAAACAATGATCGCCTTGCGCGAACCATCTTTAGGACCTGTGATGGGGATGAAAGGTGGTGCAACTGGTGGGGGCTATTCTCAAGTAGTTCCAATGGAAGATATCAACTTGCATTTCACCGGTGACATGCATGCCTTGACGACGGCCAATAATACTTTAGCAGCCTTGATCGATAATCATATCTATCAAGGTAACAAGCTAGGTATCGACCAGCGCCGGGTCATCTGGAAACGCGTATTGGACATCAATGATCGCGCCTTGCGTCATGTGGTCATCGGCCTTGGTGGGGTCGTCCAAGGGATCCCGCGTGAAGACGGTTTTGATATCACGGTAGCTTCAGAAATGATGGCGATCTTATGTTTAGCCAAAGATATCGCTGATCTCAAGAAACGCTTAGGGCAGATCGTGATCGGTTATACTTTTACCAAGGAACCGGTGACGGTTGACGACTTAGGCGTAACGGGTGCGATCGCCTTGTTATTAAAGGATGCCTTGAAGCCAAATCTAGTTCAAACCTTAGCGCATACCCCAGCGATCATCCATGGTGGACCTTTTGCTAATATCGCACATGGCTGTAACAGTGTGTTGGCAACTAAGACAGCTTTGCAGTTAGCTGACTATACGATCACTGAAGCTGGTTTTGGAGCTGATCTTGGGGCTGAAAAATTCCTAGATATCAAAGTACCTCAGTTAGGCAAGGCGCCAAATACGATCGTGATCGTGGCTACAGTACGCGCTTTGAAGATGAACGGTGGCGTGGCCAAAGACCATCTCGATCATGAAGATCTAGTGGCTTTAGAAAAAGGCTTTGCTAATTTGAAGCGTCATATTCAAAGTATGAAACAATATGATATTCCTGTAGTTGTTGCGATCAATAAGTTTACAGCAGACACTTCAGCCGAATTAGACTTGTTAGTTGAGCTTTGCGCTAAAGAAGACACTACCGCCGTTGTTGTCGATGTGTGGGCTAAAGGTGGGGCTGGTGCCAAAGAATTAGCTCAAGCTGTGATCGCTAGCTGTGATCAAGTTACTGAACCTAAACGTTTGTATGCGGCTGACGATAGTGTTGAAGACAAGATCAAGCAGATCGTAACTAAGATCTATGGTGGTAAGGACGTTGAATTCAGCCCGAAAGCCTTACGCCAATTAAGCGAGTTCAAAACTCTTGGTTGGGATAAATTACCTGTATGTATGGCTAAAACACAGTATTCACTTTCTGACGATCCTAAATTACTTGGGGCCCCAACTGATTTTACGATCCATGTGCGTGAATTTGTGCCTAAATTAGGGGCAGGCTTTATCGTAGCCTTGACCGGTAATGTTTTAACGATGCCTGGTCTGCCAAGAGTTCCGGCTGCGATGGGGATGGACCTAGCAGATGATGGTACGGTCACGGGCTTATACTAAAATAGTTTGCAATTTTCTGAAAAATGGAGGCTGATAGGTCAGATCAGCTTTAAAAGGCATCAGCAGTGGTGCCTTTTTTGTTTGAATAATTGTCTAACAACGATTTTTACGTTAAGATTGAAATGAAAGATTTTTTAGTCATTAGTTTAGAAGGGTTATGGATCGGATGACGTTATATATTTGTTTGATGGTCGCGGTAGTTTTATCCGACCAGTTGTTGAAATTTTATATTCAGCAAAATGTTCCACTTAATGTTAGCTATGAAGTTATTCCAGGTGTCCTATCGATCGGGTATGTGCAAAATTTCGGAGCGGCTTGGAGCATGTGGTTAGGTCAAAGATGGTTACTAAGTATTATTTCACTGGTAGCTTTAGTGATCTTTGGCTATTATTTTAAGAAATTACACTATAACTGGGGCTATGGCCTCGGCTTTTCACTGTTGATCGGTGGAACGCTCGGAAATTTATTTGATCGTCTTTTCTCTGGATACGTGGTCGATATGTTTGAATTGGATTTTATCAATTTTCCAATCTTCAACATTGCTGATTGCGCCTTGACTTTAGGTGTGATCGTAATTTTGATCACGATGCTAAAAGATGATGAAGGGATAGTTTAAATCTATAAAGAAGGATGATAATGAATTGATAGAAGCAACGATCACTACACAGACAGGAAGGTTAGATAAAGTTTTAACGACCGTCTTTCCGCAGTATTCGCGGTCTCAGATCCAACAACTATTGGAGCAGGGCAATATTTTAGTCAATGAGACGCAACAAAAGGGTAAATATAAGGTCAAAGCGGGCGATAAGATCAGTTTGACTGAACCGGAGATCAAAGAGCTCGTAGTCGAACCCGAAAATATCGCTTTAGACATCGTTTATGAAGATGATGATGTGATCGTGGTCGATAAGCCACAAGGAATGGTCGTGCATCCGGCACCTGGGCATGAAGACCATACGTTAGTCAATGCTTTGCTATATCATTGCCCGCTTTCAACGATCAATGGAACTTACCGCCCAGGGATCGTGCACCGGATCGACAAAGATACTTCAGGGCTCTTGATGGTCGCTAAAAATGATCAAGCACATCGCAGTTTGGCTAAGCAATTAAAAGATAAGACTAATTTACGTGAATACATCGCTCTTGTTCATGGACGGATCAAAGAAGATTCGGGAACGATCAAAGCTCCGCTCGCACGTAGCCCTAAGGATCGTAAAAAACAAGCTGTTGTTTCTGGTGGTAGAGATGCCGTGACGCATTTTAAAGTCTTGAAACGCTATCAAGACTACACCTTGGTAAGTTGTCGCTTAGAGACTGGTCGGACCCACCAGATACGTGTGCATATGAAATATACCGGTCATCCGCTAGTTGGTGACCCGCTGTATGGTCCAAAGAAGACGTTAAAAGGCAAGGGGCAGTTTTTACATGCCGCTAAATTAGGCTTTGCCCATCCTAAAACGGGTGAATTTTTGACTTTTGAAGCTCCACTGCCAGAAATTTTCGAAAAACAACTAGCATATCTTGACAAAACAAACGAAATCAAGTAGATTATAAATAAATAAGTGAGTCCTTTAAGAATAGTCCAGAGAGGCTAGCAAGGTACGGTTCGATATGCCCACGCTATCAGTGGGTCTGTTTAGCGCTAGTCTTGAAGTGTATTCTTTGAGGCTAGCGTTTTTTTAATATCCTAGGGAGGTTTTTACTTTGGTAAAAGAAGTGAGCGATGCAATTACGATGAAACGAGCATTAACACGGATGACTTATGAGATCATTGAAAAGAATAAAGGGGTAGACGGGATCGTTTTAGTCGGGATCAAGACCCGCGGCATTTATTTAGCCAAACGGATCGCAGCGCGCTTGCAACAATTAGAGGATGTTACGATCCCGGTAGGCGAATTAGATATTTCCTTATATCGTGATGATGTCCATCATGATTCTGAAGCCAAGCATGAACCGATCGTAAAAAATAGTCAGATCGGCTTTGATATCAATGACAAGCATGTTATTTTAGTTGATGATGTGTTATTTACTGGAAGAACGATCCGCGCGGCTTTAGATGCTTTGATGGATCAAGGTCGACCAAAGACGATCAACTTAGCGATCTTGGTCGATCGGGGCCACCGCGAATTGCCGATCCGCGCCGATTTCGTTGGTAAAAATATTCCGACCTCATTAAATGAAGAAGTTTCCGTCTATGTCGAAGAGATCGATGGTAAAGACGGGATCGAATTGAAGACAATCAAATAAAACGACCATTTTAATTGACTCCAGAGAGGGCAAAAAAGGTTGCTAGGCTTAAGACATCATGGATTAAGTCTACCTTTTAGAGCCCGAAATGTAATGTTTCGGGCTTTTTTTCTTAGAAAAATAGAACGGAGATTATTTTATGTCAGAAAAAGAAGTTTTTAGAAATAAAGATGCACTATTAGATATCAACGATAAGCCGAGTTTTCCGCATTGGTTAGTCTTATCGATCCAGCATCTCTTTACGATGTTTGGAGCCACTGTGCTCGTACCGTTGCTGATCGGTCTGAATCCAAGTATCGCGCTCTTTTGTTCCGGTGTCGGGACGATCGTATACTTGCTGTGTACCAAAGCTAAGATCCCAGCTTATCTAGGCTCGAGTTTTGCTTTTATCATGACGATGCAAGCTTTGATGAAAAACTACGGCTACCCGGCTGTCGGTCAGGGGGCTATCGCAGCCGGATTGGTTTACGTGATCGTTTCTTTGATCGTTGGTAAATTTGGTTCAAGTTGGGTCGATAAATTATTACCACCGGTCGTTGTGGGGCCGATCATCATCGTTATCGGGCTCTCACTTGCTACGACGGCGGCTAATGATGCGATGTTGAACAATTCGAATTACGATCTGAAATTTTTCAGCGTTGCGATCTTTACCTTGCTATTGACGATCGGCTTTAACATCTTCTTACGTGGCTTTCCAAGCATGATCCCCGTTTTGCTTGGGATCATCGGCGGGTATATCTTTGCTGTTATGATGGGGATCGTAGATTTTACAGCTGTTGCTAAGGCCAAATGGTTCACGTTACCAGCATTCGATGTAATGTTTATCAATTATGACTTTAAATGGTATCCTGCAGCGATCTTGGGGATGGCACCGATCGCTTTTGTGACGATGACTGAACATATGGGACATATCATGGTCTTGAATAAATTGACTAAGCGCAATTTCTTCAAAGATCCAGGTTTGAATCGAACGTTACTGGGTGATGGTTTTTCAAGTATTATCGCTGGTTTTGCTGGTGGGCCGCCAACCACTTCTTATGGTGAAAATATTGGTGTTTTAGCCATGTCAAAGGTCCATTCGGTTTGGGTAATCGGAGGTGCAGCCTTCTTTGCGATCGTCTTTAGTTTTTGTGGTAAGATCTCAGCCTTGATCCAATCGATCCCAAGTCCAGTTATCGGTGGGATCTCATTTCTACTCTTTGGGATGATCGCCTCCAATGGTCTACAGATCTTAGTTGATAATAAAGTAAATTATGCATTGAAACGCAACTTAGTGATCACTTCAGTCATCTTAGTCGTGGGTGTCGGCGGAACATACCTTCAATTAGGGAATTTCCAATTGACAAGTATTGCTTTAGCAACGATCTTTGGGATCGGTTTGAACTTGATCTTACCAAAATATGCTTTTAGTGAACGATAAAAATAATCAGTGGAAAGTAAAATGTGGAACTGATATTTGCCAGCAATCTAAGAAAGGAAAACTATAGCACTTTCTAATAACCACATGATCTATAGCCAAAAAGAGCCATGCAACATTTTGTAACAGTCGATAATTTAGATGAAAAACAAGTTTTAGCGTTGATCAAGCGCGCGCAATATTTCAAACAAGGGGGGCGTCCAACGCGTGATCTAAGCGAGGTCTATTGTGTCAATATGTTCTTTGAAGATTCGACTCGGACGCATACGAGTTTTGAAATGGCTGAACGTAAATTGGGGTTGAATGTTTTGCAATTCGACCCTAAGCAAAGCTCAGTCAACAAGGGGGAGACATTATATGATACGTTGTTGACGATGGATGCTTTAGGTGTTGATCTAGCTGTGATCAGGCATTCTCAAAATGAATATTATGCGCCATTGATCGCGCTAGCTCCTGACCAAACGCTAGATATCGGGATCATCAATGGCGGGGATGGAAGTGGTCAGCACCCTTCACAATGTCTATTGGATATGTTGACGATCTACGAGCAATTCGGAAAATTTGCGGGCTTAAAGGTGGCGATCGTGGGTGATCTGACGAACTCTCGGGTCGCCAAAAGCAATATGGAGTTATTGCACAAATTGGGAGCGACCGTATATTTCTCAGGCCCAAGTTATTGGTATGATGAAGCCTTTGAAGAATACGGTACTTATCGCCCATTAGATGAATTAGTCGCCCAAGTTGATGTCTTGATGCTTTTGAGAGTGCAACACGAACGCCATGGTGCTACTGAAGAGCAAACTTTTTCAAAAGAGAGTTATCATCAAAAATACGGTTTAACGACTGACCGCTATGCTAAATTAAAAGCTGATGCGATCGTCATGCATCCCGGACCGATCAACCGTGATGTTGAGTTTGACAGTAGCTTAGTTGAGGCGGAAAAATCAAGCTTTAAGGCACAGATGCAAAATGGTGTGTTCATGCGGATGGCAATGTTAGAAAAAGTGATCGAGGGCCGCGAGCTAGGAGGAAAAACAAAATGAAGTTATTACTTAAAAATGGGACAGTTTATCAAGCTGGTAAACTATTAAAAAATGATCTGTTGATCGAAAATGGTGTGATCACAGCCTTAGGTACTGACCTAAAAGCCGATGTCGATCAAGTGATCGATGTGACCGATAAATTAGTTGCTCCTGGTTTAGTCGATGTTCATGTACACTACCGCGAACCAGGTTTTACTCACAAAGAAACGATCAAAACCGGGAGTTTAGCGGCAGCCCATGGTGGTTATACAACTGTCTGTGCGATGCCAAACCTAGATCCTGTCCCAGACACGCCAGCTAAAGTTACCGCTCAAGTTGCGTTGAATAAGGCTGATGGGGTCGTTAAGATCAAGCAATATGGTGCGATCACAGCGGGCTTAAAAAGTGATGAGCTACTCGATTATGCGGGGATGAAGGCAGCCGGTGCCTTTGCTTTTAGCAATGATGGTTGTGGAGTCCAAACAGCTGGCACGATGTATCAAGCCATGTTAGCAGCTAAAAAACTCAATGTCGCTTTGGTAGCTCATGTCGAAGATAATTCATTGTTGTTCGGTGGAGTGATGAATGCGGGCAAGAAGGCTAACAAATTAGGTCTACCAGGTATTTTGGGGATCAGTGAGTCTTCTCAGATCGCACGTGATCTCTTATTAGCCAAGGAAACTGGGGTCCATTACCATGTCTGCCATGTATCGACCAAAGAAAGTGTTGAATTGATTCGCATCGCTAAAAAGCATGGGATCAATGTGACCTGTGAGGTCTCGCCACATCATCTATTGTTGAGTGAAGATGATATCGTCAAAAATGATGGCTTTTATAAAATGAACCCACCGTTGCGGGCTAATACAGATCAACAGGCTTTGATCGCAGGCGTCTTGGATGGCACGATCGATATGATTGCGACTGATCATGCCCCTCACAGTATCGACGAAAAAACTGGCGATATGCGGACCGCTGCTTTTGGGATCACTGGGAGTGAGACAGCTTTTTCCTTACTGTATACCCAACTGGTAAAGCAACAGCAAGTTTTGACTTTGGAGCAGCTGTTAGATCTCATGTCTAAAAATCCGGCTGAAGCATTCAAGTTTGATGCCGGAAGTATTTTTGCCGGAGCGAAAGCAGATCTTGCTGTTATTGACCTGCAACATGAAACCACGATCACGGAAGCTGATTATTTCTCGATGGGGAAAAATACTCCATTTACGGGTGAAAGAGTTTTTGGACAAACTTACTTGACGATGGTCGATGGTAATGTAGTTTATCAAAAGGAGGATTAGCATGGAGCGCTATTTAGTTTTAGAAGATGGGACAGTATTTGCCGGAAAAGCTTTTGGTTTTGAAGGGCAAACGACCGGAGAAGTTGTTTTTACAACGGGGATGACAGGTTACCAAGAAGCTGTGACCGATCAATCATTTGCCAACCAGATCTTAGTTTTCACCAATCCGTTAATCGGAAATTACGGGGTCAACCTGGATGATTACGAATCGCTCATGCCAAATTGTTGTGGGGTCGTTTGTCGTGAGGTGGCGCGCGTTTCTGACAGTTGGCGCAAGCAAGGGACCTTTGATGATTTCTTAAAGCAAATGCAGATCCCAGGTATCTGTCATATCGATACCCGGGCATTGACTAAGAAATTACGTGAACATGGAACGATGAAGGGATGTTTAGTCGATTCAGTCCACGATATGGCTCATACACTGGATCAGTTGCGGGCAACTGTGCTAAATGATCGGGTCGTGGAACAAGTTTCAACGACTAAACCTTATCCAAATCCAGGTGAAAAGCGCAATGTTGTTCTAGTTGATTATGGACTCAAGCACAGTATCTTACGCGAACTTTCTAAACGTGATTGCAATACGATCGTTCTACCATCAAGTGCAACGGCTCAAGATATCTTGAATTTAAAACCCGATGGCGTCATGTTATCTAACGGACCTGGGGATCCTAAAGACGTCTTACATGCGGTCGAAATGGTCAAAGAAGTCCAAAAACATCTGCCGCTCTTTGGGATCTGTTTGGGTCACCAGATCTTTGCTTTAGCTAACGGAGCTGATACGTACAAGATGAAATTTGGACACCGCGGTTTCAATCACCCGGTTCGTGAGATCGCAACGGGAAGGATCAATTTTACTTCACAAAACCATGGTTATGCAGTCGATCCTGCAACCGTCGATAAAGATGAATTGATCATTACCCACCGTGAGATCAACGATGGCACGGTCGAAGGGTTACGCCATAAGCGCTATAAAGCTTTTAGCGTGCAATTCCATCCCGATGCTGCACCAGGACCACATGATGCAGTCGATCTTTTTGATGACTTTATGCATATGATCGATCAACGAAAGGAAGAAGAAAATGCCTAAACGAACAGATATTAAAAAAATCATGGTTCTGGGATCAGGACCGATCATCATCGGCCAAGCTGCTGAATTTGACTATTCCGGAACTCAAGCTTGTATGGCGTTACGGGAAGAAGGCTATGAAGTAGTTTTGGTCAATTCCAATCCAGCAACTATCATGACCGACACTGATATTGCTGATCGGGTCTATTTAGAGCCATTAACGGTCGAATCAGTTTCACGCATCATGCGCCAAGAATATCCCGATGCCTTATTGCCAACATTAGGTGGTCAGATCGGGTTGAACTTAGCGATTGCCTTGCATGAAAGTGGGATCTTGGATGAACTCGGGATCGAACTTTTAGGTACCAAATTATCTGCGATCGACCAAGCCGAGGACCGCGAAAAATTCAAAGAGTTGATGTTACAGTTAAACGAACCGATCCCAGCTTCAAAGACGGTCAATACAGTAGCCGAAGCCTTAGAATTTGCTGAAATGATCGGCTATCCTGTGATCGTGCGGCCTGCTTTTACGATGGGGGGGACCGGTGGGGGCTTGTGTGATACCCCTGCTGAGTTAGAAGAGATCGCGGCTAATGGTTTGGATCTTTCACCTGCGACCCAATGTTTGATCGAAAAATCGATCATGGGTTATAAAGAGATCGAATTTGAAGTGATGCGCGATTCAGCTAACAATGCAATGGTAGTTTGTTCGATGGAAAACTTTGATCCAGTTGGGATCCATACGGGTGATTCGATCGTGGTCGCCCCAACGCAAACGTTGACCGACCGTGAATACCAAATGTTGCGGGATTGTTCCTTAAAGTTGATCCGTGCGCTCAAGATCGAAGGGGGCTGTAATGTTCAGTTAGCACTTGATCCTAACAGTTTCAAGTATAACGTGATCGAAGTAAATCCACGGGTCTCACGTTCTTCGGCTTTAGCTTCTAAAGCAACTGGGTATCCGATCGCTAAAATGGCAGCTAAGATCGCAGTTGGTCTAACATTAGATGAGATCAAAAATCCTGTTACCCAAACGACTTATGCGGAATTTGAACCGGCTTTAGACTATGTAGTTGCTAAGATCCCACGCTGGCCCTTTGATAAATTCGCACAGGCAGATCGGACCTTAGGAACGCAAATGAAAGCAACTGGGGAAGTTATGGCGATCGGTCGTAACCTAGAAGAAGCGTTGCAAAAAGCCGTTCGCTCACTTGAGATCGATGAAAAAGATCTTTTATCACCACGAGTGGCTAAAGCTTCAGATGAAGAATTGGAGAAGAAATTAGTTCATGCCCAAGATGACCGCCTCTTTTATTTGGCTGAGGCCTTTCGTCGCGGTTATACATTACAAGAAGTTCATGAATTTACTAAGATCAACCTCTATTATTTAGATATTGTAAAACATATCATCGAACTTGAAGCTGAATTAAAGGAGCATCCTAATGAGCTAGCTTGCTTAAAAGAGGCTAAGTATTATGGCTTTAGTGACTATACGATCGCTAAGCTCTGGGATACGACTACAGAAAAGATCCGTGCTTTAAGAAAAGAAAATCAGATCCTGCCTGTCTATAAGATGGTCGACACTTGTGCAGCTGAATTTGAATCACACACGCCATACTTTTACAGTTCATACGATCTTGAAAATGAAAGTCACCCTTCAGCTAAAGAATCGATCCTAGTTATCGGTTCGGGCCCGATCCGGATCGGACAAGGGGTTGAATTTGATTACGCTACGGTCCATAGTGTTAAAGCGATCCAAAAGCTAGGCTATGAAGCAATCGTGATGAATTCTAATCCTGAAACGGTCTCTACCGATTTTTCAGTCTCTGATAAATTATATTTTGAACCGCTTGATCTAGAAGATGTCTTGAACGTGATCGACCTTGAACAGCCTAAAGGTGTGATCGTGCAGTTTGGGGGCCAAACGGCGATCAATTTAGCAGCTGGTTTAGAAGCAAATGGCGTCAATGTTTTAGGGACTGCAGTTGCTGATCTTGACCGCGCTGAAGATCGTGAGTTATTTGATCAAGTTATCAAACAACTTGGCTTAAAACAACCTGTGGGTAAGACGGCAATGTCAGAAGCAGAAGTCCTAGCGTGCGCCCATGAGATCGGTTATCCCGTTTTAGTTCGTCCAAGTTACGTGCTTGGCGGGCGGGCAATGGAGATCGTTAATAACGATGAAGAATTGACCCAATACTTAGCTGAAAATGCATATTTAGCCAAAGAACATCCGATCTTGGTCGATGCGTACCTTGAAGGCTATGAATGTGAAGTCGATGCGATCTGTGACGGTAAGGATGTCTTGATCCCAGGTATCATGGAGCATATCGAACAAGCCGGGGTCCACTCAGGTGATTCCATGGCGGTATATCCAGCGCAAAGCTTTGATCAAAGTGTCAAAGATCAAATTGAAGATGCAACTAAGAAATTAGCTGTTGCTTTGAAGTGTATCGGGATCATGAATATCCAATTCATCGTGCATAAAGGTGAAGTTTATGTTCTTGAAGTAAATCCACGGGCTAGTCGGACGGTACCATTCTTGAGTAAGATCACTGATATCAAGATGACTCAAGTGGCTACTCAAGTCATCTTAGGCAAGACTTTGAAAGAACTCGGTTATGATTCGGGGATCTATCCTGAATCTGAAATGATTCATGTCAAAGCCCCAGTCTTCTCCTTTAATAAACTGGCCGATGTTGATAGTTTGTTAGGACCAGAAATGAAATCAACGGGTGAAGTCATGGGTAGTGATCATAGCTTTGAAAAAGCACTTTACAAAGCCTTTATTGGAGCTAACATGAAGTTGCCAGCTAACGGGAGCGTCCTATTTACGGTCAAAGACAAAGATAAACAACAAGCCTTAGCTTTAGCGAAACGTTTTGCCAAGATCGGCTATCGGATCTTTGCGACTGCGGGCACAGCCGAATTTTTAAATGAAAATGGTTTGCATACCATGACTGTTGCCAAGATCGGACAAGCTAAACCAGGGATCTTAGATGTTTTACAAAATAATGAAGTTGATATCGTGATCAACACGATGGATCATGACCAAGAAAAAGTGTCTGATGGTTTCGTGATCAGACAAACTGCGATCGAGCACAATATTGCTTTGTTGACATCATTTGATACTGTGGATGCTTTACTGAAAGCTTTAGAAAATCGTTCATTCTCGACGACAGCATTATAAAGGGAGGCCAATTATGTCAAGGTTAGCAGTCAATTTACCAGGTTTAGATCTAAAAAATCCTATCATGCCAGCAAGTGGAACTTTTGGCTTTGGGGATGTTGGTGCAGCGCAAAAGTTTAATTTGAATACTTTAGGGGCATTAGTTATCAAAACGACGACACCTGAGCCCCGTGATGGTAATCCTAATCCTAAGATCGCCGTACTGGACAATGGGGTCATCAATGCGGTCGGATTACAAAATCCGGGGATCGCAGCGGTCGTTAATGAGAAATTACCCGCATTGAAACAAGATTATCCCGACTTGCCGGTGTTAGGCAGTGTAGGTGGTTCAACGGTCGAAGATTATGTGGAGGTCGCTAAAAAACTCTCTGATTCTAATTTAGTGACCGCTTTAGAATTGAACATTTCTTGTCCGAATGTACATGAAGGTGGGATGGCCTTTGGGACTGATCCGCAGACCGCAGCTGAATTGACTAAACAAGTCAAAGCTGTTTCTAAGGTACCAGTCTATGTTAAACTTTCTCCCAATGTGACTGATGTAGTGGCGATCGCTAAGGCAGTTGAAGCGGCTGGAGCTGATGGTTTGACAATGATCAATACTTTGATGGGGATGAGTTTGAATTTAAAAACGCGTAAATCGGTCTTAGGCAATTTGACTGGTGGCTTTTCGGGACATTCGATCAAACCGATCGCGATCAGAATGATCTATCAAGTCTCTCATGCAGTAGAGATCCCGATCATTGGGGTCGGTGGGATCAAGAGCGCTAAAGATATCATCGAGATGTATTTAGCTGGAGCATCAGCTGTTCAAGTCGGAACGGCACACTTCTACGATCCTTTGATCTGCCCACATTTAGTTGCGGAATTACCAAAAGTAATGGATGAATTGGGGATCGAAAGTATTGAAAAGTTGATCCAAGAAGTACGGGAGGCTAGAGATAATGAAGCTTAAACGCCCGATCATTGCCCTTGATTTTAATGATGCCCAGCGTGCCCTTGATTTTTTACAAAATTTTCCGCAAACTGAGAAGCTTTTTGTGAAGATCGGGATGGAACTGTATTACAGTGCTGGACAAGATCTAGTTAAAGCGGTCTTAGCACAAGGACACGATGTCTTTTTAGATCTAAAATGCCATGATATCCCGCATACGGTCGAACGAGCAATGTATGTTTTAGGTCAATTAGGTGTTAGTCTTACCACGACGCATGCTAATGGGGGCAGTGAAATGCTCAAGGCAGCTAAATACGGTCTAGTTGAAGGGGCACTAAAAGCTGGCAAAAAAGAGCCCAAATTATTAGCGATCACTCAATTGACCTCAACTGATGAACGAATGGTCAAAGAAGAACAATTGATCACGGTCGGACTTGATAAGAGCGTGGAAAATTATGCTAAATTGGCGCAAAATGCAGGTTTAGATGGTGTCGTTTGTTCTGGCTGGGAAGCTAATAAGCTAAGAGAAGTTACGGGTCCGGATTTCTTACGGGTCACGCCTGGGATCCGGCTAAAAACCGACAGTTTAGGCGATCAGAAACGGGTCATGACCCCAGATATGGCGGCGCAAAATGGCTCAAGTGCGATCGTTGTTGGCCGTCCGATCACGCAAGCCAAAGAACCCGTGAAGGCGTATCAAGAAATTTTTGAGCTTTGGAACCAGTAAGAAAGGATAAAGTAAATGAAAGAAATCGCAAAAGACTTACTCGAAATTCAAGCTGTAAAATTATCCCCCAATGAACCTTTTACTTGGGCAAGTGGGATCAAAAGTCCGATCTATTGTGATAACCGTTTGACGATCAGCTATCCTAAGATCAGAACAGCGATCGCTAAAGGAATTGCAGAATTGATCAGAGAAAATTATCCAGAAGTTGAGGTGATCGCAGGAACAGCTACGGCGGGGATCCCGCATGCTGCTTGGATCGCCGCTGAGTTAGACTTACCATTAGTCTATGTCCGTTCTAAGCCAAAAGATCACGGACGTAGCAAACAGATCGAAGGTGTTTTGCAACCTGGGGCTAAAACCGTCGTGATCGATGATCTCTTATCGACGGGGGGCAGTGTCTTGAAAGCTGTTCAAGCTGCGCAACATGAAGGAGCCGATGTTTTAGGCGTTGGAGCGATCTTTAGCTATCAATTACAAGCGATCGTTGATAATTTCAAACAAGCAGAGCTGAGTTATTTTACCCTGACTAATTACTCAGAATTATTGGAAGCAGCTGTTGAAGCTAACTATATTTCAACTGCAGAACGTGCAGTCTTAGAAAAATGGCGCCATGATCCTGAAAACTGGTCAGCTAAAGACTAAATGATAAAATGACCATCCAGATACGTTGGATGGTCATTTTAGATTTTTAACTCAGATATGAAAAGCTTTTGTTATACAAAATTTAGGAATATTGGTATAATATACAAGGTTTATTTTTATTAATATAAATACTAAGGCGGTGATTGTTGATGCCTGATGAACAACACAAATATAAACATCATAAGAAGAAAAAACGTTGGTGGAAGTGGGTCTTGATCGCATTGGGGCTCTTTTTACTAGTCGATGCAGTTATCGTAGGCAAACTCTATTTCGATGCCAAAAAAGCTGTCGATGTTACATATAAAGCTGTCAAACATGATGATAAGCGCACCGGCAGTGTCGATTTAGATAACGGACAGCCGTTTTCCGTCCTCTTATTAGGCAGTGATACTGGTGAGTATGGTCGGACTGAACAAGGACGTTCGGATACTATCATGGTAGCCGCTGTTACCCCTAAAAAGACTGAATTATTGAGTATTCCACGGGATACTTTAGTTACGATCGCTGGCCATCCAGGTAATAATAAGATCAATGCAGCTTATTCATATGATGGTGTTTCCGGGGCTTTGAATACGTTGCAAAGCTATTTAGATATTCCGATCGACCATTATATCGAGATCAATATGAAAGGGCTTGAACAGTTGTCAGAAGCGATCGGCCCGGTCAAAGTCGATAATGACTTAGAATTTACTAATTTGGATGTTCATTTTCCTAAGGGAGAAGTCACGATCGATTCCGATAATATCTTAGCTTATACTCGGATGCGTTATGAGGATCCACGGGGCGATTACGGACGTCAATTGCGTCAACGTCAAGTGTTGACGGCTTTAGTGGAAAAAGCAGCTTCGATCGATAGTCTAGCTAAATACCATAGCATTTTGAATGCTATTTCGGCTAACATGAAAACTGACTTAACATTTGATGATATTAAAGATATCGTAACTAATTATAGTGGGGCTAAAAATATCGATCAGATCCAGCTCAAGGGTAATGGACAAATGATCGATGGCGTCTCATATGAAGTCGTACCAAAGGAAAATTTGGATAAAGTTCAAACTCAATTAAAGCAAACGTTAAAACTTAAATGATTAAAATTAAAGTTGAGAATTAATAAATTCTCAACTTTTTTTCATATACTTCCGTTGAAACTTAGAGTAAGTGATACTATACTGATACTGTGGTACAAATCATAGCAAGATAATTTTTTGTTTATTGTTTTGTGCTTGCGTATTTTAAAATGGTAGATCATGTGGAAGTTATCTACTAGTAGAACGGTAATTTATGGGTGGAAGCATAGATTATCGTTTTTTATTTTATTTTGTGTACTATATTCATTAATTTATCCAAATTTCTAGTAGTTATAGAATTTTTCACTTATAATAGAATTATTACCCTTAGAGAGTTCAAAAAGTTTTAACATTACTATCATAATATAGTATAATTATTTATATAAGGATAAGATATTTGGCATTTGAATTAATGAAGGATAATGCTACGGGAAAGGATATACTTATATGAAGACACAACAAGAAAACATCTTTTCATCAAAGACGTTGACCTATTTCTTGCAATTAGCTGAAACGATGAGCTATACCCAAGCAGCTCAGATCTTGGGGATCACCCAACCAGCTTTGACTCAACAGATAAAGAAATTAGAGCGAACGGTCGGAGCACCACTGTTTTATTCAGTTGGTAAAAAGTTGCACCTTTCTGATGCGGGCTACACCATGCTAGATGCAACTCACCAGATCTATGAAACATTAAATAAAGCAGCCGATGAGATCCAACAGTCGACAAGTGCGACTCAAGGGACGATCAACATTGGGATCTTAGCTTCGATCGAGGATCAAGTCTTCATAGATTTTGCAATCGAATATTACGAAAAAAATAATGGTATCAAACTCTCCACACATATGTTGACGCGTAAGGAGATTTGGGAGCGCTTAGAAAACAATACGATCGATCTAGCGGTAATGTATCTTCCAGATGAAAGTATCAAGAACTGGAAACCATACGAAACTAAAAAGATCATCACTGAAGACTTGATCTTCTTGCACAATAATGAACGCTTAGAAAAACGGAAACGGGTGCGGTTCAAGGATACGTTGAACAATAAATGGGTGACATATCCACCACAATATTACTTAAATGATACGATCAGAGAAGCTTACAAGAATGCGATGGTCGATCATCCAAATAGCGTAGCGCATTTTGCTACACCTGAGCAACTTTTTGAGTTTGCTAAACGAACTGGTAGTTACACTGCACTACCAATGTCATTTGTGACGGCTAAAAACCATGGTGAGATGGGGATGGCATTGTTTGAACCAGAGATCAAGTTCGACTTGGCCTTCGTCTTTAGACGGGGTAAGGATCAGATCCCGCGCATCAATAGTTTTTTGAAAACTTTTGACGGCTATCTAGCTAAAAAAGATTACGTTTCACGTCTCAAAGAAAGCTTATAAGTTACGGGCTCGCCACGATGCAACTGAGCATCGGGGTGAGCTTTTTTATTGTTATTTAAGTTTGGCTAGTTGTGTGGTAGAATTATTAAAGTTAGGAATACTTTAGATGGGAGATATTTTTGATGAAAGAATTAGTTTTCGGACATAAAAATCCAGATACAGATGCGATCGTAGCTGCTAAGGCTTACGCATTTTTACAAAACGCTTTAGGTAACGAAGTCGAAGCTGTTGCCTTGGGTACACCAAATGAAGAAACAAAATTTGTGTTAGAACATTTTGAAGAACCAGCTCCACGTGTGATCGAAAAGGCAGCACCAGAAGTTGAAGCTGTAATGTTGGTCGATCACAACGAAGAACAACAAAGTGTTGCTGATATCGCTGATGTGACAGTTACACACGTAGTTGATCACCACCGGATCGCTAACTTTGCAACAGCTGCACCTTTGTATTATCATGCTGAACCAGTTGGTTGTACAAGTACGATCATTTACGGCGAATTCGTGCAAAATAACGTTGAGATCCCAGCTAAATTGGCTGGTTTGATGCTATCGGCTATTATCTCTGATACTTTACTATTCAAATCACCAACAACTACGGCTAAAGATGAAGCTGCTGCAAAAGCTTTAGCTAAGATCGCTAATGTAGATCTTGAAGCATACGGTCTTGAAATGCTTAAAGCTGGTACCAACTTGGCAAGTAAGACCGAAGAAGAATTGATCACAGCCGATGCAAAATCATTTGACATGGGTGGTAAGACTGTTCGTGTCGATCAAGTAAACACTGTTGATCTTGACGAAGTTTTCGCACGTGAAGCTGCTTTACGTGAAGCTATCGAAAAACAATCAGCTGCTGAAGGTTATGACTTGTTCTTGTTGATGGTAACTAATATCTTGGATTCCAACACCCGTCTTTTAGTTGTGGGTGAACCTAAGGAAATGGTCGAAAAGGCCTTTGAAAAAGAATTGGTAGCTGACAAAGTTGATCTACCAGGCGTTGTTTCCCGTAAGAAACAGATCGTGCCACAATTAGAAGCGGCTTTTAACGCTTAAAAGTTGTTTTAGTTAAGTAAAAGTGCATGCGTTCAATTTAAGGACGTATGCACTTTTTATTTTTCAACAGGGGGTAAATAAGCTATTTTTTAAGGGAATTTACCTATTTTAAATAAGGACATCATTATAAATGCTTTTAATTACCGATAACTAAAGGTATAATAATTATAGATAATTAGTTAAGAGGTGCGCTTGATGAGTCAAGAAAAGAGAATTGAATTGATCAAACAATTATTAGAAGAAAGGCAGGAATTATCGACTAAAGATATCATGCAGGAATTTGGGATCTCGCAAGATACTGCGCGACGTGATATCGTGTTATTAGCAAAACGTGGTGAAGTTAGACGCACACATGGCGGGATCTTACCGTTAGATTTTGGACGTAGTGTGCCGAACTTTCAAAGCCGTTTAGCGCGTTTTACTAAACAAAAAACGCAGATCGCCTTAGCAGCTGCGACCCATTTTAAACCGCATCATGTTTATTTTGTCGATTCGTCAACGATCTTATTGAAGACTTGTCAAAATATTAATATGCCCCTAACGATCGTGACCCATTCTTTGGACAATTGCATGGCTTTAGCCGAGCATAATAAAGTACGGGTCAAGGTCTTGAGTGGGACTTTGAATCATGAGAATCGTTATTTCTATTCCAATTTAGCGATCGAAGAGTTACAAAGTGTTGTATTCGATACAGCTTTTATCGCTGCATCTGGGATCGATGAAAATGGGGCTTACCTACTTGATCAAGATGATGCTCAGATCGTTGGAATGGCGGTCAAACGGGCGCGTAAGGTCATTTTGGTAGCTGAACATCAAAAGTTTATCAATAAATCCTACTATCGTATTTGTCCGTTGGATAAGATCTCATTATTTATCACTGACCAAGCACCAACACCCGAACAACGTGCGATGTTTGCTCCTGAGACTAAAATAATCGTGACCCAAGAAGACTAGCTAAAAGAAGCCTGCTAGCTTCTTTTTTTAGCGATATAGTAAACTTTTTATTTATATAAAGTTGACAAAAGGGGTCTGGAACTCGTATGCTTATGATATTGGAAGTAGAGAGGATGACTGAATTTGAAAAATAAATTATATTACATATCTTTAGCTAGCATCATGCTCGCCTTGTTGATCGTTTGTTCACAGTTAACGATCCCTTTGCCTGTGATCCCGTTGACGCTTCAGACGTTGGCGGTCGGCTTGTTAGCTTCGATCTTACCGCTAAGATACAGTTTACAGACGATTTTAGTGTATCTATTGCTTGGCTTTATCGGTCTACCGATCTTTGCCAATTTTAAAGGGGGGCTAGGTGTCTTATTTAGCAATACTGGGGGCTATTTACTGGGTTTTTTAGTTTATGTCATAGTTGTTGGTTCCTTAGTCGCTAAAAAGCAAACGTTTGGCTGGTTATTAGTAGCTAACAGTTTTGGGGCCATAATGCAGTTATTATGTGGTTCTTTGTGGTTACTTGTGATCAGCGATATCAACTTGGAAAATGCTCTTTTATTGGGAACAGTTCCTTTTCTTCTTCCTGGAGCAGTTAAAGTCATTTTAGTATGTATATGCGCACAGATCTATTATCGTGAATTTGCCAAACGAAGTGCTAAGATATAAGCGCTATGCCAAAATGCAGTCATACGGGCTGCATTTTTTATTTATCGAAAATTCTTTGGTAATTTTAATCTATCTGCTATATAATAGAGTAAATTTAAAAAAGTGAGGTAATGTTTTATGCAAGCTAGATTTAACCATAAGATCGAAGCCATTGCTGTATCAGACATTCGACAATTCGATATGGAAGTCAGTCAGATCGAGGGGATCATTAAGTTAACATTAGGGGAACCGGATTTTAATACACCGGAGCACGTGAAACGAGCTGCGATCACGGCGATCAATGCGGATCAATCACACTATACACCTAATTCGGGGATCATGGAGTTACGCCGTGCCGCAGCTAAGTACTACAAAGAAAAATATGATCTAGATTACACGCCAGAACAGGTCATCACGACTGTGGGGGCAACAGAAGCGATCGCCGCTAGTTTGCAAACGATTTTAAATCCAGGTGATACAGTCTTGATGCCGACACCGGTTTTTCCGATCTATGCTCCGATCAGCCAGTTGAATGGGGCTGATGTTTTACAAGTCGATACGAGCGCAGATGGTTTTATCTTAACGCCTGAAAAATTACGCGCTACTTTAGAAGAAAATAAAGATAAAAATATCAAAGCAGTTGTCTTAGTCTACCCAAGTAACCCAACTGGAGCAACCTATACAAAAGAACAATTAGCTGCTTTGGCCAAAGTGATCGCTGAATATGATATTTGGGCTTTGTGTGATGAAGTCTATGCTGAATTGACTTATGAAGGACAACATGTTTCCTTAGCCAGTTTCTTACCTGAAAATACGATCGTGATCGGCGGGCTTTCGAAATCACATGCGATGACCGGCTGGCGTTTGGGCTTTATTTTAGGGCCAAAGGATTTTAGTGAACAAGTTGTCAAAGCACATCAATATATGGTGACAGCACCAACGACAAATGTTCAATTTGCTGCTTTAGAAGCGTTGACCAAAGGAAAAGATGATGCTTTGAGCATGCGGAAGGAATATCAAGCTAGACGTGATTTTATGCGCCAAGCTTTAGAAGATGCTGGATTTGAAGTAGTCCAACCAGATGGTGCCTTCTATTTATTCGCTAAGATCCCCGCTAAATGTGGACATGACTCTTGGAAGTTTGTCCGCGAATTGGCCAAAGAAGCTAAAGTCGCTTTGATCCCGGGTGTTTCATTTGGTCAAGGTGGCGAAGGGTATGTGCGTTTGAGTTATGCTGCTTCGATGGATGACTTACACCAAGCAAGTGAACGCATTAAAAAATTTACTGATAATTATTAAGACTACTCCTCACTGCCAAAAAGTGTTAGAATATTTAATTGTGAATAATGCAGTAGAGATGAGGAATAGTGATGACGGAAAACAAGGCTTTAGCTCCGATCGGAGTATTTGATTCAGGTCTCGGCGGGATCAGTGTCTTACGTGAGATCTATAAGCTCATGCCAAATGAGCGCTATTATTTCTTTGGGGATTCGAAAAATGCCCCTTATGGTACCAAAAGTGTAGCCGAAGTCAAAGCTTTGAGTGAAGCGATCGTAGAGGACTTTATCCAGCAAAAGAAAGTCAAAGCGATCGTGATCGCTTGTAATACTGCGACAAGTGCTGCGGCCACGTATTTACGGCAAAAGTATCCCGAAATTCCGATCGTAGGACTGGAACCAGCTGTCAAACCAGCTGTTTTGCATCAAACGGATTCTAAAGTCTTAGTAATGGCGACTCCATTGACTTTAAAGGAAGAAAAATTCAATCACTTGATGGAACGCTTTTCAGACCAAGGTGAGATCATCAAGTTACCAGCCCCTAAGTTAGTTGAGTTTGTCGAAAAAGGTGAATTAAATTCATCAGAATTATATGCATATTTAGAAGATATATTAGCACCGTATAAAGAAAACGTTGATTCAGTTGTTTTGGGATGCACGCATTTTCCATTCGTTAAAAAGGCGATCCAAGATGTTATTGGAAAAGATGTTGCTGTTTTTGACGGAGGAGCAGGTGCGGCTCGCGAATTGAAGCATTTATTGACGCAAAAGCAATTACTTTCACCTAACCAAACAGGCGGTGAGATAACTTTTGAAAATAGTAATGCCACCCCAGTTGAAATCGAGCTGAGCCAAAAACTGATGAACTTGACTGATTAATACAGTCACTTTGAGCTGAGAAGATCTCTCAGCTCTTTTCTTTGGAATTTTTTAGATAGTGAGGACAACAAATGACGAAACAAAAAAAACTCTGGACGCTACTGACGATCCTGTCGACTTTTCTTTGGGGCGAGTCGGGCTTATTTGCTAAATTTATCTTCGAGCTCGAACCTAGATTGACCCCACTTTTATTGAGTCAGATCCGGATGCTCAGTGGGGGCTTAGTTTTATTAGCTTTAGCCAGTTATAAAAAGGAAGCTCCATTAGCGCTTTGGCAAAATAAGCAAAGTGCAAAAACTGCGATCGCTTACGGATTAGGTGGAATAATTCCAGTACAATTTTGTTATTTTATGGCGATCAAATTAGGTGATGCTTCGATCGCGACGATCTTGCAATTCGTTGGACCATTTTTCATTATTTTATATTTAGCGGTCTTTCAAAAACAACGACCACGCCGGATCGAACTGATCAGTGCGCTGGTAGCATTTTTAGGTGTAGCCTTGCTTGCAACGCATGGTGATCTGACGCAATTAGCGATCACGCCGGCCGTTTTGATCTGGGGATTGCTTTCAGCAGTTGGTGGAGCAGCTAATACTTTGATTCCCCGCAGTTTATTACAACATTATTCTTCAACGGCTGTGACCGGTTGGGGCTTATTGATCGCCGGGATCGGATTGACCGTGATCCATCCAAAATTTGAGTCATTTCCTTTGACATTAGAATTAGTACTATTAGTTTTAGCTGTAGTTGTTTTAGGAACAATCATTCCGTTTCAGCTCTTTACCAATGCTTTGAAATACATCCGCCCAACTACAGCCAGTATGCTAGATGCCTTTGAGCCGATCGCAGCAACGATCGGTTCGATCATCTTTTTTGGGCTCCAACTCAGCGGAGCCGATCTGTTAGGCTCATTTTTGGTCATTATTGCTGTTTTAGCTTTAAATTGGCGCCCAAGAAAAAAGAAATTTACCAATAATGTCTAAGTAAGAGATACTCGCCGGAGATATTGGCGAGTATTTTTTAGCTATATTTTTAAAACGTTTCCATAAGTTATAGCTAAAACTTAGGAAAAATGATAGTATATTATTATGGAATCAGTTCGTATACTGAGATTTGCTATTTAGCTGGAGTGACCTGTTCGGAAAGTTAAAAATGTGCGGGGAGAGTTGCTCACGGTTCGTTAGATGCAGGCCTCAAGTTTAGGAAGGGAAAAACTATATTTCTTTCGCAAGTATAATTAATAAAGATTATGTTGTTTCACATTTTATATAGCTGGGAAAGTCAATGTTAGAAAAAATTCGGGTTAGGCGTCGTTCAAATGAAGTGATCAGTATTGGCGATATTGTCAATTATCGTAAAGCAACATTTGTTGTAATAAACATTTTAAGTATCAAAGTTGCTCCACGGTCTGCGGGTGAGTTTATCTATTATGACTGTTTATGTCAACAGCTCCAAACACCGGATCTGTCGGCGGAATACACGACGACCCAAGCCGAGATCATGTATCAACCGCACGAATTTCGTGAGGTCTCTGAAGTCGGGGAATTTATCTATGATGAAAGTACCGGGATCTGGGTCCAGATCGATGCCATTTTGAATGTACGTTTTGAAGGCAAAAATATGTATGTTAAATATGAATTTGCACCGGTAGTCGAGTGGTCAAATAAAGAGATGCAAACGGCAGTAGTCAAAGAACGGCGCAAATGTATGAAATTATTGAAACCAAAGATTAACAATTTGGTAAATGATTAAAAGATAGGGATGGTTTGATGGCTAAAATAGCGATAATTTCGGATATCCATGGTAATTTGACTGCATTGGAGGCGGTTATTTCCGATATCAAAGCTAAAGCAGTTGATGAGGTCTGGGTCTTAGGTGATATTTTGATGCCAGGACCTGGGGGAAAACAGATCTTGGAATTGCTGCAGTCATTACAGCCAACAGTGTTTATCCGGGGCAATTGGGATGATCTGTTATTACACGGGTTAGCTGGTAAGATCGAATTGACCAAACCTAGCCATGTATATTTTTCCAAATTAGCAATGGCTTGCGGTCAAGACCTAGGGCAAGCTGAATTAGATTTTTTAGCTACAAATCCCATCCAACAGACGCTAACACGTGGTCCCTTGACGATCAGTGTCTCACATAACTTGCCAGATCTAAATTACGGTCAAAAGCTATATCCTACGCGACCACAGGCAGACTTTGATGCCGTTTTAGAGGGGATCACAGCTGATCTAGCGGTCTATGCGCATGTTCACCACCAACTGATGCGGTATACGACCGCTGAACAGATCGTATTGAATCCCGGTTCGGTCGGCGAGCCTTTTTGTGATTGGAAAAAGTTCCAAGCTGATCTTAGAGCGCAGTATGCTTTGCTAGAGATCGATGAGTATGGACTTGGTGGGATATCTTTTTGTAAAGTTGCCTACGATTACCAAAAAGAATTGGAATTAGCTAAAAAAGCCCACATTCCATACCTTGAACTTTACGAAAAACTTTTGACAACAGGCAAAGTCTATACGCATGATCAAGAATTATTAGCCCAGTATAATGAAAAGTATGGTTATGAGCAAGAAGTGATCGCTTATCAAAATAAAATGCGATAAATAAAAAGTTACTTTAACTTTAGTGAGAAAAAAACGATCCCCAGCTTAAAATAAGCTGGGGATCTAACAACTAACAGGAGGAAATTTTATGGATCTACAAACTAGTCAAGCTACACAATTAGCTGAAATTGATTATTTAGAACGCTTTATCGATTTTATCGATGCTTCACCAAATACGATCCGTACTTATAAAACCTCATTAAAACAATGGTTTAATTACACCGACCAACAACAGATCACAGAGCCGACTCCGCAAGATGTCAAAAACTATCGTGAAGCTTTACTAGCAATGGGATTACGGCCAACAACGGTCCAAAATTATCTAATGGCAGTCAAGCAATTTTTCAAATGGACCGAAGAAATGGGTTTTTACCGCGATATTGCTAAAAATGTCAAAGGTTTAAAGCTAGGGACGGAACATAAAAAAGATTATCTGACTTCCAAACAAGCTGCGGCAGTTTTAGAAAACATCGATCGGAGTACACTCAAAGGCAAACGCGATTATGCTATGTTGGCTTTGATGTTGACGATGGCTTTGCGGACGATCGAGGTCAGACGAGCTAACATCGAAGATATGCGTGTTAGTGGTGATGTTGTTGTTTTATATGTTCAAGGTAAAGGGCATATCGAAAAAGATGCTCCGATCCGAATGCCTGATCACGTTGAAAATGCGATCCGTGAGTACTTACGCGTCCGGAAAGAATTCAATAGTCAAGCACCGTTATTTGCTTCGACATCCAATAACAATTTAGGCAAACGCCTTTCGACGCGAAGTATTCGTGGGATCGTCAAGCAATGTTTTATTGCAGCCGGTTATAATAGTCCACGTTTGACGGCCCATAGCACACGCCATACCAGTGCCACCCTCAACTTATTGAATGGCGCGACTTTGGAGGAAACCCAACAACTTTTGCGGCATACTAACATTCAGACAACTGAGATCTATGCCCATCATTTGAACAGTTTAAATAACAAGAGTAGTGATCGGATCAGTGATGCGATCTTCAAGTAGACGTTGGCTTAGGCCAGCGTTTTTTTATAGCAATACATTGAAAGTACACCCCTGGGCATATTTTAAATTACAATTAGATATTTTTAATTATAAATATATTATTTATTTTATTAGTATTATGCTATAGTATCTGTGAAATAAACTGTAAATATCGCCTATCAAATTATTAGATATTAATTTTTATAGCATCTATATATCAGATTACATATAAATAATTTCTAATTCTTATAATTAAAATCATTACAAAGTGTGCAGTTAGGGGAACACTGTTATGAGGAAAATATTTACAGTTTGCGTGTAAGTAGAGTGACTTAGTTGGTTTTCAAAGGTTATTAATGGGGGATAAAAGTTATGAATTTAACGAGAGTGACCAATGCTAAATTGATCGTTATTTTGCGAAAAAAGAAACACGTACGTTATTTGCTTTGTACTAAGTTAGTCAATCGTATTGGAAGTGCGCTATATAACTTGGCTTTATTGACCTTAGCTTCTAAATAAACATATAGTACTTTAGCGATCACGCTTGTTAAATTATCGGAGAACTTACCTGGCTTTTTCGACCCGGTACTAGCATATTTGACCGATCGTGAAACAAGAAGACTAAAAAAAGCTACTTTACTTAATTGGATCCAAGTTGGGATCTATTTTGTGATCGCTTTTTTGATGTTGCAATATCAAATGCCTCTAGCTTTATTTATTGTGATTCTTTTAGCCAACGTGGTATCTGATAGCATCGATGGATACATCAGTAATATGTTTATTCCGTTTTCAAAGACTTGGATCGATCACAGCGAGCGTCGTGTGATCTCTGCTTTGGACATTGTTTTATTTAGTTTAAGCATAGTTCTCGGTCAACTTTTAGGGGCTGCGTGGCTAACTTTATATCCTGATCAGTTTTTTGGTCTTTCATTGTTGAATGCCTTGACTTTTGCGCTGGGGTTGTTTTTTCTTCGAAAGATCAAGTTCGATGATACGGTCAAAACTCTAACCGCAGAAGCACGTTTCTCGATCAAAGACTTTTTTCAAAAAATGAAACTCGCATATGGGCATATGCGAGAAAGACATCTGCTACAAATGATCTGGTTATTAGCAATTGGCAAAGCAACTTATGCGAGTTTTCTGTTATTGCTGAATGTAGCAATGGTCTCGACTAGTAATTTGCGTTTTGGCAGTTACGCGCAAACTTTGGCTATCTGGCAGTCCATTTCATTTGTAGGGTTGATCTTAGGGGCGTTTTTACGGATCAGTTGGTTAGAAAAAATAAATTATGAGCAATTTATCATGCTGAGCAACATGACTATTATTCTATCTGTACTCAGTTGCTTTCTGGGACTCTCGTTGATCAATATTATGATTTTAAAATTGATCGGTACGCTTCTCAGTGGTTATATGGCACCTAAGTATTATACCGATCTCATTCAACAGATCGACGAAGAACAGTTAACGCGGGTAGAAAGCCTCAATAATTTTATTTTGTTGCTCGCTGATCCAGTTGGTATTTTACAAGCGACGATCTGCTTACAACTTTTTGGCTTAAGGCTAAGCTGGTTGATCGAACTGGGGATGCTAGTGAGCTTTATGATAGGTGGGGAAATCGCGATATATCGCTCCAAAAAATAAATAAAAGGGGAAAAATTATGAACTTAAAGGAATTATCAAATACTAAGTTATTAGTCGTTTTAAAAGAAAAGAAACATTTACGCAATATGATCTGTGCTAACACCATCAATCGCATCGGTAGTGCACTTTATAATGTGGCTATGTTGACCTTAGCTTCTAAACAAACATACAGTACCTTGGCGATCTCACTGGTCAACGTGTTAGGTGGAATTCCGGGTTGGATCGATCCGATCTTGGCCTATATGACTGACCGTGAGACCAAACGTCTCAAGAAAGCTGCTATTTTAAATGTCATCCAAGTTTTGATATATATCGTTCTTGCCATTGTAATGCTCAAATACAAAATGCTGCTCGCGGTATTTGTTTTTATCATCTTGGCTAATGTTGTGTCCGACAATCTTGATAGTTATATCAATAATATGTTCATCCCTTTTTCCAGGACTTGGGTCGCCCCAGATGAACGCCGGGTCGTGACTTCACTTGAGATCGTCTTATTTGGGCTAAGTTTAGTCTTTGGTCAGTTACTAGGAGCGAGTTGGTTAGTTTGGTTTCCTGATGATTTCTTTGGACTTGCGTTATTTAACGCTGTAACATTTGCTTTAAGTCTTTATTTCTTAAAAAAGATCAAATTCGATGATACGGTCAAAAGTGTCATGCCGACAAATCAGCATTTCTCAGTATCTGATTTTTTAAAGAAGATGAAAGCCGCCTATGACTATATGCATAAACAACATGCCCTTCAAACAATGTGGGTCATGACATCCCTTAAATTAGTTTATGTTAGCTACTATTTGATATTGACAGTTGCGATGGTTGCAGATGCAAATTTACGTTTTGGTAATTTTGCACAAACTCTAGTCGTACTACAGGCTGTTATGACCCTAGGTTTATTTGTCGGTTCCTTTTTAAGATTTAATTGGCTTGAAAAATTAAGTTATGAACAATTAATGATGATGCAATTTTTATGCCTTATCTTGGCTACACTCAATTGTTTTTATCGGGGACCGTTATTGATCGTCTTGGTCATTATGTTAGCCACAACTATTATCAGTGGATACCTTTCACCTAAGTTCACGACAGATCTGATTCAAAAAATCGGCGAAGAACATTTGACCCGAGTTGAAAGTCTGTTGGGATTTGTTTTAATGTTAGCCAATACAAGTGGCTCACTACTTGCCACTGCAATGTTGCAGCTCTTTAGTTTAAAAAAATCATGGTTACTCGAATTGGGGATGATGGTGAGCTTTATGGTAGTTGGGAAAATTATGATCTATAAAAATAAACATTAACAATAGCTAGTGTGATCGGTATCAATTACTGATCGCACTATTTTTATGCCTTAAAATCCAACTTCCGCAAATTAACATTAGCGGAAGTTGGAAGTTTTTTAGCCAAAATCATCCCCATTTTACCGATATTTGTGTATAATATAGAATGTATGTTCGACAAATGATGTCGTTTGATATTTTGCACTAAGATTGATAATCTATTAAGTAGAACATGAACGCTGCGTTTAAATGCGTTTCTCAGCGTTATATAAAGGAGTGAATTTAATGGCACGAACCGAGACGATCGAACTCACCAATATGTGTTTATTGCGCAACGGTGAACAAGTGCTAGTTGAAAACCGCCGTAAAAAGGAATGGCCGGGGATCACTTTTCCAGGCGGACATGTTGAAGCGGGTGAATCATTTCACCAAGCAATGATCCGGGAATTTTTTGAAGAAACAGGCTTGACCTTGTTAGACCCTAAACTTTGTGGGATCAAACAATTTTTTGTCAACGAGACCCGCTACATAGTTTTGCTTTATCGCGCAACTAAATTTTCAGGTGAACTTAAATCATCAAGTGAAGGCGAGATCTTCTGGTTGCCTGAACGTGATCTACTAAAGCAAGACCTAGCAAAGACTTTTGATGAAATGTACAAAGTTTTTGCTGATGACACTTTATCCGAGATCTACCAAGTTCAAGATAATATTAATTTATATTGATAGTTATCCATTTGATACGGTAAGATAGATAACGTAACTTTTAAATTTGATAAAGGAAATGAATGTATGAGTAAAGCAAAATACGGTGATGACTCCATCCAAGTCTTAAAGGGCTTAGAAGCAGTTAGAAAACGACCAGGGATGTATATTGGTTCCACTGATGGTCGTGGATTGCATCACTTAGTTTATGAAATTGTCGATAATGCAGTTGACGAAGCTTTATCTGGTTATGGTAAAGAGATCGACGTCACGATCCATCCCGATGATTCGATCACAGTCGTTGATTATGGTCGTGGGATGCCAGTTGGGATGCATGCGATGGGAATCCCAACGGTCGAAGTTATTTTCACAGTGTTGCATGCCGGGGGTAAATTTGGTCAAGGTGACTATAAAACTTCTGGTGGGCTTCACGGTGTGGGGGCTTCGGTCGTAAACGCACTCTCTTCTAGTTTGACGGTCAATACAGTGCGTGATGGTATTGAGTACGAAGAAGATTTTAAAGATGGTGGTCAACCAGTCGGGACCCTCAGAAAATTAGGCAAAACAACGAAAAATAGTGGGACCACAGTCACTTTTAAGCCTGATCCTGAGATCTTTTCGACGACCAAATTCAACTATGATACTTTAGCAGAACGTCTTCGTGAATCAGCCTTCTTATTAAAAGGTGTCAAGATCGTTTTGACTGATGAACGAACAGATACGCAAGATGTTTTCCTATTTGAAGAAGGGATCAAAGAGTTTGTTTCCTATTTAAATGAAGATAAAGATACATTAGGCGATGTGATGTATTTTGAAGGACAAAAAGATGGTGTTGAAGTTGAAGTGGCTGGTCAATACAATGACGGTTACTCAGAAAATATCATGTCATTTGTCAATAACGTCCGCACCAAAGATGGTGGTACACACGAAGCCGGGATGAAAGCCGCTTGGACAAAAGCATTCAATGAATACGCTCGTAAAGTTGGTCTTTTAAAGGATAAAGATAAAAATCTTGAAGGTAGTGACGTGCGTGAAGGGCTCTCGGCCATCGTTTCTGTGCGCATCCCGGAAGAATTATTACAATTTGAAGGCCAAACAAAGGGTAAGCTGGGAACCCCTGAAGCCCGGACGATCGTTGATAATATCGTCAATGAGCAATTAAACTACTATTTGATGGAAAATGGAGATTTTGCTAAAGATCTGGTCAAAAAATCCATCAAAGCTAGAGAGGCCCGGGAAGCTGCTCGGAAAGCGCGTGATGAAAGTCGCAATGGCAAAAAACGGCATAAAAAAGATCGTTTGCTCTCAGGTAAATTGACACCAGCGCAATCACGGAATGCTAAACGCAATGAATTGTTCCTTGTCGAAGGTGATTCAGCTGGTGGCTCGGCTAAACAAGGACGCGACCGTAAATTCCAAGCTATCCTACCGTTACGGGGGAAAGTTTTGAATACCCAAAAGGCTAAGTTACAAGATATCTTGAAAAATGAAGAAATCAATACGATGATCTATACGATCGGGGCTGGTGTCGGGGCTGAATTTGAGCTTGAAGATGCCAACTATGACAAGATCATCATCATGACCGATGCTGATACTGACGGTGCACATATCCAAACGCTATTGTTGACTTTCTTCTATAAATACATGCGCCCAATGATCAATGCCGGGCGAGTATATATCGCTTTACCTCCATTATATAAGCTCCAAAAAAGTGTTAACAAAAAACTTCAAGTACGTTACGCGTGGACTGACGAGGAATTGGAAAAACAAGCTAAAGCGATCGGTAAGGGTTATACCTTACAACGTTTCAAAGGTCTTGGTGAAATGAACGCTGATCAACTTTGGGAAACAACCATGAATCCCGAAACAAGAACTTTGGTCAGAGTTAAGATCGAGGATGATGCCTTAGCTGAAAAGCGGGTCACGACCTTGATGGGTGATAAAGTCGAACCACGTCGCAAATGGATCGAGAAAAATGTCCAGTTCACCCTGGAAGAAGATGGAAGCTTATTAGATACGACTTTAGCTAATAAAGCCCATGAAACAGAAGATAAAGCATAGTTAGGAGCAATTCATAAATGTCTGAACAAAATATCCAAGAACTATCCTTGGAAGCCGTTATGGGTGAACGTTTTGGACGTTACTCTAAATACATCATCCAAGAACGCGCCTTACCTGATATTCGGGATGGTTTAAAACCCGTGCAACGTCGGATCTTATTTGCAATGCACGAAGATAAAAATACTTTCGATAAGCCATTTAGAAAATCGGCTAAATCTGTAGGGAACGTAATGGGTAATTTCCATCCCCACGGCGATAGTTCGATCTACGAAGCGATGGTCCGTTTGAGTCAAGATTGGAAGTTACGTGAACCGTTGATCGAAATGCACGGTAACAACGGTTCAATGGATGGCGATCCGCCTGCTGCAATGCGTTATACTGAGGCACGTCTATCCGAGATCGCTGCTGAAATGCTTAAAGATATCGATAAAAAGACAGTTGATATGGTCCTAAACTTCGATGATACGGAATACGAACCAACTGTTTTACCGGCCCGTTTCCCTAACTTATTGGTAAACGGTGCTACGGGTATCTCAGCGGGATATGCGACTGAGATACCGACTCATAACTTAGACGAAACGATCCAAGCAACGATTTACTTGATGAAACATCCCGAAGCGAGCTTAGAAGAGTTGATGCAATTTATCAAAGGACCAGATTTTCCAACTGGTGGGATCTTACAAGGATTAGATGGGATCAAGAAAGCCTATGAAACTGGGCGTGGCCGGGCGATGTTACGCGCTAAGACCGAGATCGAAGCCCTCCGTGGGGGGAAATCTGCGATCGTAGTCACTGAGATCCCTTATGAAGTCAACAAAGCCGTTTTAGTCAAAAAAATAGATGAGATCCGTTTACTCAAAAAAGTTGAAGGGATCGCCGAAGTTCGGGATGAAAGTGACCGCGACGGGTTACGGATCGTGATCGAGCTGAAGAAAAATTCCAATGCTGAAGGGATCTTGAATTATCTCTTCAAAAATACTGATCTTCAGATCTCATATAACTTCAACATGGTCGCGATCGATCATATGCGTCCTAAACATGTTGGCTTAAAACAGATCTTGACTTCATATTTAGAACATCAACGAACAGTTACGACTAAACGGACTGAATTTGATCTAGATAAAGCCAAGCAAAGAGAGCATATCGTTGTTGGTCTGATCAAAGCTTTATCGATCTTAGATCAAGTCATTAAGGTCATCCGCGCTTCTAAAAACCGTAAAGATGCTACTAAGAATTTAGTACAACAGTTTGATTTCACTGATAAACAAGCCGATGCGATCGTTGCCTTACAATTGTATCGTTTAACGAATACTGACGTGACTGAACTTGAAAAAGAAGCGGCTGCGCTGAAAAAAGCGATCGCTAAATACGAAAAGATCTTGAGTGATCCTAAGGAATTAGATAAGGTCATTCGCCAAGAATTACAAATGATCGCTAAAAAGTACGCATCCCCGCGTAAAACTGAGATCCAAGCTAAGATCGCCTCACTTAAGATCGAAACTGAAGTCTTAGTTGCCCAAGAAGATGTGATCGTTCAGATCTCGCGGGAAGGTTATGTCAAGCGCTCCTCATTGCGTTCTTTCAACGCATCGGATGCTAATGATAATGGCTTACGCGAAGATGACGAACCAGTCCTACAAACGACTGTCAATACGTTAGATCATCTCTTTATCTTTACCAATAAGGGAAATGTGATCTATCGTCCAGTTCACGAGATCACTGAAGCCCGCTTTAAAGATACGGGCGAACATCTCTCGCAAACTGTAGGTCTAGATGCAGATGAACGGGTCATTTTTGCTAAAGTTTTCAAGAGTTTAGACGAACCCGGAAACTTTGTCTTTGCAACTAAAGAAGGCTTTATCAAGCAGACTGCACTTGTTGATCTAAAACCTGGACGGACGTATAAATCACGGGCTAGTCGTTATATCACGCTCAAAACGCCGACCGATGAAGTTATTTCGTTGTATTACACCACTGAAAATAAACAATTAGTCTGTGTATCTTATAACGGTTACGGTCTACGTTATGATCTAGCTGAAGTCCCAACGACTGGGGCACGCGCAGCGGGGGTCAAATGTATGGATCTACGGGATGATACTTTGGTGGCTGTCTTATTGGCCGATGAGCAAAGTGCGCTTGGACTATTGACGACACGCGGATCATTTAAAAAGATGAAAGTCACTGAGATCCCACTGACATCACGAGCGCGCCGCGGAGTCCAGATCTTACGAGAACTAAAGAGCAAACCCCATCGCGTGTTCACTGCGTTTTTGATCGCACCTGACCAACGTTTAGAAGTCATGACTGCGACTGAAAAAGTGATCATCGTGGAGCCAAATGCTCATAACTTTAATGAACGCTATTCCAATGGTTCTTACGTGTTTGATGCTAAGACCGAGGGTGAGCCACAAAATATCAGACTCTATACAATAGAAGAGACTGAAACTGAATGATCAAAAAGAGTATGTTATCCAAAGTGATAGCATACTCTTTTTGATATATCTATTTTTTTAGTTTAGCGACTAATGCTTCGTCTGGCGTAACATAAAGGGTCTTTTGGCCTTCATAGATCACAAAGCCTGGTTTAGCCCCATTAGGCTTTCTAAGGTGCCGAACTTGCACATAGTCGACTGGAACATTGGCTGAGCCTCGAGCCTTAGAATAGTAAGCAGCTAGACCAGCGGCTTGTAGTAAAGTTTCCTCGGACGGCTGAGCACTATGCACGATCACATGTGAGCCAGGGATGTCTTTTACGTGGAGCCAATAGTGATTTTTTTGGGCTGTTTTTAACGATAAACGATCATTTTGCAAATTATTTTTACCGACTGAGATCTCGGTCCCGTCAGTAGCAACAAAGCTTTCTGGTTTGCTCAATTTAGGTTTACGCTTTTTTTGTTGTTTAGTTTGGGTCAGATAACCCGCTGTTTGTAATTCGAGTTCGATGTCATTTAGATCACTTGGCTGTGCTAACTCTAATTGCATCTGTACACTTTCTAAATAAGCGATCTCAGCTTTAGTTAAAGCTAATTGTTGCTCTATATGCGCAACTGCATTTTTAAGCTTTTGGTATTTTTTGAAATACTTTTGTGAGTTTTGAGCTGGGGAAAGTTGCGGTGAGAGAATGATCTCAACTGGCTTTTCATCATCATAATAATTAGGTAGGGTCACACTCGTTGAATTTGGCTTTACCTGGTAAAGATAAGTCGTCAGCAATTCGCCTTTGACCCGAAAACCATCAGCTTTATCCGTATTTTTGAGCTCTTTAGTCAATTTTTTGAGCTTAGTCTGATTTTTAGACAGTTCCTTTTTAACGACATGGATCAATTTTGCACCTTGGTGAGCGACACGATCGCGTACTGCTTTTTCTTGGTAGTAACTATCGAGCATCTCACTTAAAGTCGCAAACTCTTGTTGGGTCGTATGGTGCGTAAAGATATCAAAGGCTAGCTTATTTTTTTCGGTAAAGATATTAGCTTGGGGATGCTTAGTTTGTTCCAAAAAAGCGTTAAAACTAGCGCTTATATCTTGATCTTCGTGTAGCATCTTAGCTAATTGGAGGGCACTTTGCCGCGATAGACCTTGATAAGTCTTGATAAGTTGCGTAGCTAAGACTTCACGATTCGGATACTCTTTGACTAGCGCTAAATAAAGTTTATCTGGATCTGAAAAAGGATCAATTTTAGTTTGAGCCGGGGGCGTTTTATAGGTAGCCCCTGGTAAAAGGGTCCGATAACGGTTTTGATCCATCCCGACATGCTTTACCGTGTCTAAGATCTTATTGGTCTCTTGTTCGACTAAAATGATATTGCTATAACGTCCCATGATCTCAATACTTAAGACCAACGGCAACCGATCCCCGAGTTCATTTCGAGTCATAAAGTAGAAATTGAGAACTCGATCACAGTTCAATTGCTCCAGTTTAACGAGTTTAGCACCTTCTAAATACTTACGTAAGACCATCGTAAAATTAGTCGGGACTGGGGGATTAGTATAGGGGATCTCAGTGACCTGAACACGCGCATAATTGGGATGTGCCGATAATAAAACAGGATAATTATGGCGATTTTGGCGAATCGTTAGGATGACTTCATTGGCGTAGGGTTGCGAGATCTTCATCACGCGTCCATCTAAGAGAAGCTCATTTAATTCGTTAGCCATTGCACGGGTAAAAATACCATCAAATGCCATGTTAAAAGCCTCCTTTAAAAAAGTTTCACTTAATATTGTAGCCTTTATTTCAGAAAAGAGCAAAGTTATCTGTGTAAAGTTGGCTATCTAAATGATATAATTTATTTTTAAACCCCGTTTGAAGTGGCTTATTGAACGCGCACAAGTAAGAACTGTGCTAGTAACTAGCTTATTTGTGTGTTATGATAGGATTTGCAATAATAATTAAAGTAGGTGTAATTTTATGAAAATAGCTGTTGTTACCGACAGTACAGCCTATCTCAGCGCGGAACAGATCAAAGAAAATGATATCCATATCGTTCCTATCCCGTTTATTCTCGATGGTAAAAGCTATGATGAAGGTATTGATATTACTACTGAAGAATTTTATGAAAAGCTACGGACTTCGGAAACTTTCCCTAGTACCTCACAACCACCGATCGGCAAATTGATCGAACTTTACGAGTCCTTAGGTGACCAAGACTATGATGCCGTGATCAGCATTCATTTAGCAGGTACGATCTCAGGGCTAGTTCAAACTTTGGAAACGGTCAAAGACACAGTCGATAATATCCAAGTTGTACCTGTGGATTCTGAGATCACCGTTATGTTGATGGGTTACTTAGCGATCGAAGCAGCTCGGATGGCTAAACAAGGTAAAGACCTAGATGAGATCTTAGCTCGTTTAGATCATTTAAAGAAAACGACCAATGAATATTTTGTCGTTGACGACCTACAAAACTTAGTGCGTGGTGGTCGCTTATCTAATGCTGCAGCTTTTGTCGGTAGTGTCCTTAAGATCAAACCGATCTTGACTTTTGATGATGAGACCGACAAGATCGTAGCTTTTGATAAAGTTCGTTCATCTAAACGTGCTTTAAAACGCGTAGAAGATCTATTTGAAGAAGATACAAAAGATCTAACTTATCCGATCAAGATGCTCGTGATCCACGCTAACAACGAAGAAGCAGCTAAAGAATGGCAAGCTAAACTTGCTAAAAAATATCCAAACAATTCGATCGAGATCAGCTATTTTGGGCCTGTTATCGGGACGCATTTAGGTGAAAATGCACTCGCACTTGGTTGGATGGAAGATATCGATAAATAATAATATATGTTTTAAACTGGATCGGTAGTATGACCTATCCAGTTTTTTGAGGAGGAGCTGATTTTATGAAAAAAATCGATTTAGGCTTGAAAGCTAGTTCTGACCCTGAACAGATCAAGGATCGTCTACAATATCAGCCCAATGTCTTTGAATTCTACACCGCTGAAAACGACTTTACTAGGGATGGACTAAAGCGTCTGGCCTATGGTATCGATCAAGTCAAAGATGCGGGAATAAATCATATCGTATTACATCACCCCATGCGTTACCGGGAGTATTTTACTGAACTTTTGACACCCGAAGCTAAATTGCCAGAATTGTATCGATTTATTGAGCAAAGTTCCTTAGATTTGTTACAATTAGCTTATGACAAAAATGTTCAAGTGTTGATCCATGGGTCTTATTCGCGCCAAACGGCTGAATTTCTCAGTTTATATCCTGATTTAGCGCATGCTGAAGAATACGTTTTTAAGCGCTTAGACCATTTTAAAGATCTCGGTAAAGAGCATGTGATGTTTGAAAATTCGATCTCACCGGTATTTTATTATGGGGATGAAGCGTTAGATGCCAAGATCTTAGCTCATGATTATCGCGTAGCCTTTGATACATCGCATTGCTTTATCAAGTGGCAGGGGGATAACGCTAAATTAATGACCGCCTTAGCTCGTTTGAAGCAAAATATCGTTCATTATCATTTAGTTGACTCATTAGGGCAAACACATGATAGCTTAGAACTTGGTAAGGGAAAGATCGCTTGGGAAAATATCTTACCTCTACTGAATGAAGATGCGACCAATATCTTTGAGATCGTCTTAAAAGATCAGACCAATGCTTTGGAACAAGTTAACAGCTTTAAATACTTAAAAACGTTGGAGGAAAAACTAGATGTCAACATTTAAAAATATCATGGGATGGGTCTGGCCCGTTGTTATCGGACTACTTATCGCACTTTTGATCAATACATTCCTATTATCATTGGTCAAAGTCGATGGCTTATCGATGTATCCCAATCTACAAAATAACGAACGTGTGATCATGTTAAAACATGCTAAGATAAAACGTGATACTGTCGTTGTTTTCAGTGCTAAAGGCGTCGATGACCGTCCTGGTGTGACCGACGTTACAAAATACGTCAAGCGGGTCATCGGTTTGCCTGGTGACAAGATCGAATACAAAAATGATGGTAAACTCTATGTTAACGGAAAATTCCAATCTCAAGGGTATATCACTACTGAGCAACAAAAAGAAGGAACTTTATCGATTGCAAGTGCTGAAGATAAAGGTGTGACACTTGGTACTGGACGTTCATTCACGGTCCCTAAAGATGAGTACTTTGTTTTAGGTGATAATCGTGAAGTCTCCAATGACAGCCGCTCCTATGGCTTTGTCCCGCGTTCTAAGATCTTAGGCGTTGTCAAAGTTCCATTTTGGAATGATGCCCACGAATATATCAATTCATATGGTGATTAACTAATATCGACCTCAAGTCAAGTGGCTTAGGGTCGATATTTTTTATTTTAGACGATTTATATGCTAAAATTTGTTCAATATCTTTTAGAAAGTAGGAATGTTTATGCTGATACCCGCACGTTTGAAACAAAATGATGAGATCAGGATCATTACTCCTAGTCGGACACTTGATTGTGTCGGTGGGTTTGCTGCTAATCAAATAGCACAGGAAAAATTGACCCAGATGGGATTTAAGGTCACTTTTGGTGATCACGTCTCAGGGATGACTTTAGATGGCACTAACAGCATTCCTGAGCGGATAGAGGATATTCATGCGGCATTTAGCGATCCTAATGTCAAAGCGATCCAAACAGTGATCGGTGGGTTTACCTCAAACGAGTTATTACCATACCTAGATTTTGATCTGATAGCCAATAATCCCAAGATCATCTGTGGTTTTTCTGATTTCACGGCGCTGGCTAATGCGATCACAGCTAAAACAGGGCTAGTTACCTACTATGGACCCGCTTACATAACGCTGAAAATGCTGGATAAAGCAGGGGCTTATCAAGATAACAATTTCCTACAAGCACTGACCAAAAAGCATTACGAGCTCCGACCATCACAGACCTGGTCAAGCGATGAATGGTTTTTATCCGACAGCAAGCGGACATTTTATCCAACTGATTGGAAGATTTATACACCAGGACGTGTCCGTGGTGTAACAGTTGGGGGCAATGTCAACACGTTGTTTTTATTAGCCGGAACGCAATACCAACCAGATTTTGAGGATAAGATAATTTTGCTTGAATTTGCAGATGATGGTGAAACTTGGCTCGATTTTTCTAGGTTGTTAGCTCAAGTGTTACAACTAGCTAAACGGCCACGCGCGCTTTTATTAGGGCGTTTTCCCAAAATATCACAGATGACAGAGCAACGCTTGTTATACGTCTTGGACAAATTTCCGATCCTAAAAGGGATACCTGTAATGTATGATCTAGATTTTGGACATACACAGCCAATATTTACGATCCCGCTAGGTCAAGAAGTCTGGCTCGATACTGATGAGCTAGTGATCAAGGTCTAGCTAAAATAAACAGTTATGTATATAATACTAACTGTTTATTTTAGCTACCAAAACTACTTTTTATAATGTATATTATGTAAACTATAATATATTGGGTGAATATCAATATTAACTGCAACAAAAAAGCCGACCTACTCTCCTGGTCAGCCAATATCTAATTTAAATATGTAACCACCTTCGTTAGATACCTAACGCCCAGCGCAAAAGTGCTATCGCTATAAAAAATAGTATACCGTACCAAAGCAAACTAAAAATGCAACCAACTACGCTTGCAAATGATTCCATGGCACCAAAAAAGAAGCGCATTAAATCCCACCTTCCTTAATTAAGTCAAAACAATTTAGATATTAAATGCTACCTTGAGATATACATAGGTCAGCATTATCAAAAATCCGATCCAAAACAAGCTGAACAGACAGCCCATGAAATTCGTGAATGACTCTATGATCCCATAAAAGAATCGCAAAAAATATCGCCTCCTTTGATTCCAGTCTATTACGTTACCCCTTCACTTTTATATCCCAACAACACTATATCTAAATATATTAATATATTTAAGGGACAATTACCAGTAAACTACAAAAGGTCAGCCTACTAGCTTGCAGGCTGACCGAGATAGATTCAAATTTTCAAGTACACAAGTTTTAGCTCATTATTTAGTAGTTACAGTCGTTTGTTTTACCTTATTAGTTTTTGGATCGAAGTAAGTTAAATGTGATTTACGTAACTTACTCTTTTTAGAATCACTCTGTTGGTAATTATTGTTATATAGTGCAGCTTCCCAATTACCATACATCGGATTAGGTAAAATGATGTATTTATCCCCAAATTGCGCCGCATTTTGCATAACATCATTTGTTCGTTTTGCGACAGTGTTTTCGGCTGGATCGTTAAAATCAGAAAGATTATCGCCAAACAGCATGATAACATCAGCCTTTTGTGCCACTTGTTGGCGCCGTTGTTCTTTAGTCTTATCTTGCTTTTGTTTGAGCAAGATATGCTCACGATCGGCTTGTGGCAACCCTTCGGCCGTTAAATTCTTGATCGTTGCCTTTAATTGGCTCTGTTCCCGATCGCTGACATAATAAATTTGAACTCCTTGCTCATTAGCATAATTCAAAAAGTCTTTTGCTCCTGGTACAGCCTTAGCCTTAGCCGCTTTGACCCACTGATCCCAACCATGGGGATAGGATCTATTATTTAAAGCGTTATACGCCTGATATGGTGAATTGTCTAGGACCGTTTCATCAATATCTAAAATGATAGCTTTCGGCTTTTCTGACGGAGTTGCAAGCTTAGTTGCCAGATTATTGCGAGCAACATTATACCCCTGCAAATACAACGCCTTTACTTCAGCTGAAGTTTGATACCATGCAACTGCCATCGTGTTTTGGTCGCCCAAATTCGTCTTAGCCTGCGCCGTTGACATCCCTAGTAGCATAAAAGCCACGAAACTTAAAATGATCTTTTTGATCTTCAAAATTTCTCCTCCAATTTATTGCGAGGTAAAACTTGTGTACAAGATGTATTTTAACGATTTATTTATTTGAATACAACACAAGTTTTTTATGTAAATTACTCAAACATTTGTTAAGCCGTTAAAAAAGTGTAATAATATCTATAAGACTAATTTTAAGGAGAATTTATCATATGAATGGACGTTTGCTCTTTGCACTTGGCTTGTTACTAAGTGTTATCTTACTGGTGATCGGGAATTTAGCCACATTACCGCTAATTTCTTTGATCGGTTATGGCCTAATGAGCTTAATGTTTTTGATCGCCGGTTTTACAATGGCTATTTTGCGCCATACTGGTGCTTTGACTGCTAATGAAAAAAATGTCGCTTGGGATGAAGCACCTGGTGAATTAAAGGCAATGACTATGGTGATTGGTCTAGGCTTTTTAGCGGCTGGAGTCTTTGTTATTTTCAATTATATCTTCTGATCATTATTGAATTTATGTTCAAAAGCCAGTACAATAGAACGTATTGCTTTTTAGAGGAGGAATTTTTTTGTCAGAGACATTAAAGATCATTTTGATGTTGATCATTGGCTATCTTTTAGGCTCCATCCCATCAGGTGTTTGGATCGGGAAGCTGATGTATGGTAAAGATGTTCGCGATTACGGTAGTGGTAATATGGGAACGACCAATACATTTCGGGTCCTAGGAAAAAAAGCTGGGACGATCGTTTTATTGATGGATATATTTAAAGGAACTTTAGCTGCCCTATTACCTTTCCTATTTCATTCCACTGCTAACCCACTATTGATCGGTCTGGCAGCGATCGTTGGGCATGTCTTTCCGATTTTTGCCGGTTTTAAGGGTGGTAAGGCTGTTGCTACGAGTGTGGGTGTCTTATTAGTTTATAATCCATTATTCTTTGTTATTGCTTGGCTGATCTTTTTAGTAACACTTTACATCTCCAGTATGGTCAGTGTCGCTAGCATGCTAGGCTTTTTACTGATCACGATCGTATCATTTTTCTTTAAAGATGCCCTACTTTCAGTCGTTGCGATCACTTTAACGATTTTTGTCTTTGTTCGCCACTACGGTAACATTGAACGGATCAAAAATGGGACTGAAAACATGGTACCATTTGGCCTAGGTTATAAGCGTCGACAACAAAAACAAAATAAATAAAAGCGTATCTTTGGGGCTACAGTTACCCAGATACGCTTTTTTTGTGTGCTATAATGAAGTTGAGGTGATATTATAATGGCAGTTATGCTTGAAAATGAAAAATTACGCGTCGTGATCAATGAACACGGGGCTGAATTAGCTAGTTTGATCTCTAAGGAAAATGGGTTTGAATATATGTGGAGTGGCGATAGTAAGTACTGGAAACGGCACTCAGCGGTTCTTTTCCCGATCGAAGGACGTTTAAAAGATGATACATATCAAGTTGATGGAACAAGCTATCACTTGACACAACACGGTTTTGCCCGTGATATGGATTTTGAGATCTTACATCAAGCTCCAACTGAAGTTTGTTTTGAATTACGCTCTAATGAACAGACCCTTGAAAAATATCCTTTCGAGTTTGTTTTGCAAGTTCAATATAATTTGACACAAACTAAGCTTGAAGTAAGCTACCGCGTGATCAATCCAAGTACTAAAGAAATGTATTTTGGCTTAGGTGCACACCCTGCTTTTTCAACTAAACTAAAAGCAACCGATACTTATCAAGATTACGAAGTTCGCCTAAGTCCTAAAGAGAGTTATCCGCGCATCCCGCTGGTCGATGGTTTTATCGATCTAGAACACATCACGACTGGCGCAGCAACCTTGCCCGTTAGCCATGATCTATTTAAAAATGATGCTCTTATCTATGATCTCGCCCAAGAACCAAATGAGATCAGCTTAGTAAGTAAACACCATGGCCATGGCGTAACAATCACAACGACTGATGCTAAAGCAATGGGTATCTGGTCAAGTTACCCAGCTGAAGGTGATTTTGTTTGCCTCGAACCTTGGTGGGCTTTATCTGATACTTTGGATACTGATGGCGATTTTAAAACAAAATATGCGATCAATAAGTTAAATGGACAACAAGTTTTTGAAGCTAACTACACGATCGATACTTTCTAACTAGATAATAAAAAAAACAGCACTTCCATATAAATTGGAAGTGCTGTTTTTGTGTTATTATCGAACTATATAAGGTACATTTCAAAATATAATTCGGCAAACTCTCGAAAATTCCCGAGGAAACACTTTTAAGTATCACCGAAACGTTCGGACTATAGGATATATTGACTAAGATCCTTATCAGCCACGATCTTACCTACTTTTTCTTCAACATACGCTTCTGTGATCGTGATCTCACCCATTTGCATGTCTGGTCCTTCAAAGAGTAAATCTTCGAGTAATTTTTCTAAGATCGTGTGTAAGCGGCGTGCTCCGATATTATCGGTCTCATGGTTTACACGATAGGCGATCTCGGCGATTTTTTCGATCGCTTCGATCGTAAATGTGACCTTAATGTTATCAGTCCCAATGATCGCAATATATTGCTTGATCAATGCGTTATTAGGTTCAGTCAAGATCTTAACGAAATCGTCTTTACTCAAGTCTTCTAATTCAACTCGGATCGGGAAACGTCCTTGTAATTCAGCGATCAGATCGCTTGGTTTACTTTGAGCAAATGCACCTGAAGCGATAAACAAGATGTGATCGGTCTTAATGATCCCGTACTTAGTTTTGATCTGCGAACCTTCAACGATCGGTAAGATATCACGTTGGACCCCTTCACGTGAGACTTCACCTGCATTTTGTTGCGATTTTGAAGTTATCTTATCGATCTCGTCGATAAAGATGATCCCAGTATTTTCTGCACGTTTGATCGCTGCATTAGCTGCATCAGCAGTATTCATCAGTTTTTCTGATTCTTCACGCACAAATACTTCACGAGCTTCTTTGACTGGCATCGTGCGGGTCACCATCCGTTTAGGTGCTAGTGAACCTAATGTATCCGATAGATCTAATCCCATTTGGCCTAACATTCCATCAGCACCTTGGAATTTTTGGGCAGGATCTTCCATTTGGATCGTAACTTCTTCATTTTCAAGTAAGCCACGTTGGAGTTTTTCAGCCACACTGGAGCGTTCACGTTTAACGCCCTCGGTTACGGTTTCGTTTTCTTCAGCACCTTGCATCCCTGGCATGTTTGGCATTTTACCACTTTGGAGGTCACGCATGAACTGCATGAAGTTTTCTTGTTCATTTTGACGGGTTTGTTGTTTTTGAGCTGGAACTAATAATTTTACTAAGCGTTTATCTGCTTTTTGGACAGCTTGACTTCTGACCTTTTTAAAGAGTTCATCTTGTTCCATCTTGTAAGCAACTTCGACTAGATCACGCACCATTGATTCAACATCGCGACCAACGTAACCAACTTCAGTAAATTTTGTTGCTTCGACTTTGATGAATGGTGCATCAACGATTTTAGCCAAACGACGTGCGATCTCAGTCTTACCCACCCCAGTAGGCCCGATCATCATGAGGTTTTTAGGGGTGATCTCTTCTTGCATGTCTTCGGGCAATTGCATTCGACGGTAACGGTTACGTAAAGCGATCGAGATCGCTTTTTTAGCCTGATCTTGGCCAATAACATAATTATCTAATTCAGCTACGATTTGTTTAGGTGTTTTTTCACTATGTTCCATAGAAATCTGTCACTCCTTGATTAAAGTTCTTCTACGATGATATTGTGATTGGTGAAAATATCAATATCACCAGCGATCGAGATCGCATTTTGAGCGATCTGAGCTGCACTTAGATCTTTAGCATAAGCTGTCATCGCTTTAGCTGCTGCAAAGGCGTAATTTCCACCAGAACCGATCGCTAAAACATTATCATCAGGTTCGATGACTTCACCTGATCCTGAGACCAATAGTAAGTTTTCTTTATCCATCACTATCAATAAGGCTTCAAGTTTTTGCAAAGCTTGATCGCTACGCCATTCTTGGGCCAATTCAACAGCTGCCCGTTGTAAGTTTCCGCTATATTGATTGAGCTTTTTTTCAAATCTATCTTCCAAATTAAAAGCATCAGCAACACTCCCAGCAAAACCAACTACGACTTTATTATCGTAGATCCGCCTAACCTTACGAGCAGAACCTTTCATGATGACTTTTTCGCCCATGGTAACTTGACCATCCCCGGCCATCGCAGTATGCCCATTGTGGCGCACAGCACAGATCGTAGTTGCGTGAAATGAAACAGACATGTAAATTCCTCCTAAATTTACGCTCGTGGAAAGAACTTCCGATAATCTCGTTGTAAGTGTTCCGGCGTAATGTGTGTATATATTTGTGTGGTCGATAAACTACTATGGCCTAAAAGTTCTTGGACCGCTCGTAGATCTGCCCCATTACTCAACAAATGTGTGGCAAAGGTATGCCGCAATTCATGGGGATGGATCGTGCTCGAAAGCGAACTGCGCTTAACGATCTGGTCTAAAACATAAGAGACACCAGCAGCTGTCAAGGGATCACCATGATGGTTCACAAAAACATGATCATGTTCACGTTTGTATTTAGCCATCAGTGGCTTACGTGACTTCGCCAAATAACGTTTAAGTGAAGTATAACAGTATGACCCAAATGGCACATACCGATCCTTGCGTCCCTTTCCGTGAAGAAGCATCGTTTTTAGTTCAAAGTCGATATCTTCAAGCTTGAGCCCAGTACACTCACTGAGCCGCATCCCTGTCGAATAAAGTGTTTCAAGCAGGGCGTTATCGCGTAACGAAAGCTTATCCGGGCGCCTTGTTTCCTCAAATAAAAGCTTGAGTTCTTTTTCATAAAAGAACCGTGGCAAGCGCCGTGGATTTTGTTTGATCTGCACATATGCAAAAGGATCTTTAGTCACATATCCATTGCGCAACAAAAAACGATAAAACGCCCGTAGACTTGAGACTTTACGCGAAATGCTACTCATTTTGAGATCTTTATCGTAAAGCTCACTCATAAAGACATGAACATCAAAAGTCGTGATCGCTGCAAATGATTTAGGATGACCACTGTCAGCTAAAAATTGCTCAAATTCAGTAACATCTTCTAAATAAGCAGTGATCGTCTTAGGCGAATATTGGCGTTCGACGCGAAGATATTCTTTAAATTCTGTGATCCACTTTTTTTCCATTTGCTTGCTCCTTCACCTATCTAAAGTTATTTTCTAATATTGGTCAATGTTAGTCAAGCTCCTAAATACGTATATGTCTAAAACTTTTAAACTTTCTTAAGGTTAGACGTTTGAGATATCTCTTCGTCTATGAACATGTATATTCTAAAATGAAAGTATGTTCGTGTAAAGTGATAAGCACACTAAAAAACTCGTACATCTCACACGAGAAATACGAGTTTTTATTCTTTCTTTAAATATCAGCTGTTGTTTTAAATTCTTCTAAAACAGCTAACGCACGCTGTGATAAAGCTAAATTGCGTTCGCGTTTTTCACGGATACGTTTTTCCAAACGTGGGATGATCCCAAAGTTTGCATTGATCGGTTGGAAATGCTTAGGACTAGCATGGGTGATATAGTGAGCCATTGCCCCCATCATCGTTTCTTCTGGGAAAACGACTGGTTCTTTACCTTGAGCGATCAAGGCTGCATTGATCCCTGCATAGAGTCCGCTAGCTGCACTTTCAACATAGCCTTCGACACCTGTCATTTGACCTGCAAATAATAGATCAGCACGCTTTTTAGTTTGATATGTTGCATTTAAAAATTCTGGTGAACGCAAGTAAGTATTGCGATGCATCACACCATAACGGACAAATTGAGCATTTTCTAGCCCTGGGATCATTGAAAAGACCCGTTTTTGTTCGCCCCACTTGAGATGCGTCTGGAACCCAACAAGGTTATATAAGTTACCCGCAGCATTGTCTTGCCGTAATTGAACGACGGCAAAAGGTTCTTTACCTGTTTTAGGGTCTTCTAGGCCAACTGGTTTTAAAGGACCAAAAAGCATCGTCTTTTCACCACGCGAAGCCATTTGTTCGATCGGCATACATCCCTCAAAGAATTTTTGATCTTCAAAGTCATGTAATTCAGCCATCTCAGCATTGATCAACTCATGATAAAAATTGTAGAATTCTTCTTCTGTCATTGGACAGTTGAGATAAGCTGCTTCACCTTTATCGTAACGTGATTTCAAATAGATCTTATCCATATCAAGGGATGATTTTTCAACGATCGGAGCAGCGGCATCATAGAAATATAGGCCTTCATCGTCGGTTAAACGCTTGATCGCTTGCGCCAATGGATCAGAAGTCAATGGTCCAGTCGCAATGACCGTTAATCCTTCTGGGATCTCAGTCAATTCTTCTCGGATAACTTCCACATTAGGATGATTTGTCAATTTTTCTGTGATCGCACTCGAGAACGTTTCGCGGTCAACGGCTAACGCTCCACCAGCGGGAACGTTATGTGTATCGGCTGCCTCCATGATGATCGAATCTAAGCGCCGCATCTCTTCTTTTAACAACCCCGCACCATTTGTTAATTGATTTGCACGCAACGAGTTAGTGCAGACCAATTCAGCAAAATTTTGTGTATGGTGGGCTGGGGTCTTTTTCTCAGGCCTCATTTCATAAAGTCGAACCTTGAGGCCACGTTTGGCGATCTGCCAAGCGGCTTCACTGCCGGCTAAACCGGCACCAATAACATTAATGCTAGTAGTTGTCATTATTTTACTCCTTAGTTATTTTTGAATGGCTTCTTCATAGTCACCATTTGGACACTTAACTTGTTGTCCCTTTTTCGTCTTTTTATAGACTAGATAGTGGTCACATTTAGGGCAATTTCTACCGACCGGCTTGTCCCAAGAAATAAACTCGCAGTCTGGATACCGCGAACAGCCATAGAAAACGCGATTCTTCTTGGATTTACGTTCAACAACTTGTCCTTTACCACAAACTGGGCATTTTACCCCGATCTGTTTGATGATCGCTTGGGTGTTTCGGCAATCTGGGAACCGGCTACAAGCGTAAAACTTACCATAGCGTCCCATTTTGACGACCATTGGGGCACCACAGATCTCACAATTAAAACCAGCTGGTTCATCTTTGATCGTGACCTTAGCTAATTTTTCAGAAGCTTCTTTGACCTCATCAGAGAATGGTTGATAAAATTCGTCGATAATGGAGACCCATTCTTGTTTACCTTCTTCGATCTCATCTAGCTGTCCTTCCAAATTAGCCGTAAAATCAACATTTAAGATATCAGGGAAGCATTCCTGGATCATCTTATCAACGATCTCACCTAATTCCGTTGGTTCGAATTTACGGGCAGCTAATTTTACATAGTAACGCTTTTGGATGACATTTAGCGTTGGCGCATACGTTGAAGGACGTCCAACCCCATTTTCTTCGAGCGTCTTGATCAAACTAGCTTCAGTATAACGAGCTGGTGGTAAGGTGAAGTGTTGATTAGGTTGATTTTTGACCATTAAAACTTCATCAGCTTCTTTTAGGTCTGGTAAGACATTATCTTTACGATTGGATTCAGCATAGACCTTAGTAAAACCATCAAATTTTAGTTTTGATCCATTTGCACGATAAGTCACACCATTTTGCATTAGATCGACGCGCATCGTATCGACGATCGCCGGTGTCATCTGACTTGCCACAAACCGTGACCAGATCAAAGAATAGAGTTTCATTTGGTCTTTAGTCAAATATTTCTCGATCGATTTAGGGGTCCGCATAACTGAAGAAGGTCGGATCGCTTCATGGGCGTCTTGTGCTCCTTCAGATAGTTTAGCCTTACGTGGCTTTAAAGCTGCATACTCTTCACCATATTCTTCATGAATAAAGGTCGAAGCTTCATGCTTTGCTACACTAGAGATCCGTGTTGAGTCGGTCCGCATATACGTGATCAACCCAACAGCACCGCCACGGCCTAAACTGATCCCTTCATAGAGTTGTTGGGCCACCATCATCGTCTTTTGTGTCTTGAATTTCAATGTGTTGTTTGCAGTCTGTTGCAACGTCGAAGTCGTAAATGGTGGCTGTGGCATCCGTTTACGTTCTTTCTTAGTAACACTTGAAACAGTAAATGGCTTCTTAGTGTCTAACTTAGCTAAAACATTTTGCACTGCTTCGTTGTTCTTTAGCTCAGCTTTCTTGCCGTCTAAGCCATAGAAACTAGCATCGAATTTAGCTTTATCCTTTTTGAATTGAGCATCTAAAGTCCAATATTCTTCAGGTTTAAAAGCTTTGATCTCTTGTTCACGTTGAATGATCAAGTTTAAAGCGATCGATTGCACGCGTCCAGCTGATAGCCCTTTTTTGATCTTAGCCCATAATAGTGGTGAGATCGAGTAACCTACTAAACGATCAAGAACCCGCCTAGCTTGTTGAGCATCAACTAAATTCATATCGATCGCCCGTGGGTTTTTAAAAGCATTTTTAACCGCATCTTTAGTGATCTCATTGAACACGACCCGGTTTTTATCTTTTGGATCAAGTCCTAAAAGATAGGATAAATGCCATGCGATCGCTTCTCCTTCACGGTCCGGATCGGCTGCAAGATAAACGTGAGCAGCCTTTTTGGCTTCTTTTCTCAGTTCTTTTATCACATCACCTTTACCGCGGATCGAAATGTAATGTGGTTCGTAGTTATTTTCAACATCGACCCCCATCTTACTCTTAGGTAAGTCACGAATATGCCCTAAACTAGCCATAACTTTATAGCGTGAGCCTAAATATTTTTCGATCGTTTTAGCCTTAGAAGGTGATTCCACGATCACTAAATTTTTTTTTACTTTGCGTTTTGTTTTCTTTTTGGTAGCAGTCCCAGTTGTAGACCTCGGCATACCAACAACTCCCTCATAATATAGTCTTGATTTAAAAATATCTGCTGACACGATCGATCGACCAGTCACGAAATTCGATACTCATGTTATGCTATTTAAACTAACTTTGTCAAGCAGTTTGAACATTTCTCAGCTATTGTTTACCTTACCTAAATAAATTCTTCTAAGATATCATTACTGTTCAGGACTGGTTTGGCTCCAGCTGCGATCAACTCATTACATCCCATCGAATTGATATCATTTATGCGCCCAGGTAAAGCTAAAACATTGCGATTTTCTTGTAGTGCAAGATTAGCGGTGATCAAACTGCCACTGTGATGTCTTGCCTCAACGACTAACACTGTTTGGCATAATCCTGCAATGATCCGATTACGCAAAGGAAAATGGTATTTCAACGGCCGACTTTCCAAAGGATATTCACTGAGCAACAGTCCAGCATGTGCGATCTGTGTTTGTAAAGCACGATTACAGCTTGGGTAACTGATATCTAGGCCATTACCGATCACAGCGATCGTTTTTCCGTGGTGTTTCAAAGCCAACTGATGAGTAAGACCATCAACTCCCTTGGCCAACCCACTGACAAGGACAAGTTGTTGTTGGATCACGTTAGGTAATAATTGAGTCAAGGCTTGCAGTGCATATGAACTACATTGCCGTGCTCCGACTACACCTAAGAGTTTTTTAGAATCCAACAGTTCGATATCGCCTTGATAAAACAAAACGACCGGTGGTGAGTATATTTCCTGTAATTGTGACGGGTAACGCTTATCTAAAATCGTCAAAAAATGACTGACCTTTAGATTTTGGCGGACCTTTTGCGCCAATTGCTTACTTTGTAGAGCATCCCATAGATCATTTTTTTGCGTTTGACCTAATTTTAGAAGTAGAAAAAGTTCATCTTTACTAGGGCAAGGCTCAAATGAAAGCATATAACGAACGACCCGTAATTCATTTTTAAGATCTAGGTTACATAAATGTAGCTTCAGCAAGAAAAATTCTAATTCGTTCATGAAAAACACCTCTCGCTATATAAATACGCAAAGGGTGTGAGTTTATTTGCTTAAATATTTAACAACTGGTTCAAATGTCTTACGATGGATCGGAGTGACTCCTTTTTGAGCTAGACCAGCCAAATGTTTAGGCGTCCCGTAGCCAGCATTATTACCTAGATCATAGCCTGGATATACCGTATCGTAAAATTTCATCAAGTGGTCACGATTGACTTTAGCAACGATACTAGCGGCTGAGATCGAAGCTGATTTAGCGTCGCCCTTGATCAATTTTGTTTGCGGGATGTCAGTATCAATCTGCATCGCATCGATCAAAATATGCCCCGGTTTGATCGTTAAAGCTTCCAAAGCTTCTTTCATTGCGATCCGAGTTGCCTGATAGATATTGACTTCATCGATCAGATCATTTTCGGCTACTCCAACGGCTACCGCGACCGCTTGTTCTAAAATTTTACTATAAAGTTCTTCACGTTTTTTTTCAGATAACTGCTTTGAATCATTGACTTCAACTAATTGAAAATCATGCGGTAAGATCACTGCTGCTGTAACGACTGGACCAGCCAAAGGGCCGCGACCGACTTCGTCGATCCCGGCAACGTATTCAACGTCATTATTCCATAGTTGTTTTTCTAAACGCAAGCGTTCTTTAAATTTGACTAGCTTTTGTGCCTGTTTTTCTTTTTGTTTATAATACGTTGCTAAGGCAGTCTGAACACCTTTACGTGGGTCGTTTTTCAATTCTGCTAACATTTCAGCGCTAGGCTCAGCCTTTAATAGCGCTTTGATCTGTGCGATCGTGTATGCCAAAATAATTCCCCCAATTAATAAATTAAGAGGGGCATGCTACTGCAAGTCCCTCTCGAATATGATCTAAACTTTAGCTGGATCTTTAGGAACGTCATCCAAAGTATAACGTCCTAACTTGCCCTTGCGACAATCAAAGATCAAACGTTCACTTGCGCGCGCATAGTCATCTTTAAAGCCCAATTTACGCGTCAGTTCCAGTAAAACTTCAACTGTCGGCAATTCCAAAAGTTCTTCGTCGATCTTATAGCGTTCGATCAAAGCTTGTGGATTTTTTGCACTGAATTCTTCGATCTCATATAACGCAACATCATCTTTTGCATATAAAGTATCCTTGATCGCACCCGTCAAAGCTAGCTTTTTACCCACGATCGGATCTTCGAACTTCGGCCATAAGATCCCCGGTGTATCTAATAATTGGAGATCTTTACCAGCTTTCAACCATTGCTGCGACTTGGTGACCCCAGGGCGATTGCCAACTTGAGCAACATTTTTTTTGACCAAATGATTCAATAACGTAGATTTTCCTACGTTAGGGATGCCGATACACATGACTTTGATGCGTTGCGATAAGATCCCGCGTGCTTTTTTATTTGCTAATTTTTCAGCTAAGACTTCTTTGATCTTCTTATCGATCACTTTTAATGAACCTTGAACACTGTTGATCGCTACAGCAGGTTGTCCCATTTTTTCGTAATACTCGATCCATTTACGGGTTTCCTTAGGATCAGCTAAGTCCATTTTCGTCAGCACGATAATACTTGGCTTGTCTTGTAATAGATCCTTTAACTGGGGATTACGTGATGATTCAGGTAGTCTAGCATCGACTAATTCCAAAACGACATCCACCAGTTTGAGGTTTTCTTTGACTTGACGTAAGGCTTTGGCCATGTGACCAGGGAACCATTGAATAATTGCCATGTTTTTGCATCCTTTCATAAAATTAAATCAGCTTTTGCTATTATACCATGCCTTATAGTACTTTAAAATGCCAGATAGGCCAGTAAATGATCCAGGCTCGTCCTGAGATACACGTTTCATCGACCATCCCTAAAGTACGCGAATCTTGACTGATCCGGCGATTATCTCCCAATACAAAATATTTACGCGCTGGGACTTTAGTAGTCGTAAAAAAATCATCCAATGTAAAATCTGAAGTTTCACCCAAATTTGGATCCGTTAGAAATTTTTCTGGGACCTTCTTTTGATTTACATAAAGCTGATTATTTTCATATTTGATCTCATCACCAGGTAACCCGATCACCCGTTTGATATAAGTTTCACCATTAGCGAGCTTGAAAGTGACGATATCAAAACGCTTGATCGTACCGTAATGTCGCACCAAGACTTCATCATGATCATGAAGTGCCGGTAACATCGAATTGCCATTGACCTCCAAAGGGGTGACTAAAAAAAAGCGAATGAAGAGCGCTATTACGAGCGCCAATACGAAGGGACCACTCCATTTTTTGAGTTTTTGTTTATCTACATGTACTTTCATGATGATCTCTACGTCCCTTTCTGAAAAATACACCCATATTGTAACATAATTCTTGTAAAGATAAAAAACGGGCGTCTGTTTTGAGACGTCCCGTTAAAAAATTTATTCACTTAATTTTTCGACAGCTTTTTGGTAGGCATTGTCTGATTCGGTGACTTTTTGAGCAACTTTGGCTTCAATACTTTCAACGGTTGCTTTATCAGCCGTTCCGCTAACTGTTAGCCCATTATCTGTTTGATATTTTTCAACAGCTTGCTTAGTTTGCTCATTAAAGTAACCTGATTTTTCATCCAAATCATAGCCTAAAAAGACCAGCATCTGTTGCAAATTCTTGATCTGCTTTGAATTTTGTCCTTCTTGATAGGTTTTAGCTGTATCGATCGCAGTCAAGTAGGCAACATCCGGATAATCCGCTTCGACATCTGGCTTGATCCCTTTTTTATGGATCCAAGTTCCATCTGGCGTCAACCACTTAGCGATCGTTAATTTCAATTCAGTCTTATCTTTGAATGGTAGCGTATTTTGAACTGTTCCTTTACCATAGGACTTAGTTCCGATCAAAGTGACATTGTTACCTGATTGTTTGAGTGCCGCCGCAAAGATCTCTGAAGCACTAGCGGAGCCACCATTGATCAAGACGATCGATTTTTCCTTGACCTTGAAACCGTCATCCAGTTCATTACTTGCCTTATAGACCGTTGGCTTGCCATCACGGCCAACAACTTGTAAGATCGGTTTGCCGTTTTCAACAAACATTGAAGACATCGCTAAAGCTTGATCCATCAAGCCACCTGGATTATTACGTACATCGATGATAAAGGACTTAGCCCCTTTTTTGCGCAAGCTTTGGACTGTTTGTTTAAATTCTTTGGCAGTATTTTCAGAAAATGAAGTTACTTGAATATAACCGACCTGCTTATCTTCAGTAGCTAATTTACCCTCAACTGTTTTAACTGGGATCTTAGCCCGCGTCAAAGTCTTCGTGAAAGTCGTTCCATTCCGCTTGATCGTAACTGAAACCTTAGTCCCAACTTTACCCCGCATCAATGAAACAGCTTTATTCAAGGAGTAATCCTTAGTCGATCTGCCATCGATCTTGACGATAACATCATTTGCTTTCAAACCGGCTTTAGCAGCTGGTGTCCCTGCGATCGGTGACATGATCTTGATCTCTGAACCACTTTTTTGCACTTGGGCGCCGATACCGCCAAAACTTCCCGAGATCGAATCATTTAATTCTTGACTTTCAGTCGCATTCATATACTCGGTAAAGGGATCACCTAAAGCCTCGACCATCCCATTTAAAGCACCATCAACCAGTTTTTGTTGACTGACATCTTTATAATAGTTGTAGTAAAGGGCATTATAGACCGTATTGATCTTGCCCATTGCTTGGTTAGCAGACTCGAGCCCCTTTACCTGACGATCCATCAGCCAAAACACGCCACCACCACTGAGCAAGGCGACACAAACTGCAACGAGCACGGTGGTCAATAAATTGTACTTTTTTTGTAAAAACACTCTTTTAAGTTTTGGTTCTTTTTGCTTCTCTTTTTCCACTTAAATTACCTCTTCCAAATATCCTTGCCAAGCTTCATCGAAAACACTCATTGAAGGTAGATAAGTCGCATTCAATTCGAGATAATGCGAGATCTCATGATAATCATCCGAATGTTTAGGAAAAGCTTGATCAAAGAACGCTGCATTGGCAAAATGACTGATCTCATCTACACCATTGGGATCACGTTTAGTCATCAAATACCGATAAAAACTTTCGCGCATAAATTTACCTACCTTTAATTAGTATTACTCAATGGGAAAGCGACTTTAAATTGAAGATCATCTTGCTTGAGATCAAATTTTTCACCTTGGATCTTGATCCCTTGTTTTTTGGTCAATTGATTTAGATCAAGGGTGATCGTTGCTTTGGAGGCATTGATCTTAGCCCACTTACCGAGATCGTAATTATTTTTGATATACCCTAAGACAAAACTTGGTGGAGCATTCAAAGATCCGATCGCGACTGATTTAGTTTTTAGTTCTAGATTTCCCGAATCGTCAAGCTGTGGCGTCGCATATAGCGTGAAGGAGACATCTTTGCCTAAGATCTTTGTCGTCCCCATCAAGATCGCAGATTTATCCAAGACGAAACGGTACTTGATCGCACCCTTCTTTTGGTTTTGTTGTAGATAATAGTTGACAGCCGCACTTAGTTGCTCTTTATTCAAAACAACATTGACATTGGCATACTGTCCTTGTTTTTGTGTTGTTTGCGTTGCGATCTGTTTTTGATCTGAGCTTGGAGTCGTTACTTGAAACCAAACAAAGACGATAAAGCCTAATACTAGCCCTAAAAGGATCGCAAACGCCCATTTCCAAGGATTTTGTTTCATTTTATTTTTCACCCTCTAACCATGTACTTTTATGTTTGAGCATCACTTGATATAGTCTAGAAGTGATGTAGCGATAACCTTTATCGTTAGGATGAAAATGATCTTCATCAGATAGATAGTCATTTTTCTCCTTATCATCACTTAAAAGTTGCTCAAGTTTACTATCAGCAACATCATTTAGATCGGTCGTCGCATTTTTTTGCAGTGTTGCCTTCGATCTACCGTAATATTGCCCCTCAGATAGCCGCTTATTTACATCCACAAAATAGATCTTCGACTCATTTTTAATAGTATCCTTAGCAACTTCATTCCATTCATCAGTATATTGTTGCATTTGTGTTAAAGTCGGAAAATATACATAAAATGGATTGTAGACACTGATCAAGAAGATCGGTGCAGTTTTGTTATATTGCCGCACAGTCGCTAATAAACTCTGTAAATTAGCTGCATATTCAGTTTTAGCTTTAGGCATTGCATTACTGAGTTTATTTTCAGCTAAACTATTGAAGTTTTGTTGAAGAACTTTCATCAGATCGTTCCCGCCGACCGTCATCGTGATCACATCAGCCTTTTTAAGATCTGACTGGAGCTGTTTTGAATCAAGCACACGTTGTTTTATCTGATCACTACGATCACCAGTCTTGCCGTAATTGTGTGTGGTCACCGTTAGAGCTTGTTTTTGCTCGAGCTTGGTCTTGATCAAGCCAACATAACCACCTTTATCTGTGGTATCACCCACACCAAAAGTCAAAGAATCACCTAAAGCAGTCAAGGTCAGGGTCGGTTTGGCTTTTTTGGTAGTAGCTCGTTCCACTTTAGCGGTAACTTTTTTGACTGGGTCCAATTCTTGTTTCTGCGGTAATACAAGCTGTAAAACTAAATAAAAAACAGCAGCTACTCCAACGATACAACCGACAAATGCTGCTATTTTTCCGATTGCTTTCAAAAAATATCCCCCTTTAATTGGTCTTGCCTTTATTGTAAGCTAAATGCACTTTAATTTAAATACTTATCTCATGTAAGTTGTATTTGCTAGTATGTTACAATTGTAATTGATCAAAAATTTTTTATCAGAAAGGTCGATCTATTTGCCTAAATATACTAACAAAAATCTGATCGCTAGTTCGATCATCACAGGGATCGCGCTGCTAGGCTCTGTCTTTTTAACGATCATCACGCTGCTAGCTGGGCATCCCAAAACTGCCTTTATTGTTGCGCTTTCGCTTATCTTAGGGACTGTTAGCCTGTATCTGTTGCTAAAGATCATTACTTTAGCTCTGTATAATACTAAAGCTCACCGTCCTTTAGACACGATAACACGTAGCTTAGGAGCTTTGACGCTTATGACGCTGCTTTACCCACTTTGTTTTGGGGTAAAGTTTTTTGCAGCCGGCTGGGTCGCTTTTGGACTCGTGACTGCTTGGACGGTCTTAACATTGATCTATGAATGTGTTTTTTATCTAAAATACTGGCAATGGGTCTATGCCGTTAGCTTGGTCGTTTGGTTGGTCTGTTTGATCTTGATCGTTACCGGTCAGATCTTTGAACCACTCTTTATTATCGCCATCATCTTAGGGATCCTTTCCTATTGGTGGAATAAAGCCCAGCCTAAACTACTTTGGCTCTCATGTCTTGCAGAAACATTGCTGATCTGGACTTGGCTTTTAGGTCTGATACAATTGATCCGTTAGTGATGATAAAAACGGGGATGTCGTAATAAAACATCCCCGTTTTTTATTTACGTTCATAGATATAGAAGGTGTGTGGATAATGATTTTTTTCATCGACCACACCGTCTTCTTGAAAGATCACTCTGAATTTTGAATAATCTAGCTCAGGCATAAGCGTATCACCCTTAAATTCAGCAGCGATCTTGGTCACATACAGGCGCTCAACTTCTTCTTGCAAACTATTGAACAGCGAAGCGCCACCGATCACAAAAACTTCCTCAGACTGTTGTGATAACCAAGTCTTTAGCTCAGTTAGATCTGAAAAAACCGTTAAGCGTTCAGTCGTTTGTGCTTCTTTTTTTAATTCTTCACTGTGCGTCAAGACGACATGTTGGCGCTTCGGCAATAAGCCTGGAAAACTAGCAAAAGTCTTGCGTCCCATAACGATCGGGTGACCGATAGTTTGTTTTTTAAAGAAAGCTAGATCAGCTGGCAGATGCCAAGGTAATTTCCCCTGGTATCCGATATGATGTGCCTTATCTTCAGCCCAAATAAATGAGATCATTTTTTTACCCCTTTTCTTATACAGCCACAGGTGCTTTGATAGCTCCCCAAGATTCATAGCCTTCTAGTTTGATATCATCCATTTCAAATGACAAAACGTCTTTTTTAGCTGGATTCAACCACAACTTAGGGGCCACTTTAGGTGTACGTGCTAATTGCTCTTTAACTTGCTCAAGATGGTTAGAGTAGATATGCGCATCCCCTAAAGTATGGATAAATTCGCCTACCTCTAATCCTGTTTCATGGGCGATCAAATGTGTCAATAAAGCATAACTAGCAATATTGAACGGTACTCCTAAAAAGACGTCACCACTTCGTTGATAGAGCTGACAACTCAACTTATTGTCATTGACATAAAATTGAAATAACGTATGGCACGGTGGCAAAGCACTGAAAGGTACATCTTCAGGATTCCAAGCCGAAACGATCATTCGTCTAGAATTTGGGTCAGTTTTGATCGTCTCGATCACGTCTTTGATCTGATCGATCGTTTCGCCTGTACGGGTTTTCCAATGCCGCCACTGTACACCATAAACGTCACCTAAATTGCCATACTTAGCTGCAAATTCATCATCGTTAACGATCCGGTCGCAAAATTGCTTCTTTTTTGTTAGATATACTTCTTTGAACGCTGGATCTTTTTGAGCACGTAAGCCAAAATCAGTCATATCTGGTCCAGTGTACTCATCACTTTCGATCCAATTTTTAAAAGCCCATTCATCCCAAATATGATTATTATGTTGCAATAGGTATTGAATATTGGTATCACCCTTCAAAAACCAAAGCAACTCACTTTTGATCAAGCCAAAAGGAACTTTTTTAGTTGTCAATAAAGGAAAACCTTGGCTTAGGTCAAAGCGCATTTGATAACCAAATAAACTGGTCGTCCCTGTTTTAGTCCGGTCACCTTTTTGATGACCCTTTTCTAAAATATCTCGAATCAATTGTAAATACGGTTCTTCAAGTGCAGTCATTTTCTTCCTCCGATGCAATTATTTGGGATAGATCATTATATCATGTTTTATTAGACGTATTGTCCTAACTCTTCCCAGCGGGCCATTTTTTGTTCACTTTGTGCATTTAGGTCGTCGATCTCTTGTTGTAAACTGGCGAGCTTAGGATAATCTGAACCATCCACTTCACCCATTTGCGTCTGTAATTGTTCTAGCTTTTCATCCAACATTTCGATCTCTTGTTCTAATTTATCAAATTCAAGCTGCTCAGCATAAGTCAATTTTGTTTTTTCTTTTGGTTCAGTCGATTTGGTAACTGGCTTTTCCTTGACTACTTTTTTGGCAGGTCGTTTATCTAGATCTTTTTTTAGATAATCTGTGAAAAGCCCATAATGCCGCGTTATTTTAGCATTGCCTTCAAAGATCAAAAGTGAATCGGCTACTTTGTCTAAGAAATAACGGTCATGCGAAACTGTGATCACGGTTCCTTGGAATTGATCGAGATAATCTTCCAATACCGTCAATGTACCGATATCTAGATCGTTTGTCGGTTCGTCTAAGATCAAGACGTTTGGCTGCATCATCAGTAGTTTCAAAAGATATAAGCGCCGTTTTTCGCCCCCAGAAAGTTTCTTGATCAAGGTACCATGCATTGATCTTGGAAAGAGAAACTGTTCGAGCAATTGCGTCGTGCTGACGTGCTCGCCATCTTTATTGACGATCGTTTGAGCAACATCATTTAGATAACTGATAACTCGTTTGTCCTCAGGGATGTCTTCTGTTTTTTGTTGGTAGTAGGCGATCTTAACCGTTTCACCTGTGATCAATTCTCCACTGTCTAAAGCTAATTTCCCAGCTAAAACATTCAATAAACTTGATTTACCAGCACCATTGACCCCTGTGATCCCGATCCGATCACCGGCTTGGATCAACAGATCAAAGTCTTTTAAGATCGCATGCTCATCTAAGTTTAATGAAGCATGTTTTAGCTCTAAAACTTTTTTACCTAAGCGTTGTTGCCCTAGATTGATATCGACTTTACCATCAACTTGAACTTTGTTGAGATTTTCTTTTAGTTCATTAAAGCTATTGATCCGAGCTTGCTGTTTAGTTGTTCGCGCTTTAGCCCCGGTATGCATCCACGCTAATTCTTTTTTATAGAGCTGTTGTTGCTTATGTTCAGCAGTCAATTCGCGTTCGACACGTTTTGCCTTTTGATCGACAAAATCTTGATAATTCCCGGTATAAAAATATAATTTGCCAAATGATAGTTCAATGATCTGATTAGCGATCTGGTCTAAGAAATAACGGTCATGGGTCACTACTAAAAGCGCCCCCTTATACGAAGCTAGGTAATTTTCTAGCCAAGCGATCGAATCAAAGTCCAAGTGGTTTGTCGGTTCGTCTAGGATCAGTAGGTCTGGCTCTTGGATCAAAACTTGGGCTAGGCCGACCCGTTTGACCTGACCACCAGAAAGTGTCTTGATCTTTTGATGCCAATCGTTGATGTGTAACTGCGTCAAAATAGTCTTAATATCACTATCAGCACTCCAAGCATCTTCTTGATTCATCTTGGCTTCAGCCTCATCGTAGCGTTTTTGGAGTTTTTCATTTTCCGGATCATTACTGTAGGCCGTTAATGCTTGTTCGTAATGTTTGATCGTCTGAAAAACTGGCGCTGCACCATCAAAAACAGCTTCCATGATCGTTTTTTCTGGATCCAATTCAGGTTGTTGCTTTAGATAACTGATCCGATAATTATTAGGTGCGATCAATTCACCAGAATCGGCGGGATCAAAACCACTGATCGCATTCAAAAAAGTCGTCTTCCCTGAACCATTAGTCCCGATCAAGCCGATCCGGTCATGTTCATTGATGATAAAACTCGCATCTTGAAACAGTGTTTTATCGCCATAGGTCTTAGTTAAATTTTCAATTCGAAGTGTTTGCATCTAGTTTAATTCCTTACTTAATTTTTCAGCTTGAGCTAATAAAACTGCTTTATCGTTGGCTAGTTCACCTAGCACAACTTTTTGTTCGAGCGTATTCAAGATCTTGCCTAATCCTGGTCCTGGTTTTAGGCCCAGTGTTTGGATCAGATCCTTACCATTCAAAGCTAACTGAGCCTTATCTTTGATCGGTAACGCTGTATAGGTCTGTAAAAGTTTAGCACCGGTCAAAGGTAACTGTAAGATATCTAATAGGTGGCTCGCTGCTTTAGTTGCACGTTCTTTAGCATGGTAACAGACCAACGGATCAAGATCAGGTGTGGCTTGCTCAAGGATCGATAGGACGTTTTGAACTTCCATACTGATATCATTTGAAGTTTTCCAAGCTTTGAGAAAACTGCGGACTTGTTTAGGGGTAAGCTCAAAGACATAGGCCAATAATGCCCAACATTCTAATTCATCTACTAGTTTTAGTTGAGGTAATTTGGCGATCTTACGTAAAGCTTGCTCACGTGTCGCAAATTGTGGGCAGTATTTGAAAAGTTCTGTTTCTAAAAAGGCATCTAGTCCTTGGACCACATTTTTACCTAATAATAATTTGATCCATTCGACTTGGATCCGTTCAACCGCGATCTTTTCGAGTAAATGTGCATTGGCTTTGATCGCTTGTAAAGTCTTAGGCTCGATCTTAAAATCCAATTGACTAGCAAAGCGTACTGTCCGCATCATGCGTAAGGCGTCTTCAAAGAAACGCTCAGTCGGATCACCCACAGCACGGATCGTTTTATTTTTTAAGTCATCTAAGCCAGAAAACATGTCGATCACAGTGCCATCGGGTGCTAAAGCCAAAGCATTGATCGTTAAGTCGCGGCGCTTGAGATCTTCTTTTAAAGAACGCACAAATTCGACTTTATCAGGGCGCCGAAAATCTTGATAGCCACTTTCCGTCCGAAAAGTCGTGATTTCGTAACCTTCACCATGGTCTAATACCATGACAGTTCCGTGCTCGATCCCCGTGTCGACTGTCCGCTCAAAGATCGCTTTTATCTCGGCCGGATATGCACTAGTTGCAATATCAACATCGTGGATCGGTAAGCCTAGGATCGTATCCCGGACGCTTCCCCCCACAAAGTAAGCTTCAAAGCCAGCAGCTCTTATCTGTTGTAACAACGGTAAAGCTACCGTAAATTCTTGAGGTATTTTTTCTACTTGCATAATCTATATCCAACCTATTCTAAATATATAGTCAGTATTATTATAGCCGTCTCAATTCAGCGTTACAATTAAAAGTATCTAACAAAAAAGCACTCAACTTTCGCTGAATGCTAAGGTAAATTACTTTAATTTTACGATATGTGGTTCGATAGCTTTTCTGACATTTTCTTTTTCTTCGGGTGTCAACTTAGGCCAGTAAAGTTCTTCTAGATCATCAAAATAAAGGCAAGCGTCCTCTGGATTAGGGTGATCGGTCATTTCAAAAACGAAAAACATCAATTCACTTTTCTCATCACTTGTTAAATTGTACAATTAGTCAACTCTTTACCCATATATGAAAATTCTACGTCACCGGCAAATATTTTATATTTTTTGCTCATTTAGCTCACACTCATTTCATAGTAATTTCTTCTTGGGCCGATTATACGTGAAACCTTCACCCAATGCTTCGGTCACATCTAAGACTGAGATAAAAGCTTTGGGATCATGATGCTCTGCGATCCGCTTGATGGCCGTCAATTCACTGGGACTGACGACACAGTAGATCGCTTTAAAATCTTGATTGGAAAATGCCCCTTGTCCAGCTAAATAACTGACGCCCCGATCAAGATCTTGGATGATCGATTTAGCGATCTCATCTGGAAAGCGTGAAATAATCACAACACCGCGCGCTGCATATGCCCCACCTTGGATAAAATTAACTAGTTGCGAAAAGACATACGAAGCGAGCAAGGTATACATCATTTGGCGTAGGTCCAAGTAGCTCAGAGATAACGTCAAAACGACCACATCTAACGCAAGCAGTGTCTTTCCCATCTGGATCCCTTTTTCCTTCTCCAAGATCCGAGCTACGACATCGGTCCCCCCGGTAGTTCCACCGAATTTATAGACGATCCCTGAGCCAACACCACCAAAGATCCCAGCTAAGATCCCGGCAATAAAGAGATCATTATGAATATTTATCGGAATATAGAATCGTTGCCAAAACCAGATCCAAAATGACAAAGCCAATGTTCCATAAACCGTATAAACTAAAGCTTTTTTCCCTAAGTAGCGATAGCCAATGATGATCAAGGGAATATTGATCAAGATCGTTGATAGCGCTGGATCGATATGTAACCAATAACGAATGATCAACGTGATCCCTGTAACTCCACCTTCAGCTAAATTATTTGCTATATTGACCGAGACTAGACCCAAGCCATAAAAAGCACACCCCAAACTTATCATGATAAGATCTATTATACTTAAACGTTCATTTGATACCATGCAAACACACCCTCTCTAGTTTTATAATAACATAAGTAGGTCGCTAACTTACTAGCTTAAGATCAGTTATAAAATGTTTTGTTGACTGCGCCGGTTTTTGGCGCATTCTTTTATTTTATTTCTTAAAGTTAAAGTAACATTTTATTATTGATAAACTTGCAAGCATTTACACTTTTTGCTATTGTTAAAGTAACAAATTATTATTATCGAGGTGGGTAAATATGGCACAATTCCCTTATGAAGATAGATTTCGGCATTATTTAGAATACGATCGGGTGCTTGAAAAAAATACTTGTGATGATCTTTGTCGTGATGTCGCCGATCTCTTCAACTATCTAAGAAATTTCAACAGCCTTTACCGCACGGATCCTGATCTCTCTAACCTGACCGAAAGCGATATCCGTGATTATTTAAACATGCTCCAAGTCAAACGGGAGATCAAAAATACGACTTACAACAAATATCTGACACACCTTAATGTTTATTTTGCGTTTCTCTTCAATGAACGTCTTTCAACTAGCTTGCCTACTCTACCATTAAAAGGACTAAAACGCTCTAAAAATGAGCTGGTCCCGGTAAATTGGCAAGAAGAACTACCGCTATTACTGGAAAACGATGACTTATCGTATTACACGCGTGCCACTTTATTATTTATCTCACACTATTATACGATCACCGAGATCTTACAAAGTGGCTTTTATCAGATATTAGACACGGAAAACTTTGCCCCCAATGAACAGCTCTTCTTAGACCGCTTTAAAGAATATCTTGCTCCTTTGCAAACTAAACAGCACAGTCAAGATCTTTTCTTAAAACAGCGGATCAATCTAGTTGAACCCCGGCTGACTTTGCCTGGCTTGCATAAATATCTCAAAGCTGACCAACCTAAATGCTTCTTACCTTTGATCCCACGTAAGCTCTACCAAGCTGCGATCTTCCATGCTCTATTGACCGAACAACACTTAAATGAGCAACAACTTAGTGACAAATTGCATCTTGATGGGACTTCACTCAACTATTATCGACAAGAACTGATCAGATACGAACTTCAATAGCAAAAAAGCGCCCGAATTCGAGCGCTTTTTTGCTATCAATATTGTAATTCATCTAATAGATCTTCGACTTCATAATCAGTCGGAACTTGCATGAGGTAAGCTTTAGCTGCTGCACTAGCTTCAGTACGGTGCCCTGCATTTCTAAAGAAGAAAGCTGCATCCCTTAAAAATTCAGCATTGTCATCTAAATAACGAGCAGCTGTTTCGTAATTAGTCAAAGCCTGTTCATAATTATCCAAGTTGGCATATGAACGCCCTAGATTCCAATAGATCTGCGGATCAACTTCATCTTTAGCCAAATAATCTTTCAAAAGTTCGATATTTTCTTGATCTTGTTGCGTAGCCAATAATTGGTTACTCAATTCCAAAACTAGCGTCAAATTACTTGGATCTAACGCTAAGGCTTCTTTCAAGTAATCAGTTGCTTCCTTGTTTTTGCCCAATTTAGCAGCTAATTGACTGGCTTTTTGGTATAGGGCTTCATTAAATTCATCCACGGCTAGACCTTCTTGGGCCGTGATCAAAGCTTGACCAAACTGACCCGCTTGTTCGTAGAGATCAGCTAAATATGGATAGACCGTCACATAATCTGGCGTACGTTCACGCAACTTCTCAAAGTTGGCCGTCGCAGCTTCAAGATCACCTAATTCACGTTGGGTAAAGGCTAATTGGAACAACGTATCGTTATCGAGTTGTTCTTCTGGGATCTGTTCTAAATAGCCTAATGCAGTCTCAAACTTACCATAGCCGGCATAAGAAAGACCCAAACGAGCCACTAAATTGACCCGGGAAAACTCTAAGATCCCTTGTTTTAACAAGGAACGATAAAATTGAGCTGCTTTACGATATTCTTTAATGTTAAAGTATAACTCAGCTAAAGCAAATTCGATCACCGGTTCATCTGGTGCTAATCGATAAGCCGTTAGCAATTTTTGTTCACTGACATCAAAAGCCCCTTGCGTCTGATAAAGATCAGCGCTAACTAAAAGAGCTTCTAAATAAGCATTTGATTCCGGAGTGATTTGAGATAAGATCGCTAAGGCTTGATCATCATTACCTTCACCGATCTGGATCTCAGCTAAGGCGGTCTTTAAGCTATCTTCATTGGGATAGCGTTTGACTAAAGTTTCGTATGCTTTAGCTGCCATCTCAGAAAAGCCTAGTGAATACAGCTCTTCGGCCAAACTGTATAGCATATCGTCTTCATCCCTAGTCAACGCAAGCTCTAAAGTTTCATTTGCTTTGGTAAAATCTCCTTGCGCTAAATGATCTAGTGTTTCTTCCGAATAAGTCATGTGGTTACCACCTTTACTTAATAACTTCTAGCTACCATCATAACATAAAAAAGTCGCTAAATTAATAACGACTTCTTTGGTATTAACCTAAATATGGATCCGCTGGAACATGTACGAGATCATTTTCAACTAGGCGTTCAGCGATCTGAACTGTATTCCATGCAGCTCCCTTCAACAAATTATCTGACACGATCCACATGTTAAAACTACCCGGATTTTCCTTATCAGCACGTACCCGTCCCACAAAAGTCTCACGTTTACCTTCAGCTGTCAGTGGCTGTGGGTATTCTTGGTGAGCCGGATCATCTTGTAAAACGACTCCAGGAGCAGTTTTAAGCGTTTCTTTGACTTGTTCAGCTGTCAAAGTGGTATCTGCCGTCTTAAAGTAGACCGATTCACCGTGGCCGATCACGACTGGGACCCGAACACAGGTCGCCGTCACTTTGAGTTTTGGATCATTCATGTCACCTTGCATGATCTTTTTAGTTTCATGGATCATCTTCCACTCTTCATGTGAGTAACCATCTTCTTCAAAGACATCGATCTGTGGCAAAAGATTAAAAGCTAGTGGATAATGCTTCTTGTCACCCTTGACTGGAAAGATCTTACCTTCCATTGTCTCCCCATTCAAATAATCTTTGGCCTCTGAAAGCATTTCATCTAAAGCAGTTTGACCTGCGCCTGAAGCTGCTTGATAAGTCGAAACGATGATCTGTTCTAAGCCAAATTTTTGGCGGATCGGTTCTAAAGCGACCATCATTTGGATCGTTGAACAATTAGGATTAGCTACGATCCCACGGTGTTCAAATAAAGCTTGTTCATTGACTTCTGGGACGACTAGCGGTACTTCTGGCTCCATCCGAAAAGCACTCGTATTATCGACACAGACCGCCCCGCGCTTAACTGCTTCAGGGAGCAATTGCTTAGAAACAGCACCACCAGCTGAAGCTAAAACTAGATCAACACCTTCAAATACCTCTGGTGTTGCCTCTTCGATCGTGATCGCTTGGCCCTTAAAACTGAGCTGTTTACCTGCCGAACGCTTGGAAGCAAGCAATTTGACCTTCTTGACTGGGATCGTTGACTGTTCTAATTGTTCGATCAACCGTGAACCCACCGCACCAGTAGCACCTAAAATAGCAACTGTATATTCTCTCATTTTACTTTACCTTCTTTTTATAAAATATTTTCTAATCCAACGATTAAACCGTCTAATGCCTTAGCCTTTTGCACCGCAAGCTTGACACCGCTCATAAACGAAGCCCGATCAAATGAATCTTGGCGGATCGTCAAGGCTTCACCTGCACCACCAAAAAGGACCTGTTCATGAGCCACATATCCTGGCAAACGAACTGAGTGGAGCTTGATACCTTCATAGTCACCGCCACGTACATGCGCTAGGGTCTCAGTTTCATCCTTTGCTCCTTGATGATGCGGTACGCGATTTTGTGCGATCAACTTGGCTGTCATCAAGGCTGTCCCTGAGGGTGCATCTTTTTTATTATCATGATGCATTTCAATGATCTCAACATCAGGGAAATATTTGGCTGCTTCTTTGGCAAATTTCATCAATAATACCGCTGACATCCCAAAATTAGGTGCCACCAAGCCACCTAGCTGCTGAGCTAAAGCTAACTGCTTAAGTTCAGCTAACTCTTCATCGGTCAAACCTGTAGTTCCCACTACGGGACGCATCCCGTGTTTTAAAGCAAATTTGACATTTTCAAACACAGCACTCGGAGCGGTAAAGTCGATCCAAACATCAGCTCCATGTTCGATCTGCGACAGCTCATTGTAGATCTTGACCTGCTCACCAAGACCAAAGCGTTGACGATCACTTTCGGTAGCTCCTAAAGCAAAAACCGCCACCAATTCAAAATCAGGTGTCTCATCGATCAACTTTAAGACCTGTTGGCCCATTGAACCTGAATAACCTGCAACTAAAATCTTGATCATTTTGTCTCCCCCAAATCTAATGGTAATCGTTTTGATAAAGCATTTTTAGCTAATCCTAGGCTTGATGCTAATTCTTGTTGTTGAGCCTCATTTAAAGCAAGCAACGGTAACCTAAGCCCACCAACAGCAAAGCCCTGGGCATTCAACACGGCTTTGACTGGAGCTGGTGAAGGATACATAAACAAAGCTTGCATCTTAGGGAGCAACCATTGTTCCAATGCCTTAGCTTTACTTTGATCAGCTTTAGCAAATGCTTGATACATTTGTGTCATTTGCTCACCGTAAATATGTGCCGCCACCGAAATAACTCCAACTGCGCCTAATTTCTTAGCTGCTAAAGCCTGTGCATCCTCACCAGTAAAGACACTAAAAGCTTCATTACGTGTATTCTCGATGATATATGCCAGCTCATCTAGACTGCCACATTGTTTTACCCCAGCAATGTTATCCAATTTGGCTAAGTCTACGATCACTTCTTTATCGAGTTTGACACCAGTCCGACTAGGTATATTATACATGATCAAGGGAAGCTCAGCCTTTTTAGCCAAATATTCAAAATGTGCTCTTATCCCAGCTTGATCTGGTTTATTGTAATAAGGTACTACGGCCAAAGCGTAATCTATTCCCGTGATCTTTGCAACTTCATTGATAAATTCTAAAGTCGCTTGAGTCGCATTCGTTCCACAACCAGCGATCACTGGAACACGTCCAGCAACTATTTGGGCAAACTTTTGGTAAAGCGTTAATTTCTCTTGATGTGTCAAAGTTGGCGTCTCACCCGTTGTACCGCCGATCACAAAGCCTTGGGTCCCACTTTGTAACAAGTGTTCAGTCAATTTTTCTAAGGCAGGATAATCGATCTGCCCTTCAGCCGTAAATGGGGTCACGATCGCGGTTATGATCTGTGATCTGGTTAACATTAAGCATCCACTTCTTTCTCTTGTTTCATACGGGCACATAAAAACCCAGTTATTGCATTGACTCCCTTGAGGATCGCTGTTTGATCAGGCACTAGCTTATTGCTATGTAAAGCATGGACATCATTTACACCTAACCAAAACATCGTCCCAGGAAATTTGGAAAGTAAGTATCCAAAATCTTCCCCGGTCATCTTCGGCTCAGTCTCGATAAATTCAACATCTGGCGCTTTTTGCATATGTTCAATGAAAAAAGCCGTCAATACAGGATCATTTTCAACGGGTAGATAACCACCTTGATTCAAGGTAAGCTCGACTCGAGCATCAAAACTCTGGGCTACACCATCGCAGATCTCCTGTAATCTTTTTTGGATCAAGGTGATCATTTCTTGGGTCAAGCCACGAATGGTGCCTTTGATCACCGCTTTACCAGCGATCACATTTCTGATCGTACCAGCCTTTAGTTCACCAAACGTTAAGACACCACCCTTAGTTGGATCGACATTGCGCGAGATGATCGTTTGCGCCTGCATGATCAAAGCACTAGCGCAGACGATCATGTCATTGGCTTGATGGGGATAAGCTGCATGGCCTCCTTTGCCGTACAAATGGATATCAACTTCAGTTGTTCCTGCAAATAATGTTCCTAAATTACATCCGATCGCACCAGCAGGCAGTTCAGGTGCATCATGCAAAGCATAGAATTCATCGGGGCGCCACTCTCCACTAAAAACGCCTAATTCATAAGCTAATTTACCACCATTCTTACTTTCTTCAGCTGGTTGAAAGAAAAAGATCAAGTCATCTTTAGGACGAGTAGTTGTAAAATAAGCTAAGACTCCCAATGCCACTGTCATATGGATATCATGACCACAAGCGTGCATCACCCCAGGATTTTTCGAGCTGAACTCTAAGCCTGTTTCTTCTGTGAGGGGCAACGCATCGATATCGCAGCGATAGCCGAGCGTTTTTTTAGGGGCACTTCCCCGCACTTTGACCAATAAAGCCGTTGGCAACTCAGGGATCTCTTTTATCTCTAAGTAACTTTGATCTAATTTAGCGATCTCTTGTTGTAAATATGCTTTCGTTTTGACTTCTTCTAGTGCTAACTCGGGGATCTGATGCAACTCTTGATAGATCTTTGTCAACTTACTTTCACTTAACATTTTGCTCACAACTTTCTTAAATCATCTTCTAAGCCTGTCTTTTCTTTGGTCTTTTCATCAGTGTATTTAACAAACTTAGCTGGTACCCCGGCAACGACACTGTAAGGTTCAACATCTTTAGTCACGATCGCACCAGCAGCCACGACTGCGCCTTTACCGACCCGAACACCTTCTAAAACAACAGCATTAGCGCCGATCAAAACATCGTCTTCGATGATCACAGGCGTTGCCGACGCTGGTTCGACTACCCCCGCCAAAACAGTCCCCGCACCGATATGACAATTCTTACCTACGATCGCACGGCCACCTAAAACAGCCCCCATATCGATCATTGAACCAGCACCTATCTCGGCTCCAATGTTGATGATCGCCCCCATCATGATGACTGCATTATCACCGATCAAGACCTGATCTCTGATCAAAGCGCCGGGTTCGATCCGCGCATTGATATCTTTTTGATCTAGTAACGGTACAGCGGAGTTTCGCGTTTGGTTTTCGATCACATAGTCTTTGATCTTAGTTTGGTTAGTGGCTAAAAATGGTTTGACGACCTGCCAGTCACCAAATAATACAGCACTATCTGCCCCGCCAAAAACTTTGATCTCATTTGGAATATCAAGGTCAGCGATCGAAGCGTTCAAATAAACTTTGACCGGTGTCTTCTTGTCTGCGTTTGCGATAAAATTGATAATTTCTTGTGCGTTTAATTCTGCCATGTTCTTTAATTGCTACTACCAAAAAGTAGCTTTCCTTTCTTGATTTTATTTATAAGGTAGATCCAACTTCAATAAGTCAGCGTAAGTCTCACGTTTGACTACTAGTTTAGCCTGCTCATTTTCGACAAAAACAACTGCGGGACGTGGATTACGATTGTAATTTGAAGCCATCGCATAACCGTATGCCCCCGTTGCTAACAGCGCGATGATGTCACCTGGTTTTGTTTCAGGTAAAGCTAATTTATCGATCAAAATATCCCCTGATTCACAGTATTTTCCAGCTAAATGCACTGTCTGAGTCACTTTGGCGTTTGGCTCATTAGCTAAAACAGCTGCATACTTAGCTTGATATAAGGCGGGGCGAATATTATCTCCCATGCCACCATCAACTGCTAAATACGATAAATGGTCTGGAATATCTTTTCGTGCCCCGACTGTATATAGGTTATATCCAGCTGGTCCTGTGATCGAACGCCCGGGCTCGATCCAAATTGCTGGAAGCTCCAACTCATATTCCAGCGCCTTTTGCTTTACCGCCTTAATGATCTGCTCGACAAATTTTTCTGGTGCCAACGGATCATCTTCAGCGGTATATTTGATACCAAAACCACCACCAACGTTGATAACTTTAGTTGTATAATCGTATTTTTGCTTCCAAGAATGAGCCACTTCCATCAATTTTTGACCAACTAACTCAAAGCCACCTAATTCAAAGATCTGGGAACCAATATGTGCATGGAGCCCTAAAACCGTGATCTGCGGGTCAGCCAGTAACTGAGTCAAAGCCTTATCAGCTTGCCCCGAAGCTAGATCAAACCCAAATTTACTATCGATCTGGCCCGTTTGATCATATTCATGCGTATGTGCTGAGATACCCGGAGTCACGCGCAAGATGACTTTAGTTTTAGCTTTTTGCTCCCGTAAGACCCTCTGTAGAAGTTCGATCTCATAAAAATTATCCACGATGATCACACCGACGCCGGCTTTGATCGCAAATTCAAGTTCAGCGATCGACTTATTATTTCCATGGAAACTGATCTTTTCAGCGGGAAAACCAGCTTTTAAAGCAGTTGCTAATTCACCACCGGAAACAACGTCTGTATGACAATCCAATTCATTGATCACTTGGTAGATTGCTACCGAACAAAATGCCTTACTAGCATAGCTGACTTCATAGTCAACGGCTTGCTCTTCAAAAACTCGTTTAAATTTAGTGATCTGCTCCTTGATCAAAGCCACATCATATACGACCAATGGAGTTTGGTATTGATGGGCTAAGCTGATCGCATCTACACCGCCGATCGTCAAATGACCGGCGTTATTCGTTGGTAACGTCATAAGTTCCCCTCCAATAAATAAATTGCACAAAAAAAAGATCTTTTTAGTCCTATCGCCTAAAAAGATCTTGCTGGAATAATTGCAAAATTCTGTTTGATCGATAGCACTCCGCAAAGTTTAGTTTGCGACAGTCTGTGATCTCTTAAACCACAACCCAGCGTTAAGTGTCTATAAACACCTAAAACTTCGGCAACTTCCCCTTTCAAGGACCACTCAAACACTGTTATAGCAGCTAAAGAACCTTACTCATGTCAGTTGCGCCTCTTCGATTTAACATAATACTATAATTTTTAATGTGATACGTCAAGAGATTTTAATATTATTTTTTTGAAAATCGGTTTTTTTATAAAAAAATCTAGAATTTTATATATTTGACTCTTGTCATTAAAATTAAAAATGATACAATTCAGTTATCGAAAAATTAAAGCGAGATTACCTCTCATCATACAAGATGGGGGAAAATAAGCCCTTATTCGCTTAAAAAATTGGAGGGATATTCATGATCAACTTAAAAAAAGTTCATGGATCACAGAATAGTTTTTTTATCTTAGATCAAACATTACTGACTACACCTTTGACCGAACAAGAATTGGTCACACTGACCAAAACACTCACGACTAAAACTTCCGGTATCTTAGGTGGTTCGGATGGCGTCCTAGTCGTTCAAAAGAGTTCTACTCCCAACACGGTGGCACAAATGCGCGTTATCAATGCTGATGGGAGCGAAGCATCAATGTGCGGTAATGGTCTGCGTACAGTTGCGCGTTATTTGGCCGAAAAACACGTGCTGACAGCTTTTAAAGTTCAGACTCGCCAAAGTGACCTAGAAGTCCAAAAACAAGCCGACCTAGCGCCTAATGTTCCTGCTTTTGGCGTTGAGATCTCACCCGTTCATTTTGAGAAGCGCTATCTTCCCTTTGATAACCTAGGAGCTGAGCAGGTCATCGATCGTCCCTTGGCGGAATTTGACCCTCAGGAAAAATTACACTTTACGATCATGGCCGTACCCAATCCCCACTTGATCAGTTTTGTACCCGATATTGAGAAAGCTGGAACATTTTTAGGCGAATTAGGCGCTAAGTTAAATGCCCCAAACCCGTATTTTCCAGATGGTGTCAACGTCAACTTTGCTCAGATCCTAGGTCAAAACAAGCTATTTGTGCGTACTTACGAACGGGGCGTAGGTTTTACTAATGCTTGTGGGACTGGAATGTCGGCTACAAGTTTAGCCTTTTATCTCAGTCATCCCGAGCACTGCGATCTCACGCAAGAGATAACAGTCTTCAATCCCGGGGGAATGGTCAAAACTAAAGTGCAACAATTAGATGATCAATTTAAGATCCAGTTGATCGGAAATGCAACTTTCACCCATGATATTTTAGTTGCTGAAAATCACTTACATCACAATACAGTTACTCCCAATGTTTGTCAGATCCAAGCGACCGGTGAACAAGAAGCTTACTTAAAATTTATCCAACATCTAAATGCCTAATATAATACTGGAGCCATGGTTGACTTCAAATCAACTATGGCTCCAGTATTCTTTAATACAAAAAAAGACCCCTGATATATCAAGGGTCGAAGCTAAAATAAGTCAATCTTATTTAACAGCATCCTTAAGCGCCTTACCTGGTTTGAATGCAGGTACCTTGCTTGCAGGGATTTGGATCTCTTTACCAGTTTGTGGGTTGCGACCCTTACGAGCTGCACGTTCACGAACTTCAAAGTTACCAAAGCCGATTAATTGAACTTTTTCGCCTTCTTTAAGGTAGTCTTGGATAGAACCAAAAACTGCATCAACTGCAACAGTTGCGTCCTTCTTTGTCAAACCTGTCTTTTCAGCAACAGTTTCGATCAATTGTGCTTTGTTTGCCATGTGTTTCACCTCCTCAAGTGAAGATAAAGATATAGGCATATCTTCTTGTCCATTTCTAAACTAGCCAGAAATGGTGAAACAATGACTAACAAATCATTGCTCAGTTAATAAGATAGCACAGAAAGCCTAATATAGCAACGTTTTTAATCATTTTTTTGAAAAAATAAGATAAATTTAGGCATAATTTTTTTAATTTTTTATCTTTGATTATTTACGCCGTCTTTCGATCACATGGATCGGTGTACCCTCAAAATCAAACGCTGCTCGGATCTGATTTTCCAAGAAACGTTCATATGAAAAGTGCATCAATTCTGGGTCATTAACAAAGACGACAAATGTTGGTGGCTTAGTGGCCACTTGAGTCGCATAGTAGACCCGCAATCGACGTCCATTGTCTGTTGGGGTTGGATTATGCGCGATCGCATCCATGATAACATCATTCAAGACAGCTGATGAGATACGGCGTTCATGGTTGTGATTTACACGCTCGATCAATTTTGGTAATTGTTCTAAGCGTTGATGCGTCTTAGCTGAAACGAATACGATCGGTGCATAACTCAAGTATTGGAACTCTTGCCGGATCGTCTTTTCAAACTCTTTCATCGTGTGGTTATCTTTTTTCAAAGTATCCCACTTATTGACAACGATGATGATCCCACGTCCTGCTTCATGCGCATAGCCGGCTACGTGTTTATCTTGTTCACGAATACCTTCTTCAGCATTTAAAACAACGCAAACGACATCAGAACGATCGATCGCACGCATGGCCCGTAAAACAGAATATTTTTCTGTATTTTCATAAACTTTACCTTTTTTACGGATCCCTGCAGTATCGATCATCGTAAATTCCGTTCCATCTTCAGCCACGAATTTCGTATCGATCGCATCACGCGTTGTGCCTTCAACGTTAGAAACGATCACGCGGTTTTCACCTAAGATCGCGTTGACTAAAGAAGACTTACCGACATTAGGGCGTCCGATAAAGCTAAATTTGATCGAATCATCTTGTTCTTTAGCTCCATCTTTAGGAAATGCCTGACAGACCTTATCTAATAAGTCACCCGTACCGATCCCGTGAGTTCCAGAAAGTGGCATTGGGTCGCCAAACCCTAATGAATAGAAATCATAGATCTCACTTCTAAGTTCAGGGTTATCTACTTTATTTACAGCTAAAATAACTGGTTTATCAGTTCGATATAAGATCTTTGCTACTTTTTCATCAGCATCCGTGACTCCTTCTTTGACGCTTGTCACAAAAACGATCACATCAGCTTCATCGATCGCGATTTGAGCTTGCTCGGTAATTTGGGCTAAAAATGGTTCGTCCCCCATATCGATCCCACCTGTATCGATCAAATTAAAGGGTTGTCCGAGCCATTCGCTCTTCGCATAAATACGATCACGAGTCACACCAGGGGTATCTTCAACAATAGAGATCCGCTCACCAGCGATCCGGTTAAAAACCGTTGATTTCCCGACATTTGGACGTCCAACGATCGCAACGACTGGATTAGCCATTTTAATCACTCCTTATAATAATGTTTTAGCAAAAAAACTGACCCAAAACCTTTTACGCTTGGGCCAGTCAAAATGAATCTCAATTACGTGAGATTAGTCTTCATTTTTTAAGTCGTCACCGACTAAGTCGCCTAAAGTAAAACCTGTATCTTCTTCTGGAATTTCAACATGTTCTTCTTCGACAACTTCAACTTCTTTTTTATTAGCTGCTGGTTTTTCTTGTAAAGCTTTGATAGATAATGCTAAACGACGGTCTGCACCGTTAACATTCAAGACTTTGACTTTAACGTCTTGGCTAGATGTCAAAACTTCATTTGGTGTAGCAATATGCTTGTGTGAAATTTGTGAAATGTGTACCAAGCCTTCAACACCTGGGAATACTTCAACAAATGCACCAAAGCTTGTCAAACGTTTTACCTTGCCATCAAGAACGTCACCTTCAGCAACTTTTTCTTCAATATTGTCCCAAGGTTGTGGCAATGTTTGTTTGATAGAAAGTGAGATGCGATCTTTTTCAGGATCGACAGCTAACACTTTGACCTTAACATCTTCGCCAACTTTCAAGACATCAGATGGCTTGCCAACACGTTCGTAGGAAATTTCAGAAACGTGAACTAAACCGTCAACGCCACCAAGATCGATAAACGCACCAAAGTTAGTTAAGCGCGCAACTTTACCATCAAGCACATCGCCGGCTGCAAGTTGTGACATAACTTCTTGTTTCTTAGCTTCACGTTCTTGTTGAACGATTTCTTTATGAGATAAAATCAAACGGTTTTCGCTTGGTTCGATCTCAACGATCTTAAGTTCAAGTTCTTGACCCTTGTATTGGTTGAAATCTTCAACGAAATGGTCAGAAACCATTGATGCAGGGACAAAGCCACGAACGCCAGCGTCAACAACTAAGCCACCCTTTACAATTTGAGTTACAGGAACTGTGATAGTTTCACCTGCTTCAAATTTCTTTTCGATTTCATCCCATACTTTGCGGGCTTCGAGGCGACGTTGTGATAATAAGTAGCTACCGCCTTCTTTGTCAGAACCGATCTTAGAAATAACAACTAAGTCAAGCACATCGCCAACTTTGATGTTATCTTCGATCTCATCTGCTTTAACGCTCAATTCGCGTGCAGGAACAACACCTTCAACACCGGTGCCTTCGATCCCTACGATAACTTGCTTTTTATCATCAAATGCCAACACTTCGCCTTTGACAACGTCGCCAACCTTAACTGGTCTAACGCTGTTTAAAGCTTCTAATAAATCCTTGTTTTCTGATTCACTCATGGACTTTGTCCTCCTTAACGACTAACTCTAATAACCATTTTAACTGAAAGCAGTTCAAAATGCTAGTTAAATTACCTATTTCTCTGTATTTTTAACAATTTTCATGATTTCATCGGTAACTTGTGCAATATCTAGTGAAGTAGTATCCAATAAAATCGCATCATCTGCCTTAGTCAATGGCGAAACTTTACGGTGTGAGTCTTTATAATCACGGGCTTCAATCTCAGCTTCGAGTTTAGCTAATGGCGTATCGATACCTTTAGCTTGATTTTCTTTAAAGCGCCGTAAAGCTCTCTCGTGTACGCTCGCAACTAAAAAGATCTTTACTTGAGCCTTTGGCAAAACGGTCGTACCAATATCACGTCCGTCCATCACGATCCCGCCTTCACTTGCGATCTGTTGTTGACGCTCAGTTAAATTTTTGCGCACACTTGGTTGAGCTGAGACAAGTGAAACATTATTAGTGATCTCTGGCAATCTGATCGCAGTTGTCACATCTGTTCCATCAACAAATACTAATTGTTCTGGGTCATTAGGCTTAAAGCTCAATTCCATCGTCTCGAGCATTTTCCCTAGAGCTTGATCATCATCTAGTGCAACACCCGTTTGGAGTGCTTTCCAAGTTGTGGCGCGATACATTGCGCCTGTATCACAATAAATGTAATTTAATTTTTTAGCGACTAACTTTGCAACGGTACTCTTACCTGCAGAAGCGGGCCCATCGACCGCAATTTGCATTTTTGTTTGCATACTATAATATACCCCATTTAAACAGATAAAAATGTGTCCCAAGAAAATTAAGGACACATTTTTATTGTTTTTCCTCTCTTTTATTATTCTAAAGCTTATTTTACACGGATCTGTTGTCCTGGTAAAATACTTGAATTAGCTGTTAAGCCTGGATTCAACTGCAATAACTGATCTAGCGTCAAACCATTATTGACCGCTACCCGATACAAGCCTTGCCCTGCTGGAACAGAGATGTACTGCTCTTGTTGGGAAGATTGTTCTTCTGAATGTTGCGATTCTTGTGAACTTTCAGCTGCTCGGTGTTCAGCATTTGCTTGATTTTCGTGATTTGCAGGCTGTTCGCTACTTGCTTGCGCTTGTGTTGTGTCTTGCGGTGCTGCTTGTGGTGTGCTATCAGTACTATCAGATTGCGTATCTGAACTCTTTTTTGACTTAGATTCTCTAGTTGTATCCTTCTTTTTGCTTGAACTTTTCTTAGCTACAGCCTTTTTCTTACTCGAAGATGATTTTTTTTCGCTTGAAGAGACCACTTCGATCGAATCATCGGTACTTACAGTTTGCCTAGAGGCCCGTTGTGAAACAAAGTAAAATACGATCGTACTTACAATGATGACCACAAAGACACCCAATAAGATCGTTGTCAGCATCGTATTTCGTTTATTGCTCTGCCGGCTAGCTCTACGCGAGTAATTTCCCTTATCATCTTTTATCTCTTCAAAGGTCTTTTCCCAAGGTTTTTTGGTGTGGTCGTTATTCTTTCGACTCATTTTTATTAAAATCCCACTATATAAATATGGAATCATGCTACTAAGATCACTTAGTGTCATGATCAAAAAGAAATATAGTTTTTTCCTTTCTTAAAAATTTATTATTACCATTAATGCCATACATGCATGGCAAACTATATAGTTTAGAAGCAATTATAATATCTCTTAGAGCTTGCTACATAAATTTATGATACCGCCGATAACAGTATAAAACAATATCAAAGTAATTAAATGTCAGCTCCACATTCTAACTTTTTAGTTGACATTCATAAACGATAGCTTGTTTTTACAATTAGCTCATAGTACTCACAAAACTACTAATATTACAAAATATAATAGCATAAATACTCCTAAAAATATATAAATAATCGCTTGAAATTCTCATTTAGTTAGGTTTCTTTAAACAATTGCTGTAAGATCTCGCGATAGTCCAGCTCGTTTATTTCACTCACCTTTACTGCCGGCTCTCCTAATAAGCCAAGTTTTTCTAATGGGAGCGCTTGACCAGTGCCACAACAAGTTCCTGAGCCATGGATGTTTTCAACTTTATCACCAAAATATTGCGCGATAAATTGGCGTTTACAGTTACCAGTTTTAAGATATTGATGCATTTTTTGTAAAGCAACATTACGTTCAGTCTGACGCTTTTTCACCAATGTCTCTATCTGATCTTTTTGATAACCATTAGCTAACAGCCGTGCTAATAATTGCATTTCTTCACTGGGAAAGTTTTGGAGAAACTCTTGGTGTTTGGTAAAATACCGGATCTGTTGGGGGTTAGGCAAGGTTTTTTCGATCAAAAATTCCTGACGTTTTAGATCACCAGGCTCATATAGTAGCACTGCGATCCCAGTTTTCCCGTCACGCGAACAACGGCCGATCTCTTGCACATAAGCTTCAAGATCATTTGGCATGTGATAGTGGATCACATACCGGATATTAGGCTTATTGATCCCCATTCCAAAAGCACTAGTTGCACAAATAACATCTAATTGATCATTTAAGAATTGTTGTTGTACCAAAAAACGTTCTGTCAGCTCTAGATCAGCGTGATAAACTGCACTCTTGAATCCCTTAGTTACCAAATTTTCGTTTATTTCGTCAGCTTTTTTCTTACTTGAAAAGTAAATGATCCCCTTCCCGTTTAACTTAGGAAGTAATTCTAGGAGATACGCAAGTTTTTCGGGTTCATTTATAAAACTTTGTGTTTCTAGATAGATATTGGGCCGATCAACCGGATATCGGATCACATTTCCTGTCTGTGCTAATCCCAGACTAGCAGTTATATCTTGTGCTACTCTAGGAGTTGCCGTTGCAGTCAAGGCTAAAGTCAGGGGCTCATGTAGCTTTTTTCTGATTTTGCCTAAATTTAGATACTCAGGTCGAAAATCAGGTCCCCACTGCGAGATACAGTGGGCTTCATCGATGACAAACAGTCCTAACTCTAATTGACCAAGTGCGTTCAAAACTTCAGCCGAGCCCAACATTTCCGGTGAAACATAGATATATTGAAAACTAGCAATATTTTGTAATACAAATCTCTTCTCAGCAAAACTCAATTGTGAATTTAGAGCAACTACCGCTTTTTCACCACTGTACCGCAGTTGCTCGACTTGATCTTGCATCAGTGATATCAAGGGTGAAACGATCAATACTGAACGCTTTAGATATTTTCCGATAAACTGGTAGCACAGAGATTTTCCAGTTCCCGTCGGCAAAATAGCTAAAGTATCTTTACCAGCTAATAAAGACTCGATCGTCTCTTTTTGACCAGTTTTAAATGTTGGATAGCCAAATTCACTTTTCAAGATGGCTTCAAGCTTTTCTTTCACCTGCAATTATCCTTTCTATTTGGCATAAACGATACTCAAAAAATGAGATCTCAGGGTAGCTTTCATGCAATTGTTGAAACTTCCAGTCTAAGACTGGACAGTTTTCAAAAAGATCCACGATCTGCTTTTTTATCTTCGGTGACAACAACTGTTCTTTTGGAAAATCATCTGCTAGAATAGCTACATTTAAAAGATGTTCTTGGACTGTACTCTTCCGTATCCTTCGTAAATTTGCGATCTCTTCAATACTTTTACCCGCTAAAAACAAAGTATATGTCTTCTCTGTACTAGCCGGCAAGTTAGATAGGCGTTTATAATTCAAAACAAGCTTTGCCAGCTCAAAGTTTTGTTCAAGCAAATATTTAGCATATCGAGCACACATATCGCGCCAGCCCACCTCGATCTCAGCAATTTGTAGTCGATATCTTGCAGCTAATTGTGCTTTAGTCTGTCCTAAACGTCCATGTCCCGTTAATTGTTCACAAAAGAGTTGCGCATCCAACTTAGGCTCATGTGCTAAGAAATCAGTCAATGATGTCGTTATCTCCTCTAATAATGTAGCTTTTCCATATCGTCTGAACCAGTTTTTGAAAAGTTGTTGCGTTCTAAAATCATTGGTGATCGCAAAATATTTATTATTTTGATAGCTCAATTCTGACGCAACTTGAACTAATAAATAAAATTGCTTCTCCCAGCCCTTAAGATCAAATCCATTAAAAAAGGCCGGTTCACGCAAAAATTGGTGCTTACTTTTCAATTCTTCGACCCGTAATTTACCTTTAGCAGTCAAACACATCCCTTTCGAAGTCTCCACTAGCAACTTCTTTTGGCATAGTTCATCTAATGTAGGCTCGAAGTTATTTATATCTAGCGGTAAAGCAATGATATCTAAAAGTCCATATGCCCTCCCCCAAAATAAAGCCGAAGTCGTTAGATGGTTACTCAAGAGTTGACGAATGACGGCGGGGCGTCTCGGCTGACTCTCAGAGAAATAAAGCAACCATTTTTCTGATCCATAATCCATATGCCCACCTCCCACTAAAAGTCTTCACTATATAATATACGCTAAATTTGCTGATTTTTTTGCTAAACCTGAATAATTCTTCTAAATTTGTTTCAAACAACATAAGTTAGGTTAAAAATATTTTTTGTAAGGCACACCTAAAAAATACTTTTAATTTGGCTTAATAAGGTGTACAATGTCTAAGTACCTAAAAAAGGAAGGACGGTTTTTATTGTGGATAAAAAACACGAAAAACACAAACTCGTTGAATATGCGAATGGTCCCTCATTAGAGGAAATCAATGGTACTGTTACAGTGCCTAAAGGGAAAGGATTTTGGCGGACCCTATTTGCCTACTCTGGCCCAGGTGCCTTAGTTGCGGTAGGTTATATGGATCCAGGTAACTGGTCAACCTCCATCACCGGTGGACAAAACTTCCAATACCTATTAATGTCCGTTATCTTGATGTCAAGTTTGATCGCGATGCTTTTACAATACATGGCTGCCAAACTTGGTATCGTGAGCCGGATGGACTTAGCCCAAGCGATCCGTGCCAGAACAGGCAAGACGCTCGGGATCATTTTATGGATCTTGACCGAGTTAGCTATCATGGCTACTGATATCGCTGAAGTTATCGGGGCTGCGATTGCCTTATATCTCTTATTCGGTATCCCACTAGTATTTGCCGTATTTATTACCGTATTTGACGTTTTACTTTTGCTTTTATTAACAAAAATCGGTTTTAGAAAGATCGAAGCGATCGTTGTTGCTTTAATTTTAGTTATCTTGTTCGTCTTCACTTACCAAGTTGCATTGTCAAATCCTGATTGGGGTGCTGTTTTTGCAGGTTTCATTCCAACTTCACAAACTTTTGCAACTTCACCTGAAGTTCATGGTATGACACCATTGAACGGTGCCTTAGGGATCATCGGGGCAACGGTCATGCCACATAACTTGTACTTACACTCTGCTGTTTCCCAAACTCGTCAGATCGATCATAACAACGAAGAAGACGTTGCCGAAGCTGTACGTTTCTCAGCTTGGGATTCTAACATTCAATTGAGTGCTGCTTTTGTCGTTAACTCATTACTTTTGATCATGGGTGTAGCGGTCTTCAAGAGCGGTGCAGTAGATGATCCATCATTCTTTGGTCTTTACGAAGCTTTATCTGATACATCAATGCTCAGTAACGGTGTCTTGATCTCGGTTGCTAAATCAGGTATCCTTTCTGTACTCTTTGCTGTTGCCTTGCTTGCTTCTGGTCAAAACTCAACTATCACGGGTACATTGACTGGTCAAGTTATCATGGAAGGTTTCGTTCATTTGAAGATGCCACTTTGGGCACGTCGCTTGATCACACGTTTGATCTCTGTTATCCCGGTTTTGGTCTGTGTTTCACTTTCAGCTGGTCAAAGTGCTGAACAAGAACACGAAGCGCTAAACAACTTGATGATCAATTCTCAAGTATTCTTGTCCTTAGCCTTACCATTCTCAATGTTACCATTATTGATGATGACAAATAGTAAGACTGAAATGGGCGAACGTTTCAAAAACTCTCTTTGGGTCAAAGTTCTAGGTTGGCTTTCTGTCTTGACCTTAACGATCCTTGATTTCAAGGGCTTACCAGATATGGTGGCTGGTTTCTTCGGTGATAAGCCATCAGCTGCTCAACTTCAATTAGCTAACGGAATTGCTTATACCTTGATCGTTGTGATCGCAGCGCTCTTGATCTGGACAATGTATGAGCTATACAAAGGTAATAAGCGCTATGCTGAAAAATTAGCTGCTCACCAAGCAGGTAATAACAAATAATTGGCTGAAAAACTACTAGCCTAAGCTAAAAATATCCGATCAAATTCCATGTTTGAGAAATTTGATCGGATATTTTTATACTGTTAAATTCTAAATAAACAGGCTCATAGCAAAATTCTTTCGCTATGAGCCCTCTTTTTATTATGATTGGAGATATTTTTTATGTTCGATCCAAACACTTAACTTTTTATAGATCAAAATAAAAGCTGCACCGATCACGATCCCCTTGATCAAATTAAATGGTACGACTCCAAATAAAATCATCTGTCCTAAAGGAATGCTTAATTTCATCCCTAACAAGCTCATATATAGCGGGATCGTCACAAGCCAGTTAAGTAAGGCTAATACAACTGTTAAGCTCAGCGTGGCCCCTAAAATAGCTCCTACAACATTTTGCCATACCAATGACTTGTTTTTGAGCAAATAGTAAAGTGGTAAACAAAACGCTAACGTCGCCACAAAACTCAAGCTGACGCCGATCAATTGTGGTAATGACGGCCCTGTGATCAGAAAATACAACAAGGAACGTAGAAATGCGACCTGTATCCCACCTAATGGACCTAAAATAAAGAAAGCCAATAAGATCGGAATATCCGAAAAATCTAACTTCATAAAAGGTACGATCGGAACTATCACAAATGATAGAAACATCAAAAGATACGAGATAGCAGCTAAGCAAGCTGCTACTACCCAACGTTTTACTGCCAAAGCTAATTCCTCCTAAGAGGTCCATCTCACAGTAGATCCTATATCAAAAATAGACCCCTGTTGTTCATCTTGAGCAACAGAGGTCTATTTTCATCGGTAAAGCATCCACTCCACCCATGTATATAAAACCTATCTTCTTTCATCCAGACTTTAACTGTCGGTACTGGGATCACACCAGTTCAGTCCTCGCAATAAACGAGGAGTCGCGGACTTTTACCGCCGGTCGGGATTTACACCCTGCCCTGAAGATAAACCTAAATTATTATCACAGTTAGTTTAGCATACTAACTTAAAAAAAACAAGTAACTTACTTATTTCCTAGCTCATAAAGAGCTTTTACTTCTTCACGTGTCAACTCACGATATTGCCCTGAAGTCAATCCAGCTAAGGTCAAAAAGCCATATGTTTCACGTTTGAGCTTCTTAACAGGATGTCCGACAGCTTGCAACATGTTCTTGACCTGATGATTTCGACCTTCATGGATCGTCAACGACACGATCGAAGTATCACTTTTTTTATCTAAAGACAAGATCTTGGCCTTAGCCCGGGCACTCTTTTTGCCATCTTTTAAGCGAACGCCCACACGTAGTTGCTTTAACTCATCATTTTGGACAATTCCTTTGACTTTAGCCACATAAGTCTTGTTGACTTTATAACGTGGATGCATCAAACGATTAGCTAGTTCTCCATCATTGGTCAATAAAAGCAGACCAGAAGTATCATAATCTAACCGTCCAACGGGATAGACACGTTCACTATAATCAGTAAAGTAATCAGTCACCACTTTACGACCCTTATCATCTTTAGCCGCGCTGATAACGCCACGTGGCTTATAGAAAAGGTAATAGACCTTTTCTTCGCGTTCGATCAAGTGTCCATCGACCTCGATCACGTCATTTCCGTCAACTTTTTGACCTAATTCTTTGATGACCTTACCATTAACTCGAACCCGTCCGTCCAAGATCATCTTTTCACTGGCACGCCGAGAAGCCACCCCAGCGTTAGCCATCACTTTTTGCAGTCTTTCTGCCATTTTTAGTCACCTACTGCAGCAACTGCAGTTTTTTCCTTTCACTATCAACTACTCTTCATCATCTAATGCGTCGTTAAATAATGACATTAGATCATCTGAAGTAGCTTCATTTTTTTCGTCATCTTGTGGTAATTCAGGCAATTGTGCTAGCGATTCGATCCCAAAATAATTAAGGAAATTTTCCGTTGTTGCATACATGATCGGACGACCAGGAGCATCCATTCGACCAGCTTCTTTGATCAGATCTAACACTAACAGCTTTTGCAACATCCCACTTGATTGCACTCCACGGATCTCATCGATCTGGATCCGAGTCGCAGGCTGTTTATAAGCCACTACGGCCAACGTTTCTAATGCAGCTGAAGATAATTCCGTCATTGCCGGTGATTCAAAATACTGTTTAACTAGCTCAGTCACAGCTTTCTTAGTCACCAACCGATAACGCTCTTCTGCATGGATCAACTTTAAGGCGGTGTTGGCATCCTGTTTATATTTTTTTTCGATCAAAGCTAACTGATCTAAGACAGCCGGTTTCATGATCCCTGTCAACTGTGAAAGCTCGCGCGCTGTTATGCCTTCATTTCCACTTACAAACAGCAAACTTTCTATTTTAGCTTGATTAGACAGCATTTACTTCACCACTCACTAATTTTATTGGTCCTAAAATATCTTCTTGTGTGGCTCTGATCGCTCCTTGTTTGACCAATTCAAGAAGTGCTAAAAAGGTCGTCACCACTAGCTCTAAGGCTGCATTTGCTGCAAACAGATCCTCAAATTCGATCGGCTCTTTTGCTTGCTTGACCAATTTTTCGACCCGCGTGATCTGATCTTTTAAGAAATAACGTTCTGATTCGATTTTGCGCATAACTGGTTTTTGGGCCTTACGTTTGAGCATCAAACGTGCAAATGCTTTCTGCAATGCAGTTATATCACAGCTATCAGGGTCAAGTTTCCCTAAACTAGCACCAGCTGGTACGAGCGCTTGTTCACGCGGATATAACTTCATCCTTTCATCAGCATAACCGCGCATATTCTGGGCAGCAGTTTGAAATGTTTGGTGTAATAGCAATTGTTGCACTAAACTTTCACGTGGATCTTCAACTTCATCGTCTGTTTGTAGGCTAGCTTGCTCATTTGGTAAAAGCATCTTACTTTTAATATTGACCAGCATCGAAGCTGTAACCAAATACTCCCCAGCAATGTCTAATTGCATTTCCTTTAACTGGTGCAAGTAGTCAATATACTGGGTAGTTATTTCCGCCATCGGAATATCATAGATATCCATTTGATTTTTCTTGATCAAGTGCAACAATAGATCTAACGGCCCCTCAAAATCAGGAACTTTAAATAGTAACTCTTTTACATTTGGCGTCGCTTCATTTTTCATTATGGTGCTCCCATTTAGCTATCAAGGACGAAGCTTCAATATTACCCATTATCTTCTTATCCGGATAGAGTTCGGCTAAATTATCTAGCATCAAAAAGCACAGTCCTTGACTTCTTTCCGTTGGTGTTACTGCTATCTGACGTACCATGATGAAATCTTCATTTATTTCGGTCCCTAAAACACCGACAAAATCACGATTCTCATTCTTCCATAAATATAGCACATGCGAGCTGTCAGCTTCGTACCATTCAATTTCCGTCTTCAAATTAGCGATCTCTTTTAAATCGGGGATAAACGATAACAATCCCATTGCGATTTTTTCATAGTCGCTTTTATACTTATAAAGCATTTTCTCCTCCAATAGCTAATTGCTCATCTGATTATGCTAGATTACCACAAATTCACGCGAAAGACAATCACGCATGCGGATGAGCTTCATTGTAGATCTTAGCTAAGCGTTTCTTAGATAAGTGCGTATAGAGTTGCGTTGTTGAAATATCTGCATGCCCTAATAGTTCTTGGACGATCCGCAGATCAGCTCCATTTTCTAAAATATGGGTCGCAAATGAATGTCGCAACGTATGTGGAGTCACATTTTTCTTGATCCCCGCCAATTTGACCTGCTGTTTCAAATTTTTCCAGATCCCCTGACGAGTCAATTGATTTCCGTGAAAATTTAAAAATAAATAATCATTTGGTGTTCGCAATAGTTTAGGACGCGCCGTTTTTAAATAGCGCTGGACCCACATTACAGCTGTATCTCCGATCGGGACGAGCCGCTCTTTTTGACCCTTACCTAGTGTTTGGATGATCCCTAACTCTAAATGTAGGTCAGCTAATTTCAAATTGATGACCTCACTGACTCGTAATCCAGTCGCATACATCAATTCTAAGATCGCACGGTCACGTAACCCCAATGGCTTTTCTACATTAGGTGTCTGAAGTAACATTTCAACTTCAGACACTGACAATACTTCCGGCAGATGGTTTTCTTTTTTAGGTAATTCGATCAGTTGCATCGGATCTTTAGTGACGAGCTCTTCTTGCATCAAATAGCGAAAAAAACGCCTTAAACTTGTAATACAACGACTGATCGTGGTCCTGGCTTTTTGATGTTGTAATTGGCTCTCTAAATACAACATGATCAGATCACGATCGACCTGAGTCAGCGTAACTTTTTTTTGCTCTAAAAATGCTGCAAACTGGCGCAGATCTTGTCCATAACTCAGAAGTGTGTTTTTAGATAGACCACGTTCGACCATGAGATAATGCAAATAATCAGCTATCACTTCAGATGTTGGAGGCATCGTCTTTCACTTCCTTGATCACTTGTTTTCGTTGACAATCTTGACAAATACCCAAAAAAGTTAGCCGATGATCTGTGACCTCAAAATGATATTGCCGGGCGAGTCGTTCTTCAACGTCGATCAGCATATCTTCGTAGATCTCAGTCACATTGCCACAAACACTACATACAAGATGATGATGAAAATGTCCCTTATCACTTGTTTTTAGGTCAAAGCGTGCGATCCCATCTTCAAAACTTATCTTATTGACGATCTGGATCTCGGCCAAAACGTCCAAGGTCCGATAAACAGTTGCTAAACCAACTTCAGGATGTTTTTGATGGAGTAAGGAATAAACCTCTTCGGCCGAAAGATGCCTAGCTTGATGCTCAAGTAACACTGCGATCGTGGCTCTTCTTTGAGGTGTTAATTTAAAACCTTGTGCATGTAACTTTTGTTCGATCTTTGCTAACTGATCCAAGGTCATCCTTCCTTTCTATACTCTATTTGACTAAGATCAAATATCCATCTCGTTGCACAACTAAGCCAGCTTTCATCAAATGCCCAACTGCGCGTTTAAATTGTCCTTTACTGATCCCAAAATAGACTTTGATCTCAGCCGGATCACTCTTATCTGTAAACGGCAAACGGCCTTCTGCATTATGTTGTAAAGCAGCTAGAAGCATTTGCGCATCATCACTGATAGCTTCATAAGCACGTGGACGTAATGAAAGATTCAATGTCCCATCTGGTCTTATCCCGATCACTCTGGCCTTAACTTCTTGACCTAAACGCGGTTCTTGATCACGTTCTGACGGATGAATAAAGCCTAATTGGTAATCTTTAGTAATGACATATGAACCCACCATCTTCAAACGGTAGACCGTTGCGATCACGTCTTTATTCATCATCTTTTGACTTGCAGCATCACCTACAGCTTTAAACATCTCCATTGTAGCTAATTCGCCCCAAAGACGGCCTTTATCATCTACACGTAAAGCGATCATCAAACGGTCGCCTGCTTTAGGCCAAAGATTTTGCAATTCAGGTAAAGTATCAGTCGAAACTACGATGTCTTTGTTAGGTAGACCGATATCAACAAAGACCCCTAAGCCACGTTGGACCTTCTTTACTTCACCCCATGCATAACGATCAAAACCACTCTTGGGTTCAGTTTTAGTCAACTGTAATTCATGATCTTCATTTTCATAAGCAAAGCCTGAGATCATAGCCCCTGGTTTAGGTAACTTCAAAAGTTCGCTCTTGGCGATCCTAAAAGTTGTTCCTTCTTTTTGCGCAAAAACATAATCTGCATTTTCATCAATGACTATAGCAGTTATATTGCGTCCAATTAAATCTTTTAACATTATTATTATGCTCCCTAACTATTCTGACTAGAAACTTCTTTTTCTATTTTACCTAAAAACACTATGAATTGCGAATTGTTGCGTTAAATATATCATAGATTATCATTATGTTCTCAGAAAATAGTGTTCTATCTCAACTTTTTTAACATATTATTTATCCGGACAGGTCATAAGTGTTGGGCAAAGAAATTTAATAGTAAGATAACAGACAAAACTGCACCAAAAACTAATCCTCCCAGAAGATAGGCACCAATAAGCATGAGCTTGAGCAAGAACGGAATAAGCCAAAGTTTAAGTACTACCGCGCCAACAATAATTGTTATTAAATAACTTATCACACCTACGACTTTATTTTTAGAACAATAACTCAGATAAGCATTAAATAACTTAGTAAGCTCGTCCATAATTTACATACTTTCAAGCCTGTCTTCGTTTCAACTAACAGCTGATAGATCAAATTAGTCATCACTCTGTCCCCCTTTAGAGAACACTTCTATCAATATTTCCATAAATACCCATTATACTAAATAAAACTAACTAAATTTTCTTCCGAAAAACGACTACTGTCAAGTACTGCTACTCATTTTCTTTAATAATTAGAAACACCACAAAAATTGCTTATTCTTGCTAATATGGAATAGTTTCATTCCCAACACAAAAAAGAACCCTTGATATATCAAGGGTTCTAGCGTTAAAATAAGCGAATGTTATTTAACTTGGCTCATTTTGAGCTATGTCACATACTGATACTTATAGTTTTCAAAAATCGCATAATACCAAGCACTATCACTAAAATGATAATACCGTGTTATTCATTGGCGCTATCCAACATTAAACTTTCTGTCCACTATTTGCCCACCCAAAAAATACTATGGCATATATCGGCATATAAATAGGAAGGTTTAATTTTATTGTAACACAAAAAGCTCAACTTATTTAAAATAAATACCCTAGCCAAAAGTAACTAGGGTACCGTTTTATCTAGTGACGGTCTTTCAACCAATCATAGATGATACTTGATACAAGATTGACTAAGATAGCCAAGATCAAGCTTAAAAATGTTGATAGCAAGGTACTTCACCACCTTGTGTACTAATTGAAATTGGTTAGATTTCACGTACCACATTAGTATACAAAATATCTTGACATAAATAAATAACTATCTTATTATGAAGATGTTGATAGCAAGGTTTCATACCTTGATAGCGAGCTGGTTACTCGCAACAGTCTTACCTTCCAACTTTATGTTGGGGGGTAATTTTTTTGCAACAAAAAAGCGCCACACCCGATTTTTTCGAGTGCGGCGCTTAATTTAGCTACTCAATTAATATCGTAACATTTGCCCCGGGTAGATCAAGTTTGCATTTCTGATCCCGTTGGCGCTTTGCAGATGCGATACTGATGTACCTAATTTTCGTGCAATTGCTCCAAGTGTGTCGCCATATCTAACTTGATAGCTACGGACTTGAGGTCGAGATACTACTTGACGTCGTGTGCCGTATTCTTGGCCACCCATTACACCCATTGCTACATAGTGATAACTACCGCTATAACTCATATACCGTGCCCAAACATATCCACCTTTGATGTAGACGTGATCATACGTCAAACTTTCGCCTGGATCGTATTGTGCTACAACCTGCGTGCTAGTGCTTGGTGCTGTCCGTACGTTAAGCTTAACGTTGGTCGTAAAGACACCTTGCTGAGCATAGTCTTCTTCTCGGGTATTTTGCGCTGGTTGCTCTTGCTTAGCTTGGCTTTGATTATCTACGTGGTGCGTGTCACTGTTGCTGATCACAGCATTTTTATCTTGGCCACCAGTATAGTAGTTATCGTAAAGCTGCGAAACATCAAAGTGACCATAAGATCCGTTAAACACTGCATCACTTGCCCACTGCCAAGCGTGGTGTTGTGTATGGCGATCAGCAGTCACGTTATATGGATATTGTGCGATCCAACCAGTTCCAGCTGGCACGCTAACAATATTATTCTTCCAACTTTGGGAGGTATAGATGTCATAGCGATAACCAGCTTGTTCAACGATCCGCTTGAATTCCATCACTGCTAGATCGTTGATATTTTTAGGTGTCCGCTGTTGTTGCTCTGCTTCGACATCGGCGACTAAAACGGCATTGATTGGCAAGCCATCCGCTTTAGCCATCGCCACTGCATAATTAGCTTCTGCTTGTGCTCCTCCAACACTAGACCAACGAGCAAAGTGATAACCATTGATATACAAACCTGACTGTTGGGCCGTGCTGATGTTATTTTTTGCGGTGTAGTCGTGATAGTATGTGCCCTCGCTAATTTTGGTAACAACTGACTTGACACCGTACTGATCACGCATAGCCGTGAAATTACCAACTGTCATATATCCATTGTGATTAGAAACATCGACCATGTCAGTACGTGCAGCTTCTACATTAGGTGTAGTTGCTAATGTACAAAAAAGAGCTGTCGTTGCGACAACTCCTAATAATTTTTTCTTATTCAACTAGATCACTCCTTTTCTTTTTGTGGGTATTGATCAAGTAACTTCTTTTGTTCAGCATACGCTTTTTCTACTGCATTTACGATGATTTGTTCATCATTGACGGTGAACCCTGCGTTAGAAAGTGCCTGAATAACAGTCTGCACTGCGTGATTTTTCTTAGCCACTCCAGTAAGATATTCGGTGACGCCCAATTTTTGCGCTGCGATTACTGCGTCTTTTGCGAGTGGTTCGAGCGCTCGCACGATCGTCAATGCTCGATTATTTTTCACAAGCACATTACCGCAATAGCTGATTACTGCAGTCAAAACTGTAGCTAACAACGTGACTACTAATTCATTTGTGTTCATTTTTCTCGTTCCCCTTACTTTTCAATTTTGATCTGAGCTTAGCGTTCTCTTCTCTAAGCTTTTCTAATTCGCTGACATCATATTTATCAACTTTTCTGCTATTCGCAGTCGCCGTGATCCACGCAACAATAATTGATCCAAGCGTAGAAATCACGGCAACCCACACTTGATCACTCAAGTCTAATCACTCCCAACGAAGTTCTATCACTATTCCTACCAATACAAAAAAGGCATATATTCCAGGGAAACTTAAATACACTTCTCGCAAAGCGTCATTCGTACAAAATGACAAGAAAAATGCTAGCCACACAAATGTTAACGTACCCGTCATAATCTGCTTGTAGTACAAATACTTGATATCCCACAGCGCAAAAACTAATGCAATCGTTCCGACGACGGCTAACGCGAAAATGAATGGCGGATCATCAAGCACAGCTAACGGGCTATGATCCCAATCAAAAATCCCGGTCGATCGCTTAACGATAAAGAAAAGCGCTAGAGAATAAGTCTCCAGCGCCTTAAATAGCCAAAATCTATTCTTTTTGATATTTTTTAACATTTTTATCCCTTCTTACCGCCCGCCCACCACTGCTATAAATTTATTGTAAGTAGATGGCCTTATGACCATCAAAGGCTGCTAAAATACCATTGCCAATATCACTCAAATGTGCATTATCTTTAAAGCTGCTTGGCTGTTCGTTGGTATAGTACAGCGTTGGCTTTCCGACTTTCATCGATCCATTACGATTCAAGAAGATATAAAACGAACGCGTTGTATCTGTTAGGTTTACACCAGCAGTTTTGGTAAATTCGACTGTAACCCATACGTCCTTTTTATCAGCAGTAATATTTTGAACGATAGCAACTTTATTAGTAGCATGCTCTTTAACGCAGATCACACCGCTGTCAAACGGCGTGCTACTGCTGATATAGATTGGCACAGAGATCGTGAACTCATCACCAACGTTGACAGTCTTAGGTATGATATCCATATCAAAACCTATCCAACGATCCTGCGTTAGTCCTGTAACAGTCAATTCAGCATAGTCTTTTGTTATGTTGAACTTACCGCCAGATTCAGCATTTACCCAGTTGAATTTATATGGATCATCAGCATCTACGATCAAGTTTGTTTTCGTGTCTTCGATCGCTTGTAGCAGTTCTAGCGTGCTAGCTCCATTGGCTGATGATAACACACGAGCTTTGAGCTTCTTTCGATTACCACCACCAAACATACCAGCAGGCTCAGATCCGATTGGTACTGATCCTAAAGGATATTCGACATACTCAAGTTCAACTTCTGAATTGACTGGTAAAGCTTTATCGACTGTCATCACAAGCCCACGTGTTGTCATCGTGATTGTAGCTCGTGTACTTTCACGCAGTCCGTTGTATGCTGAGACTCCAATCGTATACGCCGTTTTCGGCTTTAGATCTGTGATCTCAACTTGCTTTGATGTTGTTTCTTGGATCTTGACATCATCTTTATAAATGCGATACTGCAATGTTATCAACTCCAGTTCAATGTTACGCTATTTGCTGTCACGTTAGAGCTATTCAAGCCAGTTACGTTAACTAATGCTTCGTATACTGTGATACGTACTAAGCTAGACTCAACATTGCCAACAGTTGCCTTAATGTCTGTCGTGCCAGTCTGTTTAGCCGTGATATTCCCATTTTGATCGATCGTCGCTACTTGTGCATTTGACGACGTATAGGTAACAGTTCCATCCGTTTGATTTGCTGGATTGATTGTCACTGTAGCTTTAGCGATCCCGCCGACTTCAAGCGAAGTAGAATTGATCGTCAATGTAACTGATACCGCAGAAATGCCAGATGTCGCAACAGTCACAATGTTAGACTTCTCGCTTTCACGTAGCCCATTATGCGCTGAAACAGCAAAGCGGTACGTTGTTTTAGCTTTCAGATTTGTTGCGGTGTATGTCGTTGTATCTGTGACTTCTGCAACTTTTTGGAGTTGACCAGTAGCGCCTTCACCTTTGTAGATGAAATACTTCATTGGTCATCACCTAGCCTTCCGCAGGAAACATCTTGTCGTAGTCTGCTTGTGCGAAAAAGCCTACCGTTACAAAATCTTTTACATCCTGTTGGGTGAACAATCCCAATCTAAAATAAAGACTTACCGTATCGTAATCAAATAGCATATTATTGTTCCTCCTTAGTTTTCAATGTTGCTTGAGTTAATTGCTTAGCCAACACTGATAGTGCTTTTGCATTTGCCGCAATATTTGCTTTCATCTTTGTCATTTCAAGCATATATTGCGCTTCCTGCTTTTGAGATGTTGTTACTCCTGTTGCACCTTCTGGGCGCTGTGGCTGTGCGAATTCTTTTTCAAAATCTGCTTCAGTCATCGATACCCATTTTGTACCGTCCCATGTCGGCGCATACATACCACTACCATCAGCATTTACTGGTGGCATAATTGTTGCATTTACCGGAACTGGTACGTCATCAGCGATCACATCAGTATAAGCGAAACGCTTAGTATCATCAAAACAATAGATCAACATCTAAGATCCACATCCTTTCTAATTGTGTAAAATACCACAGACTGCAAGTCCTGCACCCTTGTTATTCCATTCAGATCCACGAGTATAAATACTGATCGTACCTTTGTCGGGGTGAAAATCATTATTATAGTGTACATTTTCATCATCAACTCGATCAGTGTTCCCGAGTAATGTAAACTTAGAATATCCGTTAAAGTAAGACTTCGGAACTGAGACTACTTCACGATAAGTCCAGCCTTTCATCGTTAGTGCGACATAAGTATCGATCTGCATGAGCGCAAAGTTGTTGAACTTTAAGATCGTGCATCTGCATGCTTCGCGATCCATAGACACTACCCCATTAAGTTGGGTAAATTGTTCTTTTGGAATAGTCACCACACTGCCATTCATGCGCTCGAGCTCTGTTTTTACCTTATTGAAATTTTGTTGGATCGCTTCCGGGCCACCATTCATACCAGTAACGATCGCTTCTAACGAGATAGCCATAAACTATCACCCTCCTTTATTTTTCCCAATCTAATTTTTCCGTTTCATCATTGATCCGTGTCGCGCGTAAATTTCTTGGTGCGCTCACCGTTGTAGGCTGTTGATCCGTTTGCGGTGGCGCAACTGAGTCAGTCGATACTTGATGCTGACCGTTGCCGGCTAATGCTCGTTGATCGTCAACGTCTCCTAAATCGAACCGCAATGTCTTGTAGCCATCGATAAGATACCAATATCCGTGTTTATACTCGACTGTACCGTGCATTGAATATACAGTTGGCAGATGGATTACCACAGTATTCAAATCTGGATAGTCAACTTGTGGTGCTACGCTTGTAAAGTTAGTCCCACCAAATGAACCGCTTGGCCCAGTACCTAAACCACCAGTTTCAGTACCGATCGCATATTCGTAGTAAAGAATGTTCACCCGTGGATTGCGATTTTGATTGTGTTTCAACGTGATCGTAAAGCCTGCAGGAACATATGAAGCAAGCAATTGCTCAATGTGTTCTAATCGATTATCTAGCGTTATATAGCTACCATAGCGGTTAGAATTGCGAGCTAAAATAACTTCACTGTCAACTGTTGCATTTGCGATCACTTGCAAAAATTGGTTCTCTAAGTCTGTTTGTCGCCCTTCAACTTGCTCTTGTCGATTGATAAGCTCAAGTTTTAGATCGTTCATCACTCGCTTAAATTCTTGCTCGTCATTGATAAGATACTGTGCAATACGTGCAGTATAGATCGCCCATTGCGCTAACGTCTCACGCACATCTTTACCGTACATTTTTTCTCTAAGCCAAGTTGCTACTGTTTGAGCGACTTTTTCAACGTCCCCCACCGAAATATCACGTTGAAGTTTTTTTAGATCTTCTTGTGTGATCGGTGTGTTATCTCTATAAGTCACTTTCTCACTTCCTTTCAACTAAGATAGGTCTTGAATTTTTCGCTAGGCTCTGTGTTCATATCAACGTTGCCAGTGATCCCAGATACTCGTCCTTTGCTTGTGTATTGCCAAAGGTCATAAGGGTGCGTAGGCTTCGTACTATTGACGATAGAACCGTCATTTTGTCCGTAGCTAGGGATCCAGGTTGCACCAGCTCGAGCGGTGTTTAGGTTGAAGCTGTTGTACAAGTGATTTGCGATATACAGCACGATCTTATGATCTGGCACGCCCAACGTATTAAGCTGTGACATGAACGCTTCAATTCCTGCCCGCATCTGCGACACATTGCCACCCATCTCAGTGCTTTCCACATCGATTGCATAAAAAACAGGCTGTTGCTTATTAGCAACAACCCGCTGTGTTCTCTCAAAAAAGTCTCTAGCTTCTTGTTGTGCGTCTGCTGTCGATGTACCACGAAAGTACGCATATACCGCATATTTTCCACCTGCATTGATACACTTCTGCAGATTTTCCATGTACTTAAGATCTTGATGCGATGAACCGTCTTGAATACGAATAATGCTTAAACTTACATCATCTCTGACAACGCTATTCCAGTCGATCACACCTTGCCATTCGGACACATCGATGATTTTTCCAATATGTGTGGGCTGTGGTGTCTGTCCATTGAACTTGTTTTCCAGTTCTTTTAGTGCCTCTTGCAAATCCTTGATTTTTTGTTGAGATGAATTGTATTTACTATTCCAATCGTTTAAAATTTCTTCTTGAGACACGATAAACTTTTTAAGGTCTGTCACACTTCGCAAAGATTTTTGAATTTGAGCTTGATAGCTAGTCAAACTAAACGGCTTCTCTGCAATAGTTAGGTTAGATTCGTGTGGTTTAGCGAGATCTATCTGTTTTTGTGTGACTCTTAGCAATTGCGGTTCAATCAAGCTAGGATTAATGAACATATAGCGATCTGATACCCTAAAACTTGCATATTCTGGTAATTCTAAAGCGGATATCGTCCATTGAGTGTTTGTAGCAGATTGTGAAGCGATCCACTCTTTTGCCTTTCTGAGTAAGTTTTGAGACTCATGTACATCGTCCCAAGTTTGTGTACCGTTGATCACTCCAAATTCTTTTTGAAGCTCAGGGATATCAAGGTAGTCTCGGCCACCATTAACATCTGATATAGTTACTCTGGGTCTTGCTCCAGTGGTTGTAGTTTCATTGTTTGGTGCTTCGATCTGCGCTCCCAATGGTATTAAGCGTGTGATAACCTTTGTTGGATCCATGACAACACTAGCGCTCTTCAAGTTCTTGCCAATTTTAATAGGCGTATCATTTATGTGATCCTTGCCTGGGTCAACTACATAATCGATGTAATTTTTTCCATTCAAGTATTCGACACGCAAGAAGCCACCTAACCTTGTCAAAAGCTTTTCTTTGATCGTATCTCTAGTATTTACATAGTCAACAAACCTGTAAACATTGTCAGTAGAATTAGTAACATCGATCTTTCGAACTTCAAATTTTTTCCAGTCTGGAACGGTTGCGTTATGAACTCTGATCAGCATTTTAAAAAAATCTGCTGGCGTTGTGTTATGAACCTCAGCAAAGCGCTGAATACTATCTAAAAGATAGCTTTCAATCGATTCAAACACATATTCTTGCATGAACATCCCACTATTTTCCATTGATCTAGTAGGTTTCAGAGCTCGGCCACGAAAAATAAGCTCGTTGTCGTTGTATACTTCAACATGTGTGTGCATTGGTCTGACGTTATTGAACAGCTTGTTCGCTGGGTTCACTTTCAAAACAAGATCGTCTATCTCGCTTTCTTTCAAAGTCAACTTGCCACTTGATACATGCCTTCCAATGCGTGGATCATGAATGATATATCCAATTTTGTCAGTTGGCTCATCATAAGCAATAATGCGATACATCATATCATCTCCTCGCGTCTAAATTTGAAATAGATAGTTCCTTCGCCGGCAAGTTCAAAATAATTTTCGAAGCGTTTTAGTACTATCTCAGTATTGAAGGCATTGCTCTGATTGAGTTGTAGATCGATACCTTCACCTCTAACCCAAACGTTGCCTGTAACTTCGACCTTGCATGTTGCTGCTCGCGATCCTATGTTGATCAAGACTATCTTTTGAGTCTCAAAGACATCAAATTTGACTTCTTGAAATACCCAATGCTCAAATTCTACGTCATCCCAAATATCAGATCCTTCGTAGTTTTTTGAAAAAGCAAAAGGATAACAATTAAAAGAGATAGTCGCTACTAGTGTTTGATACTTGTTGTCATCTGAAACTGTCACAGATTGAAATTTACCACGCCAAAAATAAGCTTCGTCATGAGTATCATATAGATTGTCTATTTTTGTTGGCACTAGCAGGCGCTTTATATCATGCTCGATCATTTTGCGATCAGCATAAGGATTAGAAACTACCTTAAATTTGTACGTGATCACACGATTATCAAAATAACGCTCATCATTTAGAACAGAAAAATCATAATTACCTTGCATATAAGGCAAAGTCTCAACGATCACTTTCTCGCTAGGTGATGGTGCATCACGCTCTAGCAACCACCATCCTAACTCTCTTGAATCGAACTCACCAAAAACAAGCCCTTCTGTGATCAATTTTTCTTGATTTTCCATGACTGTTGGTTGAGTATCTGTAAATTCATATCCCATTATGACCACCTCGACTTGTTTTGAATGTCTTCACCAAAAGCTGTGTTAAATAGATCCTTCGTATGTCCTACGACTTCGCCAGTATCTAAAACGACAACTTGATCCCGATTTAAAATTCTGCGCAAAAGATCGTTAGTCGTATCAAACGAGCTTAATTTCAGCTCACTCGTACTATTCATCGTTACTGTACTATCACTTAGCATGTCTGGCATCAAGATCTTAAAATCATTCACTTTAGAGCGGATATTTGAGATCATATTACCCATCGCTTTTGCAGCGACATCTTCATTTTCTGTGATCCCAACAGCAACACCTAAGCTCAAAAACTTACCAACTTCATCACGCATCAATCTCGATGGAGAATGGATCTTCGCTACTTTTTTGGCTTCTGCATTAACGCTTGCTACTAAACTAGCCATAGCGCTGACTGCTGCACCAGTATTAGAACTGATACCCGAAGCAACACCTGCAGCTAATTGCGATCCTGCTGAGCGCATATCCCCAACACGTCCACGAACACCAGCAGCCGCATGATAGCCTAGGGTGTCGCCCGCATCTCTGACATCACCTTTACGACTAGCGACGCCTCTTGCAGCATGATAGCCCAAAGTATCGCCTGCGTCTTTAGTATCGCCCTTACGTCCACTGACACCCTTAGCAGCGTGATAGCCTAATGTGTCACCAGCGTCTTTCATGCTCGATTTCTTGCTTTGAGTCCCTTTGACCGAACTTTCAGCTAACTGCGTACCTGCATCTTTCGCTTCTGATTTCTTCTGCTGCAACCCTTTATTATAGTTATCAGCATTTTCTTTGCCAGCGCTTGAATGCTTAGAACCGTCTTTAGCTCCTTCGCTTGATTGTGTAGCTAGATATTTACCAGCCCCTTTGAAGTCGCCAGCTTTTAATGCTTCGATGAATTTATTCTTACCTTCATCGCCTTTTGCAAACATACCAGGCGGTAAAGTGTTAAGGCCATCAGTCCCATCTTTAGCAATCGCAGCCGAAATTTCGGCAGTTGAGGCTTTACCTGTTGATAATGCTTGAACTAAATTATTAACACCTTGTGTACCACTCTGTTGCAACATCAAAGCAAAAGCTTGCATTTGTTGTCCTGTATCATTATTCATTTGAACAAATGACAGGTACATCGCTTGCAATTGCTCAGCAGTAACATTTGACATGCTCTTCAACCCGTTTGACCAGGTATCAAATGTCAATTTAGAACCATTAGCGATCGCCATGTTCATTTCATTGCCAAATTGCAACTGCTGGTTTAGCATTTGTTGATTATGAGCTTCTTGTTGCGTGATCTGTTGTTGTAACTGCGCTTTTGTTGTCTGATCTTGAGCATTTGCTAACTGATCCTTTAATTGCTTGATCTTTTCTTCACCTTGTTGGATCTGTTGCGATCGCAATTCATAGTTAGCTTGCAAAGTAGTTATAGTTGCTTCACGCTCTTGCTGATTTAGCTTTTCGCCATTTTGCAGACGTGTCATTTGAGCATCAACGAAGATTTGATTTTGTTCCATCAACTTCTGCTTGATCGCATTATTTTGCTCTGTCAACATTTGAACTTGATCTTCAGTCATTTCAGTTCCATCACTGAAACGTCGCTCTTTTAATTGACGATCCAAGTCAGATGTGATGTTTATCAAATTCTTACCGTTTTCTTGCGTTGCTTGAGCTAATTGCTGGTTAGCCTCGTTGACCGCTTTGATACGCTCTTTGCCCGTCTTATCTTCAGCTTTTGTGATCGCTTCACGGTACTTTTCTGATGCTTTTTCTGTGTTTTGTTGATACTGATCAAGTGTATTGTTTACATCTGTCAAGAATTGCTTTGTCTTGTCAGATACACCTTCAGTGTTGATCAGATCGCTAAATTTCGCTTTTGAATTATCAAAAGTCTCTTTCATCGACTTAGCAGATTTAGAGACACTATCAATAGATTTCTCTAGTTGCTTAGTTGAAGTTGTCGCTGACTCTGAACTTGATTTAGCGCTATCTCCTGCTTTGCCAAGCTGAGAAAATGAATCATAACCAATTTTTCCTGCATCAGCAAAAGCTTGGCCCATATCTTTAGCAGCGTTCATTGCTTGACCTAGATCCTTTTTAGCATCTCCAGCAGCCTTGCTTGCGCCTTTAAAGTTTCCAGTCATCAACAAACCTAACGCCTTAAATGCGTTTCCGCCTGCTGTTACTAGTTTTACTAGACCAACCAACACATCAGCAACCAACCGCAAAGCTGTCGCTAATGCGATCGCACTTACTACCAGAGCTCCGATAGCTAAAGCACCAACAACTTTCAAAATGCCACCTAAAATGCTCCCAATTGGCTTCAGAGCTTCCAAAACGCCCGTTACTGCCGGCTTCATTGAGTCAAACATTGACTTAATACCGCCAATAGCAGTCTTTACGACACCTTGAATATTCATAAAGTTACTTGACCAAGCCATGTAAATAGCTGTGGCCACGACTGCAACGCCTGCTGCAATTACAGTTAATGATCCTAAACTAGTGCCTAAAGCAGTAAATGCTCCAGTAGATGTTGTAGCGGTGGTTGTTAAATTAGCTATCGTTTCTCCTGATGCACCCATTCGTCCTAATAACGCAGCGTATTTTGTATCAAGTACGGCGGCTGTATTTCCTAAACCGACATATGCTTGCTTCAAGCCGTTTATAGCGCTTTGCGGGTTCTTACCAAAATTGATCAAACTTCTAGTAGCGCTACCTGCTTTGCTTGGAATACCAGCAAGCGCGCTACCAACACCTTTGATCTTAGAACCCATATATTCAGCACCACTTGCCGATGTTGCCATATTCAAGAAATGGTTCAATCCCGATACCGCTTTTTTAGAGCTGTTATACACTCTGCCAAAAGCAGTAGAAATGATACCTTGCTGCACGCTCATGACAGACCCAGTCATTCTTAAACCAGTTCTAACTAATGAGAGATCTGCTTGCAACGTTTCAAGAAATGCGATCGTCTTAGCACCACCAGCACCAATACCTTTGAATGTTTCTAAAGCTAAAAAAGCTGGTAAAGCGACCTTCAAAGCACTCGTCACTGTTTCGATCGGTGGTAACATTTCAATGAATGTTTTAGCAAATTGAATACCCTTATCGACAGTCTTTTGGATCTGTGCTTGATTTTTTTGAAGATAATCGTTAAGATCACCGATCTTGTCTGTGACTGCGTCCACTGCACCTTTTAGAGCCCCGCTAAACGTCTGCTCAATGATGATAGACAAACTTTCCAGCGATCCAAAAAACTGTTCTACGGAACTCTTCAAGTCATTTTGCATCGTTTTAGCCATATCAGAAGCAGCACCATCAGAATTTTGAAGTTTACCAGTCAGCTCATCTAAAGCGCCTGCACGTTGAGATAACAAGACATTGACCGCACGTCCACCTTGAACACCATAGATCTCGGAAAGATAGTATTGTTTCTGTTGGTCTGTCATACCTTCTAGCTTTTCTCTTAACTCACTCATTTGTTGAGCTAAAGGCTTCATCTTTCCAGATGAATCGAAGGCACTATACCCTAACTGTTCCATTGCCTTTTTAGCTTCGCCACTAGGATTTTGAACTCTCGTCAAGGCCATAGCAAGATTAGAACCAGCTTCCGAACCTTTGATACCAGCATTAGATAGTAGACCGATAGCAGCTGCAGTTTCTTCTAAACTTAAGCCCGCAGTATGCGCTTGGGGTGCGACCATCTTCAACGCTTCGCCCATGTCTTTAGCTTCAGCATTAGTATCAGCAGCGGCACGCGCAAATACATCAGCAACGTGCGCAGACTGATCAGCTTCTAAACCAAAACCGTTCAGAGCGGTTGCAGCATATTCAGCGGCCGCACCAACATCACCACCAGAAACAGCAGCTAGATCCATTACGCCGGGGGTCGCCGCCATGATCTGATTAGCATCAAAACCAGCAGAAGCCAAAGCTTCCATACCTTCCGCCGCTTCTTTAGCGCTAAATGCTGTGTCTGCACCAAGTTTGATAGCTTGATCATTCATTTTCTTTAACTCTTCAGCATTTGCACCAGAAATAGCACCAACGCGTGACATTTGATGCTCAAAGTCCATACCTGTTTTTAATGCTGCCACACCAAGTGCCGTCACACCGATCGCAGTCGCTTTAACAGCTTTAGAAACGTTGTTAGAAGAACGAGCTAGTGCATCAGTAGAACTTAGAGATCCTTTCGCAAGTTCATCATTGAATCGCTTGTATACAGCAGTTGCTTCTTTGAATGCTGCTACATAATTACTGATATTCGCTTTTAAACTGACCTGTGTATCATATTCCACTGTTTGCACCTCTCTTCCTTCTGTACTCTTCTAAGCGTCTTGCGATCCTTACTAGATCTTGATCCATGTGCGCTTCGTCTTTTTGTGGTTGATAAACTTGCTTGATCGCTTTTTCGTAATCAAAGAACTTATTAAATTCACGGTAGACAAGCTTGCCATCTTCATCTGTCGCTTGAACGCACATAAATTGCCAGGCAAGATCACGACGTTCAAAAGCACGATCTACTTGTCGCAATCTAAAAGCTAGCATTTTCAAGTTATACTCGTTTAGCGTCATTTTATTAACTTCATCTAGTGAAGCCATGCCTAAATATCTAAACGAGTTCAACACTATTGTTTGATAGAATTTTGAACTTTCTCTTGCGCCTTTTGTTGTTTCTTGGTGATTTGAGCCATCACTTGTTCGTAGTTTCGGATCAGTGGTTTGGTCTGACGTTGCTTCTTGAATTCTTTTAATAAAAGATCGAAAAAATTAGTATATTCACGCTCTGCCTTAAAAGAATCTACCCAGCGATCAAACATTTCTTCAGTGAGTTCTAACTCTGGTTGCAAGGCAGCGTGCATCGCTTCGTATAGCGCATATGGATTCGGTGAATGTAACCGAGCGTACAACGAAGTGACACCAGTCCCAAACTCGACTGCACCTTCGATTTTATGTGCTTGGTCCAACTCACGAACAAAGCCCACACCAAAATTCAAATCATACATTTCACCATCAATTTTTACTCGCATTCTTTAACTTTCCTTTCTTTAAATAACAGCCGCCGACATAGTCCATAGTCTATTGTGATTTTCTAAGGCGACTTAAGATCACTTAGCCAGTAACTTGTACTTGATTTGTATCTGCGAACGCATATTGGATCGCAGATTGTTGTTCTTGCGTCAATGTTGCTTCACCTTCGACCGGCAATTGATCGACGTTCATTGTTGTCTTGATTTCACCCAGCTTACCAATTTCAGAAGGCACTTCCCAAGATTGTAAGTACCCACGAGCGTACATAGCGCCATACTTATTGTCCGCACGCTTGTCAGCTAAGTTGATATCCCATACTTCCAACATCTTAGATTTAAGTACGGCATCACGTAACATTTCGTTCACTTCGTCTAAGCTAGAAATAGCTTCGATTTCTAACGTAGCTGATGCTGTTGCTGGTGAGTTGATATTCCCGTCTTTGGTCTCAGTCGAGTCCGATTTTGCTTCATATTTCCAAGTGTGCTTTGTTTGAAGTGCTAACTTTGCGCCTCCCTTTTTAGTACGTTCTTCGAATAATCGAAAAACTAACACACGATCCTTGCCGTATACCGGCGTCACTGTGTCTGCTTTTACCATTTAAATCCATCCTTTCTATCCTACGTAGTCTAGTTCAATATCAATAACTTCATGCAATAGTGTTTGACCGGTGCTTTTATCCTGCATGATCGTCACTCCACTAGTGGCATAGCCCACACTGTATCTATTTGCTACTCGCAGTCGCTTCACTTCTTCTACAAGCGCAAGTCCGATATCAGTCACTTGTTTACGATCGTCATTTCTACCGTAAACATGGAGCGTGATCCTGCTCGTTCCTGTCAAACACTGCGATTTATTTTCTAAAGGAGTTTGAAATTGCTCCCCTAGATAGACAAAAGGATATGCAACGTCGTCATCTGGTAGATAATCATATGTTGCATATCCCAATCTCTCTGATAACTTAAAGATTTCATCAAAGATTGCTTGTTCTGGCGTTTTATCTATCATTGAATGCTTTTCACCAGCCTTTCAATGTCACTGATAAAGACGGGACGCACTTCATAAAACGCTGGCCGAATATGTGGCGTACCTGGTTGGAATCTCGTCCCGTATTCTTGATACGGCGCATATTCGGCATCGCTTGATACGATCGCAGCAAACATTGTACTTTGAAGCGAGAAATTCAAATTGATATTTCGTTTCAAGAAACCTGTATCAACTGGTGCACGTTGTTGCGCTCTAGTCTGCAAAGTAGCGCCGTTCTTTTTGACAACATCAACAACCTTGCTACTAACTGCCACATTTCGTCTTAAGTAGGCCTCGAATTGTGAATTACCACTAACAGTAACACTAATGCCTGCTCCCATCGCCATCCCTCCTTAAAACCAACAACTGACTCTGTTTTACTAAGCTTTCTTTGACAAAGAAATATTTATTTCCGTTTATCAAATAATACGAGCACCTTTTCAAATATGGTCGTTTCATGTGCACGATCACATCGGTTGTCTTAAGATCACCAAAAAGCAATACTGATTTAGCAATGCTAGGCGATGTGATATTGCAAGGCAAAGTGATGCTAGTCTCCTTTTCACTAACACGTTTTCCAATTTCTGGATCATACCTTGCACGTTCTAAAACAACGAACGTGATTTTGTCTTTATACTGCATCAGTAAAAATGAAACCTCCTTTTGTTAGCGTCATTTTTAGCCAGCCAATCTTGAATGTCATCCAAAAAAGGCGCTAGATCATCAGTTTCGTAAGTAGCACTTACATCTGACTCACTTGCGCTCTTTTTACCTTCATCGTTTACACGGTTAAATCTTGAGATAGACGCTTCAACAACGATATAATTTAGCTCTTTTGGAATCTCGAACAGCTCGCCGCCGAGCTTCGCTAATAAGCGATCTGTGATAACTGCAATGATGCTTTGTAGCAATTCATCTTCGCTATCGTCATGAAAGCCCAAGATCTGTTTTACATTCTTTAAAACGTCCATTTCAATTAACCTTCACCAACACTTTCACTGATAGTTGCGACAACGACCTTCGTATCATCATACAAGTATGCTGTGTAGTGTTGATCAGCTGTCATGATCGTGATCTTCTTAGTGATATCACGATCTGTTTCGACTAAGATATCACGTTTTCGAATCAACTTGACCGCTGGCGATGTTACATCTGATTTAACAAATAAAGCTTCTGTGTCGCCTAATTTCTTAGAACGTACAACTTGAGCACCTAGTACGTCAAAATACGTGCCTCGGATCATCGCATTTGCGATCGTGTCAGATCCAGCATGATTTTTTAGTGCATCCATGCGGATCTTCGCGGCATTCGCTGGTGAAACAACAGCTACAACAGTACCTTCCGTTTCATCGTTAAAGACATCTAACGCTTTTTGAATACCTTCCACAGTAGGTTCAATAGTTACTCTTTGAGTACCTTTCTTGATTGCTTCTAAGATATCATCATCTACCTTGTTGGCAATAGCTAAGCCTAATTGACGTGTAGATTCTTTTAGCGGTTCGCCATTTGCCGATAGCAACGCTTCATCAGTGATCTGTGTACCCTTAGCGGCCTTTTTGATTTTAGCTGATGCACTCTTTGTGCCGAGTTTATCTAATGGAATCGCTTGACCTTCGCCAACATCTTTAGCATCACCGATATACGTAAATTTAGGGTAGGTGATAGTATCACCAGGTTTCCCTTTTAAATTGTCATCAACTTGTGCTAAAGGTGTAAATCGCAAAGCCTTTTCCAATGAATAAGACACCATTGGTGCAAGCACCTCCGGGTTGATCATATCTTGCATTTGAGTCAATGTATCTGCCATTTTATCTTCCTCCTAATAATTGTTTAAATCGTTCTGGATCTTCGTTGTGAAGCTGTGTGAGTTCTTTCATGCTCAACTGTTCAATATTTGAATAAGTCTTTGTTTCCTTCGAGCTTTCAACACTTTTCGGCGTCTTACCAGCAAGCAATTCATTTGCTACTTGTTCTCGAATTCGATTAGCAAAAGCTGTTAGCTTCTCAACATTAGTTTTTGTGGTCTCAGCATCGTTTGAAACCACTAAGGCTAATTCATCTTCAGTTGCAGTAACGCCACTCTCAGCGAACATTTTGCGGGCCACAGCCTGCATCTTCATTTGCGCTAACTCATTTTCTGCTTCTTGCGCTCGTTTATTAGCTTGTTCTAACTCATAAGTGCGCTTTTGTTCTGCATTCATCTTCGCTAACTTTGTAGCTTCCTTTACAGCTTCAGACTTAGCTTCACTGATCTTTTTTTCTTGTTCACGATCAGCGCGTTCCATTCGTTTTCGCACGATCTCGTTCACTTCTTCTTGTGTGAACAACTTTTCTTCCTTGCTTTCTTCTTGCTCCGTTTCTTCAACTTGTGCACTAGCTTCAGTCTCGGTAGCTTCTTCAGCAAAATATTGCAAATCAAGTTTCATATCTTACACCTCATTTTGAGTCTGGTGGACTATTTACTCACGATCGTTCTTTAACGCCTGCGATCCCGGAAAAAAGGCAAAATAAAAAGCACCCAACTTACGCTGAATGCTACTTATAATTATTATGGGTCTATACAATACATCCCTTAGGAACTTTTAGTTCAATTTTTTTATTAGTCAGCAAAGCTTCAATAAGCTTCTCCCGCAATTCTTCTTCAGTCGCAGACATATACATTAATGGAAGGGGTTCATGAAGCTTTTCAAAATATAAATCTAAAAGCTCAGATAGACTTTTTCGATTTAAAAGATATCTTTTTAGCATTCTATTTCCTCCTAGAACTCATTTCTTTTACTATATTGTCAACAAATTCAGTACTTTTAGGAACTATCTCCCTTTGAAACTCATATGCAATAGGATTGTTTATAGCCGAGGCAATCGTGTTCGCAAAAAATTCACTTGCAAACACATGATTACTATCATAATAGCCTTGATAATGTCCAAACTGTAGTGGCATATCTATTGCCCCACCATAAACATCAGCTATATAACCTGTTTTCTTTACATTTTCTTTTGAAAAAAGACCATGATTAAGGGAAACTGCGAATGTATTACTAGTTCTTTTAGTATCTTTCAACTCTGGATAATTAATGGCTAAATATTTCTCTACTCCCTCGACTACCTCTATTTTAACATTTTTTCCCAGGCCATTACCACTTAACACATTTGAAACATCAGCTATACCATGTGCTACCTCATGATACACCAAATCGTATCCCTTTTGATGAGGAAACTCAAGAAATGAACTCTCTCTCAAATGGATTTTTTTATTTACAGGGTCATAGTAATTACTATCTTTTGTTTTGGCAATATCACCAGCAATCTCAACCTTATCCTTGTACATCGCAAAAAGCTTCTGATACTGTTCTGGCGCTTTAGACAATCTGTAAGCATATTCCTTAGCTCGTTTCTCGCCTAATGCTTGGACGTTTTTATCTGAAACAAATCTCTTTACGATCGCATCGATATCACTTGGGTAATCATGAAAGACCTCTTTAGGCTCATTTTTTTCTTTCTTGCCAAACCATTTTTCAAATATCCCTGGAGCAAGATTTTCTTTATCTACCCAATATGCTGCTTTACTACAACGACATCTCGGGTGCTTGGGTATCATCGGTGCGTCCATAACTGGATATACACCGATACCATATTCAGTTCTACGTTCTGCTATCTCTAAGCAATATTTGCATGCAGTCGGCTCAGCGATCCATTTACAAAACTTAAAGCCAGCAGCTTTCAATGATCTCATCGTTGCAGCATCTTGCACGCGAGCCGTCTCAGTGATCACTAAGTTTTCGATAACTGCAGTAGCATTTCTGACTTCTTTTGCTACATTCGCTCTGAAGTTAGCTATTAGTTGCGTTGGATTAGTTCCTTGAATCATAGCACGGCTGATAACAGTGTCTAGTTTTGCTTTTAAGACACTTTGATTGACCCACAGTCTATCAGACCAAACAGCACCATGAAAGCTAGCAGACGCAACTACACGAGCATTTTTAGCTATCTGCACGTTATTATGTTTTGATAGAATGCCTGATTGACGTTTCACTTCATCAATATATGACGATTCCAAATAATCGCTCATCGCCATTTGCTCTTGATTAGTAACTTTTGTCAGCTCTAAACCAACTTGGGCTTTAAGATACTCTAAGCGATTGATCTTCATCGTTGCGTTATACAACTTCAAGCGCTCATTTGCTTCTTTACTGAAATCTTTGTTCTCGACTAGCTTTTTAGCAGTCTTTTCAAACGCCTGCACATCGTTAGCTTTTATCTTTTTGATGACATCGCTCATCGTCAAACCTGTGTCAGTCGCATACTTGCTGTAAAAAGAATTGATCTGTGTCTGAATATCATTAGTTAATTGATCATAACGAGCTACCATCTGTTTAAGATATTCCTGGTCTTTTTTAGTACGCTTAGCGATCCATTCCTGTTCGCGTCGTTCCCAGTAATCATTCTTGTTTTTCATTGTGATCTACACCTTCAAACTGATAACTCGCAGGATTATTTTTGACTGCATTATCCAGCGCTTCACTCTCTTCTTGACGCATAAGTTCCATTTCTTCTTGTGGATCATCAACTAGGCTTGGCAATGCTTTTAGCTGTGTTTGCTTAGATACGATACCTTCTAAGTTTTTAGCCACGTTCGCTTCGAGCTCGATGTTCTTCGGTAAGTTTCGTGTGAAGGTGATCTTCAACTCATTTACAGGGTCATCAATAGAACCTGTTACTATGTCTTTGAGTTGGCCTTTCAAGCTCTTTTTCAATTTCAAGAACTCAAACACAACACGATACATTTTTCTCAATGAAATAACGAATTTTCGTTCTTTGACTGCAGCTAGCGATCGCATTGCTTGCATTTTAAGCTCAATAGAATAGCCAGACTGATTGTTTCCAGTCGCATTAATGTCATCTAAATTAGTGACCATCGTAGTTTGAAACAGGTTTCTGACAAGTCTATTCAACAAGTTTTCTTGTGTGCCATCCCCGTTGGGACGTTCTAAAAACTTTGCATCACTATCACCCGCAGCAATTGCGATCACTCGATTATCAGACATATTTTTAATGACTTCTTCATCAAGATCTCCACCCTTAAAAAATAAATAAGCGTCTGCAATAGCATCAGTGTCATTTGCTTTTTGACTGATCGCTTTGTTGATCGCATTCATCACAGAGATAGTTGAATTGTCATACAGTGGTAAACGTTCATCGTTTTCCATGAATTCAATTGCTGGAACTTTACCAAGTGGATTGGCTTCACTTTCGCCTAATTCAAAATCATTGTTAAACGGGATGGATTCATTATCTGAGTGAACTTCACCAACAAACTCATCATCTTTATTTTTTGTATAACGCACAAAATACATCGGTTTATGACTTACAGAGTCATCGTAGATAATAAACGAATTCGTAGGCGCTGAAATAGTAGCTCTTAGCTGAGCACCTTCATCACGATATAGAAACATATAAGCTCTGCCATAGATAGAACAGAGCTTAGCTAAATCGCTTATTTTATCTGGAACTGAACTTAGATTGTTGAAGCTTTGAAGCTCGTCATTTTGCTTCTCGTCTTTCAACCCGATCTGTGGCGCTACACCAGCAAAGAAACCGTTAAATACATTTACCAGGTACTTAGCAAAATTAATTGCAATTCGGTTATCTGGTTTGTTCAACGGTTTCTTAGGTTCTTTTTCGATGTCATATCTACCCTTGTACATCTCCATGTTACGACGATAAGTTGAGCTTATTCTTTCATTTTCTTTAACAAAAGCTTCCAGGTCGACTGAAGTCAACTGTTCATCTTGTGGAAATAAAAATATGTCATTTTCTCCTACCATCCCTTTTCCATCCAAAGCCATCTTATCGCCTCCTAAATTTGAATGTTGAATGTTTTGATCTTCGGTGTTGCTTGACCGTTAATCTCTTCGACTGCATAGCGGATAGCATCAATACAGTGGTTATAACTATCTACCGGCTTGTTGATATACTCGTTAGTCGCCTTGTCTTTTTGATATGTGTAATTCTCTAACTCTTCTATGAGCTTGACACAACGATCATCAACAACTAACTCATATTGTTGTAAGAAGCTGATACCCTGAATAACAGAGTCCGGACCTTTTTTAGCTGGTCTTACCCGTTCAATACCATCACGCTTCAATTCTGCGATCGATTTTTGTTCAGCGGCATCTGCTGTGATCACTTCTTTTGAGTAGCCCATCTGTTTTATAACTCGAGCTATCTCGTTATTCAGCAGACCTTTTTTGGTATACTCTTCAAGCACATATAGGCGCTTAGTTTTCTGATCTACCTTGACATGCACGAATGCACTTGGGTCATTCACAAAACCAAAATCGAGCCCAAAATAACTAGGTATATCGACAAGATCTGTCGCGTGTAGTCTTTGTTTTTGGAAAACAGGAAAGACTAATTTATCTAAAGTTGCAAACTCTCCAAGCGTATAGATTTTATAATAAGCTGGGTTGGTTTTCTTTAGATTTTCGATCGTGCGGATATTTTCTTCATCAAGGAACCGATTATCTTTGTAGGTAGAATGATGGACTGCAACACGATTTGTATCGATTTCGGCTTGTGGATCGAACCACTGTTTATACGTCCAATTGACTTTACTGACCGGGTTAAACATCACAAACAACTGACGATTCTTATGCTTAGGTTCACGCAAACGCAAAGTTAGCTGAGTAAAATCATCTAAGGTGAACTCGCTAGCTTCTTCCATGACCACATCGGATAAACCTTTGATCGATTTGATTTTTTCTGGATCGTCCATTCCTTTAAATAAAAAAACTGCCTTGTTTGGCAGCGTGATAGTCCGATCTGAATTATTTACCTTGCATAGTGCTAACAACTGCCACCTACTCAAGCAATCGAGCACATCGGCAAAGATAGAGTCCTTCAACGTGCGGTCGACTTTTCGCAACCATAATACCTTACGTGGATAGCGCCAATTCAATAACGACTTGAGAACGACCTTTTGAACGACACCGTGTGACTTTCCGCTAGAAGCTCCGCCATACCAAACTTCAATAAATTTAGAGTAGTCTTGTAAGTTGTCATAAATCTGTTTGTTAAATACTTTGCTTGGCTCAGGAAAGTTCAAGTTAATCATCATCCCACTCCCCTATGCCAACATTGATATTTAAATCGCCAGATACTTCTTTCTTGTCAGTCCATGCACCATAGCGTTTGCCGATAAGTTCCATAGCCCTGATCTGATCACTGGTCTTTGTTTTCACTAAAAGTACTTCACCTTGATTAGTAACAACTTCTTCCTCACTCTCAGCTCTTGCTATTGCTGATAGGCGTTGCATAACTTCTTTCATATCCATAATTTTTTCATCTTCGATCTGTTTCAAGCGTTCGTTAATGTAATTTGAAATGTCAGGTTTTGTCAGGTTTTCTTGCCCAATAGATCTAGCAGTTTTTGCTGAATATCCAGCACTTATCGCTGCTTGTGTCGCATTACCAAACTTTATATACTCATCAGCAAACGCCTTCTGTTTAGGTGTTAGCTTCTTCACTTCATATCACCCACCTCCAAAAGTAGTCAAATTTGTAGTTCTGTTTATAAATTATTTCCTGCGCTTCTTGCTAGTCTTCACATGTTTCTTAGCTTTCTCACGCTCTAAATCATTGTTTATTTTATTGATTAGTTGAGCTTCAAAATCGCAACTGACTAACCCAGCGCTTTTAGTATTTTTCATTTGATACCTCGACAAAATAAAAAGCCAGCCGTTAAGCTGACTTCTAAAAGTTTTCATTGTAAAATTTTTCTAATTCCTGTAATTTTCGTTTGTACTTGATCTTAGTCCTGATATCATCAAAGCCATCTGATAGATTATGCAGTCCTTCAAGATCAACATAGATATTATCTGTAATGACATAATCATCTAAATCATGATTAAGACCAGTACCGATAAAATTCTCAGCTTTTGCATTCATATGCTTTAATTCTAGTTGAAATGCGCTTAAAGCCTGAGATTTAGCAACCTTCATCAAATTCACCATATTTTTATCTGTGATTTTGAGCTTCTCCACTCGTTCGATAAAATCAACAATCTCTTTTGATTTAGGACCAGCATCAAATGCTCCAACCGATGCTAAGTTCGCTAACTCCAGTTTAAGTAATGGATAAACCGTCTCTTTGAATTCTTCATATTGAACCAGCACCTCATCAATTTTCTTGGATAATGAAAAATATTTTGTGGAAACGTCTTTGATTTCTGGTATACATAGAAAAGCGATAAGGACTATCACTAATAGTCCAACTATCATGTAACCTATATTCACTTCATACACCACCATCGCAATATATCCCAGCAAAAGGAGCATGCTGATTACTAATTTTCTTCCTACATATTTCAATTCAACTCACCTCGGTCGTAATTATAACAAAAGCCCAGCCAAAACGACTAGGCTCGGTGGATTGAATTGAAATTAGGTCATGAGACCAAAGGCTTAGGCTGGGCTTGCACCAGCTCATATAGATGGGAAAAGTCTATCGCTCACTTGAGACTAAGCCATTTTGCCACTCTCGGTCGTTGGTGGCAAGGACTTAACGCGCCCGCACGCTAAACTTATTTAGTGACGCTTTAGCACGTCATGCTTTCGCATTCAAGATGTTATCAAAGTAAATAATCGAACTCATATTCCAACTTTGGAACACTATCATAATAGCATGATAGAATGCCTATCGTTTGCCGTTAATTTGACGCCGTTTTGACGCTAACTTGACGCTTTTTGAATTTCTCTTAAATCGATACTATTTTCTTGCACGCATAGACGTTCAGCAAATTCTACTAACGCTACGATCTTCAATTCGTTATATCGTGTCGCACTATACTTAACTTTCTGCGCCACTTGCCAATCTGGCCAACACTCGATGTAGCGATAAAATAAAATAATCTGATTTGTCTTACTGCAGTGATTGATAGCAACATCGATATCTTTCAAAATACTTTTTGCTTTTGCTGTGTCGCTTGTAATGTACTTGATAGCAGACTCCTCTTGACCGTTGGTCGTGCTAGGTGATTTAGGCATTCCATCATAGTTAGGTGAGCGAAAAAAGCTTGTTTGCTCATCTGCAAGACGTAACAATCTTTCAAAATCTTTCTCGAAAAATTTTTTGACTTTTTTAGCCGTCGCACGTTCATCGACTACAGGAAATAAACTTGATAATTCCATGTTTTCGCTCTCCCTTATGTTATAATTAGTTGTTGAATTTTATTGGGAAAGCGTGGTGTCTGCTCACTGCGTTTTTTATTTGTCCTACTCCTTGTTTAAAAGAAGTTCTGCGATAAAGCATAACCATTTAGTGATGACCCACATAAACAAAATAATCGTCATAAGTAACGTAAAAAAGGCAAAGTTCCAATCGCCTATAATTGTGAAATAAAATGCTATTAGCACAAACACCGTCGCAGCTAACTTTTCAGCTAAAGATAATGGTTCTACCTTCTTCATTTGTGACCACCTAATCCTTTCAATTTCTGTAGATCTTGCGCTAAAGCTTGTTGCCCTGCTTTCCAACCTAGTTCAAATTCATCTTCTAACGCTTTAGCTAGCTTAACAGTCGCTTCGCTTGCAACTTTATTACCTTGCTCTAAGCCATGTCTGAAATAGTGATTGTCACTCATTTCTCTTATGATAGGTTTCATCAGTATCTTTGCTAATGCTTCAAAATCATTCATTTTTTCCACTCCTATGCGTTTTATTTATTGCCTAGGCAAATGCCCCGCGAACGGGCTCGAACCGTTCTAGCGGCCTTTACGGGGCTATAAATCGTTTTACGTGATCACTAAACTGCGCTACATATTGTGAGTATCTAAACGCATTAGCTTAAGATCCTGCAAGTTTTTAAGATTTGTTCATCAGCTAAGCCAACTCGTAAAACTTAGCTGACAATGATCAGTAGCACTTATTCAGCAACTACTGACCTGAGTTGTAAGGCCCTAATGCAAGACTGTCGTTGTATCAAAAATCTAAAAGGAGGTATTTACTGTAATATCACGTCAAATTGTAATTAGTCTTGCACTTCCCGCCCACCACGTCTTACAATTCTCTCACTATGATTTCAATTCTCGGCCTATCTGAGTAATACTTGTGAGCGTGCAAGTCAACTATGCGTGCGTCATCTGTCCATAGAACGCCATTTAAGGCGTCTAAAGCTGATTTGATATAATTATCCAAATCTGGTTTTACCGTTGGTCTATGCTCGCCTGAGAGCCTTCTAGCGCATTCTTTTTTCGATAGCGACTTCTGAACTTGACGATAGAAATAAATTTCGATCTCAAGCGCTCCATCTAGTGGCTCATCACGATAATGTAGCTTTGCTAGCTGGCTTAGCTCTTTCTTGAATTTCTTCACTTTCTCTGGATCGTACATAATGATACGTCTACCGATATACGCAGCTCTTGGACGTGCTTGTTCAACTGGTTCGATCTCAAATATCACGATTTTATTTCCTTTCTCGTAATAGATTAGTAATTTCGCGCAACCTAGCGTGGAGGCTTCTTAAATAATCGAAAATAATTAAGCATAGCCAAAAAGTTGCAGCTAACCATTCACCATTCCACACATTCGATAAGATAGCCCAATAAACAAATAAATATGTCGCAAGTGCACAAATATCTAAAAAAATTCCAAGAAGCTTCTTCGCCCTTTTCGTCAACCGAACTTTATTCTTCATACCAATTCACCGCCCATCCAATAAACACACCAATTGCTAGAAAAGCTCCAGCGATAACGATTGTTAATGCCGTCATTCACTCATCTCCAAAACAAACTTTTTGACATTCTCCAGATACCGTACTTGCTGCCATAAGTATGGATCATTATCATCACTTGAGTTACCAGATAAATAAAAATCTCCTAAACGTTCCCGGATATCATTGATTACGGTGATCGGATAACTGTACTTGCTTAGCAATTCAACTATTTTTTCTTTGGCTGTCATCTTTATCTCCTTTCAAAAAAACGGACCATCGTGTTTTGCTCCTCTGATCACCAAAGATAGGACGTTGCCCAATTGCTTTGATCACATCCCTAAATTTGATCTGATCTTCGTTCCACTTAAAAATCAGTGTGCCATTCGCCTTTAAAACTCTGTTACACTCGTCAAAGCCTTTTTTCAAATCATCTGGCCAGCGCTCTTTATCAAGCTTTCCGTATTTTTCAGCAAGCCAGCTACGATCGCCTGCATGAATCAGATGTGGTGGATCAAACACCACTAAATCAAATGTTTCATCATCAAACGGGATGCTGCGGAAGTCGGCTTGTACGTCTGGATCAACGTCGATAACATGTCCTGACGGAAGCTCTTCATAATACTTCCTGACGTCCATGTATGTTGTATGCTCTTCCTGTTTGTCGTACCAAAACATTCTCGATCCGCAGCATGCGTCTAATATCTTCATTAGCTTTCCTCCCACCCAACAAAATCGCCATCTTCCGTCAACGTGTAGGTCTTCTCCAACTTAGACAAACTTGCAAAATAATCATCTTCATCAATCTCATGATATTCTTCAGTGTCAATATCCCAAGTATCGAACGAGCGTAATTCAGCGGTATACCCGATGTCGTATTCGTAAGGGTTTCTGATAGCATAGCCTTCCCAGTCGTCAATCACTTTTTCTACATCACTACTCCAGAACGTTGGATAGATACCATTTTGATCGAACATCTTATATAGTTTCATTTTCTAGCCCTCCAAATTCTACTTTTTCATTTTTCATCATGAGCAAATGCGATCACGCTCATAAGCAGCATGAACGCTATCAGCATCAGCCACTTAATCACGAGCATTTGCCTTCTCCTTTGCTCGTTCCAATTTCTTCTGACGTCGTTTGCGCTTGTCACGCTTGCGACTGCGTTTCTTTCCTGTCATTTGTTGTCCTCCGTTTCTCTGAAATAATCTAAACTGACACCCAATGCATCTGCGATCTTGCACATCAGCTCAAAACTTGGCTTTTTTAGTTTTCCATCTCGAAGGTAATATAAGCTTGAGACTGAAATACCTGTCTGCTTAGACAGCCAGTAAATTGTCTTCTGTCTCTGCTGCAATAATTTCTCAACTTTATTCCATCTCATGATCTACTCGCCTCTTGAATATATCTATATATAGATATACAATTATGTGGTAATTGACAACTATCATCCATTTAGTTGATTTTTATAAAAATTTGAGGTATTGCTATTATGTCACTACTTAATATCCCATCATGGTTGCCTGTTGCCGTATCAACATCTGCGGTTATAATATCACTTCTTTCATATCTCCGTAATCGCCCTAAATTACTAGAATTAAGATTGTCTGAAAAAACTGGAAAGAAATATATACCAATTGCTGAGGGTCAAATTTATTTTAAATTTAAAACCCCCGAAGGAAGCACTAACTCTATTCCGTTACCTAAAGGAATATTAATTCACCTTTCTTTTTTAAATCCGTCTCCGCAGGATATTTCATACTTCAGTCTTGGTTTTTATGCAGATGACAAGTTGATAGAATCGTACACAAAGAAATCTGTCAGTCATATCACAAATGAACCTATCTTTGTATATACTGAAGGTGCTAACGCTAATTCTGGTGATATTTCTTTTTCAGAAAACCCATACGGAATATTTAAAGCTAACTCTTACACTCCATTTTTTGCATTTATGCCTCTAAGAGAAGGAGATAGACCTTTTCCCAAAAAAGTGGATTTTAAAATTTGTTATTCTGTTAAGAAATTCCCATACTTTGGTAAAAATAGTCACTACAAAGCTATCATCATCCCTCTTGATATTTCTAATGTCGAGAAAGAAATCCAAGAAGTGCAAAAAACATTGCAACAAAAGATAAAATTAAAGCAAGAAAAATCATATTCTTCTCCTGTCCATCCATACTCCCAAACTTCAGCTACTAGGAAACGAAAAGTATCAAAAAAAACGCGACGAAAAAACAAGAAAAAATGATGTAGTCAGTATTAACTAAATAAGTCACACCTTTTTCAGTAATTCGCACAAACGAGTTATCTGGAAAAGGTGACTTTTTTATTTCAACCTTCTTGACCACACAATTTTTAAACGTCACATCCATAGTCTCCACCGTTTTAAACATCATCAGTCATCATCTCCTGTCCAATATTTTGGCGGGTTATCAAGGTTCCACCGTTCAATCATTGCTTTTGCAAATACATTCTCGTATTCAACTATCCAGCTCGCAGCGCTCTCAGACGAAACATAGTCAGACTTGCCACTTTTCACTAGCTTCTTGCATTCACTAAACGCACGATCTGGACTCAAGCCACAACATCGCAAGTAGCTCATCTGAATTTTGACGTCATCTGGCATCGGTGCTGTCGGACGCTTGATCGGTTTAAATTCCTTGATCAACACGGTCCACCTTCTTCATCTCTGGGCTGAATGCCAGCTCTGGATATAGCCCTTTACGCTTGATTACCTTGTATGGATCGCCTAGCTGACTAGCACTAACTTCTTGATCAGTCGTCAGACTAGGTGTCTCATTGTGTCGTTTGTTGTAGAAGTAGCACTTATCGTCGATCTCATAGATCACTGCATAGTCGCTGGCCCAAATATTTTTTACCTTCAAATTTCTATACCTCTCTTACGTCTTCCATATCGTTGAATAAAATTCTGTGATCCTTATTTTTCGTCACTAATCGACTGATGATCTTCGGATCGTACATCTGCACAAAATGCTTATCTACGTTATTTGTCGTGATGACTGTTGTTTTCTTTCCCTGAAAGCGCCCATTCGCTACTTGATAAAGATAGTTCTGCAAATCTCGTCTTACTGGTTTGAGGTCACTGATGATCCCACCTTCAGTACCAAAATCATCAAGCAATAAAACATCAACTTCAGTAAGTGCACGTTTCAGATCGTCAAGTTTTTCTTTTGTCTTTTGATACGTGTATTGATCAGCTAACAAAGATGATAGTTCAGCAGTCGAAACGATCATAATAGACTTACCAGACTCTTCATGTATCTTTGTCAACATTGCGATCGCTAGGCTGGTTTTTCCAGTCCCAGATTTACCGTACATCGTCACATTAAAGCTATCCGTAAGCAATTCTGTAGCTAACGTGTATGCTTGTTTAGCGATCGCATGCGCTGCTTGAGGGTTACTTTGTCTGTTTACATCCCAATCCGAAAACTTGAACTTGATCTCTTCACCACCAGACCAAATAGAGTTACGGTAACAAAACTTTGACTTTAACTGTTGCTGATCTTTTCTCCATTTTTCATTCAATGCTAGTTCGTTATTTTTATGAAATTCTGCAAATTCTTCTCGTGATAAATTCAGTAGCCGTTTCCCATCTTCAGTTTTCATACGTTCAATCAGTTCAGAAATATTAGACCCGGGAATGTTACGCTTAGCAAATTCTTCTGCACTGCTCATTCATACCACTCCACTTCATTTGATGCGTTATTTCGTCTGTTACTCCAACCACTTTGCCGTTGTTGCTTCTTAGCTTCAAACTGCTTATCTTCACCTTCAATAGCCTCAACAGTCCAGATCTTATTTCTCAGATACCCTTTTAAGATGCCTACTGAGTATTCAGCTGGCGCTTTAGCTCGATAGATTGCAGCCTTTTCAATGACTTTATTAAATACTGCGATGATATCTTCTTTTGGCACACCTTCTTCATACCAGTCCCTATACTCATCTAAGAGCTTCATTCTTTCAGTTTGTGTTATCTGTCCAAAGTTACGCTCAAAGTATTGTGCGATTGGTTGTATCTGTCTGTGACATTCTAGTTGAATATCAAGATCAGAAAGATTAGCGCGTGAGCTATCATCATCTATCTTCTCTGTAGTAGTCTCTGTGTAGTCTATGGTATAGGTCTGGTAATTCTTGCCGGTTGCATTCGGTAATTCCTGCCGATTCGTGCGGTAACTTTTACCGAATGCTGTTACCATTTGGGAAAATGCGTCATAATCAATCCTGTACCACTTTGTACGATCGAATTTTGCTTTGTTGTAGTTGCCGGTAACTAGCAATCCTTTGTTTTCTAATGACTTAAGTTTGGTCCTCATCGTCTTATCTGACTCGATCCACGAAAATTGTTTTTGCCACTCTGAGATCGTGTTATAGACCCAGCTATATCCATCTCTGATATTTGTGTTTTTCTGCGTCCAATAATGGATTTGTTGCAATATTGCAGCTTCATCAAGACTGCCTAACATTTTGGCTAAAGTTGGCGATACAACAATCGGTGGCTCGTCAAAAAGCAGATTATTCATGTTACCATCCTCCCTTGAAATTATTGGGCCTCGCACCCGTCCGGCATTTTACGTTTACTGACGCTCTTTGTTACTAGATCTTGCTTTTGAGCTTGTAATTGTTGTACTGCTCATCAGCTTCACAAAATACTCGCTCTAATTGTGCTGGTTCTAGTTTGTTTTCTGTTGCAGTCATCAAGATCAGCGACACCAATTCAACTTCTGCGTCAGTCATACCTTTTTCTAATTGTTCGTCTGTTAAATCATATAGACGTCCTGCTAAATTCAATGGTTTCAATGCGTTCATATAATCACCTCTAAAAAATTTCAATATCGCAAGCATCGACTGGTAGATCAATTATCTTAGTTGCTCGACAGTATGCGCATCTGTTGCATCTGATCGGTTCTTCTTCGCCTCTGATAACACTTTGGATATGCTCCTGATTTTCTTCGATCATCCGCATTGCGTCTTGCATACGCATTAAAGATCGATCGCTAGTAAATTTAATTGCTAATTTATCTGGTGGATCCTGCTTACTTACCGCAAACATAAATGGTTGGCATTCAACATTAAATGTCTGCTTGATCAGTTCGCTATATACAGACATCTGCATAAAATAACCACGATCAGCGATGAAATTTTCGTATTGTCTGCTACCTTCCTGCCAATGCTTTTTATGGATATCATCAACAGTTTTTAGATCACAGAAATAAAGATTTTCAAGACTCAAACTGTCAATTTTCCCTTTCCATGAATAACCATAGATATTACCAGTAACGATTGCTTCTTTTTGCCCCGGTCCATAAAGACCAGTAAATCGTGATTGCTGTTCAAGCGCTTTGATCATTACGTCAGCTCTTCGATAATCGCTTCTAAGGTTTCCTTGCTTCGTTACCATCTTCTTACCTTTTGTATCGAGAAACTTCTGATGCGCTTCTTTACTTTCAAAATAGCTGTGTACGTAATTTCCAACTAGCAGCGCTGTCGTTTCTTCTTCCTTCCACTCACCTTTCATTTTGGCGAGTGCATAGGCTTCGCATTTCATAAAGTCTTTGAATAACGACACGCTCATATAGTGTTGACTAGCTTCTGGACTGTAGTAGTTTTCTTGTGTTAATTCAAACTTACTCATTTACAGGCTCACCCCAATGGTTCAACAGCTCGGTTTGTTCTTCATCTGGCGTTTCATCAGGTACTGTTTTGATGATCTCATTCACATCGTCAGTCTTTTCTGTAGCTGGTTCTTTCTTCTCTTTTTCCACCGCTTTTACTGGTGTTGGCTTATTTGCCTTCTTAGAAGCTGTTTTAGCCGTTGTTTGCTCTGATTGTGTATTTTCCTTAGGAACTTCTTTAACGCTCTCCTGTGGTAACTCTGATACCTGATTGAATAGATCTTCAGCTTGTTTGTCTTTTGTAGTTTCGTCAGCTTCGATATTTACAGGATCTGGATCTGCTTCATCTTTTGATGCTGCCACCGCCATCTGAGTTGACATAGGGCCCCACTTTGTAAGCAGGTCTTTAAGCACTGTTTTCTTAGCCATAGCATCAAAGTCAGACTTCCAAGGTGAATTGCCCCCAGCTTTTGAAAAACGCTGTCTATGAGCTTCTATTTGCTCTTTAGTCCAGTACACTGTTTTCTCAAATCCATTTAACAGTTTGAAATATCCAATGTAGCCAATAACTGTATCTGATACTTTTTTCATTGGGTCAAACGCCACTTCTTCAGTAAGTGGATTCCAGCTTATGAGCTCTCCTTCGTGCACAGCAACAGCATTCATCGCGCGATATTGTCCACTTCGTTGCGCTAGCTGGATATAACCCTTATATCCGATCTGCGCTTGCGCTTTGCCTTTGTATGGTACAAGCCACACATATCCCAAGTTTTGATCGATCGGTAAATCTAATGTAGCGGCTACCATCGCTGATTGAATAACAGATAGTTGGTCCACATTCGCTAATGATCGATTGCTATTCACGATACTTACGATCGATGTAGCAAACTGTGGCTCACGATCGTGTAAAACGTTAGCAATCATATTTTTTACTTGAGCATTTTTAACCAGTTGTTTAACTGGTACTCTTGATAGTGCATTTTGTTGGTTCATAATTGTTCCTCCATAATTGCCGAAAATTGTTCTAAATATTCTTTTGCGACTTCGAAATGATCGTCATCATCACCCTGTACGTTGATTCTAAACAGTGTAGTTGTAAGCTCATCACGTACATAGTCAACGACATCAGCTTTTGTTTGATGCGACAGTTCTGTGCCATCCCATTCAGTGATCATGTACAATGGTTCACTATTTGAACCATTGCAACAGTTTGAATCTTTTTGCGTCTTGATTGCGTCGATTTGATCTGGTGTCACGATAGATGCCCTCCTTCAATTCGTGTTATAATTTAATCGAAAATATTTTTAGTTAGGGTCGCACTGCAATGCGATCCATTTTTTATGGTTTGAATAACCAATCTAGGCCTCGGGTCCATTCGGCATCGCGGGCACTAGCAATCGCCAATGTGATCAGTGCTAGAACACCAGCCCAGCCAACCACCCATTCTTCGTGTGGCAAGAAACCCGCCAGCATGACGCCAGCTAAGACCGCTAAGATGTAGCTACTGTTGATCTTCATTTTCATTTCCTTCTTTCTGCTATAATTTAGTCATCTCCTGTGAAAGGAGGTGAAATATATGGCTACTAATCCACCTAAAAACAACGCTCGCAAAGGTGCTGTTCGTGGGCGCTCTCAAACTTTCAACCCTAAAACTAAACGCTATGTTAAACGTGATACATCAACCGGCAAGTTTATGGACGTTAAACAAGATGGCACTAAGTTTAAAGGTGTAAGAACAGAGCGTTAGCCTTGTTCTGCGACTTGTTCTAGCAACCTAGGCAAGTCGTTTTCTTTTATCACTTGATGTAGTACAACGCTCAAGCGCTCTACTAGTTCTTCGTATTCGTCTCCACGGTAACCCGCTTCAAAGATCGTTGGTTGTAACATTTTGATCACTCTCCTAAAAAAGTCTTTCTTGTCCTTTAGCTTCATCGCTCAAAGTGTCGATCATTACTAAAGTTGCTGCGGACGGTGTCCACTGACGTAAGTACTTATGCACAATGTCCCAGCCCTTCTTTCTGAGCTGTGTTCTTGTTCCATAAAACCATCTGCTGATACTTCAACAGGTATCATCACTTGATTTTTCATTACTACGCCCCCTCTAAACTTCTAATCTAGTTTGTGCATTGATACGTGCAATCTCTTGCTCGAGTGGATATGAAGCATGCCAATTATTAATAAAACTAACAGCCCGATCAAAATCTTCTTTTTTGAGATCTTCATATCTTGAGATTACGAACACTTCTTTTAGATCGTGCTCAAGTTCTCTAAACACTTTGCGCGGTGCATTTTTTGTTTTGTAGAAGTTACTTTCGTGGCCACCGCAGATTTCAACAGCTTTACGATTACGTGCGGCTTTTAATTTGTAACGTTGCGTTGAATCAATCTCTGATTTGTTCTTGATGTAGTCAATCTCATCTTCAACTTTCATCATGCGATTGTTTAATCTGTTCGCCACTTGCATCGTTAGCGCTAGTCTTTCTTCTGGCGTTTGTGGCAGTTGTTGTTTATAACGTTTCTCAATCTCCAAAAAGTATTGACGCGCTTGCTTGCCACGCTCAGTGCGTTGAATCATTGAGATTTCTTTTGCCATATCCAACGTCAAAGCATGATCTTGCTGTGGTCTACCTCCGATAGGTTTTTCACTTTTTTGTGATAAACCTATAAAATCAACGTTTTCATCAAATCCATATCCAACCATGCGCTCAAACCATTGTGTATATGGTGTATTAATTTCTAAGAAGTCATGCAATTCACGACCGCTAACAACTACATTGCCTTGTTCATCTTTTTCTACTGGAATTAAATAATTCATGATTTATCCTCCTCTGCTAAAATAAGTAAATATTGTGGTGTTACCCCTAAATAAGCAGCTACTTGTGTAAGCTTTACTGCGCTAGGCGAACTTTTATTCCACTTACTGATACTTCCATTTGAAAAATTCAAATCTTTCTCAATACGATAAACACTTGTATTGTTTTGTTTTGCAACTTTTTTTATTGCTGTATAAATGCTCATCATAATCTCCTTTCGAAAATTTTTGTCGAAAAAAAGCATTTCTCTATTGCAAAATCACAGAAAATATTCTATTATTAATGCATAGGAAATAGCCATAAACCCTAATTCTATCAGGCTTATTTCTTTAGTAAGATTTATGATTTTTTTCGGTACTCTCTTAAGCACATTTATAATATAACACCGAAAATATTCAGAGTCAAGATAAAAACACAAAAAATTTTCGGAGGGTCATATGAATATTCTTTATTTAAAAATAAAAGAGTTAGCTGATAAAAAAGGCGTTAGTTTAGCGCAGATAGAGAGAGATTTAAATTTTTCAAACGGAATTATTTCAAGTTGGAAGAATGGTCGAGCTAGTCAAGATAAACTTGCTGCCATTGCTGATTACTTTGGTGTATCTACTGATTATTTACTAGGTAGAAAAGAAAATGAAAGTTCCACCGAAAATCAAGAAAACAAAGACTTGAAAAAGTTCCTTGAAGATAATCTTGATAACGGGATGACATTCGGTGATGGCAAAGTTACTGAAGAAGATCGAGAAAAACTTGAAATAGCGTTGACACAAATTTTCTATAGATACCACGATGAATTTAAAAAAAGAAAAGAAGAAAAAGGTGGATTTAAATTTTAACGGGGTGTTGTTATGTTGAAATACGGGAAAATTTTAAAAAGGATTTATGATGAAACAAATACATATGATCCATTTGAAATAGCAAGGCATTTTGATACGCCTGTCGAGTATACAGATATAACTGATCCACCGGCAAAAACAGTTTACCTAGAAGACCAGCCTATAATACTGCTTTCAAATAAATTACGAGAAAGCAATGCCAGATACTATATCTGTGGACATGAGTTGGGTCATATTTTCAAGCATACGGGTATTGCCTGTTCATATGATAGTAATCTTCATTTTCGGACAGGTATGGAACGTGAAGCTGATCAGTTTAGCTTCGAGCTTTGCAACGCTTTTTACAATGAAGAAAATGGTTACTACCCTAACGAGATCAAACAGCTAAATTACTCGTATGGTGTGCCAGAAAATTTCCATTTAAGCGAGATGCTGGTGTGAATTTATTCACAAAATAAATTTTATTTTTTGAAAGGATGATGGTCATTGATTGATACATTAAAAATTGATGCTTTTTTGAATGCTAGAGCTAATAAACCTGGTGTTTCTAGGCCTGCATTAATTGCTGCCACCGATGGTAACACTTATTTTTTAAAGGGACACTTTGGGACTTTCAAGGACGGTCTCACTAAATTAGACGCGGCTTTAGCACAGGAAGCTTTTTGTTATAGTCTTGCAAAATTCCTTAAAATCCCTACACCTGACTTTGTGTTTATTGAAGTAACTAATGATGATTTATCGGATTTTCCACAATTAAGATTTGAAAATAATATTACACAAGCTGGTATCTATTTAGGCATTAAAGAAGTTAAAAATTTATTAACTGATGAACTGAAATTGCTACTTCGTGAGCTAGATTATGGAGCCCCAGGGGCGCAAAATAAGCTGAATAAGCTTGTTGCACAAATCAGCAATAAGCGTGATGTACCTAAAATCTTATACTTTGACTGTTTGACTGCTAATGTTGATAAGTATAGGAATTTTGATAACATACTGTTATACCGCTCTAATAATGGAAAAACTCTACTATCCATAGACTTTGGATACTGCTTTTTTGGCCCATATTGGAACACTAGAGAATACTATACTACACCTGGTTTCGAAAAAATTAAGTTGTTACAAAATAATAATCCTGATAATATGTGGTACGGTATCTTGCTTAATTCTCTAGGAAATAATACAATACTGACTGAAACACCGGTTTTCAAATTACTGGAACGTTTAATAGATTGTAAAAACTCTTCCAATCCATTTAGAGAAATATATTCTTCAACAAAACTATTAAATGCGGCTAATTTAACAACTATGTTGAATTATATTCCTAATGAATGGTTTGTTGGAGGAACGTACCAAAGGAACATGTACTTACAATTTATATTAAACCAAGTAGACAATTTACCCGTATTTTTTGACTATCTTGTATCACAAAACTGTTTTACTAATATCTCTGGAGGTGGATTGGTTTGGCAAGACAAAAATATACTTTCACAGTGATATCCTATGTTCCAGATTATATCCGCAATGAACAAATAAACATAGGGGTCATCATTTTTGATTCGAATAATGATATTATCAACTACTCTTTATTACCAGAATATACTAATAAGTTAAGTAGTTTGTTTAAATATTCTACGGATTCTAAAAACCTTTTTAAAGAAACTATTAAGTTCACTGATTTCTTATTAAATAGATTAATGAAATCAAGTTCATTACCATTGGATGTGAATATTAGTAATACTTCCGTAACTATAGATGGATTACCAGAAAATATTTTCTTGTCTCCACTTACTTATGGTGCAAGTGAAAATCCCAACCGCGTCTTAGAAACACTCGTTGAAACATATGTTGGTACAGAATTTTATCATCGGAGAAATCGTGTTATTGCTAGTGCAAACGAAATCGTTAAGTCATACTTCAAAAACCATAATTTCATTAATAAAAATTTATTGCCAAATCCTACTTTCAAACCTAATATTAGTGCTCCTTTTAAATATAAAGCTGATTATGCATATTTAGACAAAAAAATGGGGTTTAGCATTATTAATCTAATGCCTTCTACGGACGAAGGTTTAGAAAGATTTTATCAAAAAAATGCTGCATTAAGTGCTAGATTTGAAAAATATGGAGATATGGTTTTCCTGTACGATTCAGATACTCTAATAACAGAAAAAAAGCAAATAATCACAGACTTGTCTTCAACAAACGAAAAAATCCGATCTTTTGACGTGACTAATGCAAGCAGAGATTTTGATGATTTCAAAAAGTTTTCTAATACCAACATAAGGGCATCTGATAGCATCGAAGTTGGTAATTATATCGCAAAAAATATGTATGCTTAACAACTATTTAATTTTTTCGTGTAAACGACGAACTAATGAAACTATATATTAAGTAAGTAGCTTACATTGACAAGTGACTAATAACATGTGATAATTTAGTTACTGGGAGTTAAGCTCCACTTGTTTATATTTTTACGCGGGATTAAATTCCCCAGCGCAGTTAGTTCATGTACTAGCTGCGCTTTTTATTTGTCCAAATACTGATGACGTTAAAAGCTGAAATAAAAAGGAGGGATGTTCATTGAATAAAAAGAAAATTGCTATCATTTCATTATCAAGTATTGTAGCGCTATTGATTTTAGCTGCTGTTGGATATAAGACATATGATTGGTATATCTGGCGAGCACCTAGCTATAACTCTACTAAGAAAGAAGTTCTTCTATCTTCTAAAGTAGACAAGCTATCAGATCAACAGGAAGAAGCTTTTTGGGGTTATGCTCGTGGTGCTATTGAAAGTGATCTTAATATTAGCACAGACAACCTGGAAGATGACACTTTGTACGTCGAGAAAACTGATAAAAAACATGTTTATCACGTTGAATACGTATGTAAAGGCGAGATATTTGGTACTACGTTCAAATATAGAACAAAAGTAGATATAACTCCTCAATCATCGCTGAAAGAAAGTAAATTTAAGTATAGCAATTTCGAATCGGATTTAACTAACTTGAGTTCGGATGACGATGATTACTAGCGTTTAGCCCGTCCTAGTGACGGGTTTTAAAAGCACCTAAAAAGAACATACATTCGAGAAAAGAGGAAAATTTATGTGGATGGAAAAAAGAAAAAGAAAAAATGGCACTAGATACCTATTTGCTGAGCGTTATATCGATCCATTAACTGGCAAAAACCAAAAAGTATCTGTCACTCTTACAAGTAACTCTAATCGTGCCCAAAAAGAGGCTAGTATGCTTTTAAATAAGACGATTGAGGAACGCTTAAACAAAACTAAAACCAATAAGACAAAATTAACATTTTCAGAGCTATATGACGAATTTTTTAAGCTCAAGAAAAAAACTGTGCGTCCTTCATCAATGAGAGTCTATAACGCCATCGGAAAAATATTGAAAAAATACTTTAAAGATGACTACTTGATAGAAAACATCAACACTAGAATTATGCAAGATTTCTTTAATTCGCTCGATTATTCTAATGAATACCTAAAATCTATCAAAGCGTTGGTTTCTGAAATGTTTAGCTATGCTGTTGAATTGCAATATATTGATCGCTCCCCTGTTCAATTTACACGTATTCCGTATAAATCTAAAACAATTCATGACATTCAAAAAACTCAAAATAAATACTTAGAAAAAGATGAAGTCGAAAATCTGTTAACACATCTCAATCGATTCAAACGGACTCGTCCTACTGCACGTTTGGCAGAGTTCTTATATTTGACCGGTATGCGTATTGGAGAAGCCACTGCGTTAAAAAAAGAAGATATAGATTTGGAAAATAAAGTCGTTCATATCACTGGAAGTATAGATATTTCTAAAGGATATAAATTGGCAGAAAAAGGGCTTACCAAAACTGATACTAGCTTTAGGGATATTTATCTCACAGATCGAGCTATCAAATTACTAAAGACATGCCTAGCTGAGAACAAAATAGCTATGAAAAATACTGAAACTTATAATGATCGTGGATTTATTTTTACCACTTGGTCAGGTACACCGATACAAGTTAATTCTTTCAATCGGACTTTGAAACATGCCGCTCCCTTAGTTGGGATCTCAAGCGATAAAACTGTGACTTCACATATTTTTCGGCATACACATATCTCTATCCTTGCTGAAAATAACATCCCACTTCAAGCTATTATGCAACGAGTAGGACATAAAAACTCAGACATTACACAGGAAATATATACGCACGTGACCAAAAAGATGAATAAGCAAGTTCTAGCAAGCTTAGAAAGTTTAGGACTTTAACGATTTTTTCTGCCCACTATTTGCCCACTGGATGTATTTTTTCCATAAGTACAAAAAAGAACCCTTGATATATCAAGGGTTCTAGCGTTAAAATAAGCGAATGTTATTTAACTTGGCTCATAACTTCTTCTACAAAGTTATCAGCTTTCTTTTCGATACCTTCACCAACTTCGTAACGAACGAAGGCTTTGACCTTGCCGTCCTTAGAAGCCATGAATTTAGCAACTGTCAAGTCTGGATCCTTAACAAATGCTTGGTCATCCAAAGCAACTTCAGCAAAGAACTTGTTCAAGCGACCTGCAACCATCTTTTCGATGATGTTTTCTGGCTTGCCTTCGTTCTTAGCTTCTTCAGTTAAAACTGCTTTTTCGTGTTCTACTTCACTAGCAGGCACTTGGTCGCGGTTAACGTACTTAGGATTGATAGCTGCAACGTGCATTGCAACGTCTTTAGCAGCCACTTCATCAGCACCTTCAACAACAGTTAAAACAGCGATCTTACCACCCATGTGTAAGTAAGCACCGAAGTTTTCGTTGTCAGCTTTTTCAACCAATTCAAAGCGACGCAATGTGATCTTTTCACCGATAACTTGTGTAGCTTCGATGATTTCTTCGTTGATCGTACCTTTGTCAGTCTTGATAGCCAAAGCAGCTTCTAAATCAGCTGGTTTGTTTTCTGCGATCAAACCTGCAACACGTTTTACAAGGTCCTTGAATTGTTGGTTTTGAGCAACAAAGTCTGTTTCAGCGTTGATTTCAACAACTGCAGCTGTGTTACCTACAACTTCAACATCAGCTAAACCTTCAGCAGCAACACGGTCGCTCTTCTTAGCAGCCTTTGCCATACCTTTTTCACGCAAGAAATCAATAGCCTTGTCCATGTCGCCATCAACAGCAACTAAAGCTTTCTTAGCATCCATCATACCTACGCCAGTTTTTTCGCGTAATTCTTTTACTTGAGCAGCAGTAACTTTTGCCATAGCCTAGTGGCCTCCTTAGAGTGATTAATTTGGAGTACTTTTGGCATAAAAACCATGGTGTATCCAAACCATAAATTTAAAAAAAGGCCATCTCAAGACTAAGGCCAAAATGCCTACCTAAAACCTGAGACAGCCTAAGTTTATTAACTATTCAGCATCTGTATCGTTGTTGCCTTCAACAACTTCAACGATTTCTTCGATGGATTCAACTTCTTCGCCGTTAGCAGCTTGGAAAGTTTCTTCTGAAACAGGTGCATCATCTTCGCCTTGACGACCTTCGATGATCGCATCTGCCATCTTAGATGTGATCAAACGTACGGCACGGATAGCATCGTCGTTTGATGGGATCTTAACATCAATTTCATCTGGATCAGCGTTTGTGTCGACCATAGCAACGATAGGAATGTTAAGCTTTTGTGCTTCCTTAACAGCGATACGTTCCTTGCGAGGATCCACGATGAACAATACATCAGGGATACGTGGCATATCTTCAATACCACCAAGGAATTTTTGAAGACGATCGCGTTCTTTGATCAACAAAGCAACTTCTTTCTTAGGTAACACTTCAAATGTGCCATCTTCTTCCATTGCTTTGATCTCTTTCAAACGTTTGATACGTTTTTGGATCGTGTTCCAGTTTGTCAAAGTACCACCTAACCAACGATGGTTTACGTAGTATTGACCTGCACGTTTTGCTTCTTCTTCGATCGCATCTTGTGCTTGTTTCTTTGTACCAACAAACAAGATAACACCATCGTTAGCAGCAGCATCTTTCATAAAATCGTAAGCATCGTCGATCAACTTAACAGTTTTTTGTAAGTCGATGATGTAGATACCATTACGTTCTGTGAAGATGTACTTCTTCATCTTAGGGTTCCAACGACGTGTTTGGTGACCAAAATGTACACCAGCTTCAAGTAATTGTTTCATGGAAATAACAGCCATTACAATTAACCTCCAAAATAGTTTTTATTATCCTCCCCTATGTTCAACGATCAAAAAACTCAAATGAGCACTCTTTTGACCATCGCATAAGGTGTGAATTGTACCTTTATAGGCACTCTTGATATTATAACCTACTCCTAGAGCAATTGCAAACGTTTCTGTTAAAAAATCAAGCTTATTTTGTTTGAACTAAAGTCGGGGCCGTTCCAGTCTCGATCACTGATTTAGCCGAATCTAATGAGATATTGACCATATTTTCAACAGCTATTTCAGTGTAAAAGGCAATGTGTGGCGTCATCACAACGTTATCTAACGCAACTAACTCTTTGAACAGTTCATCTTCAACACCCGTTTCATTTAAATCGTGGTTAAAGATCGGTGTCTCAAATTCATACGTATCTAAACCAGCACCACCTAATTTGCCACTCTTCAAAGCTGCAAGTAAAGCATTAGCATCGATCAAAGAACCGCGCGCAGTATTGATGATATAAGCGCCATCTTTCATTTTTTCGATCATTTTAGCATCGATCAGATGTCCATCTTTGTCAGAGCCTGGCATATGCAAAGTCAACACATCGGCTTTAGCCACTAGATCTTCTAGCGTATCAACATAGATACCTTCACTTTCCAATTTAGGATCATGATAGGGATCAAACGCCAAGATCTTAGCACCAAAGCCCTTATAGATATCGATCGCAGCTTTACCGATCCGCCCCGTGCCAACGATCCCGATCGTCAAAGCTCTGATCTCTTTACCAACAAAGGGAGCCCAGCGATAATCATTGGAAGCCATTCGCTTGCGGAAAATATTTTGATTACGCAACAATTGTAGTAAGATCGTTACTGAAAATTCAGCGATCGCATTAGGCGAATATGCCGGCACATTAGTTACCGCGATCCCATATTTCTTAGCTTCAGCTAGGTCTAGATTATCGACCCCGACATTTCTGATCGAAACATCTTTGACACCATAACCAGCCAAAGTCTTAAAAAGATCCGCTGGATACGTCCCAGTCTGAAAGCTGATAACAGCATCATATCCCTTGGACAAGCTCAAATTTTCGGACGTAACTTCATCGGCAACTAATTTTATTTCAATATTATTTTTTTGAGACCAATTTTCAAAATAAGCACGTTCATCTTGACGTACATTATAAGCAATAAACTTCATAACGAACTGCTGCACCAAATGTGACTCCAAATGAAGAAATGCAGCCTTCCTTTCTTGAATTTTAGCTAACTTTTCTTGATGATCTCACATTTTAACTTCAAATCTAAAGTTAGCACTTCAACTCTTACTATAACATAAGTCTATCTTAACAAATATTTCTCAGCTACTCCATGTTCACGCAAATAGCTTTCCTTTTGTTGGCGTGTTAGTTGTTTGAACGCATATTCTTTTTTAAGTGCTAAACTTTTAGTCGCAAATTGCTCATGGTAGATCATTTTCACCGGGCGCCGAACACGGGTATACTTAGCTCCCTGTCCACTATTGTGAGTCATTAAACGCTGTTTGAGATCAGTCGTAAAGCCTGTATAAAAAGTAGCATCCGCACAGCGTAAAACATAGAAAAAATACTGTTTACTCTGCTGTTCCATATAAAATTTCCCTCATCTCCGGTGTATATTCATCATTTGCCTGATAAACTGTGATCGGAGGCATAAAGCGCAATCCGCCTTTGCGTCCATCTTTGATCGCTTCGACTAAGACCATATTAGCTTCACGACCTGCTTTAGGATAGACTAGTTGGATCTTCTTAGGAGCTAGCCGATTTTTTTGCATGCATTCAAAGATCTCCCACAGTCTATCGGGACGATGAACAAAATAAGCTTTACCTTTAGTTTTTAAAAGTGCACTACTCATTTCGATCGTTTGAGCTAAAGTCACCGTGATCTCATGGCGGGCCAATGCCAGATAAGGGTTAGGATTTTTTTTGCTAGTTGGAAGATCCGAAAAGTACGGGGGATTACATGTGACCGTATCAAAGCTATCTTTTTTCAAATGCGTCAACGAATCGTTTAGATCAAGATTCAAGACAGTCAGCTGTTTTTCTAAAGAATTTAATTTAACACTACGTTCAGCCATTTCAGCTAATTTAGGTTGGATCTCGACAGCCACGATCGAAGCTTTAGTTTTGTTTGTCAAAAATAGACCAACTGCTCCATTTCCCGCACAGAGATCGACTACTTTGCCATTTTCTTTTTTTGTTGGCTCGGCAAAATGGGCCAGTAACACTGCATCCAAAGAAAAAGAAAAAACTTTTGAGCTTTGAATTATTTTGATATCGTTAGCGTATAACTGGTCGATCCGTTCATCTTCTCTCAATTCGATTTTATTCAAATCAAAACACCTTCTTTTACTCTTTAACGTGACTTGCAATTTTAAGATAAATTTAGCATACTAAAAAATGTATAATAAATAAATAGCGCTGTCCAAGTATTGAAGCCACTTGAAAGTTAAACTGTGAGCCGGCTAGCAGCAGCGCTATCTAAGAAAGGAAGGCTATAGAACTTTCAAATATCTCACAGTCTATAGCAGTAAATACCATGTTTTATTCATTTATTCGAGGCCTAGTTAGGTTTCTTGTTTATCTGATCAACGGTAAACCAAACTTTGAAGGCAAAGAAAACTTACCTTCAGGAAATTATATTTTGGTTGGCCCACACCGCACTTGGTTTGATCCCTTGTATTTTGCCTTAGCAGCTTCTCCTAAAAAATTCAGCTTCATGGCAAAAGAAGAACTTTTCAAAAATCCAATTTTGCGGTTTATCCTAAAACATGCCAACGCTTTTCCGGTCAACCGAAAAAATCCTGGTCCCTCTGTGATCAAGACCCCAGTCAAGTTGCTTAAAAAAAGTGATCTTTCTTTGATCATGTTTCCTTCTGGGACTAGACATTCACAGGAAATGAAAGGGGGCGTCGTTTTGATCGCTAAAATGACTGGTGTCCCGATCGTTCCTGCCGTTTACCAAGGGCCCTTGACCTTAAAAACACTCTTTAGTCGTAAAAAGACAACTGTTCGCTTTGGTGAACCGATCTACGTTGATCGCAAAACTAAATTGACCGATGAGACCCAAGCAACGATCATCAATGAAATGGAACAAGCCTTTACCAAACTGGACAAAGCGATCGATCCAAACTTCCACTACATCGATCCTACAACAAAAAAATAACTAAAAATAGGTTGGACTCGCAAGTCACAACCTATTTTTAGTTTTAAATTACTTTTTAGACATATTTTGCTTCATTGAAGCCATCATTTGATGAAGTTTCTTTTCAGAAGGCTTTTGCCCCATCTGAATCATCATCGTCCGCAACATCTGTTCATTGATCGGCGGATTTTTCTTCAAATAGTCTTCCATGTACTTACGAGCAGCAAAGAAACCACCAACAAAGCCAAGGATAAGCGCTAAGACTACAAGTACGATCCAAATTCCAGTAGACATTTCAGCACCCCCTTCTCATTATATTCATTCAACTACTTATTCTACACAAGTTATCCTTAAAAATAAAGCGCTAAACGACTTTAATTATCACGCAAACCACGTTCACGTTGGATCTTTTTGACCTTTTCTGGCGTAACTTCATTGCCATCTTTATCGTAGACTTGTAACATTTCTACGTGACTACGGAAGTTTTCTCTAAACATCGCTAAGTAAGTCTTACGCAATTCTTGTTGTTCTTCTTTTTCAGCTTCTGTTAGCGTGCCTTCTTTTTTCTTTTTAGATAATTCATTGATGCGATCGATCAGTTCTTGGGGGATCGCACCTTTTTTTGCTTCCGTCGTTTCTGACGCTTGTTCTAATTTTTCGTCTTTTTCCATGTTAAATTCCTCTTTTCCAAGATGATCTATCATTTATATTCTATCTCAAAATTTTAAGAAAGTCATTAACTTAGTCACTTTCTCTAGATAAAGCAAACGCTTGTTTGTAACTGTTGGTTTTCTATGTTATAATTACCCTATAAAAATGTATTGAGGTGTTCAAAATGACAAAAGCATCCGAAAAAAGACAGCTAAACATTTTGCGTTTTATCTACAATACAGTTGAGAGCAAAGGTTATCCACCGACTGTACGCGAGATCTGCCAAGCAGTCTCCCTTTCTTCGACCTCAACTGTACACGGTCATTTAGCACGCTTAACTAAGAAAGGCTTTCTTAAAAAAGATCCTACTAAGCCACGGGCAATGGAAGTTACTCCAGCTGGTCTAGACGCTTTGGGGATCAAAACGACCTTAAATGAGATCCCCGTTGTCGGAACAGTAACTGCAGGGATGCCGATCTTAACCGTTGAAGAAACAACTGATTATTTCCCATTACCACCTAATTTAAGCGATGCCAATGATTTGTTCATGTTGAACATCCGTGGTGAAAGCATGATCGATGCTGGGATCTTAGATGGTGATCAAGTTATCGTTAGAAAACAATCTGCTGCTGACAATGGTGATATCGTGATCGCCATGACCGAAGACGATGAAGCAACGTGCAAGCGATTCTACAAAGAAGACGGATATTTTAGATTACAACCTGAAAATGAAACGATGGATCCGATCATCTTGGATAATGTCGTAATTTTAGGCAAAGTCATTGGGCTCTACCGTGATATGATCTAAAGTCAATATTTTAGCAACTAGGAGTTTACCGACTTCTAGTTTTTTTATTCAAAAAAAAGATGCCTCAAAGTGCATCTTTTAGAACTATTTACTTGCCTTAGCCATTTTTAGCAATTCTTCTGCATGTTCTAGCGTCAAAGTCGTGATCGAAGAACCCGATAACATTCGGGCTAATTCTTCGATCCGTTCCTTATCGTTTAAGATCGTCAGCGAAGTTTCAGTCCGACCATTAGCTACATGCTTAGCAATAAAGTAGTGATGGTCTGCCACAGCTGCGACCTGTGGTAAATGCGTGATACACAACACTTGCGAATTAGTTGCGATCTGACTGATCTTTTCTGCGATTGCCTGGGCGACGCGCCCACTGACTCCAGTATCGACCTCATCGAAAATAATACTCGTCACACCCTTATTTTGGGCAAAGATCGTCTTTAGCGCGAGCATGATCCGCGATAATTCACCACCAGAAGCGATCTTTGCTAAAGCGCCCATTTCTTCTCCGGGGTTAGTTTGAATGTAAAATTCGACCCGATCAAGCCCAGTCTCAGTCAATTGCCCGTTCTCTGGTAAAAAACGTACTTCAAAAACAGCTTTATCCATATAAAGCGCACTTAATTGCTGATGGATCTCATTTTCAAGGCGTTTAGCAGTCTGTTTGCGTAACTCGCTGATCTCTAGTGCTAATTCTTTTGCCTTGGCGTGAGCTTCTTTGACCTGTTCGACTTGCTGCTCTAAGTTTTCATCGCTTTGTTGCATCGTTTCAAGCTCGTGTTTTATCTTATCGTAATAAGCCAAGATCGTTTCGATCGAATCACCATATTTACGCTTGAGCTGATGGATCGTTTCGAGCCGTGCCTCAATTGAATTTAGCAGTTCTTCATCCCACTCCAGATCACTTAATTGCCCTGAAACTTCATGTGCTGCATCTTGCAGATTATAAAAAGCATCAGAAACCTTTTCGTAGATCGCGGCTAATTCAGAATTGAACTCAGCCACATCTTCTAATTCACTCATGACATTTCCTAGAACGCTCATCACATCTAATTCTTCACCATTTAGTGCTTGATAACTCATCTCTAAGGCGTGATGGATCGTTTGATAATTATCTAATTGACGTTTTTGTTCTTGGAGCTCTTCTTCTTCGCCCTCGTGTAACTGCGCCTCACTGATCTCATTAACTTGAAATTGTAACATATCGAGTCTTTGAGCCCACTCATGCGCATTTTTCTCGCGTTGCTCCAGTGCTTGCGAAAGGCGACGATAATTGGCATAAAGTGCCTGGTATTGTGTCAATTTAGCTAGGATCTCAGGCTGATAATTATCAACTAGGGCTAAATGGCGCTCAGGATCCATCAATTCTTGATGCTCATTTTGTCCGTGGATATCGATCAAGGTTTGCCCTACCTGCCGTAATGTGCCCAAATTGACCAAAACACCATTTATCCGGCAAACATTTTTACCACTGCGATAAATATTGCGTTGTAAGATCAAAACGTCATCTTCACATTCGATCCCAAATTCATCTAAAAGCTCATATGTGCGCGTCGCTTTAGGAATGGTAAATTGCCCCTGGAGTAGCGACTTATTAGCTCCCTTGCGGATAAAATCACTCGAGCCACGTCCACCTGCTAGTAGTCCTAAAGCATCGATAATGATAGATTTACCAGCCCCTGTTTCACCAGTCAAGACCGTCATATTCGTTCCAAAATCAACGGTCAACTGCTCAATAATTGCAAAATCACGGATCATTAATTCTTGTAACAAAGTACTTTCCTGCTGTTGCTAAGAGTAACAGTTTTTCCTTTCCCAAAATCTAAAAGTCCTATTTATCATCGATCAAAGCCAATAATTTACGCTCGATCTGCAATGCATCCTCATTTGAGCGTGCAAAGAGCATGATCGTGTCATCATCGCCTAAAGTAGCAAAGACTTCATCATAGTTCATTTGTGAGATCAAGCTCGAAAGCGCTGGCCCATTACCAGGCAAAACTTTGACCATACATAGATCACGGTGACAGTCAGAAACAAGATAGGCGTCACGCAAAACTTTCCTTAGTTTTTTTTCGGTATTATCCTTCTTGGTCGTCGGTAAACTATACCGATACGATCCATCTGGCGTTGGGACTTTGATCAACTGCATCTCTTTTACGTCACGTGAGATAGTAGCTTGAGTCACTTCAACTCCCTTAGCTGAAAGGAGACTAACAAAGTCTTCTTGCCGATAAATCGCATTATCCTGGATTATTTTTTTAATAATTCGTTGTCTATCTTGTTTTCTCACTGAGAAATCATCCTTCCTACCTACTTATCTTTTTGATGAAGTAATGTTTGATGGGCTTGTTTGATCACCGCACTTGGATCGACATTCGCACTGATCGTTGCAGTCTCTGAGGTTGAACGCAAATGAACTAAAAATTCAATATTTCCTTCACCACCCGTGATCGGTGAAAAATCAAGGTCTAAAACATCATAGCCTGCTTTGACAGCAAAAGCGATCAACTCTTGGACTACTTCTAAATGAACTTTTTCATCCCGAACGATCCCATGCTTACCGACCTTTTCACGGCCCGCCTCAAATTGAGGCTTGATCAAAGCCACCACGTCTCCGCCCGGCTCCAAGATCGCATGTAAAGTCGGCAAAATAAGTTGTAAAGAAATAAAAGAAACATCGATCGTCGCAAAATCAGGGCGTCCAGCAGTAAAATCTTCTAATTTACTGTAGCGAAAGTTAGTATTCTCCATCACAACGACTCGCGGATCTTGGCGCAACTTCCAAGCTAATTGATTAGTTCCCACATCGAGAGCATAACTCAACTTAGCCCCTTTTTGTAAGGCGACATCAGTAAAGCCCCCCGTAGATGAACCAATATCAAGGACTGTCTTATTTTTGGTACTTAGTTTAAAGACTTTGAGCGCTTTTTCAAGCTTTAAGCCACCACGACTAACATAAGGCATTTTTTTACCCTTAAAATGTAATTTGACACTTGGATCGATCTTTTCACCTGGTTTATCTAAGCGTTCTTCATTTTCACCTAAGATCTCGCCTGCCATAACTGCACGTTTTGCTTGTTCGCGTGTCTCGAATAGACCCTGCTTGACCAATAATACATCTACACGTTCTTTTTTCATACTTACATCCTTACTTATAATTTAAAATACTCTAGCACTTGACGCAAAAGAGAAGTCTCAAAACCACTTCCGGCTAAAAACTCAAGTTGATCTTTTGCTTGTTCCAACGTATTAGCTAGCGCTTGCTTAGCTCCCTCTAGTCCTAAAAGGCGCGGATAAGTATTTTTATTTTCCGCCACATCCTTATTAGCTGTCTTACCCAACTCGGCAGTCGTCGCCGTTACATCTAAAATATCGTCATAGATCTGAAAGGCTAGACCAAATTTTTGGCCAAAAGTAACTAATGCCTGCTCTTGTTTTGGGGTCGCTCCACCTAAAATGGCACCGGCAAAACAAGCATACTCCAACAATTGTCCGGTCTTGTTTTTATGGACTTGCATCAACTCAGCTAAAGTCAACGTGGTCTTTTCACCTAAGATATCACTGGTTTGGCCTGCGACCATCCCATTTGCCCCTGCAGCTTTGGCGAGTTCAGCCACCAAGGTAACACGTTTTTTAGGTGACAGCTTTGTTTTAGCTATCCAACCAAAAGCCTCAGTTAAAAGGGCATCACCTGCTAAAACCGCTATATCTTGACCAAAAACTTTATGATTTGTCGGTTTTCCCCGCCGGAGATCATCATTATCCATCTCAGGTAGATCATCATGGATCAAAGAGTAGGTGTGCAGAAATTCTAAACTTCCCGCCACACTCAAAACATCTGGATCGATCTTTTTGCCTAAACTTTGACAGATCAACATGATCAAAAGCGGTCTGATCCGCTTACCACCCGCTTCAAGCGAATATTGCATAGCTGCTTGTAGCGTCTTATTCTCAGTAAATTGTGCCAAGTAATGTCGCATATGCTGTTCAAGCAAAGGGATCATTTTATTTTGAAAAGTTGCTAACTGCATTTTTCACTCTCTAGGTATGGGATCATCAAGAAAACCTAGATTCCTTCCTTGTTTACTTTAACAGTATTGCTCCCATCAAATTTCTCACAATACACAGCTAAATCTCAGTCATTGTTTGCTTCAAAGACGACTTCTTGACCTTCTTCGTTGATAACTTTGGTCAGAGTATCCTCGGCATTTTGGAGGGTCTCTTGTAATTTTTTACTCAAAGCTACCCCTTTTTGGAATTGTGCTAGCGCTTCTTCTAAAGGAACATCGCCTTGCTCAAGTTTGCCTACGATCGCTTCTAACATTTGTAATTCTTGTTCAAAAGTTAAATTATTTTCTGTCATTTTTTCTTCATCCCATCAATTTTAGTAACTTTAGCCTTCACACTACCATCGCTCAAATGCAATTTGATCTCCGAACCGACCGTCAGATCAGATGTCTTTTTGATGATCTTTTCATCCGCTGTGACGTAAGAAAAGCCACGTCCCATGACACGTAACGGGCTCAACATATCCAAGGCATTAGTAGCCTTTATCAAACGTTGCTCCCTATCACCAACATACTTTTCCGTTGCCCGGAATAGATCTTTTTTGAGTTGTACCACTTGTTGTTTATGCAAGTTGATCGTATCTTTTGGCGAAGAACTCTGCAAACGCGTCATCAACTCCGAAAATGACTTTTCTTTTTGATATAACTGTTCCCGGTAAGCCTGTTTGAGTCGATTCTGGTAACCATCAAGCTTTTGAAGGTAGCCTTCATACAGACGGTTTGGTTGCATAAAAACGTAAGAATTTTGCAATTTTTGTAGCCGTTGGCGGCGTAACTTCAGCATAGCTTGATAACTTTGGATCAAGCGCAACTTATCTTGTTTGATCCGTAAGATCTCGTCTTCTAAGACCGGTGTTGCCAATTCAGCTGCTGCAGTAGGGGTCGCCGCTCTGACATCAGCTACTAAATCAGCGATCGTCGTATCGGTTTCGTGTCCAACCGAAGAAATGATCGGGATCTGGCTTTCAAAGATCGCTCGGGCAACTTTTTCTTCGTTAAAGGGCCATAGATCCTCGATCGAGCCCCCACCACGACCGATAATGATCGTATCAAAATCTCCTCGAGCATTGACCTCTTTTAAACGTCCAACTAATGAATCAGCTGCTTTTTCGCCCTGAACGACTGCGGGAAATAAAACTAGTTGTGCGATCGGATACCGCCGTCTAGTAGTCGTGATGATATCACGGATGACCGCGCCCGATGGACTAGTGATCACTGCGATCCGTTTAGGAAAATGGACTAATGGCCGCTTAGGTGCGCTAAACAACCCTTCTGTGGCTAATTTAGTTTTTAATTGCTCAAACGCTTGATACAAAGCGCCCACACCATCTGGTTCCATCTTCTCGATCGTGATTTGGTAATTTCCACTAGGTTCATACAGATCTACTCTTCCGACCACTAAGACTTTCATTCCATCTTCAACATTGAATTTCAGTTTGTTAAATGCCGATTGAAACATGACTGCATCTATTTTAGCACCATCGTCTTTTAAACTAAAATATTGATGGCGGGGACGCAAACGGAAATTTGAGATCTCACCAGTCAGATAGACACGATTCAAATATGGATCAGCACTGAATTTTCGATGTAAATACTTAGTTAGTGCGGTGACGGTCAAATATTGATCTTTTTCCATTAGCTATTGCTCTTTTCTGCCAATTCAAGCGTTTGTTGCATCAACATTGCGATCGTCATCGGTCCAACGCCGCCGGGAACTGGTGTCAAATAAGCTGCCTTAGTTACAGCACTAGCTTGTTTGACATCACCGACTAATTTGCCGTTAGCCAAACGGTTGATCCCAACATCGATCACAGTTGCGCCTTCCTTGATATAAGTCTCATCGACCATTTCAGCTCGTCCCGTTGCAACGACTAAAATATTAGCCTGGCTAGCAACTCTTGGAAGATCTTTAGTCTTACTATGCGCCACAGTGACGGTAGCATCTGCATTTATCATCAAAGCAGCTAAAGGACGTCCAACTAAATTACTGCGTCCGATGATCACAACATTTTTACCAGCCACCGGGATCTGATACTCTTCTAATAGGACCATAATGCCACGTGGGGTACATGGTAAAGCTTTAGGCTGGTCCATAAAAAGATGGCCTAAATTTTCGGGATGCAAACCATCAGCATCCTTTTTCGGATCGATCCGTTCGATCACTGCATTTTCATCAAGCTGTGCTGGTAACGGCATCTGCACCAAGATCGCATGGACTGTTACATCGCCATTCAACTCATCGATCAATTGTAATAACTCTGCTTGTGTCGTGTTAGCTGGTAAAGTGATATCTTTAGTCTTGATCCCGATCTTTTCAGCTGCCCGTTTTTTATTGCGGACATATACATGACTAGCCGGATCATCCCCTACTAAAACAACAGCCAAACATGGCTCTAACCCTTGTTGCTTTAACTTTTCTGTCTTTCCCTTTAATTGGCTGCGGATTTTTTCAGCAGTTCCGCGTCCGTCTATCATCACTGTCATATAAATCACAACCTTAACTTTAGTGTATACCTAATATTTTATCACACTCAGCTACATTTTTTTCAAAAATAAAATGCCTGCACTAAACTTTAGTACAGACATTTTTCATCTTTAAAGTAGATTTGATAAAACACCATTAATAAAACGCCGTGATTTATCATCACTAAATTCCTTAGCTAACTGCAAAGCTTCGTCTAAAGCCACTTTAGCCGGAACATCATCAACATAAAGCATTTCATAGATCGCTAAGCGCAAGATCAAGAGGTCTGTCTTGTTCAAGCGTGCGAGCGTCCAATTTGCGCTCAAATGTTGATCGATCTTTGCGTCTAATTCAGATTGGTGTGTAAGTACGCCTTCTACCAATTCAGGCAAGTAGGCTGGTACTGTAGTTGTCGCCTCATCTTCCAACAAAGCTTCGTAAACGTCTTGTGGTAAGGCATCTGGGTTGCTATTCAACGCAAAAAGTGCTTGAAAAGCCAGTTTACGCGTATCATGTCTACTAATACTCACTATTCTTCACCATTCTCTTCCCCAAATAAATTATTTGGGTCAATTGTTTGTTCTTGTTTTTCAGGTATTACCCCTTGAACGTGCACATCAACGCCTAAAATTTCAATTCCCGTCATAAAGAGAACTTGTTGGCGAACCTTTTCTTGGATCTGAGCCGCAACTTTAGGAACTGAGACGCCATAGTTCAAAAAGACATAGACATCAACTTTTAATTGATCTTCGTCTTTGTTGACCTTGACACCTTTACCTCGAATTTGACGGCCTAAGAGTTCTGAAAAGCTGTTGGCGATCGAACCACGCATCGAATATACACCATCAACTTGACTTGCTGCGATTCCAATGATCACTTCGATCACTTCTGGTGCTAAACGAACTTCACCTAAGCTGGGTTCTTTACTTGTTAAAACAATATTATTATCTTCAGACATATCTAAAACCTGCTATATAAAATATGGAAAAATATAGGGAAACTCCCTATATCTCAAGAAAGATTATATATTTCCTTTCTTAAATTTTTTCACTTCCAATATTCAACCAAGAAATCCTTTTTTAAAAATTTACCTGTCTTCAAGTTTTTTATGCCAGGACAATCCCGATCCCATATTATCTTTCTTACGGTCACTGTCACAAAAAATAGCTAAAATTGCTAAATGGTTGATTTTTGGCGAAAATAACGTTCAATTGACCAAATTAGGCACGTGAGATATATGTGCCGTCAGTTGTGTTGATCGTTAATACATCACCTTCATTAACGAAGAATGGAACTTGGACCACAACACCTGTTTCCATTGTAGCTGGCTTAGAACCACCAGAAGCTGTATCACCTTTGATACCTGGTTCAGTTTCAGCAACTGTAAGATCAACAGTATTTGGTAATTCAACACCTAATGTTTCAGAACCGTACATGATAACACTAACGACCATGTTTTCTTTCAAGTACTTCAATTCTTCTGTTAAGCTTTCACCTGGTAATTCTAATTGTTCATAAGTATCTGTATCCATGAAGACATAGTTGTTACCATCAGCATATAAGTATTGCATCTTCTTGCGGTCGATCTGTGCTTGTTCTACTTTTTCACCAGCACGGAATGTTTTTTCTTGAACAGCACCATTACGTAAGTTTTTTAATTTAGAACGGACAAAAGCTGAACCCTTGCCTGGCTTTACATGTTGAAATTCGACCACACGCCATAATTCACCATCGACTGTGATCGTTAAGCCATTTTTAAAATCATTTACTGAAATCATATTAGTCCTCCTAAAATAATTACATAAGTCCCACTATCTCATTAGTAGCACACTTATCCAAATATAATTCATACACTTTATAATATCAAAAGAACAGCGGTAAATGCAAGTTAATCACCGCTATCTCGCTTAAATTTCATAATATTCTTGGTAAAAATCGGTCAAATTCTCATAGCCCGTTTCGGTGACTAAGATATCATCTTCCAAACGTATCCCACCCAGATCAGGTAAATAGATCCCCGGTTCGATAGTGATCACTTGTCCTGGCTGTAAAACTTCTGTGCTTGTTTTACCGATATAAGGGCCCTCATGAACATTTAGTCCGATCCCGTGTCCCATACCGTGTTCAAAATATTTTGCATAACCTTTTTGAGCGATATAGTCGCGTCCGATCTGATCAAGTTCTTTTCCGGTGATCCCGGGTCTGACTGCTTCGATCGTCAGTTGCTTAGCTTCAGCAACGATATGATAGATCTCTTCTAGCTTAGGATCGACCTTGCCTAGCGAAAAGGTTCGGGTCACATCCGAAGTATAGTGGTCTAAAAAATAACCATAATCAAGAGTTACTAAGTCCCCTGAAGCTAATTTCTTGTTACTTGCGACACCATGTGGTAAGGCCGAACGTGTTCCTGAAGCTACGATAGTTTCAAAGGAGGCTTGACTAGCCCCGTTTTTTCGCATGTAATAATCTAGTTCCAAGGCTAGCTCTTGTTCTCCAAGTCCTGGTCTAGCAAGTTTTAAGACATGCTCAAATCCAGCCTTAGCCAAGCGACAACTCGCTTTTATCTTTTCGATCTCAGTAGCAGATTTTTGTGAACGCAAGGCTTCTATCAAACCACTCAATGCGACTAGATCACATGGAGCATATTCATCTAACTGATCATAAACTTGATAGCTCAAACTTTCTTCAAATGCTAAAGCAACAACTTTCTCACGTTCGCATATCTCTAAGGCTCGTCCAAAATAATCCCGTGTGATCACTGCTTTTAACCACGGATTAGTTTGAGCTATTTGCGTCTCAAAACGTGCATCAGTGATCAAATAACGTTCTTGTTCTGTTACTAACAGAATGCCGGCATCCCCGGTAAAGCCGCTTAAATAATAGATATTATCTGGTGAAGTCACCAAATAAGCATCTACACTAGCTTCTTGCATTTTTTGCCGTAAGCGTTGACAACGTTGGTCAAATTCATTCATCATTGATACCTTCCTTGATCCATATTTATCTCATGATAACACACCTATGCGCGCTAGAAAATCTAAACGATCGCCTTGATCTTATCAGCGATATAGTTTCCCTTGACTATCACGATGATCCGATTAGCTCGATAACTTTTGAGACTTCGAAAATGAACTCGAACGATCATAAAACATTTGTCTGTTCCATCAACGATCGCCGTAGCACCCTTAAAATTTTGTTTTGTACTAAGAACCAACATTGTTTGATCTTGTTCTTCAAAATAGATTTTCTCTAATAAGTTTGGCAAATTACCGCCCCCATTTACTTTTTATCCGTATTATATTCCTTAGTTCACAAAAATTCCATCAACCATAACTTATATAATCAATTTATAATAAGTTATCGTTTTTAAAAACATTCTTCCTTGTTACAGTTAATATGTTATACTGAATTTTATGTAAATTAGAAAACGAGGTCATGGATAATGAAAGAAATTACATCGGTCTCCAATCCTCAAGTCAAGGCTTGGAAAAAACTCGTCACCAAAAAAGGGCGTCAACAAAGTCAAACTTATCTGCTCGATGGTTGGCATTTAGTCAAAGAGGCATTGAATTCTGACGAACCGATCCAAAAGATCCTAGTCACACCGAGTTTCAAGTATCTAGCTGACTTAGAGATCTTGCCCGAGATCCAATATTTCTCGATCAGTGAGTCGATCGCCAAGCATCTCAGCGAAACTAAATCGCCCCAAGGGATCTTTGCTGAAGTAGCCTTTGACCAAACTACGATCAGTCCGACCACTGCTTCTGGTGCATGGCTCTTACTTGATGGTGTCCAAGATCCAGGAAATATCGGAACTATGGTGCGAACCGCTGATGCAGCTGGTTTTTCAGGGGTCGTTTTTGGGCCTAAGACAGCTGATATGTATCAACCCAAAGTCGTCCGCTCAATGCAAGGTAGCCAATTCCACCTTCAATTAGTCACAGCTGATCTGAGCACTTGGATCCAAGCTTTCAAGGCTAAAAATTATCCTGTTTTCGGAAGCGAATTAAACAAAGATGCTCGTTCTTATCAAGAAGTTGGCCAACACCAAAATTTTGCTCTGATCATGGGCAATGAAGGTAATGGGATGAGCGCAGAACTCTTACAACAAACTTCACTCAATCTCTATATCCCGATCAAAGGCCATGCTGAATCGCTAAATGTGGCCGTTGCTGCCGGGATCTTGATGTTTCAACTCATAGACTAACTAAGGATCAGTGCCGTATAAAAAAAGAGGGATCTATCACGATAAGCTCGTGGTAGGCCCCTCTTTTTTTATAGCAATTTTTATTCAATAGCATTCAAGTTTTGAACGATCTGTTCTGCATGAACATCGGCTTTGATCAACTTATCGGGATCAAATAAGATCCCCGCCATCTTAGCATTGTGCCCCGCTATGATATCTAAAGTCCGATCACCGACCATTACAGAAACACTGGGATCTAGTCCATGCTTAGCGACCAAAAAGTTCAACGCTTCAGGATCTGGCTTACGTTTAAAACCATCGTCTGCCGTCGAATGATCCGTAAAATATTGCAAAAATCCATCACGCTCGAGCAATGTCAATGAACTTTTATCGCGATGGGTCAATAAAAAGTTTTGCCCACCATTAGCAATGATCCGCTCTAATAACTCACGCGCCCCTGAAAACGGCTTAGCTTGAACTTGATACTTTTCTTCTAGACGTCGATAATCAGCATGCAATTTAGCCTCATCTAACTGTGCGGTCGTGTATCGTCGATAAGCTTCACGCACGGAAGCCTCACGCATCACTTGATAAACTTCACTTGTTGATAGTTCTACTCCTTGAAGTGCAAAAGCTTCAACAAAAGCTTTGACCATGCCAGGATACGTATCATAGAGCGTTCCATCAAAATCAAAAAAATAATTTTGATACATATTATGACCTCACTATCTATTCTCTGTATCAAAGATGATCGTTACAGGACCATCATTTACCAAACTCACTTGCATATCGGCCCCAAATTCTCCAGTTTGAACTTCGATCCCCAAAGCTTGCAACTTTTGGTTGAATTCAGCATAATTAGCCACCGCCTTAGCTGGCTCTTGGGCCTTAGTAAAACTTGGGCGATTTCCCTTCTTAGTATCAGCATAAAGCGTAAATTGTGAGATCGACAAAATTTTCCCCGCGATCTGTTGGACATTCAGATTCATTTTCCCCTCTTCATCGCTAAAGATCCGACAATTGGCGATTTTTTTTACTAAATAATCGATCTGCTCGCTACCATCGCCAGCCTGAAAACCCACTAATAGCAGTAGCCCTTGATCGATCTGACCAACAGTTTGGTCTGCGATCGCCACACTGGCTTTTTTTACTCGTTGTAATACTACACGCACTTTTCTTTACCTCACTTAATGGATCGTTCGTTTTACTACATAAACATCAGGGACTCGTTTGATATTATCGATGACCCGTTGCAAATGTACCTTATCTCTGATCCCTACTGTCACATCGATCGTTGCCATCTTATTATGATCGATCCGTCCGTTGATCGAATTGAGTTGTTTTGTCGTATTGTTGATCGCCTGTAAAACATCGTTCAACAGACCAGAACGATTATACCCTTGGATCTCAAGGTCAGTATTATAGTGTGTCCGATCATCAGAAACAACATTCCAACTTACATCGATCAAACGCGTACCACTTTGTTCAGCATTTTTCACATTAGGACAATCAGTTCGATGGACCGAGACCCCACGCCCTTTAGTGATATACCCAACGATCTCATCACCTGGGATCGGATTACAACAATGACTCAAGCGGACCAATAGATTATCGATCCCTTCGATCAAGACACTTTCATCATGCTTATTCTTACTGTTAGCATTGTTATTTTTGATCCCTTTATGATCTTCAAGAAGATCTTTTTCTTGTTGTTTTTTACGTTGTAATTCTTTTTGCTCACGAATATCTTGTGTCAAAATATTAATGACCCCAGCTGGCTGTAATTCACCAAATCCGAGCGCTGCATACATATCGTCGCTCGTGGAAATATGCCGTTTAGCCAAGACCCGCTCAATATTTTTAGTATTTAAAACATCGTGTACATTATAGCCTTCTTCGATCAGCGCTTCTTCTAAGATATCTTTACCTTGGTCGATATTTTGGATCCGATCTTGTTGTTTAAAGAAACGCTTGACTTTATTACGTGCCTTATTCGTATGCACTAACTCTAGCCAGTCACGGCTAGGACCGGCCGAATTTTGCGAGGTCAAAATATCAACGATATCGCCATTTTTGACCTGATAATCCAGTGGAACGATCTTACCATTGACCTTAGCTCCCGTCGTATGGTTTCCGATCTCCGTATGGATCGAATAAGCCATATCTAGTGGACCGGCTCCTTTAGGTAATTCAAAGACATCCCCTTTAGGTGTAAAGACATAGACCCGGTCACTAAAGAGATCACCCTTGACACTTTCCATGAAATCACTAGCATCAATGGATTCATTTTGTAACTCAATGATCTCTTTGAACAAGTTGAGTTTTTCACCCGTTGTCGTTTCTTTAACACCATCTGTCTTACCTTCCTTGTAAGCCCAGTGAGCAGCGATACCATATTCAGCCACCCGGTGCATCTCCTCAGTTCTGATCTGCACCTCAAATGGAGTCCCATTTGGTCCGATCAAAGTCGTATGCAACGATTGGTACATATTAGCTTTAGGCATCGCAATATAATCTTTGAATCGGCCTGGCATTGGGGTCCACTTCGTATGGATCGCCCCTAATACCGCATAACAATCCTTGATCGATTTAACGATCACACGGATCGCAAGTAGGTCATATATCTGGCTGAATTGCTTGTGCTGATCACGCATCTTACGATAGATCGAGTAAATATGCTTTGGTCGCCCATAGATCTCACAATCTTTGAGCTTAAGATCCACGATCGCACCTTTGATCTCATCGATTGCTTCATTGATGTATTGTAAACGTTCGTCACGTCTTGAATTCATCAAATGCACGATGCGATAGTATTGTTGAGGATTCAAATATCTTAATGAGGTATCTTCCAATTCCCATTTGATCGTACTGATACCTAAACGATCAGCTAACGGTGCATAGATCTCGAGCGTTTCATTTGCAATACGGCGTTGTTTGTCTGGACGCAAATGTTTTAGGGTACGCATATTATGCAAACGGTCAGCTAACTTCACGATAATGACCCGTAAGTCTTTTGACATCGCCAAGAGTAGTTTACGGTGATTTTCAGCTAGCTGTTCTTTGTGTGACTTGTAGCGGATCTTGCTCAATTTTGTGACCCCGTCTACGATCACTTCGATATCTTTACCAAAAAGCTCACCAATATCAGCCAAAATAACGGGCGTATCCTCGACCACATCATGCAAAAAACCGGCACTTACCGTTTCAGGATCCATTTTTAATTCAGCTAAGATCGCAGCCACTTGGATCGGGTGGACGATATATGGTTCTCCTGACTTACGAAATTGTTCACGGTGAACGTAGGTAGCAAAATCACAGGCTTTTTGTACAATCGCCACATGTTCTGCATTCATGTATTCACTACATTTGTTGATCACATCTTCTGCACTCCAAATTACGTTCTTTTCCATCTCATCACCGTCGCCACTAAAGACAGTAGCGCTTCCTTTCTCACCAATCTACCAAATTCATTTGAATGCACGATAGGCACTTTTCACTACTGCAAAAAGTGCCTATTGCTGTTGTAAATTTTATTTGCGTACAGCACCATAGGCAAAGCATGTCAACATCAGATAAACTACGGTACAATAGATCGCATGGCTATCAAAAAAGAAATCACAACCGATCAAGTAAATAACTGGGAAAAATAGCACTAGCCAAAACTTATCGGCATGTTTACCTGCATAAAATCCAATTGCGATCGCATAAACTACATTGATACCAAATAAGATCGCACCCGTTTTCGTGATCTCATCAACATTTAAAACCGTAAAAATGATCGGGATCACGAAACTAAACAGTGTGGCAAAAGCCCAATATGAAATTATTTTTTGGGGTGATACTTTACTTAATTGCATTCTCATTACCTGTTTCTAAAATTAATTAATTTTATTTTACCGTAAAATCACATTTTAGTATAGAAGAAACTCTGCTACAGGCTATTTGACCAATTCTAACGCATACGAAAGCGTCGCTAAAAGATATAGTGGCGCTGTCTCAGCCCGCATAATCCTTGGCCCTAACCCCGCTTGAATGAAACCTTCTTGCATCAAGATCTCGATCTCATTTGTTGATAAACCACCTTCTGGGCCAAAAACTGCCGTCAGATGTGGGGCTTGGTGTGCAATAAGTTGTTCAATAACTTTGACTAAATTAGCTTTTTCCCCTTGTTTAGCTGCTTCTTCATAGGCCACGATACCTGACTCATCTGTGGCTAGTTTTAATTCTTTCAAGCTGTTGCAATAGCTGATTGTTGGGATCGTTGTGCGATGTGACTGTTCAGCCGCTGCTAAAGCGATCTTTTCCAACCGTGCGATCTTTTTAGCTTGCTTTTTATCATCCCACTTGGCGACCGAAAAATCACCTTTGAAAAAGATAAATCTATCAGCTCCCAATTCTGTTCCCTTTTGCACGATTAATTCCGCTTTATCACCCTTAGAAAGGCCACAAGCGATCGTGGTTACAACGGGCAATTCAGTTTGATGACTAAAAGTTTCAATGACCTTAGCTCGTGCCTGTTGTTTATCGACTGCAGTCACTTCCATCAATTGAACTTGCTTATCTGGAGTCACCAACTCAAATTTATCCCCAACACGCATCCGCATTACTGTGATTGCATGCTTATAGATATCTTTTGGTAAAACAAATTGCTCATTGGCTAACATTTCATTATAAAAATAACGTTGCATTTTTTAGACCTCATCTGTCGTTGGCATATGGGCGATGATCGAGTACCAATCTTTTATATTTAAGATTTGATCGATCACAAAACCTTTGGCTTCAATTTCACTGACGATCAAATCTTTTTTATCAGCGATGATCCCGGAAGTGATAAAGATCCCACCTGGCTTTAAGCACTCATAAGCTTGAGGGATCAAAGGTACGATGATCTCGGCTAAGATATTAGCCGTGATCAACCCAACTTTGGTCTTGATCCCAGCCAACAAGTCATTTGCTCCCACCGTGATCGCATCTTGCATGCCATTTAACGCCAAATTTTCTTCGGCCGCCTTGACCGCTTCAGCATCAACATCATAAGCAGCGATCTGAGCGACACCAAAATACTTAGCTGCAATACTCAAGACACCCGAACCAGTGCCCACATCTATCATGGTCTCTCCACCACGCACAACAGTCTCTAATGCTTGTAATGCTAATTTAGTTGTTGGATGAGTTCCCGTTCCAAAAGCACGACCGGGATCAAGTTTGATAACTTTTTCATCAGTTGTTTCTGGCGTATAACTTTCCCAACTTGGCACGATCGTCAAATAGCGCGTTAAACGGACTGGATGATAGTATTTCTTCCAAACATCTGCCCAAGAATCATCATCCAGTTCGGCTAATTTGACAGTTCCCTTGCCTGGATCTAAGCCAAATTCGCGCAATTGTGCGATCTTTTGTTCTAATTCAGGGAGTAGCTCTACTAAGCCAGCCTGTGCTTGAAAATATGTAGCTAATTCAACTTGACTAAGATCTGAATCATCGATCTCAACGCCACCAGCCCCATTTTCCATCAAAAGATTGATTACAGCTTCACTCGCCTCATTTGTCGTCGTTACAGTTAATTTGATCCAATCCAAAATAAATTCATCCTTTGCTTAAAATTTAGGGTACGGCAAATTTTCCGCAGCCGTATTCTCAGTCGCATCCTGCACAAATCTTTCAAATTCACTCATCGACCAGGTCAATTCGAATAATTCCTTGTCGCTGTCATTTAAAAAGTCAAGCAGATCCGAACGTCCATTGTCTAACACGATCTGTAAATAACTAAAAAATGCTTTACCACGTGCTAATGTCCAACCTTTTTTACCAGCATAGCTCAAGCACGCTAAATACGCTTCTGGTTCGACTTGAGCTGCATTTTTCTCATCATAAAATAAAATACTGTCACTAAATGAAATGATCGCTTCATCCGAACTTACTCCTTCCGCGTCTGTGATGACTTGACTAGTAGAATTTTCGGCGTAAAAAGTCAATTCCATCTCAAATGTTTTGGCGCGTTTATTCCAAAAAAGTTCGATCTTACCATCAAAATCTAAGCTATCTATATTGCTTTCCAAAAAAGTCAAAAGATCTGTTTTTGCCATCCAATCAATCCTGTCTGTGTATAGTTATACTAATATAGTAACCTCTAGGCGGGATAGAAAACAAGTTTAATTCGATAATCTTTTGTTTTTAGCTGATTTAACGTATATTTTATCGTTTTTAGCAATATTTTATTAATTTTTTACACTCAAGTAAGTACAAAAGCCATAATTTCTGATAAACTAAGAGTGTGAATTACTAACTTTAGGAGATGATTTACTTGGCAAAATACAAAATGATTCTTGATCTCGATACTGGGATCGACGATGCATTAGCCATCGCTTATGCTTTAGCTTCAGAAGAATGCGATCTGATCGGGATCGTGGGTTCATATGGTAACATTCTAGTCGAAGATGGGGTCCAAAATAGTTTAGACTTGCTTGAACTGTTAGGACATCCAGATATTCCAGTTTTCACTGGGCTTCCACACGCTTCTACTAAGGATAGCTTTGAAGTTATGCCGATCAGTGCCCAGATCCACGGCAAAAACGGGATCGGTGAAGTCAAACTTAAAAAGGCTGACCGTAAACCAGAAACAATGTCTGGAGTCGATTTCTTCATCGAAGCTGCTCACAAATACGGCAAAGATCTCGTGATCGTTCCAACTGGTCCTTTGACAAACTTAGCTGCCGCCTTAGAAAAAGATCCTGAGATCGCTAAACTTGTAGGTAAAGTTACCTTAATGGGTGGAGCTTTGACTGTTCCTGGTAACGTCAATCCGGTAACTGAAGCTAACATCAATCAAGATCCTGAAGCAGCTGATAAAGTCTTTCGCAGTGAATTCCCATTGACGATGATCGGCTTAGACGTTACGACCCGAACACTCTTGACTACAAAAGAAACTCAAAAGTGGCGCGACTTAAAGACTTTAGCCGGTGAAAAATATGCTGATCTGACAGATTACTATATCGATGCTTACAAAGTTACAAGTCCTCACTTAGGTGGCTGTGCTTTACACGATCCACTAGCTGTTGCAGCAGCGATCGATCCTTCGTTAGTAACAACACTTGATCTAAACATGAAAGTTGATACCGAGGGGCCTTATGCCGGACGCACGATCGGGGATGAGACTCGGATCAACGAACCCGCTTTATTGACTAAAGCAGCCGTCAACGTTGATAAAACCCGCTTTGTCGATTTATTCATGGAACGTTTGACGACGCTATTTAGCAAAAATTAGGAAGATGAGGCTTAAGCAATGAATATTCTTGGGATATCCCTTTATATCTTTTGGCTTTTGCTGGGCATCTTAAAATTTAGTTCTTTACCGCATAACCGCAGTTTTTCTTACCAACAAGCCTTCTTTGGTACTTTGTACTGGTACAAAAATTTTAGAAATTTACTGTTGCTCTGCGCTTTGATGGTCTTATTTATTTTTGCGCCACTAAAATTGATCTACTTTCTATTTTTTATTACCGCCTGCCTAATATTTCTTATGACAGCGCGCAATTTTTGGCTTCGGATCGGCAACGCTTGGACAAGTATCTTTCTTTGTTTAGCTTGTATCTTTATCGGGATCGGCACTGGACTATTTGTTTTCAGAACTTAAATATTTGCTCCCTTGGTCATGGCTAAGGGAGTTTTTTGCGTACAAAAAAAGACCTGCCTTTTTTGGCAGATCTTCTTTGGACAAAATTATTTAACTTCAATGATCTTGACTTGCATTTCACCGCCAGGAGTTTCAACACTCACGGTCTCGCCCACTTTATGTCCAACTAAGCTTTGGGCGATCGGTGATTCGTTTGAGATCTTACCAGCAAATGGATCAGCTTCAGCAGCACCCACGATCTGGTAAGTTTCTGGTTCATCGTCGTCTTCTTGGAAGACTACTGTTTTACCGATCGCAACTTCGTCAGCAGCGATCGAGCCATTATCAATGATCTCAGCATGGTTCAACATGTTTTCGACTTCTTTGATCCGACCTTCAAGCATTGATTGTTCATTCTTTGCTGCTTCGTATTCGGAGTTTTCAGATAGATCTCCAAAGGAACGAGCGATCTTGATCCGTTCGATGATCTCTGCTCGTTTAGTTGTCCGAAGTTCTTCTAATTCAACTTCAAGTTTTTCTTTACCTTCCAATGTCATTGGAAATGTTTTTTCTTCAGCCATTTTTACACCTCATTAATATCATTAACTGCGTGGTTCATTATACCACAACTAGTCTTCGTTTTTACGAATGATGTCACGAACTTTTGTGACCAAAAGATCGATCGCAACCTGATTTTCGCCACCTTCAGGCACAATAATGTCAGCATAACGCTTTGAAGGTTCAATAAATTGATGATACATTGGCTTGACCGTTTCAAGATATTGATCGATCACTGATTGCAAGGTCCGACCGCGTTCTTCGATATCACGTTGGATACGACGAATGATCCGAATATCGTCATCAGTATCCACGAAGATCTTAATATCCATCAAATCACGTAAACGTGCGTCGTTTAGCGTTAAAATACCTTCCACAATGATAACTTCTCGCGGTTCTTGAACTACGACTTCCTTGCTCCGTGTATGAGCAGCATAATCGTAAACCGGGATCTCGATCGTCTTCCAGTTGAGCAGATCTTCAAGTTGTTCGATCAAGAGATCTGTATCAAAGGCATTTGGATGGTCATAGTTGACTTTAGTACGTTCTTCAAATGGAACATCATCTTGACTCTTGTAATATGAATCTTCTTGGAGCATCATCAAGGAATGACCATGAAGTTGATCAAAGATCGCACGGGAAACAGAGGTCTTCCCACTACCTGATCCCCCAGTTACACCGATAATAATTGGACGTGGACGCTTCTTTGCTTCTGACATTAATAAATACCTACCTTAAATTAATTATTGATTATCTTTTTCGAGTTTCTTGGTCAATGCTTGATGTTCTTCATAAGTCTTGGAGAAGTAGACCTTACCTGTCTTCATATTTGCGATGAAATAAAGATAACCTTTATCCTTATCGACTGGGTCTAAGACAGCTTTTACCGATGCAATACTTGGGTTATTGAACGGCCCAGGTCCCATACCTTCATTTTGATATAGATTGTATGGAGAATCAACTTCAAGATCTTTATATGTCACATTTTGCTTGTGTTTACCCAAAGCATAAAGAACTGAGATATCTGATTGGATCTTCATATTCTTTTCTAAGCGATTTTCAAACACACCTGCGATCTTATAACGATCATCTGCAGTCACACCTTCGCGCTCAACTAGAGAAGCTAAGGTCAAGACTTGTTGAACTGTGTAGTGACGTTCGGAGATCTTACTGTAGTATGGTGACAACATTTCATTAGTCTTAGCTACCATTTGTTCGACCAATTGTTTTAATGTCGTATCATCTTGAACTGAATAAGTAGCTGGATATAAGTAGCCTTCTAAACGATAACGAACATCTTTGGCTTCAAGCGCTGATGTTAATAACTCTGGATACTTGTTTTTTAACTCGTTTAAGAAAGTTTCGTCGTTGACTAATGCCAAAAAGTCCTTCTTACTGAACTTAGTCGCATTTTGGATCTCAGTTCCGACCTCATCGATCGTTACCCCTTCTTTAACAAGAACTTTTCCTGAGTCAAGTGGTTCACTAGTGCCACCTTTTTGTAAAGCTTTTGAGATCTGTTCAAGTGTCATCGAGGGTTTTAGTTCATAGTACCCTGCCTTAAAATTCCCTAGTTTATTGGTCTTAACATAGTAATCAAAGACAAAGCCGCTCTTGATGACCTTTTTTTCCTCCAAAATAGCGCCGATCTGTTTGTTGTTACTTCCAACAGGGATCTTGACCTCGATACGTTGACTCGAGTTTTTGTCAAGTGGTTGCAAAGCCGTCTTAACGTAGTGGTAGCCAAATGCTCCGACTAATACGATCAAAACTACGATCACCAAGATAACTCCAGTGATGATTTTTTTAGCAACCGATTTCTTTGCTTTTTCTTTACCCAAAGTAATCACCCTTACTACACTAATGTGAACAAATATAAATATATATTTGTGAAAGAATTATAGTTTTTCCTTTCCTGCGTTTTAAGCCCCTAGCTAACTTGCTATGTATAAAGATCATACACTGGATCTATCGATTTTATGAGATCTTTAGCCCCACATTGTGCTCTTTCTGACTATGATCTCTTTGACCCATGGCATTATTTCATCTAAGCCACTCCCGTGTAAACTCTATCTCTACCATTATATAAGCGTGGTTGCCTAATTGCAATATTGTATCATGGTTAATTTCTAAAAAAAGAAGCCCATATGAGCTCCTTTAATTTTATTTCTAACGAATGTCTGCTTCGAATTCTTCGACTAACTTAGCTTGCACTTTTTCAAAAGCTTTGGTAACTGCTTCATCTTGTAAAGTTGCATTTGGATCAGAGTAGACCAAAGTGTAAGCCAATGATTTAAAGCCATCCATAATATGTTCACCTTGATATACATCAAACAGCTTGATATCTTTCAAGAAAGCACCACCATTTTTGCGGATGCAATCTTCGATCTGTTGATTTGTCACATCAGCCGAAACTGCCAAAGCGATATCACGTGTGATCGATGGATATTTTGAAACTGGTGTATAAAGTTTAGCTGCTTTTGGCAACTCGATAACTTTTTGTAGATCAAGTTCAAAAACATAAACTCGTTGTTTTAATTTATATTCCTTAGCTGTGTTAGGATGAACTTCACCGATAAAGCCTAAGTAAGTTTCTCCTGCATAGATCGCAGCCGTCCGACCAGGATGCATATCTGGCATGGCAACTGCTTGATAAGATTCGTTAGTTACACCTAATTCATGTAACAAGTTAGCTACGATCCCTTTGAGATAGAAGAAATCAACTTCTTGTTTTGTAGTATTCCAGTTAGCATCACTGACTAAGCCCGTTACTGCCCCAGCGATATGTTCAACTTCACGTGGGCGTGTTTGATCTTCATCTCTAAAGAAGACCCGTCCTTGTTCATATAACGCAACATCGTTAACTTTACGTGCTGCATTATAGGCTAGATCATCTAAAAGCCCTGAGATCAAGTTCATGCGAACCGTCGTGTGTTCACTGCTCATTGGAAAATCTAAATTAGTCGGCAAAGCTTCTTCTAAAGCAAAACGTTTGGCTTTTTCTTCAGTCGTCAACCCGTATGAAATAGCTTGATCTAAGCCAGTTGCTTCTAAAGTTTGGCGTGCTTGGCGGATCAATTTTTGAGCTGGAGTGTAGCTACCTGGTGTTGTTTGCCCTGCTGGCAGTGTTGTTGGCAAATTATCATAGCCATAGATCCGTGCTACTTCTTCAACTAGGTCAGCTTCGATCGCAATATCCCAACGTCTTGTTGGTACATAGACTGTCAGCTCATCAGCTGCGACTATCGTTTCAAAGCCTAAACGATCAAAAATAGCTTGGATCTGTTCCACCGTCAATTCTGTACCTAAAACTTTATTGATATGTGAAGCTGAGGTCTTGATCTTAGCTGGAGTAGTTTCTTGTTCGTTGACACTAGCTACCCCTTTGACCACTTGACCTTCACCTAATTCAGTGATCATTGCCGCAGCAGCATCTAACGCTTCACGCACAGCTGCTACGTCAACACCACGTTCAAAGCGCATTGAAGCTTCTGAGTGCAAGTTTTCCCGCCGTGAAGTCTTTCTGATCCGATGACCGTCAAAGACAGCTGCTTCCAAAGCAACTGTGGTCGTTTCGTCGCTGATCTCAGTCTCTAAGCCACCCATCGTACCCGCTAAAGCAACTGGTACATCATTAGCTGTGATCACAATGTCATTTGGTTGTAATTTACGTTCTTCACCATCAAGGGTAACTAGCATTTCGCCTTCTTTAGCTAAACGCACAACGACTTGCTTAGATCCTAACTTATCCAAGTCAAAAGCATGCAATGGTTGACCGTAATCAAGCAAGATATAGTTTGTCACGTCAACGATATTGTTCAACGGGCGAATGCCTGCATTCCAAAGACGTGTTTGCAACCACATTGGACTTTCTTTGACTTTGACATCTTTTATGACCCGCATCATATATGGTTTAGCTAATTCTTCAGGTGCGCTGACAGTAACGTGATCAGCGATCTCATCTGTAGCGGATTCGATCACATTTGGCACAGGCAAGGTCACTTCACGATCATAGATAGCTGCGATCTCATGGGCAGCACCGCGCATACTTAAAAGATCACCACGGTTTGGTGTGATATCAAGATCGATCACCGTTTCGTCCATCCCTAAGTAACCAAAAACAGGTTCACCTGGTTTAGCATCTTCGGGTAAAACATAGATCCCGTCAGCAAATTCTTTAGGAACTACACTTTCAGAAAAACCTAATTCTTGTAAAGCACAGATCATCCCTTCAGAAACTTCGCCCCGCATCTTACCGCGTTTGATCTTCACATTACCAGCGATCCGTGAATTTGGTAAAGCAACGATGACTTTTTGACCAACCTTGATATTAGGTGCACCACACACGATCTGTGATGGTTCTTCTTCACCAATATCTACTTGGCAAATGTGTAAGTGGTCAGAATTTGGGTGATCTTTAACATCCAAAGTATAACCTACAACGATCTTCTTTAGTCCATCTTCAAGTTTACCTGTGCTAGCAACTTCGACCGCCGTTCTTTCGATTTTTTCAGCCAATGCTAACGGTTCAAGGTCAGCGACAGGCACATATTCATTTAACCATTTTGTTGAAACTTTCATGAATCAGTTATCCTTTCTGTGCGAATTGTTGTAAGAATCGAACATCATTTAGATAAAATTCGCGAATATCATCGACACCGTATTTGAGCATAGCAAAGCGATCAGGTCCAAGACCAAAGGCAAAACCGCCATAAACTTCTGGATCGACACCAGCCATCTTCAAAACGTTAGGATGGACCATACCAGCACCTAAAACTTCGATCCAACCTGTTTGCTTGCAAACTGAACAGCCCTTACCACCACATTTGAAACAGGAAACATCAACTTCAACAGAGGGTTCCGTAAATGGGAAGTAACTTGGACGCAAACGGATCTCGCGTTGTTGGCCAAAGACCGTCTTAGCGATCAACTCTAACGTACCCTTTAGATCACCCATCGTAATATTTTTATCGATGACTAGACCTTCAACTTGGTGGAACTGATGCGAGTGTGTCGCATCGTCTGTATCACGGCGGTAAACTTTACCTGGCGAGATCATCTTCAATGGTCCCTTGCTAAAGTCATGAACTTCCATCGTCCGAGCTTGCACAGGTGATGTTTGCGTCCGCATCAATAATTGTTTCGTAATGTAAAATGTATCTTGCATATCACGGGCAGGGTGATCTTGTGGCAAGTTCAACATTTCAAAGTTGTAATGATCTTCTTCGATCTCAGGTCCATCGACAACTTGAAAGCCCATCCCTAAGAAGAGTTTTTCGATCTCATCGATAACTTGGACTAAAACATGGGGTGTCCCCGTCTTAACTGGAGTCGCTGGTAAAGTAACATCGATCGTTTCACTTTCTAAGCGTTTAGCCAACTTTAATTCCTCTAATTCAGCGTGCTTTTCAGCGATCGCTTGGGTCAATTCATCTCTGATCGTGTTAGCGAAGCTTCCGACCTTAGGACGTTCTTCAGCGCTTAGATCACGCATTCCCCGCAAAACTTCAGTAATTGAGCCCTTTTTACCCAATAATTCTACTCGGACGTCATTGATATGTTTAGTATCTTCAGCACGCCTAATTTCTTCTAAGCCATTTTGTTTGATCTCTTCAAGTTTTTCTCTTAGATTCACACTAATCTTTCCTTTCATCCGGCTGTTCCAACGTAAAAAAGCCCCATCCCTAAAAAAGGGACGAGGCTTCGCGGTACCACCCTTGTTCTGTTAAGCAAATAACAGCACTCTTTCATGATAAAACGGTCATGAACCGATCTGTTATTCATCCTAAGGAATCCCAACAGCAACTCAGGAAGTGAAATTCGGCCTTAGATCAAGCAAGCCTTCTCAGCTCCCGGCTCTTTTCTGTCTTGATCGATCAGCTTACTAATTTCCGTCTACGTCTTTAAATATTCTACAATTCAGTTTAAGCTCGCATGCATAAATAGTCAAGTAGTTATTTGCAATCTTCTTCAGAATACCACTTTTCTGACCAAATATGTATCTCTTGCATGATCGTTTTTAAAGCGACGCCCCGGTCGGTCAATTGATAGACCGCACGTGAACTATTGCTAGTCATCACACGTTCTACCAACCCTTCCTTCTCCAACTCTTTTAGACGTTCCACTAAAACGCGATCACTGCATTTCTCAACTTTTTGTGCTATTTCTTTAAAACGCTGTGGCCCTTCGTTCAATAAAACTTCGATGATCAAACCATTCCATTTTTTCCCTAAAATCCCAAAAGTCTTTTGGAACTTCGGACAGACTTTGAATACTGATTGTGTACTCAAGGCACATACCCCTTTCTAAATTACACAAATAGACCCGCACTATCGAGTGATACGGGCCTATTATCTGTGCTTTCAATAGTGCTTAACACTATTTTACACTATTCACTTACTTTCGCAAAGCCTAGAGCTTGTTTTAATGAACCAATTATTTTCAAAGAAAGATGTTTACTGTATTCTTCAGTCGCCGAATATTTATCAACTAATGACACAATGTAGCCTTCTGGATACTTTGGAGGGCAAGTCGTTGCACCCCACATGTGTTTGATGATGATATCTTTTTCGCGTGGAGTTAGTACGGTCAACTTTTCAGCATTACGTACAGCGATCCGCGGATGGATCCACGCATGCGTGCCACGGTCGAATTTAGTCACACGCCAATCATAGTAAAATAAATCATGCAACAAGCCAGCACGAGCTGTAGCTTTTGCATCCAAGTGGAATTTTTTAGCAAGTAAATAGCTTTCATAGGAAACAGCAATACAATGTTCTAAGCGCGTTGAAAAATGGTGTTGCGTATAATTAGCCAACCGTTGGACTTCTGGCTTTTCTAGCAATTCACCTACATAGCTCATATATTCTTCATCATTACGCCATACGTCTTTTTTCATAGATGCTGCCTAACTCCTTTAACCAATACTTTACTAACCAAGCCTACTTCTCACTCTTTATCTTACTATTTTATTTTGTAAAAGCAATCTTTAAGCTGTCGTTTTAAGTAATTTAAAGATAAATTTAAAAATTCAGGATCTATTTGTCCAGCAAACGAACATATGTGCTACAATACATAAAAAGAACATGCATTCGCAAAAGAGGTATTAGATATGGATAAACAAGAATTCGAGACTTATTTAAATGAGCACTGCTCGGCTTTAACTAAATTTCAAGAACGAGCTTTAGACTACCAAGCCAATAAAAATCAAAATCGCGCTAGATCGGCTCGCTGGAATGATGCCAAAGTCCAACGAGCCGCCGATGCAATGTACGATACTTTTCTTACTGGGATCTACACCAAATTACGCAGTGCGATCGAAGACAAATATGATCGCCAAGCTTGGCTCGATTATATCGAAAAATACGGACTCTTAGAACAGTTGGAAGAAAGTGTCCTTGAGATCGAATTTGAGTAAAAAGTACTGAGGAGATCGTTCCATGACCACACCAGAAAGCCAAGCAAAAATCGAGCAATTTACAGAACTGATGCAGCTTCAAAGGGAGACTGGCATAGAATTTTGTGGACGTGAATATTTCTTCGAACCTATTTTCAGCGACGACCCATTTAAGGCTATCGGTTGGAGGTTTTCTACACTTTGTTTTAGGAAATAATCACTATATCTAACTATTGTTGTGAATGCACATCAATAGTTACTTAAAGTCAATTGAAATTTTTTCCATTGAACTAACACTTACTATAGTCTTTCCTCTAAAGCACCGTATTTCTTGATACCATGTTCTCTTTGATCTTAGTACGCATCATAATCTTATCTTCTTCTCTACACCCTTGAAATACTAATTCATCGACATCATTGAAATAATAGCACCCATCAGGATTATTCATCCTCTCCTGTTCATCAAGCATTATATAATGTTCCATTCCGACTTTATGCCTAAATTCAGCAAGTTGTTCACCTGCTCCATATAAAAGTGGACCAGTAGCACCCCATATTTCTTTCAACACGTAATAATCTATCTTATATTGATACTCTAAGTAATTATGCCTTCCCATCCTATCTTGCCCCTGTTCATTACATTCAATTCTACAGCATATTTATTTTCTTTCACTATATCATATCCTGATAGAACAGCAACTATAACCTTGAATAATTTTAAACTACTCCAGATACTCTGCATGCGCTACGTTATCTTCGTAGCAACAAATATAATCTCCCTTATCACGTCCCTTTTCGGGGACAATCGTTAAATACGCACCATTGTCATCATTATCATAACTAGTAGTATAATCTACAATTTTCCCAATAATAACTCTACCATTTTTTAAAATAACTTTGCCCCTAGCAACTCTTTCAAAATTACTCAAAATAATCCGAATCACCCTTCCATGGAACTAAATGAACACCTGTACTGCTTAGTGTATTTTTACACCAGTAAGCCTTCGTCCTTTGTTATCTATAGCAACAACTCTACCTACATATACCCTTTCACGAGGGTCATACTCGGAGTTTTCATTTTTTTCAAACTCTACTTTTTCCGTCTTGTGGCGTATGTGGTATATCCTTGTTTTGATGTCTTTTTTGAGCATGCTTATTGATTTCATCTTTCCAAATGCCTTTTGCAAAATTTTCTTGAATATTAGGTGGCTCAAGCTGCGGTTTGTAGCCTGCTTGTTTATCCCTGACTAGTAATATGCCAATTTCTCGGATGGTTAAGTACACTATTTTCTGGTGAAATAACGTCCATGAACTCTATTCCTTTGACGTAACCATACTCGGACAGCATTTTCATCGTTTCGTATAATTGGCGATTCGAAACATCTAACATGCTAGCGTTCAGACTGTCGATGTTAATATCTAAATCGTTCTTATAACAATTCATTTAGGTATTTCAAGATTTTACACGTTACTCGAGCATAGGAATTTGATTTCACGTCTATCACTCCAACATATTAAAAAAGCACTCAATCACGAGTGCATAAGATTTAAGATAATTGTACAATATTCAAGCGGCGATACGCTACCATAATCAATTCTTTAACATTATAGCCGTCAACTTCAAAGTCATCCAGTTCTGGCGCTTTTAAAAACGCTTCAGGATCAGTAACTTGAACAGAACAAATTTCACCACCAGAAAATTCTGTCCACTCTGCAAAAAGAACAGACTGAATCCCCTTAGGTAGTTCTATTCCCCCGCGGTATGTGGGGCCAATCCTGTTAGGGAAGTCAATGTCAATTTCAGGAACAGTTTCATCTAATTCGTATTCAGTCAAACTGAACTTAAAGTTCTCAAAGTCCATTAATACAACTTTCCTCCATTTTTATAATTTTCTATACTTTAAACTCGCTTGCAAGAGTAGTTATTTGTACTTTTCCATTCCATTTTACACCTATTCATCACATTTAATTCTACAGAATATTTATTTGATTTAACTATTATCATATCTAGTATATAGTTCTGTCGTCTGCCTACGTTTGGTTATACAGTTTCCTCTATTCCAATCTAACGTAAACATTCCCGATGGAACAGTCACCCTCGAATAATTTTAGACTACTCTAGATATTCTGCATGTGACACTTCATCTTCATAGCAACAAATATAGCCACCTTTTAACGGACCAGCTTCGGGGACAATTGTCAAGTATGCACCATCATCATTGTTATCATAACTAGTAGTATAATCTACAATTTTTCCGATAAATACTTTACCATTTTTTAAAACGACTTTTCCCCTAGCGGTCCTTTCAAAATTACTTAAAATCATTTGAATCGAATCACCTTTCCATGGAACTAAATGAACACCTATACTGCTATAGTATATTTTAGCTGTTGTCACTCGTTATCTATAGTAACAACTCTACCTACATAATATCCTCTTGCGAAGTCCGTGTTCAAGAATTGTATTTTATTCAAATTTTCCTTCGTAGGAATTTGATTTCACATTTATCACTCCAGTATATTAAAAAAGCACTTAACCATGAGTACTTAAAAATTAAGTCAATTGTTCAATGTTTAATCGACGATACGCCACCATGATCAAATTCTTGACGTTGTAGTTATTGACTTCAATATTATCTAAAAATGGATCATTTAAAAAATCAGCTGGGTCTACAATCTCGATATAACTAATTTTTCCTTCTTTAGTTGAATCCGTATAAATTATAGATACCCCATTACCAGGAAGTTCGATTTCACCAAAACGAGTCTTTCCCGTTATATCTAGAAAATCAACACCGATTGCCGGTATTGTTTCATCCATAAAGTATGAAGTTAATTTAAAACTAATATTTTCAAAATTCATCAATATAGACGCTTCCCTTCTTTTTGTTTATTTAAGTATCTTGGATCTGGTTCGTATGCTGTAACTATATTACCATTTCTTGTAACTACAATAAAAGAATCTTCACCCCAAGAAGAGACCTACGTGGCACAGCGCCCCTTTCTGAAAAATCCCCTAACCCGTTACTACAATGAGTTTTAAAAAAACTATAAAAGAACGTACATTCAAGAAAAGGGAGAAAAATTATCGTCAGTGTCACAGAAACGCTAGAATATAAAAATATAGCCATTTCAAATCAATACAAATCGGATCAAACTAAAACCGCTGCCGGAATGCGCAACCTAGTATCATCGCATATTTTTAGGCATACGCATATTTCCAAACTCGCAGAGCTAGGTGTGCCACTATATGTGATCTAGAATCGTGTTGGTCATGAATCAAGCAAAATAACACAGACGATTTATCTTCATGTCACAGAACAGGCTAAGAAACAATTGAATTCAAAATTGGACGAGCTTTAAAAAAGTTTTCTCCCATTTGTCCCCCCAAAGGGTATTTTTTTAGATCAAATTAGCCTCATCTAATTTTTTGCAAATAAAAAAACCCTTGAAAACTCAAGGGTTTCGACGTTTTTATTAACGGCGGCGTTCTGGGATACGAGCAGCCTTACCTTGTAATGCACGTAAGTAGTACAACTTAGCACGGCGTACACGACCGTAACGTACAACTTCGATCTTGTCAACACGTGGTGTGTGCAATGGGAATGTACGTTCAACACCTACACCATTACTGATTTTACGAACTGTGTAAGTTTCTGAGATACCTTCGCCACGACGTTTGATAACAACGCCTTCGAAGATTTGGATACGTTCACGCTTACCTTCAACGATACGAGCGTGAACACGCACTGTATCACCAGCGCGGAATTCTGGAATATCATTACGTAATTGAGATTCCGTAATCTTTTGGATCAATGGGTTTACTGACATTATATATGTTCTCCTTTTCCTCGACATTCATGTCCAGATACAGCGGAATATCGTTAATCGTCGGCAAATAGCCAATAAATATCTTAACATACTCAAAATTGAATGTAAACATCAATTTTAAAAATTTGGTTTAGCTAATGGTGGTGCTGGCACTGGATGAGTCCCGATAAACTTTTCCATCCAAACCATATCATACCAAGTATCAAATTTGTAGCCACAGCTATGGAAACGGCCGACCAGCCGATACCCTAAATGCTCATGAAAATGCATGCTGGCATAATCAACATGCTCTTGCTCCTCAGTCGCAGGAACACTGATACATGCGTTGATATTTTGGATCCCTTGTCGTTTAAGAGCTTTTTCTAACGCCTGATAGAGCTTTTTGCCAATGCCACCACCTCGACTAGCATGGTCCAAGTAGACTGTGACTTCAACGGCCCATTTGTACGCTTCTCGGTAATTGAAAGAAGCTGCATAAGCAAATCCAACTACGATATCATCTTTTACCGCTACTAAATAAGGATACATCGCCGTAGTCTTTTCGATCCGTTCAGTAAATTCGGCTAAAGTCGGAACTTTATATTCAAACGTGATTGCTGTCTTTTCAACATAATAAGCATAGATCTGGCGCAAAGCCTCAGCATCAGCTTTTTGGACCGGTCTGATCACGACTTCACTCATCGTCATTTACCTCAAGTGTTTTAAACTCCCGTAGCCATTTTTCCTCTTGAGCAGAAAGCTCGTAATTTTCTAGAAGGTCAGGCCGGCGCTCATAAGTCCGACGTAAAGCTTCCTTATTGCGCCATTCCGCGATCTTTTGGTGGTTACCACTTGTTAGTACTTCAGGCACTTTCATTCCTCTAAAATCGGCTGGACGGGTGTATTGTGGATATTCAAGTAAGCCCATCGAAAATGAATCACCTAAAGCCGACTCACGGTTACCCAAAACATCAGGCAATAAACGTACCGTCGCATCGATCACGACCATCGCACCTAATTCACCACCAGTCAAGACAAAATCCCCTAATGAGATCTCATCTGTCACGCGTTCTCTGATCCGTTCATCATAGCCTTCATAATGGCCACAAATAAAGGTCAAATGTTTTTCTTGCGATAATTCTTCGGCAACTTTTTGATCAAATTTACGTCCAGCTGGATCTAATAAGATGACTTTGCCTAAGCCATCATTTTTAGCAGCGATCGCATCTAAAGCATCATAGATTGGTTGAGCTTGTAACAACATGCCAGCGCCACCTCCATAAGGTGTATCATCAACATGACGTTGCTTATTAGTCGTATAGTCACGAAAATCGGTCACTTCAACATCAAGGAGTTGCTTTTCGATCGCTTTGCCCACGATCGATTGCGTCAATGGTCCCTTGAACATTTCGGGAAATAAACTTAAAATATCTATCTTCATCTAGTCATCCAATCCCTCTAAGAGTTCAACATGTACTTTACCAGCAGCTAGATCGACATCTTTGATCACCTCATCGATCACTGGCAGTAAGAGATCATTTTTTTGTTTACGTTTGACGACCCAGACATCATTAGCACCAGGCGATAAGATCTCCTTGATCTCCCCAAGTGAGTTGCCATTTTCATCTACAACATCTAAACCGATGATCTGATGATAGTAATATGAACCATCTTCAAGTTCTTCTTGTTGATCAGCCGAAACCTTTAGATCATCACCCTTGAATTTTTCAACTAAATTGATGTTATCGTAGCCTTCAAACGCTAACATGATAAATTGCTTATGGCGGCGACTCTTTTGGATCGTTAATTCCGTTCCCGTGCTTGCATTTTGCTTAAAAGCATATAATTTATTACCTGGCTTAAAACGCTCTTCTGGAAAATCAGTCGTTGCGATCACCTTGACTTCCCCACAGATCCCGTGAGTATTAACGATTTTTCCAACTTGATAAAATTCCATTTAAAACCCTCCTCGTATTTGCTATTAAAAAAACCTCTGAAGAAACTAGGTTTCAGACAGAGGTTTGATTAATCATCTACAATATTTAAACGAACACGCAAAGGTCCGTCAATACGAATGCTATAAACGATAGTCCGGATCGCTTGAGCTACCCGACCATGTTTTCCAATCACACGCCCGACATCTTCAGGCGCTACAGATAAGTTAAAATTCAGAAAATGTGCATCCTGGGCAGTTGTAATCGCAATCGCCTCAGGTTCAGACACCAATGGTTTGACAATCGATAAGATCAATTGTTTCACATCTGCTTCTGTCATTTACCTAACCTTATTTCTTGGAGTACTTAGCTTCGTGGAATTTCTTCATAACGCCTTCTTTTGAAAGGATGTTACGAACTGTATCTGATGGTTGAGCACCGTTATTCAACCAGCCCATGATAGCTTCTTCTTTAAGTGTAACTTGTTCTGGTTGTGTCAATGGGTTGTATGTACCCACTGTTTCGATGAAACGGCCATCACGTGGAGAACGTGAATCTGCTACAACGATACGATAGAATGGGCGCTTCTTAGAACCCATACGCTTTAAACGAATTTTTACTGACATGCATTACACCTCCTAATATCTTATCAACGATAAATAATATACCAGTAATTTGGTCTGCTGTAAAGGGAAAATTCTTGACAGTTATAAAAAATTTTTCTGATTTAATGAAAAACCTTGATTTACCGCCTATTTGCGCCGCTTACGCAAACGTTGTAATTTACGTTTTTTATTTTTACGTACCATGCGATTCATGGACATCTTAGCTAATTTACCACTGATACCATCACCTAAGAGACCTTCCATCCCACTGAAATTCCCCTTAGACATCTTTTGCATCATATCACGCATTTGTTTAAATTGCTTGATCATTCGGTTCACTTCTTGGATCGGACGTCCTGAACCAGCTGCGATCCGGCGTCTGCGACTTGGATTCAAAAGATCTGGATCTTCCCGTTCTTGTGGTGTCATTGAGTAAACGATCGCCTTGGTATGCTCCATATCTTTAGGATCGACCTTAATATTTTTTAGGGCTGGATTATTGGCCATCCCTGGGATCATCTTCATGATATCTTCGATCGGTCCCATATTTTGAACTTGTTCTAATTGATCTAAAAAGTCATTGAAATCAAAGCTGTTTTCCCGCATTTTATCGGCGAGTTCTTCGGCTTTTTTCTCATCAAAGTCCTTTTGAGCTTTTTCGATCAATGTGAGCATATCACCCATCCCTAAGATACGTGATGCCATTCGATCAGGGTAAAAGACGTCTAAGGCCGTCATTTTTTCACCTTGCCCGATAAATTTGATCGGTTTACCTGTCACCGCACGGATCGAAAGCGCAGCCCCACCACGAGTATCGCCATCTAATTTCGTTAAGACGACCCCCGTTACATCCAATTGATCGTTAAAACCTTGGGCGACTTCCACGGCATTTTGCCCGGTCATCGCATCAACTGTCAGCAAGATCTCATTTGGTTGGGCCAATTCTTTGATATTGACTAACTCATCCATCAATCGTTCATCGATCTGTAAACGACCAGCCGTATCGATGATCACATAGTCATTTTTCTTTTCCTTGGCTAGTTCCATCCCTTGCTTAACGATCTGAACGGGATCGACATCGGTTCCCATTTCAAAGACTGGGACATCTAATTCACGCCCAATCGTCTTCAATTGGTCGACCGCAGCTGGGCGATAAACGTCAGCCGCGATCATCAATGGACGTGCATTTTGTTCGTCTTTTAGGCGCTTAGCCATTTTCCCTGCTGTTGTTGTTTTACCGGCACCTTGTAGCCCGACCATCATAATGACTGTCGGGATCTTAGGTGACTTATTCAATGGTGTGGCTTCTTCCCCCATCACCTTGACTAATTCTTCATTAACGATCTTGACGATCTGTTGTGCTGGCGTCAAGCTTTCTAGCACCTCAGCACCTACAGCTCGAGTACGCACGGTCTTCACAAAGTCTTTGACTACTTTAAAGTTAACGTCAGATTCCAACAAGGCTAAACGTATCTCGCGCATTACCTCTTTGACGTCGGATTCGCTGACCTTACCCTTACGCCGTAATTTTCCGATCGCATTTTGGAGACGTTCTGTTAATCCTTCAAATGCCATTTAGTGCACCAACTTTCATTTTTCTTCTAAAATTTCTAATTTTTCGACCAATGCTAATAATTTCTCATCGGTCGGATATTTTTCAGTCACATAAGCTAAAAGTTCATCCGTTTTTTCGCTTTGTTGTAAAAAATCACGATACAGATGCAGTTTCTGCTCATATTCTTCTAAAATTTTTTCGGTCCGCTTGATGTTATCATAGACTGCCTGCCGTGAAACTTCATAGTTTTCGGCGATCTCACCTAACGAAAAATCGTCCCGGTAATATAAAGCAATGTAATTCATCTGCTTTTTAGTCAGCAAAGGCTCATAGAATTCAAACAAAGCATTTATCCGATTGGTTTTTTCAATTGCCATTTTCTTACCTTAATCTTTCTTAGGTGTAACTAGGCCTTTGAATAAGCCATAGACAAATTCTTCAGGTGAAAAGTCGCGGAGATCGTCCATTTTTTCGCCTAGACCAACTAATTTCACTGGTAAATGAAGTTCATTTCTGATCGCTAACACGATCCCCCCACGTGCAGTCCCATCTAACTTAGTCAAGACGATCCCGGTAACGTCGGTAACTTCTTTAAATTGTTTAGCTTGCGTCAAGGCATTTTGACCTGTTGTAGCATCTAAAGCCAATAATACTTCTTGCGGTGCTTCGGGCAATTCACGCGTAATGACACGCTTGATCTTATCCAACTCGTTCATCAAGTTGACTTTATTTTGCAAACGTCCAGCTGTATCGACCAATAAGATATCATAGTTTTCTTTTTTAGCCTTGATCACAGCATCGTAAACAACAGCTGCTGGATCGCTTTTTTCTGGCTTAGTAACTACATCGACTCCAACACGTCGGCCCCATTCAGCTAGCTGCTCGATCGCACCTGCTCGGAAAGTATCACCCGCGGCTAACAACACTTTTTTACCAGCTTGTTGGTAACGGTGAGCTAATTTACCGATCGTTGTCGTTTTACCTACACCATTGACCCCAACAAATAAGAACACGGTCGGTTCATCTGGGTCCTTAGCAAAATGTAAACTATTGTCTTCATCAACGCCTTCACTTTCATAGATGTCGACTAAACGCTCGATGATCGCATCAGAGACATCGGAGCGACTTTTAGCATTACGCAATTTTACTTCATCTTGCAATTCATCACTGATTTTCATCGCCGTCTCAAAGCCAACGTCAGCTTCGATCAAAGTTTCTTCGAGTTCTTCAAAGAAATCCTCATCTACTCGTCTAAAATTAGCCAATAAAGCATTTAATTTAGCACCAAATCCCTTACGCGACTTAGCCAAACCTTTGTCATAACGCACGGTTTCAGAAGGTGTCGTCTCTGTTTCAGGTTCCTTAGGTGCCACTTTAGTTTCTTCTAACTCAGCACTTTGTTGTTCTAATGGCTCTTCTTCGACTTCTTCTTCATTTTCTGATGTTACTTCAATTTCTTTTGTGACTTCTACTTCTTCTGGTGTTTCGACCACTTCTTCAGTCACTTCAGTTTCCTTATCGACTGGTTCAGTCGCTTTTGCTTCATCAGTTTTTGCTTCTGTTACTTCAGACTGATCTTCTTCTGGTATAACAGTTGTCGTTTCATCAGTCGCAGTTTCCTCAGGTTCTGAGCTTTCTTCTTCTGAGGTCGAAACAATTTCGTCTTCTTTTTTTGGCTCTTCTTCAGGTTCACCCGAAAAGGCTCGTCTTAATCGATCAAAAAGGCCCATGCCCATCCCTCATTTCTTATTTTGTTTTATTTTATCAAATTCATTTGCATTTTCCAAAACACTATGCTAATTCATCCAACGATACCGAGACCATCTTTGAGACCCCAGATTCTTGCATCGTGACCCCATATAAGACATCGGCGTTCATCATTGTCCCTTTACGGTGGGTGATCACGATAAATTGCGTCTGGGCATTGAACCGTTGGAGATAGCGTGAATAACGGATAACATTAGCATCATCCAAAGCAGCTTCAGCCTCATCCAAAACTACAAAAGGTACTGGGCGGACCTTTAAGATCGCAAACAATAATACGATCGCAGTCAAAGCCCGTTCCCCACCTGAAAGTAGATTTAAATGCTGGAATTTCTTACCTGGTGGCTGAGCCATGATCTCGACACCAGTGGTCAAGAGATCGGCTGGATCAGTCAAACTAAGTAGCGCCTTTCCTCCTTCAAAGACCTGCGGAAAGATCTCAGAAAAGGCAGCTGCAACTTCATCAAAAGCTTGTTTAAAACGACTTTTGGCTTCAGTATCCATTTCATCCATACTTTGGACTAATTGCGCTTTTGCCTCTAACAGATCGGCTTGTTGTTGCGTCAAGAATTCATAACGCGTATTGATCCGTTCAAATTCACTGATCGCCCCTAAATTGACTTCACCTAGCTCTTCGATCCCTAATTTCAAAAGATGGACTTTATTTTTGACAAATTCTAGATCTGTTGCTTGGTTTTCTTGTTTAGCCATTTCATAACTCAAGCCATAGTTTTGAGCTAATTCATCTAGATCACGTGCTAGATCTGCTTTGCAACTCCCCAGTTGTGCCTTGATCTCGCTCTTTTCATCCAGGCTAGCCTGACGCAATTCATTTGCCCGTTTCAATTCTTGTTGGGCATTTTTAAGGCGTACCGCTAGATCTTGACGTTTTTGTTTTTGATCTGCGATCGCTTGCTCAAGCTCTTCATAACGCTGTTCGACATCTTGGCGTTTAGCTTCGATATCGGTGTCGCGCACCTGATTTTGTTTTTGATTTTCTTTGATCTCAGTGATCTTAGCTTGTACTTTAGTGATCCGGGCATGTGTTTGGTCTAATTGCACTTGGCTTTCTTTGACTTGAACTTGTAGCAACTGCGCTCTTTCTTTGGCGATCGCTTCTTTTTGCTTGAGTTCATTTAAAGACTCTTGCTGTTTTGCTTGTGTCGCACTGGTATCTTTTTGTAAAGCGACTCGCAATTTGATCTCATTTTGCTTGGCTTCGATATCTTTTGCCAACGTTGCCTGTTGCTCGACCAAAGCTTGACGTTTACTTTCATACTGACTTTGATCAGCCTCACTCATGCTAGCTATTACTTCTAACTGTTCAACTTGCTTAGCTTGATGTTCGACTTCAAGCTCACAGCGTTCCAAAGCCTTGAGTGCTTGTTGTTGTTCTTCTAATGCCTGTTGTTCACTTGGCTTCATTTCTTCTAGCTCTTGGACTAGTTGTTCAACTTTTTCTCTAGTCTGGCCACCTTCAAATTCGATCTGCGATAGTTTTTGTTCCATCACAGTAATATCAGCTGCCAGTTTTTCAACTTGTTGCTGTTGTTCTAACAGACCAGTTCGTTGCTTTCTATCTTGTCCCCCAGTCATCGAGCCGCCAGCATTGATAACTTCACCCGCTAAAGTTACGATCTTGACACTATAATTGAGCTTTACAGCAAGCTTAGTAGCTGCATCTAGGTCTTGGGCGATCACGATCGCTCCTAATAAATGTTCGACAACAGGTTTATCCAAAGGATCGTACTGGACCAGATCTTTGGCCAGCCCGACAACACCTGCTTGTTGCTTGACCGTCTGTAAGTGACCTTGGGCTAAAAAGCGTGGTTTGACAGTCGTACGGGGCAAGAATGTCGCCCGCCCAGCTTTTTGCTTCGTCAGATAATTGATCGCCGCTTTTGCACTTTTATCATCGGTCACGATCACATTTTGTAATTGTGCACCTAATGCCACATCGATTGCTTTAGCTACTTTAGCTGGGACCTTAAGCCGTTGAGCTACCGAACCTACTACACCAGTCAGATCTGCTTGTAAGATCGCTTTGACCCCGTGATAATAGCCGGCATAATTAGCTGCAATATTTTGCAGTGATTCATGCTGCGCACGCGCCTTTTGCAAGATCTCACTTGCCTTGAGCCAGCGTCTTTGTTGGTCTTCGCGCAAACGCTGAGCGGTCGTTTGTTGTGTTTGAAGTTCGTTCACTGTTGCTTGAAGTTTAGCATGAGCCGCTTTAGCTTCAGCCGCTTGTTTACTTGCCTTTGCCTGTTTTTCTTTGAGCGTGGCCAACTGTTCTTTAGCACTTGTGATCCGCTTTTTGTCAGCTTGCTTTTGATCTGAATTGCGTTTGTTTTCCTGTTCTAAATAGGCTAATTCATTTTTAGCCGAAACTTGTGCCTGCATCAGATCGATCAGGTCTTGCCGTAGCTTTTCGATCTGATCAGCCAAAGTCTCAGGATCATCGACTAATGCCGCCTGGATATCCTGGATCTGCTTAGTATACTTATCTTGTAAGGAAGCTGCTTTGGCTTGCTGTGTTGTCAGATCATCAACTTGTGCTTGTAATTGCGCAACCAAACTTTCATCGCGCTTGATATTTTCATTGAACTCAGCGAGGCGTTCTTTAAAGAGATCATCATCATGCTTTGAGATATCTTGACGTCCGATCAGCTTCTCACGTTGTCCCGTCAAAAGGTTGAATTCTCTTTGATCTTCATCTAATTTTGCTTCTAATTTTGCTTGCTTATCGGCTAATTGTTGCGATTTTTGCTCTTGGAGCTCAGCGTACTTCGTGTGAGTCGCTAGCAATTTTTCGATCTCAGAAAGTTTTGTTTCGATCTGTGCTTTAGTTTTGGCACGTTGCTCGATCTCTAAGACTAGCCGACTTTTTTCATAATGATCAAACTCTTCTTTTTGAGCCACATAGTCCTTAGCAATACTTGCTTGTTCTTTTAGTGGTTCTCTTTGTTGCCGTAATTCAGTAATAATATCTGCTACCCGATCTAGGTGATCTGTAGTTTCAGCTAGCTCTTGTTGCGCTTTTTGCTTTTCTTTTTTGTACTTGACCACACCGGCGACTTCTTCGATCAAGACACGCCGATCTTGGGGTTTACTGTTAAAGATCGCTTCAACTTTCCCCTGTGAGATGATCGAAAATGATTCCCGACCCAGGCCAGTATCCATGAACAATTCTACAATGTCACGCAAACGGACTTTAGCATTATTGATCAAAAAATCACTGTCACCATTTCGGTAGATCTTACGCGAGATCACAACTTGATCGGCATTTAGATCTAAAAAATGGTCTGAGTTATCAAATTCTAATTCAACTTCGGCATGATTTAGCGGAGCCCTTGTTTGAGAACCAGCAAAAATAACATCTGGCATTTTTCCCCCGCGTAAGCTCTTAGCGGATTGCTCCCCTAAAGCCCAACGTAAAGCTTCGATGATGTTACTTTTACCACTCCCATTGGGCCCAACGATCCCAGTCATACCATCTTGAAATTCGATCTTGGTCTTGTCAGCAAAGGATTTAAATCCGTTTAGAGTCAACGACTTTAACTTCATGCTGAATTTCTTCCCTTCAAATAAACTAATTTTTTTGGAGTGCTTTTAATGCTTGGAAAGCCGCTTGTTGTTCGGCAGCTTTCTTTGACATTCCTTTTCCTTCACCGATCTTTTGTCCATCAGCATAAACCGCCATGGTGTATTCTTTTTCATTATCCGGACCATTTTCAGCAACTTTTACATAAGTGATCTTGCAATCCCCATGTTGTTGCAATAATTCTTGAAGTTCAGTTTTATGATCTAAATAGTGATCAAACCAGCCCAGATCAAGCTTAGGAAAGACGACCCGACTGATAAAGCTGACTACGACGCCTTTACCTTGATCAAGGTATAATGCCCCGATAAAAGCTTCAAAAATATCGCAAAGTAACGACGCCCGATTACGTGCATTGGCTTTTTCTTCACCTTTGCCTAAGCGGATATATTCATCAAAATGGCATTCCTTAGCAAATTTGCTGAAACTGTCTTCACAGACCATCGCCGCACGCAAGCGTGAGAGTTTTCCTTCTGGTAAAGTAGGATAGCGTTTAAATAGGTATTCTGAGACGCAAAGTTGCATCACAGCGTCGCCTAGAAATTCGATCCGTTCATAATATTTTAGTTTTTCACGTGGATGTTCGTTTACATAAGAAGCATGGGTAAAAGCTTCGTCAAGTAAAGCTGTATTTTTAAAATCAATGCCAAAATCATCCTTTAGCATTTGTGTTAGTCCAATTATCAAAATGATTCTCCTCACTTTATTAATGCATTATCCATTATAGCAAAAAAGACCAGCTTTGTTACAGCTGGTCTAAGATAATTCTATCCTTGATGTGAAGCGATATAATCTACAGCATCTTTAACTGTCACGATTTGTTCGGCATCTTCGTCAGAAATTTCAGCACCAAAAGTATCTTCTAATTCCAAAACAAATTCTACCAGATCGATCGAATCGGCATCAAGATCAGTCTTAAAGTTTGTTTGTTCTGTCACCTTATCAGTGGAGACATCGAAGTGATCCTCAATAATTGTTGTGATCTTTGTAAGAATTTCGTTTTCTGTCATGGATATCAACCTCACCTATCCTAGTTTTTCGCAAACAAGTATATCATATTACTCAGCGTCTTTGCTATCTAAAGCTTCTTTCGCTTGTTGGGCTTGCCAGTATTTTGTAAAATTAGGCACCATTTCTTCATTGATCATGGTCCTGATCTGTTTTAATGTGTAATACACCGTCAGATCATCACTTGACCCGTGCGCTTTAACGACCGGTGCTTTGACCCCAAGTAAGACCGCACCACCATATTGAGCTTGGTCCATGCGACCCTTAATGCTCTTTAGATCGTCTTTTAGTAATAGTGCACCTAATTTGCCTTTAGCACCAGCATTAGCGATCGTGTCTTTCAACAAACTCATTACAGCTAGAGCCGTCCCTTCGATCGCTTTTAAGACTGCATTACCTGTAAAGCCATCCGCAACGACTACATCACAGACACCTTTCATCAGATCTTTAGACTCAACATTTCCGATAAAATTCAAATTTTCATCAGCTGCTAAAAGTTGGTAAGCTTCTTGTGTCACTTTACTTCCCTTATGCGGTTCAGTCCCATTGTTCAATAGTCCGATCCGTGGTTCTTTGATCCCGCGAACGTTGCTAGCGTAATACGTACCTAAAAGGGCATATTGATAAAGGTGCTCTGGTTTACTATCGGCATTAGCCCCACTATCAAGTAAGTTGAATGCTCCATCCTGTCCTGAAACAACAGGTAAAGTCGATAGTAAGCCCGGACGCGTGATCCCCTTGATCCGTCCGACCAGTAAAAGTCCCGCTGTCAAAAGAGCCCCTGTGTTCCCACAAGAAAACAGCGCATCGGCTTCTTTAGCCTTGACTGCATTAGCTGCCACGACCAAAGACGAATCTTTCTTACGCCGGATCGCCCGGACCGGTTCATCATTCATCCCGATCACTTCAGTTGTGTTAACGATCGTGATCCGCGTTTGATCAGTTATATATTTCTCGATCGCGGTCTTATCACCATACAAAACAAGTTCTAGGTCGCTGAACTCATCACGTGCTTTGAGCGCACCCTTAACAACACTTTCGGGTGCATTGTCGCCCCCCATTGCATCGATCGCAATTTTCATTTCATACATCCTCTCTTTAGTCAAAACTGGTAAAATAAGTAAGCTCTTGATTCAAATAGCGCATCAAGCCGGTATTTTCCTGACGATAACAGAATTTTTCGTTGGCTAAAAGTTTAGCCACTTCTAATTGTGCTACTTGTAAAATATTGAAATCACTCACTGGATCACCGATCTTAAAATCCGGTAGCCCCGATTGTTTCTTACCTAAAACATCCCCTGGGCCGCGTAATTCTAGATCTTTTTGGGCGATCACAAAGCCATCTGTCGTTTCGACCATTGTTTTCATTCTTTCGATCCCATACTCACTCTTAGGATCAGCTATTAACAAACAATATGATTGTTTATTGCCCCGTCCGACACGACCACGCAATTGATGCAACTGCGCTAAACCAAAGCGGTCAGCATCTAAGATCACCATGACTGTTGCATTAGGGACATCGACCCCAACTTCGATCACTGTAGTCGAGACTAAAACGTCTAGCTCACCTGCTTTAAAGCGATCCATTACTTCATCTTTTTGTTCGGACGTCAGCTGACCATGTAACAATCCTAACTCATAGCGTCCTGCATAGTGAGCCTTTAACTTTTCATAGATCTCTGTAGCATTTTGAAGATCTAGCATTTCTGACTCAGCGATCAATGGTGAGATCACATAAGCTTGTGAACCATTTTGCAACTGTTGTTCCATAAAGTCAAGTGCTTGCGTAAATTGCTTTTGGCGTAACCAGTTTGTTTTAATGGTTTGCCGGCCCTTAGGTAGTTCATCAATTATCGAAACATCCATCTCACCATAAGTCGTGATCGCTAATGTCCGTGGGATTGGAGTCGCGGTCATCGCTAAGGCATCAGGAGAATCTCCCTTTTGGCGTAGAGCTTGACGCTGACCAACACCAAAGCGATGCTGTTCATCAGTAACGACTAAGCCTAGCTTTTTAAAATTGACATTGTCCTGGATCACTGCATGTGTCCCGACTAATAGGTTTATCTCCCCACTGGCTAAATTATCCAGTAAAGTCTGCTTAGCCTTTTGATTGCGAGTCACACTACTGGTCAATAAGGCTACGTTGACCTCTGGTATACCTTCAAACAATTGGGCTAACTTTTGGGCATGTTGTTGCGCTAAGATCTCAGTCGGTGCCATCAAGACCGTTTGATACCCCGCTGTAACAGCAGCATACATGGCTAAAGCCGCCACGACCGTTTTTCCTGAACCCACATCCCCCTGTAAGAGACGATTCATGTGTTCCGGCCGGTGTAGATCCCGACAGATCTCGTTAACGACCCGTTTTTGGGCCGCTGTCAGTTCAAACGGTAACTGTTTGATGAATTGACGCAATTTATCGTTGTCGTATTTGATAACGATCCCGTTTTCCTTACGGTGTTTTTGCTTAAGCAGTTGGATCCGCAATTGGAATTTAAAAAACTCTTCAAAGATCGCTGAACGCCGGGCTGCTTTTCCTTGAGCCAAAGTCACTGGAAAATGCATATCATGGATCATCTGCGCACGTGTCTCTAAGCGAAATTTTTGGCGCAAACTATCGGGGACGATATCAAATATCAGATCATGGTAGTCAGCATAGGCTAGTGAAACAAGATCTTTGATCGTTTTAGCCGTGATCTCCTTTGAAGCCCGGTAAACACCAGCTAGATCTTCATCTTTAGCCTGATACATCACTTTCATCCCAGTCAAACTCTGGCGGCGTTGATCATATTTACCATAGATCGCGACCTCTTGCCCCGTACTCAATTGTTTAGCTAAATAACCTTGATTAAAAAAGGTCACTTTAACTAGATCATTTTCGACCAATAAGCCAAAATTCAACCGCATTTTAGCCCGGCCAAAATTAGAAACGACTGGTGGTGCAGCGATGACACCCTTTAAGACGACTTTTTCGCCATCAGCTACGTCGCTTAGTTGTTTGACCGTCAGATCCTCATAGCGAAATGGGTAATAGGTCAACAGGTCTTCGATCGTATTTATCCCTAATTTGTTCAACGCCTGTAATTTTTTAGGACCCACGCCTTTCAACACTGCAGGTGAGTCCGTCAAGGCTCGTGCCATAAATAATCCCCCTCAAACAAATAAATTCTAACTTCTATGCTCGCTAGAAGTTAGAATTTATCGCGCATTATTCGACTGAGATCAAGTATGGATAAACTGGTTGGTCACCTTCATGGATCTCAATTTCGATCTCAGGATCTAATTCTTCAAGCTGAGCTGCAATTTCGTTTGCTTGTTCTTCTGAACCATCTTGACCATAGATGATCGTTACGATCTCACTATCTTCATCTAACATCACCTTAGCCATCTCGATCGCTGCTTGTTCACAAGTTGGTTGGGTGACTACGATCTTACCATCAACGATCCCCATATAATCATCTTTCTTGATCGGGCGACCCTCGATCGTTGTATCACGTACCGCGACCGTAACTTGCCCTGAAAGAACTGCATCCATTTCTTCAGTCATCGCTTCGGTATTTTCTTCGATCGAAGCTGCATCATTAAAGCCAAGCATTGCGCTCATACCTTGGGCGATCGTCTTACTCAAAACTACGGCAACTTGAGCATCAGCTACTTCAGCTGCTTGTTGAGCTGCTAAGAAGATATTCTTATTGTTTGGTAAGATGATCACTTTCTTAGCATTGGTCTGCTCGATCGCTTCAACGATATCTTTCGTACTTGGATTCATCGTTTGACCACCATTGATGATATGCGTTACGCCCAAGTTTTTGAAGATATTAGCGATCCCTTCACCTGAAGCGATCGCGATCACACCATATTCTTTTTGAACTTCTGGGGTAGCCGGAATATTAGGTGCTGGCATTTCATCATCTTTTTCCAAGATCGTTTCATGTTGCAAACGCATGTTATCGACTTTGACTTTGATCAAAGAACCAAATTCTTGACCATAGGATAATACCTTACCTGGATTCTCTGTGTGGACGTGAACTTTAACCACTTCATCGTCGGCAATAACGAGTAATGAATCCCCGATCTTAGATAGATGTTCCCGGAATTCATCGTAGTTAAATTCCTTGTCGACTAAGCGTCCTGCCCCTAAACGGACCATGATCTCAGTACAGTAACCAAATTCAATATCTTCAGTATGCAATTGACTTTGGGCACTCTTATGGTGTTCTGCATTGACCATTTCATCCATTTCGATCGGGCTTGGTGTATGAACTTCATCTTCTTGGCGTTCATTGCCAGCTAAAGCATCATAAAATCCTTGATAGACAAAAGTTAGTCCTTGACCACCAGAATCAACAACGCCAACTTCTTTTAAAACGGGTAAAAGATCTGGGGTCGTTTGTAACGCAGCCTCCGCAGCTTCATAAGTCGCTTTCATAACTTCAACGACATCAGCTGTTTGGGCAGCCGTTTTTTTAGCTGCTTCAGCTGCCTTCCGTGCTACCGTCAAGATCGTACCTTCTTGCGGTTTCATAACTGCTTTATAAGCTGTTTCGACCCCACCTTGAAGGGCTACAGCCAGATCAGCCGCACTCAAAGTTTCTTTTTGGGTAACACTTTTTGAAAAGCCACGGAAAACTTGGGATAAAATAACACCCGAGTTACCACGTGCCCCCATCAACAGACCTTTAGCTAAAGCATTAGCTAATTCCCCAACATTACTTGAAGTTGACTCGGCAACATATTTTTCACCGCTCGCAAAGGAAAGACTCATATTTGTCCCTGTATCCCCATCGGGCACCGGAAACACATTCAATGAATTGATAAATTCTGCATTATTAGTCAATCTTTTCGAACTGACCAGAATCATTTTACGAAATTCTGTTTCAGTAATATTCTCCACTTTCAAGTTACTAACTCCTCCTTGGTTATTTCGCGGTACTAATCGTTGATGACACGTACGCCTTGAACGATAACATTCACAGATTCAGCGGTAATGCCTAACATTGAATCTAAATTGTACTTAACTTTATCTTGTACATTGCGACAAACTTCTGAGATCTTTGTACCATAACCGACAATAATATATACATCCACAGCGATGCCTTCATCTTCTTGACGAATCACAACACCTTTAGAGTAATTGTCACGCTTTAAAATTTCATTCAAATTGTCTCGAATCTGGTTTTTGCTGGCCATACCAACGATCCCGAAAATTTCAGTTGCGGCTCCACCAACAACAGTTGCGATCACTTCATTGCTGATATCGATATTTCCAAATTGATTTTGAATTTTAACAGCCATTTTATACAGCCTCCTTAACTAATAAGACAATTCCCTTTTCCCAAAAAATGGAAAAGAAATATCAAATCGATGTTCAGTTTTTCACTGCTCGATCAATACTTGTCCTTTCATTATACCATGTTTATCGCAATTGCCCAAAAACAGTTGTTCATTTTATCTTTTTTACCCTTTAAATACTAGCATTCTCCCCTATTAGGCCACTAATATTGGTTTAGATAAAAATTTAACTTTTGGAAAAGCCTATATTTTAGGCATTTATAGCTGTCAAGCAAAATTACTTTATAGAAAACTATTGCAATCGCGCGCTATCTATGATAATTTTATTTAGTGAATGAGCAAGACCCCTTGCTCCTTAATTCGAGATAATGGAGGATATAATCATGGCTAAAGATTTTGTAACTGGTCGTAAGACAACTTTTGGTAAGAAGCGTTCCCATGCTTTGAACCAAACAAACCGTAGCTGGAAGCCAAACTTGCAAAAGGTACGCATCTTGGTTGACGGCAAGCCTAAGAAGGTATGGGTTTCAGCTCGTGCTTTGAAATCCGGTAAAGTTACACGCGTCTAATCGAGGCGTTTACAGGCCCCAACTTGAGGGCTTTTTATTTTACCTTAAAAACACATAAAAACTCCCCGTAGGTAGCACTAGGCTATTTACGGGGAGTTTTTATCTACTCAACGATATAAACTTCTTTCCAATTATTAGTAGCACCTGCCGAATTTTGGATCAAACCTTTAACAGTCACATTTATCAACTGCGGTACATTAGTTTGATAAAGCGGCGCCACACCTTGTTGTTCACTTAAGACTTTAGACGCTTGAACTAGATCATCCCAACGCTTCGCTTTATCACTCGCATCAGTCGTTTTGGAAGCTTCGATCAAGCGGTCGTATTCTGCATTTTCCCATTTACCAAAGTTATAAGAATTATCCTTTGTAAAGAGATCTAGGAAACTGATCGGATCAGCAAAATCGGCTGACCAACCACTTAACTGAACATCAAAGTCACCTTTTTCACCACGGGCGATCCGTGTTTTCAATGGTACACTTTGGACTGAAACTTTAACATCAGATAGATTTTCTTCCAGCTGACTTTGGATAAATTCAGCCACTTTCTTTGAAATATCATCATCACTACTCATTAAAGTAAATGATAATTTATCTTGGCCCAATTCAGCCAAACCTTCCTTCAATAATTCCTTGACTTTTTTCTTGTCATAGCTGACACCAGCTGTCGTTTTCGCTGCCTGAGCAAAGTCTTGGCCTTTGTACTCAGCTAGACCTTGAGAAACGATCCCTAGACTTGGTTGCGAACCACCGCCAACGATATTTTTAGCTAATTCTTGGCAATCGACAGCATAGGATAGTGCTTGCCGAATCTTTAAATTCTTAAAACTTTCCTTTGTCTGGTTAAAGTCTAGGTAGGTAGTCCGGGCTTGTTTTAAGGTACTATATGCTGGATCTTTTGCCAATTGCTTAGCCTGTTCATTGCTCAAAGTCGTGTAGTCGAGTTGCTTACTTTGATAGAGATTATACGATGTCGTTGTGCTCTTATTGACCTTAAAGTTGATCGTTTCGAGTTTGACTTTCTTTTTGTCCCAATAATTTGGATTTTTGTTAAGTTTCCAATTCAAGTTAGAACCTGTCCAACCTTCAACTACGAATGGTCCATTATAGACCATGGTTTTAGCCGAAGTTCCATACTCATCACCAAATTTTTCGACTGCTTTTTGATTTTGAGGTAAGAATGGTTCAAAGCCTAATAATAGTTGGAAATATGGGATCGGCTTCTCCAAAGTTACCACTAAGGTATGATCATCTTTAGCTGTGATCCCTAAAGTTTCAGGTTTAGCTTCACCTTTAACGATCGCATCAGCATTTTTGACTCCACTATAGAGATAAGCGTATGGTGAGGCCGTTTTTTGATCAACAGTTCGGCGCCAACCATAAACAAAATCATGCGCGGTCACCTTATCTCCATTAGACCATTTACCATCTTTTCTTAACTTAAAAGTATATGTCAAATTATCATCTGAGACTTCTGTTTGTGTCGCTAATCCTAGTTCGATCTTGCTGTTTTTTCCTAAGCGATATAGCCCCTCCATCGAGTTATTGATGATATCACCACTATAGGCATCCGAGACCTTCGATGGATCAAGCGTTGCCAGTTCAGCTAGATAACTCCAATTCAAGACTTGTTTTGAAGCTACCTACCCTGTAGAATTTGCCTTTTGCTTGTTTGAACAAGCTGTCACTAATAAGCCCGTGGCTGCTAAAGCAAGTGCCCCAGTCACCAATCGTTTAAATTTCATAATACTCCCCCTCATGCTATATATTATTTAACATTAATTAATGTTTTGTTAATTTCAATCTAAAACAAATCAAAAAGCAATATTTTTTTGCAAAAAAATATGATCGCCAAATAATTGACGACCATTATTTCTTTAACTATCTTTACTTTGAATAACACACAACACGCCACTATCAAAGCTAAAACTAGCACTTTCGCCAATAAATTCATTGCTGACATATGCAGTTGGCAGTGAAAGATCTTGCTCAAATAATTGATATTTTTCATCAGGGAGCGTTAGTTTAGTTACCGGTGTTAAGGAAATAAATGAGAGATAACTCATTTCTTCTAACTTAGTTAATGTATAACTTCCAGGTAAATAAAATCGAATTTCATTTTGACAGTCTTTGAAGCAAACTTTAGGCACAAATGTCGGAAAATCTAAACGTAAAACGCTAAATAAATTAGCCAAAAAATGATCACTTCGTCCCCCAGTGGCCCCGTAGACCACGATCTGTTCCGGATGATACCGGCGCTCGATCTCTAACAATGCTACTTCAGTATCGGTATAGTCTTTTTTTGCCGGTAAACTACAGATAGCTTGACTGGCTTCTGTGACTAACTTGACTTGTTCTGCAGTTGCAGAATCAAAATCGCCAACAGCTAATAAGGGCTTGATCTTTGCTTGACATAAGCGGACTGCTCCCATATCAGCTCCGACCCAGCGTTCATTTTTCTTAGCTTGCAAAAGCCCCGGTGGCAGATAATCCACTGGACCTCCGACTAATAAATTTACTTGCATCCTATCTAGCAGCTTCTTTTAACGTTGCGATCTGCATTGCTGGATCTTTTGCGTTAAAAACGTATGAACCAGCAACTGCAACTGTTGCTCCCGCTTGGGCAACTTCTTTGATCGTTTCAGCATTGATCCCACCATCAACTTCGATCTCAAAGTCAAGCCCATGTTCTTTTTTATAAGCTGCTAATTCAGCTACCTTAGCAACTGTTTCAGGGATAAAAGCTTGACCACCAAAACCTGGATCGACTGTCATGATCAAAACTTGATCGACTAGCGGTAAAATTTCTGCTGCCGCCATAACTGGTGTCCCTGGATTCAAAACAACTTCTGCTTTCAGACCACTAGCTTTGATCTGGCTCAAAACACGATGGATATGCGGTGTGGCTTCTAAATGGACCCCAACGATATCAGCACCTGCATTTTTTAGATCAGTGATATATTTTTCTGGTTCATCGACCATCATATGACAATCAAAAACTAATTCTGAATGCTTGCGCAAAGCCTTTACTACATTAGCTCCAAATGTTAAATTATCGACAAAATGGCCATCCATTATATCGATGTGTAAATATTCAGCGCCTGCCTTTTCTACTACAGAAACATCATCTTTTAAATTTGCAAAATCAGCACTTAAAATTGAAGGTGCAATTTTCATATTAAATTCCTCCGTTATCTATATTTAGGTTTTTGATTTATGATCATATCATGAAACAACTGGTAATTAGCATAGCGACTAGGCATGATCTCTCCCGCCTCGACTGCTGCCTTGACTGCACATTTAGGTTCATTGATGTGCATACATCCCCTGAATTTGCAGTCAGCTTGATGAGCTACTAGATCTGGAAAGAGCGTTGGAAGTTGTTCTTTAGTGATCTCTAATAATTCAAAGGATGAAAAACCAGGCGTATCAGCTAATAGATTATCTCCGATCGGCAAAAGTGAAACTTTACGTGTCGTATGCCGTCCACGACTTAAGGCCTTAGAGATCTCGCCAGTTGCTAGCTCTAAACTGGGCTCTAACTGATTCAAAAGTGTGGACTTGCCCGCACCAGTCTGCCCCATAACAACGATGACTTGATGATGTAAATTTGCTAACATCGTCTCTAACGTCTCCGGTCGAGCTGGCAAGCTGCCCCGATAGACCGGATAAAACTTAGCATAGTAGTTGAGGATCGGATCAAGCTTGGCTTTTTGTTCTTCGGTAAGAAGATCATATTTTGAAAAATACAAAACTGGTGAGACATCATTCGCCTCTAACATCGCTAACTGACGGTCAAGTAAATTACTGGAAAAATCCGGTTGGACACATGCGGTAACTACCAGAGCTGTGTCTAAATTGGCCATTGGTGGTCTGACTAACTGATTTTTTCGCGGATAGATCTCTAAAATATATCCTTCGTCGGCTTTTTGCGCTTTAAGCTCTACCCAATCCCCCACCAGCGGAGTTTGCTTTTTTTTGCGAAAATTTCCTCGTGCTCTAGTTCGATACTCTACACCATCAGTAGTGACCACATCATAGTAGCCACTTAAAGATTGTCTGATCTGTCCTTTTGTCAATTACTCTATCACCTTTCATTTCTATTCTACTTCATAGTTGTAGGGAATATTTTCAGTCTTACTACCCAAAGTTATCTCCAAAACATCACCTTCGTGCAAAGGTGTCCCTACTGCTGGCTCTTGGGCGATCACAAACGTAGCTTTCTTCTTTGAACTTGATGTTTTTTTCACAACTAATTCTAAACCACATTCACTTGCATATTCCTTAGCTTCACTCAAAGTATAGCCTGTTAGATCGATCATTCCTTCTAAGTTAGGGCCTTGACTGACTGTAAATGTTACCGTTGTTTTGGCAAAGGCAACTTTCTTTTTAGGTGAGATCGATTGGGCAATTATTTCACCACTTGCTACGCTATCTGAATACTGTTTCTTTTGTTTGACCGTTACCCCTTGAGCTTTCAATTTACGACTAACATCACTAAAATCACGACCACGATAATCGCCAAAAGCTTTTTTAGGTAGCCCCTTAGATAAGATCAGATCGATCTTAGTGCGCTGTTTGACTGTCGTTCCCTTACTTGGAGAGGTAAAGGTCACACAGCCTACATCATAGCGGTCATCGTATTGGTAAGTCACTTTACCTAGACTCAAGCGTTGACTTTCCAATAACTGGACCGCTTCTTTCTTATGCATTCCCTTTAAATTAGGGACCGATACATCTCTTGGAAGCGTATAAACAATCGCCCCAAGAACCACTAGTAACGCTAAGATCACTAGCAACCAAATTTTCAACCGCTTAGGCCGAACTTTCACGGCTTTTTTAGGTTCTGGTGTAATTTGTACCGTCTTAGTTAAGTTTTTATCTTCACGAGCTACCTCATCATAAAAATTAGGTAAGATCTTAGTCTCTTCTTCCACATGTATCCGCGGACGCCAACGTGGCTCAGCTGTTCGTTTTTCATCTAAACAAGTTGCTAGATCAGCTTGCATCTCTTCCACGTTTTGATAACGATCAGCGCAATCTTTAGCAGTAGCATGCAAAACGATATTTTCTAAGGCTTGGGGGATATCTTGCTTAAACGAACGGGGCGATGGCATTTGACTGCGATAATGTTTCAATGCGATCGAAACAGCTGTTTCACCATCATATGGAACGCGCCCTGTCAACATTTCAAACAAAATGATCCCTAATGAATAAATATCAGATTGTTGAGTTATCATGCTGCCCCGCGCTTGTTCGGGTGAGATATAATGAACTGATCCCATCAGCGTATTGGTCTTAGTCATAGTTTCTTCGGCTAAGGCGATCGCGATCCCAAAATCAGTTATTTTAACATTTCCCGCTTCATCTAATAAGATATTTTGGGGCTTTAGATCGCGATGGATGATCCCATGACTATGCGCTTCTTTTACGGCTGACAAGATCTGCTCCATGATCTCGATCACTGTAGCATAGGCTAATGGCTTGTGCTTTTCGATGTAGCGCTTGAGATCCATCCCTTTAACATATTCCATTACCAAATATTGCATACCATGATCTTCACCAACATCGAAAATATCAACGATATGTGGATCATCGAGCTCGATCAGCGAATTGGCTTCACGTTGAAAGCGCCTGATTGCAGCTTTATCGTCGCTTAGATCTAGACGCAAGAGCTTGACTGCCACCTCACGTTCTAAGATCAGATCGTAAGCTAGGTAAACATTAGCCATGCCACCTTCGCCTAAAGAGCGGATGATGCGGTAGCGACCATTGATCGCATAACCGGCTCTCATTTTTCATCGTCCTCCTCATCTGACCAAATTATCAAAACTGTGATATTATCCGAACCTCCAGCTAAATTAGCTTGCTCAACTAGTTTTTCAGCTTTTGCTTGCAAAGACAGTTCGGGCAACTCTAAGATCTGCTTGATCTTTTCATCATCTAACATATTCGTCAAGCCATCCGAACAGAGTAAATACATATCGGTCGGCAATAGCTTTAAAATGCATGAATCGATCTTAGCTTGCTTAGAGACCCCTAACGTCCGTGTAATAATATTCTTGTGCGGATGATGTTTAGCTTCTTCCTTGCTGATCTCACCACGCTTGACTAATTCATTGACATAAGAGTGATCCTCTGTGATCTGCTCAAATTCACCGGCATGTAACAAGTACGCTCGACTATCACCGATATTTGAGATCGCGATCTGGTCGGCAAAGATCATCGCACATACAAGTGTCGTTCCCATTCCAGCTAGATCTTGATATTGATCAGCTCGTTTCAAAATACTATTATTTTCAACGATCACTTGATCTTCGAGCCATTTTATCGCTGCTGTTGCATCACTTAATTCTGTCTGTTCAAATAGGTAGCCGAGGTGAGAAACTGCCATTTCAGAGGCAACTTCCCCACCTAAATGTCCGCCTAAGCCATCTGCTACGATCGCAAAGCTAAAGCCAGCTTTATTTTTAAAAGTTGCGACGCGATCTTCATTGACTTGGCGGACTTGACCAACATCACTTGTATATGCGATCTTCATCTGTTACACCTCAGTTCTTTTAACTAATGTTGCGATATAAAATCCATCCGATAAGTGATCATCAGGATAGATCGTCAAGCCCAGCTCTTGACGGTCGGCTTTGAGCTCAAAAGCCGTTTTGGTTTTGACCTGCTCAAATTCTGGGTGGGCTTTTAGAAACGCCGAGACAGTTTGTTGATTTTCACTGTCTAAGATCGTACAGGTACTATATGTCAGGGTGCCACCGACTTTTAGTAACGGTGCCACCGCATCTAAAATGCTAACTTGGATCCGGTGAAGGTCTAATGAGTCTTGATATTTTTTCTCATACTTGACCTCAGGTTTGCGCCGTAACAGACCGATCCCTGAACAAGGAGCATCTACTATTATTTTATCAAAACTTTCCTTAGCGAACTCTTCGGACGCCTTGCGTGCATCCATTTGTAAAGCTTTCACTTGCGCCTCAACATGGGCCCGGAGCGCATTTTGTTCTATCAAAGCGACTTTATGCTTATGGATATCCAAGCTAGTAACTTGGCCGGTCTCTAACTGGGCAGCGATCTGCGTAGTCTTTCCGCCTGGTGCTGCACAAGCATCTAAAACTTGGTCACCAGCGTTGATCGCCATCGATTCAACTGCCAACATCGCACTTTCATCTTGCACGATCGCTTGACCAGTTTTAAAAGCTTCTGTTGCTGGAATAAAGCCAGTGTTGACTTGCAATGCTAACGGCGTGACTGGACTTTTAGCTACTTCAAGTTTTTCCGCTTCTAACTGCGCCGCTAGGGCCTCAGCTGTCGTTACTTTAGTATTGATACGGACGGTTTGCTTTGGTGCTTGATTGATAGTTTCTAAGATACTTTTAGTTTTAGCTGTACCGACCTCTTTTTGCAACTGCTCGACCAACCACCGCGGTGTACTAGTCGCAATGCTCAAAGCTTCGATCGGATCAGTGATCGCATCTAAGCTCGGTATGCCTTGGCGATCGATTGCATGTAAGATCCCTGTGACAAACTTTCGGACCCCAGCATGCCCCTTAACTTTAGCGATCTCGATCGTTTCATTAAAGACCGCCCGTTTAGGAATATTATCCAAATATATCTGTTGATAAAGCGCCGTTAAAAGCAGTTGTTTGACCCAACTTTGTAATTTATTTGGCCGTTTGATAAAAGGCTTTAAATAATATTCCAAAGTAAGCTTATGTTGGATCACACCATAGACGATATTAGTCAATAAATGGGCATCCCGCTTTGTCAGTTCATTTTGCTTGATCGTTTGATTGAGTGCTAAATTTGAATATGCGCCTTGCTTTTCGACTTTTTCAAGCAATTCAACCGCTAAATAACGTGGTGTCTTATTTATCTTCTTTGCCATCTGAAATTACCTTTTGCCCTACTTTTAGTCCTTGACCAACACCATTTAAATAATCGGTGATCTTTAATTTAGGCTTACCTGCTGGTTGTAAAATTTTGACACTATAAGTCGTATTTTCAGCTGCAGCTAAGATCAGCTCATGTTTTGAAACTTCGACCACTGTCCCAGCTTCAAACTCAGTTGTTTGCGTCAATGGTTCGATCTCCCATAATTTAGTCCGCTTACCTTTGAGATCGGCAAAGTATGCGCCTGGAGCTGGGCGTAATGCACGGATCTTCCAGTCGAGTTCTTTAGCTGTCAGATCTAGACTCAAGCTCTCTTCTGCTGGTTTGATCGTTGGTGAAAAGACGACTTTAGTCTCATCTTGTTCAACTGGTTTGATCTCACCTGCGATCAATTGTGGTAGCATTTCTAGTAAGGTATCGCGCCCTAAGATACTCATCTTTTCAAAAATCGAAGCTGTATCGTCTTTTGGTCCGATCGGCATCTCTTTTTGAGCTAACATTGCGCCCGCATCCATCTGCTTGACCATATAGATGATCGTGACACCTGTCTTATCATCCCCATTCATGATCGCATACTGTACCGGAGCCCCCCCACGGTATTTAGGCAACAAGGAACCGTGAACATTGATCGCGCCGATCTTTGCTGCTTGGATCAGTTTAGTAGGTAAAAATTGACCAAAAGCGGCGGTAATGATCAAATCTGGATGTAGATCAATGATCTCTTGCATCTCAGGACTCCCTGAGATCTTTTCTGGTTGTAAAACCTTGATCCCATGTTTTAAAGCCATTTCTTTGACTGGTGAAGCTGTCAAGACTCGTTTACGTCCTGTATAACGGTCTGGTTGGGTCACGACTGCTTTTACGTCATATCCATTGGTCACTAGACCTTCTAAGATCGGGGCAGCAAATTGTGGTGTCCCCATAAATACTACTGATGTCATTTCACTTATCATCCTCTTTACTTAACATTATAAAAAATTGACTGGTTCACGATCGATCACGACCATGATCCCTTTTTTCTCACCGCTTTGGCTTTGTAAGAGCAAGTCTTGTAAATATTTTTCCAAAGCGGGTTCTTGTTTATATTTTATCACTAATTGGTAATAAAACCGATTCTTGATCTTTAAGATCGAACTTGGCGTTGGCCCTAAAACTAGCGCTTGTGGGCTCAAGCATTGGTCGAGTCCTTTTTTGATCGCAAAGCTTTCTTTAGCAGCTTCTGCCTCACTTTTAGCACTAACTGTGATCTTGATCGTATAGTAATACGGCGGGTAATTGTTCAAATGGCGCAAATTCATCTCATAGAAGAAAAATTGCTCATAATCTTGACGACAGGCTAACTGGATCGCATAATGCTCGGGATTATAAGTCTGAATGACCACTTGGCCGGTCTTATCGGCCCGTCCAGCCCGTCCACTTACCTGGGTCAAAAGTTGAAAAGTCCGTTCACTCGAACGATAATCTGGTAAACTCAAAGATGTATCAGCATTTAAAACTCCAACTAAAGTCACATCGGGGAAGTCTAACCCTTTAGCGATCATTTGTGTTCCTAATAAAATATCAGCTTCATGCGCTCCAAATTTAGCTAATAACCGCTCATGTGCGCCTTTTTTACGTGTTGTATCCACATCCATCCGTAAGATCCTTGCTTCAGGCAATAACTTTTCTAACTCAGCTTGGACTTTTTGAGTTCCGGTCCCATAGTAACGGATCTTTTTGCTATCACAACTCGGACAGCGATTCGGGATCGCTTCTTCATGACCACAATAATGGCATTTCATCGAGTGCGTATCCATGTGTAAGGTCAACGAAACATCACAATTCGGACACTTCAAAACAAAGCCGCAATCGCGACACAAAACAAACGACGAATAGCCACGCCGATTCAACATCAAGACGACCTGTTCTTTTCTAGCTAAACGTTCGGTGATCTGATCAAGCAATATCTGCGAAAAATCTGGAGCAGGCGCTGTTTTGACCGCTTCACGCATATCGACTAAAGTGACCTGTGGCAAAGAGCTACCATTGATCCGTTTAGTTAAATTCAATTGTTGATAAACACCCTTTTGCGCCCGCGCACGCGTCGCTAGATCTGGGGTCGCTGAGCCTAAAACGACGGGACAATTGTGGTATTTTCCACGCCAAAGCGCCACATCCCGGGCTTGATAACGGGGCATATCTTCTTGTTTATAACTCGCTTCATGCTCCTCATCAATAATGATCAGCCCAAGATCATCTAAAGGAGCAAAAATAGCTGAGCGCGCACCAACTACGACTTTGGCTTCCTTGCGCTCGATCCGACGCCATTCATCATAACGTTCTCCATCTGATAACGCACTATGCAACATCGCAACATCTTTGCCGAAACGCTCTTTGACTCTTTGGACCATCTGTGGCGTCAGCGATATTTCTGGTACGAGCATCAAAGCCGAACGTCCTTGGCTCAATGCATGGGCGATCGCTTGCAGATAGACTTCTGTCTTACCACTGCCAGTCACACCTTCCAATAAAAATGTAGTCGCATTTTTAGCTGTTATCGCTTGATCGATCTGTTCGACCGCTCGCTGTTGTTCAGGCGTTAATTGCTTGGGCGTAGTTACTTGGAGCGTTTTATCACCATAGGGATCACGATAGCGTTCTTGCTGAGCTAATTTTAGCCAGCCTTGCTGAGCCGCTTTTTTTAATTGATTTAGACTGACTTGTAAATCTGCTTGTAGCTTTGTTTGCAAAAAACTTTGGTGCGGATTTTGGTATAAAAATTCTAATAACTCCAATTGTTTATGGGCATTTTTCCGCACTTTAGCTTTGAATTGAGTATAATTTTGTTCATCGACCAGTGAAGTCACCACCCCGACTAGCTTAGCTTTAGCCCGATCTTTAACATGATAGACCACTTCTAAATGACCAGCTTGGCGCATTTGTGCTAACTTATTCAATTGTTGTGCCGACAATTTGCTCTCATCAAATTCGATCTCGGATCCTCCAGCAAAAAGTGAGTTCAGTTCTTGCGGTAATTCAACAGCCGAAAGCAAACGTAAACTCTTAGAATAACTCGCACGCATGACATTAGGCAACATCACTTGCAGGCAACGGATCTTAAATGAAAATGTCTTTTGGGCTAACCAATCGGCTAATTGTAAAGCTTCATTATTCAAAACTGGGGCTAAGTCCATTAAACTTGTAACGCGCTTAGGAGCGATCGCAAGCTCATATTCATCAGTCAGACCGACGATAAACCCTTGGATCTGGCGTTCTCCTTTACCAAAAGGAACGATCACTCGCATCCCTACCTGAGCTTGATCCTGTAATTCTTGCGGTAACTCATACGTATAGGGACGATTAGTCTGCATGGCGGGCACATCAACAATAACTTGCGCATAACGTGCCATCAGCTCTCACCTCGTAACTGCAAAGCAGAACTCAAGATCAGATCAGCTAATTGCGTCTTTTTTAGCTTACCCGTAGCTTTAGGTGCGTTTTTTCTTGTCAATAGCCAGGCTTCATTATCGTCAGCCCCAAAGCCGATATCTTTTCGTGAAACATCATTTGCAACTAAGAGATCAGCATTTTTTTGCTGTAACTTTTTAGTTGCATGCGCTAAAAGATCGGTCGTTTCAGCCGCAAAGCCAACCAATACTTGCTCACGCTTTAATTCGCCTAACCGTTTTAAGATATCCGGATTTTTTACGAGCTCTAACTGCCATGTTTCAGCATTTTTCTTGATCTTTTGTTCTGCAACTGTTTTAACGCGATAGTCCGCCACTGCGGCTGCCATGATCACAATATCTTGTTTGGCATAATGGGTGAGCATCGCTTCCTCTAATTCTGCGGCAGTCTGGATCTCATATGTCGTGACCCCTGCTGGTGGCGTTAGTTTAGTCGGGCCAGTGACCAAGGTAACTTCTGCTCCCCGGGCTAAAGCTCGCTTGGCTAAGGCATATCCCATTTTTCCACTCGAACGATTGGCGATATATCTGACTGGATCGATCGCTTCTCGGGTCCCGCCTGCACTTATCAAAACTTTTTTTCCTCTAAGATCTTGTTCGATATTTTCTACGTCAGCGATCCAAGCATAGATAGCTTCTGGTTCGGGCATCCGGCCTTTACCGGCATAACCTTCAGCTAATAGACCATTCACTGGCTCTAAAATTGCAACACCATCGGCCTGTAATCGTGCAATATTGCGCCTTGTTGCAGGATCAGCCCACATTTTATCATTCATGGCAGGCACAACGTATTTAGGCGCTGCCGTCGCTAATAGAGCAGTCGTTACAAAGTCATCAGCTATCCCATTAGCCATTTTAGCGATCACATTAGCTGTAGCTGGTACTACCACAGCTAGATCGGTCCAATCGGCTAACTTGATATGTGGTACAGGTGAATCATTTTCAAAGAGATCGGTATAAACTTCTTGATGGGTCAAGCCCTTAAAAGTTAGTGGTGTAACAAACGCTTGCGCCGCTTTAGTCATTGCGACCTTGACCTTTGCCCCTTGTTTAACGAAGAGTCGCGCCAAAATAGCTGCTTTATAGGCCGCGATCCCACCACTTACATAGAGCGCTATATGTTTTTTCTCCAAAAAATCAGCCCCTTTAATTATCTATACATATTTTAGCACATTCCTCAAATTTAATATTTTTAGTTGTTCAAAAAAAATGAGACCAAGGTCAACCTCAGTCTCACTCTACTATATTAGCCTTCTTCACCTTCAGATTTGATCTTAAGGTCACCGGCAACGATTTCTTCTAAAGCTCGGCCAACACTTTTTACCGATTCATATTCGCTTAACATTGGATGTGCCCCAGCATCAAGTTCATGGGCACGCTTAGATGCAAGCATGATCAAAGAGTAACGTGAATCGACACGTTCTAAAAGTTCATCTACTGATGGATATAAAATCATTGAATATTCTCGACTATATGAATGTGAACAAGTCAAAATAAACTTGTGAAGAATATAGTCTCTTCCTTTCCTAGATTTATTGCGCTATTGCCTCACATTTAAACTTCTTAGCTCTCGACTTAAAGCGGTCAGTCGACCCCTAATTGTTTCTTATAATCAGGCAAGAAACGTTTAACACGCCAACGTTCAGCCCGAATGATCGTTTTGATCTTTTCAGCTGCCTTAGCAACTTCATCGTTTACGACCGCGTAATCGTAATTTTGCATCATTTCGATCTCGTCTTTTGCCTTTTCCATACGCTTATCGATCGTTTCTAGATCATCAGTCCCGCGATTGATGATCCGTTGGCGAAGTTCCATTAGGTCAGGTGGGGTCAAGAAGATGAACAAGCCGTCAGAAACTTTTTCACGTACTTGCATTGCACCTTTGACTTCGATCTCCAAAAAGACATCCTTACCCGCATCAAGCATCTCATTAACGTATTTTAATGGTGTACCATAATAATTGTCAACATATTGAGCATACTCCAACATGCCTCCGTCAGCGATCTCTTTTTCAAACTCTTCTTTTGAAACGAAGTAATAATCTTTACCGTCAACTTCGCCTGGTCGCATTTGTCTAGTCGTCATTGAGATCGAATAGTCAAAGTTGTTTCCTTCTTGTGAAAAGATCTCCTTTCGCACAGTACCCTTCCCCACACCAGAAGGACCTGAAAGGACGATCAACATTCCTCTTTTAGCCATGCGCTTTATAACTCCTCAATTTATAAGTTTATATACCATTGTGCACTTTTTTAAGGCTTTTTTCAAGTCGTCATGTCCATTTTTACAGATTTTAATTAAATTTTCTCAAAAAAATCTAGGGCTTTTCATGTCATGAGCATTCCCCTAATCAAGAACCACTTATTGTATATATGGTACCACTTCCAAAATTCCTAATTCTGCTATATAAAATGTAGAACAATATAGAAGTTTAAGTACATTCTTCTACATTG